>ENA-ORCO01001016-ORCO01001016.1-marine-metagenome-genome-assembly--contig:-NODE-1016-length-10360-cov-3.349801_pt1 | contig 10360 bp, 12 predicted proteins | sample MGYA00248633_ERZ508508 | MGnify/ENA primary metagenome ERZ508508 (study PRJEB26179, sample SAMN06268845) | marine metagenome | isolation source: A23 P1 aerobic enrichment on pine of planktonic cells...
TGTGCATAACAATCAGCGCTTCGCGCGTCGGTACACCGGTTATGAGCACCACGACAAGTGCACGGCAGTCGATCGGCGCACGAACGAACTTCGCACCGTGGCAGGGTGGTGTCCTCGGCGGCCTCCTCGGCGCGCTCGCCTTCGGCGTCCTGCTCTCGCTGGTCGCACCGGGCGTCATCGAGAACGCCTTCCCCGCGCTCTACGGCCTGGGGACACCGGCCGGGATCGTCGGCTGGGCGATCCACATGAGCCACGGTGCGGTACTGGGCGTCGTCTTCGCTGCGATCGCCGACGCCGACGGCATCGACCATCTCCCTGAAGAACTGCGGCCCGAGATCGGAGTCCCGCATAGTGACTTTGACCCTTGATGTGTGGTGTTGTAGCTCTGTCGCTTCGGTCAACGGCGGCCGGGACGGTGTCAGCCTTCGAGGGCCCCTCTGGCTTCGGCGGCCCGGCGGGCCATCTCCGCGTCGCCCTCGACGTCGGCCAGCGCCTCGACCGCTTCGAGGGTGCGGATCGCCCCGTCGAGGAAGGATCGCACGTCCCCGGGGTAGGCGTACAGCATGTACTCGTCGGACATCACGTCGACGATGGCGTCCGGGCCGAGCCCCTGGGCGCGCAGTTCCAGCAGGTACCGCACGAACTTCTCCTCGGGGTGGCCACAGTGGGGGTTGGCCTCGCAGTCACAGTCCATGAAGTCCCCCGCAAAATCCAGCACTCGGTCCTGTGTCGCGTCGTCGAGTTTGGCCAGGTTCTCGCCGCGAAAGAGCATGTCGAGCGTCGCGCCCTTGAACGCGCCCTTGGGGAACGATGTCTCTAGCTGGGAGGCGAGTTGCTGGTGGTTCTTGACGTAGATCTTGTCCGTGATGGCCACGGCTACCCGATCCGAGGGGACTGGCGTGTAAAAGCCTCCCGAAGCGCCGGCGGAGCGTAACGTATTTCACTTCCAGTCGACTACGCCGAAATGCCTCTAACGCGTGTCCGGGTTGGGGTAGTGGTTATCCTTCAGCCTTGTGGAGGCTGAGACGTGGATTCGATTTCCGCACCCGGACTGCCACAATCTCTCCCAGAGCGACTGCAGTGTCGCCGCGATACTCACCGCCGTTTTCACTTTCACTCCGGATGGCGAGCCCTTATATGATATCTAGATATCATGTGGGGCTATGGAGGAACACACGTGTCCGACCTGCGGAACGGTATTCGAGACGCGGCGGGGACTCGGTGTGCACCACAGCACGGTCCACGACGAGCGGCTGCCGAACAGGACGTGTGCCGAGTGTGAGGATGCGTTCTACAGCGACTACGAGAAAAAGTACTGTTCGGAGGACTGTCGGCTAGCGGCCATGGACTACACCGGCGAAGCGAATCCGAACTACTGCGGGGCGAAAGAGTCGACGACGTGTCGGATCTGTGGCGAGCAGTTCGAGTACTACCCGTCGAACAAGGACGGACGGGTCTGTCCCGACTGCGTCGAAACCGAAGACTGGCGTGAGCAGCCGTCACTCTCCGGGAGTGACAACCCGCGCTGGGACGGCGGGAAAGTCACGTTGGACTGTGAGAACTGCGATGTCTCCTTCGATCGCTATCCGAGCCAGATCGAGAGTGAGGTCGCGCTCTGTAGTGACGACTGTCGGCGCGAGTGGCTCTCGGAGGCATTTCGCGGCGACGGACATCCGAACTGGAAGGGAGGAACGCCCGACAGCTACGGGCCGGGGTGGAACGCCGTTCGTCGCGAGGCGCTGGAGCGAGACGGTCACGAATGCGTGCTCTGTGCGACGTCCGACGAAGATCTCGGCCGGAACCCGGACGTCCATCACATCACGCCCGTTCGGGCGTTCCGGGAGTCAGAGAACCACGAACTGGCGGACGCACACCACCTCGACAACGTCGTCACGCTCTGTCCGACCTGCCACCGGAACGCCGAGTTCGGCAACGTTGCGACGGACAGACTCCGACAGGCTATCAGCGGCCAGTGACTCCATCGCTCTTCGCGGCGTCAGACGCCTGGCCGACTGGGCTTTATCGGGGAGGACGACGACGGATCGAGGTGAGAGGACGATGATTCCGACCAGCGAGGAGTCGCCGGACGCGGGCCCGACACAGGAGCGGAGCGAGCGCCAGATCCCGATCGAGATCAGCGTCGCGACCGACGGCGACGAGCGACCGCCGGTCGACGACGAGACGCGGGTGGACGTCGAAGTCGAGGGGCGGATGTACCCGACCGCGCGGCTGGCCGACGGGCGCTACGTCGCGTGGTGGTTCGACACCGACGCGCCCGCGCTGGACGACCCGGCGACGACCGAGTGGGTCGCCGCGCCGACGCGCTTTCTCGCGGCCGGCACCCTCCACGAACTCTGGCAGGACCCCGCGGCCTTCGACGCGGTGACCGACGGCGGCCGGTGAGCGCCCGCCGAGTCGGCATCGGGGTCGGACGCCGGGCGGCGTCAGATGGTGGCCGGCGAGCGTGGTCACCATTACTGCCTCGCATCCCACGGATTCGGAAGGATAATCCCCATCTACCGTCTAGGCTCGGCAACTCCGGACCCGTTCCGGACGGCCGCACTCGCGGTCGGGATCGAGCATGATCGACGAACCACAGTCGGCGACTGTCGTCGGGCTGGGCGTCACCGACGCGGAACTGGACGACGCAGTCGCCAACACTGCGACTGAGGCCGCGGCCGACCTGACGGTCCAGACGGTCGCGACGCCGGCGGCGTTGACGGCGATCCTCGACGAGCGACGCGTCGCCTGCGTCGTCTTCGCGCCCGACGGCGCCGACTGGGATCCCGTCGCGGTCATCGAGTCGCTGGCGGCGCGCGACCGCCCGGTTCGGACCGTGCTGATGACCGACGGCGACTTCGATGCCTACGTCGACGCGGGCGTGGTCGGCGCGGTGGCGGACGTGGTCCGTCCCGGTGACCGGGCGGCGCTCGCGACACGTCTCGAGACGGCGGTCGATCGATACTGCGAGCGCGAGCGCGACCGGTGTGGCCGCGAGCGCTACGAGGCGCTCGTCGACCACTCGCCGGCGCCCATCGGCATCGTCGACGCCGAGGGGGTCGTCCGCGTCGCCAACGACGCGCTCGCGGACCTGCTCGCCGCGGAATCGCCGGCGGCCCTCATCGGGAAATCGTTCGTGTCGTTCGTCGCGGCGGACGGCCGCGAGGCGTCCGCGCGACGTCTCCGACGGGCGGTGACCGAGGGCACCGCGACGCCGGCGACCCAGCGGACGCTCGTCGACGCGACCGGCGAGGAGAAGTACGTCCTCGTCGCGATGGCGCCGGTCACCGTCGGTGGCGAGCCGGCGGCCCAACTCGTGGTGAACGACGTCACCGAGCACAAGCGCCTCGAGGCGGCGCTGCGCGAGGAACGCGACCGCTTCTCGACGCTGTTCGAGAACCTGACCGAACCGGTCGTCGAGACCCGATTCTCCGGCGAGACACCGGTCGTCACGGGCGTCAACGCCGCCTTCGTCGAGACGTTCGGCGTCGACCCCGAAACGGCCCTCGGCGACCCGCTCGACGACATCATCGTCCCCGCGACCGACCGCGAGGACGCGGCGGATTTCAACCGTCGCGCGAAGGCCGGCGATCACCTCGAACGCGAGGTGACCCGGCGGACGCCGGACGGACTCCGCGATTTCCTCCTCCGATTCGTCCCCTACGGACAGGGCGAACCGGGCGGGTACGCCATCTACATCGACATCACCGAGCGCCGGGAGTGGGAGCGCCAGCTCCGGCGCCAGAACGAGCGCCTGGAGGAGGTGGCGGCGGTCGTCAGCCACGACCTGCGGAACCCGCTCAACGTCGCACAGGGGACCGTCGACGTCCTCGCGAAAGAGGCCGACGCGGGCGAACGGGACCTCTTCGAGCGCGTGCTGAAAGCCCACGACCGGATGGAGACCATCATCGACGAGATGCTCACGCTCGCTCGGCAGGGGCAGTCGGTGTCGGACCTCGAACCCGTGGCGCTCGCGACGACCGCCCGCGAGGCCTGGGAGACGACCGACACGGTCGACGCGACGCTGGTCGTCGAGACCGAAGCCCGGATCCGCGCCGACGAGAGTCGCCTGCGGCAGGTTTTCGAGAACCTCTTTCGGAATGCGATCGACCACGGCGGCTCCGCGGTGGCCGTGACCGTCGGCGACCTCCCGCCGTGTCCCGAGGGCGACGGCGAGGTCGACCGCCCCCGCCGCCGCGGCGGGTTCTTCGTCGAAGACGACGGCCCCGGCATCCCGGCCGACGAACGCGAGACCGTCTTCCAGTCGGGGTACACCACGGCCGACGACGGGACGGGTTTCGGGCTCGCCATCGTCCAGAGCGTCGTCGAGGCCCACGGCTGGGACGTCTCGGTCGCCGAGAGCGAGACTGGCGGCGCCCGTTTCGAGGTCACGGGCGTCGAGTACGCGGAGTAGCGACCGCTCGCCGGTGTCAGACCGAAGGCCGCCACGCTCGTCCGAGCGGGAGTCGCCCGCTCAGTCCGACTCGCCGGGACGGAAGACGTCGCCGCCGGCGGGCTCGGCTGGGTCGGACTGGTACCGGCCGCTCGACCTGATTATCGTGAGCGCGCTCATCACGTCAGTCCGGGTGATGAGGCCGACGAACTCGTCGTCGTCCATGACGAGCAGGCGGCCGACGCCGTGGGAGTCCATCTCCTCCAGCGCGGTCATCACGTCGGTGTCGGGCGCGACGGTGAACAGTTCGGTCGTCATGATCTCCTCGACGCGGAAGGCGTCGCGTTCGACCTCCCGGACCGCGCGTGCGTCGTCGAGCGTCACGAGCCCGACGACGTTCCCGTTGCGCTCGACGGGATAGCCGGTGTGGCGCTCGCGCATCATCACCTGGATCAGGTCGCTGACCGAGTCCCTGGCGTCGACGGTCGTCACGCGCTCGGCGTCGGTCATGATGTCGCGGACGACGACGCCCTCGAAGGCCGCGCGCATCACCGTCTGCTGGGCCTCGCTGGAGGCGCCGATGTAGATGAAGAAGGCGATCGCCACCAGGAAGAGCCCACCGCCGCCGAACAGGCCGAACAGCCCCAGCAGGATGGCGAACAGTTTGCCGACCTCGGCGGCGATCTCGGTCGCGCGGGCGTAGGGGCGCGTGCGGTGGAGCAATGCCCGGAGGACGCGGCCGCCGTCCATCGGGAAGCCCGGCAGCATGTTGAAGACGGCGAGCGCGACGTTCATCAGGGCGAGATAGCCCAGGAGGAACTTCACGGCGGCGACGGCGGTGGTCTCGCCGGCCGGGACCGCGAGGAAGGCGCCGTAGGAGACGACGCCGAGCGCGACGCTGACGATCGGGCCGGCGATGGCGATGGTCAGTTCCTGGCGCCAGTTTTCGGGCATCTCCTCCAGCTGGGCGACGCCGCCGAAGATCCACAGCGTGATCGAGGCGATGGGGTAGCCGTAGCGCATGGCGACCAGCGCGTGGCCGAACTCGTGGAGGACGACGCCGGCGAACAGGCCGAGCGCGGCGAGGAGCCCGAGCGTCAGCGAAACCTCCGTCGAACTCGTCAGCAGGTCGACCGGGATCGAAGCGCCCCAGACGTCGTTGAGCAGGTCCACGTAGTCGCCCACCTGCGAGCCGATCGCCCACGCGAACAGCGGCAACACGAGCAGGAACGTCAGGTCGACGTTGATCGGGATGCCGAAGGCGCTCCCGATGCGGTACCGTCGCATACCCGCCCGTAGTGCGGGGACGTTCTTAAGCCCGTGTGTGGACGACGGCCCCCGACGCGGACACCGGCGGCGCGATTCGGCCGACCGAAGTCAGTCGCGACGGCGACGGAAATCCCCGCCGGGAGGCCAACCCTGAAACGCCCGACCGTCCACCTTCGGGCAGAGCCATGTACACCTCACTCGGCCCCGGCGATATCGGCATCGATCTCCCGTTCCCCGAGGCGGCCGCCATCGCCGCCGACACCGGCTTCGACGCTATCCAACTCGACCCGGGCTACCTCGCCGACCACGGCCCCGAGGCCTACCACGAACTCCTCGACGAGCACGACCTCCGCACCGGCAGCATGGGCGTCCCCGTCGACGTGACCGGCGACGCTGACGACTACGAGGACGGCCTCGCCGCCCTCGACGAGGTGGCCGCGGACGCCGCGGCCGTCGGCTGCGAGCGCGCCTCGACGTACATCCTCTCCTTTTCCGACGAGCGCGACTTCGACACGAACTTCGAGTTCCACCGCGAGCGCCTCGAACCCGTCGCCGACACCCTCGCCGACCACGGTATCCGCCTCGGACTCGAGTTCCTCGGTCCGCAGACGCTTCGCGAGGGCCACGAGCACGACTTCGTCCACACCAGCACCGGCATGCTCGACCTCTGCGAGGCAGTCGGCGACAACGTGGGTCTCCTGCTCGACAGCTGGCACTGGCACACCGCCGGCGCGTCCGTCGAGCGCCTCGAATCGCTCGCCAACGACGATATCGTGGACGTCCACGTCAACGACGCGCCCGCGGATCTGGCGATGGACGAGTACGTCGACAGCGAGCGCGCGATGCCCGGCGAGACCGGCGTCATCGACATCGCGACGTTCCTCGGGCATCTCGACGCCGTCGACTACGATGGTCCCGTGATGGTCGAACCGTTCAGCGACGAGTTGCCCGCCCTCGACGACCGCGAGGCCGCCCGCCGGACCGCCGAGTCGCTCGAACGCGTGTGGGACGTGGCCGGACTGTAGGGTACGGGTCGGATCGGTGTGTGAAGGGGGTCGCCGCCAACAGCGTGAAAGCCCCCAATCGCTCGTCACCGCCGCGCCTCGCTGCGCGCCTCGCTCGCTGCGCTCACTGCGGTGCTTGCTTCGTCGGGGCGGTGACGAGCGATTGGCCCCTTTCATTCCCGCCCGTGTCGGCTGGTCGGACAGTCTGTGCGGGTGGGAATGAAAGGGGCCGCTCTCCCGGCGAACCCGGGCGACGCAAGCACCGCAGTGAGCGCAGCGAGCGAGGCGCGCAGCGAGCCCCGGGAGCCGAGAGAGCGGGGGCTTTCACGCTGTTGGCGGTGGCGGTCACGATCACTCCTGCGGGGGCTTTCACGCTGTCCTGAACTTTCGAATCTATTCAACCGGCTGTATCGAACGCGAGTTTAAGTGTGAAGACGGACAAACGGCGAGTATGGCCGCCGAGATGTCCGACCGGGTGCGCGAAATCGCAGAGGCGAGAGGGTTGCCCGAGTCCGAAGTCTTCGAGCGCGCGCTCGAACGGGGGCTCGAAGACCTGTGGGAGGACTTCGTGCTGGCGCAGTATCTCGACGGGGAAATCGACCGTGAACAGGCGATAGAACGCGTCGGGCGGACGAAAGTCGAACGCGCCGAGAAAGAGCGCGATGCGGTCGAAGACGACGTGGACTGGGGCCTGAACGCGTGACGGTCGCGGCGGTTTTCGACTGAAGCCCCGCTCGTTCTTTACCGAGGCGCTCCTACACGAAACCCATGAGCGACACCGACACCCAGCGCCCGTTCGTTCGTGACGCGGCCGACATCGAGGCCGAACCGGTCGACGCCGCCGAGGGACTCTCGAAGGCCGTCCTGATCGGCGCGGAACACGGCGCTCCGAACCTCGCGATCCGCCGCTTCGCGCTCGTGCCGGGCGCCGAGGTGCCGAAACACACCAACGAGATCGAACACGAGCAGTACGTCCTCGCGGGCGAGTACGTGGTCGGGATCGGCGACGAGGAACACACCGTCGCGGCCGGTGACGCGCTCCACATCCCGGCGGGCGTCGTCCACTGGTACCGCAACGAGAGCGACGTCGAGGGCTCGTTCATCTGCGCGGTTCCGACCGGCGACGACAGCATCGCCCTCGTCGAGGAGTGACGCGCCCCTGTTTCGGGTCGAACGCGATACTCGTTGAGCGCGCACAGCCCCGGAACCTCCTTGCAGGTCCCGGGCGTATCGACTGCCAATGAGTACCACCGACGCCGACGCGGACGAGGCTGTGGACGCCGACGACCCCGACACCGACCTCGCCGAGCGGGTCGTTCTCTCGGTCCCGGCGGATATCGGCCAGCACGGCCGTCGCCGACTGAACCAGAACTACTACCAGAAGTACCTCAAGAAGACCCACGACACCGCCGCCGTCGGCGACGCGTGGGACGAGTTCACCGACGTGGGCTGTTGTGGCAGCCAGATGGACCTCCCGCTCCGGGTCGAGGCAGTCGAGGGCGGCGAGCGCGTCGGCCCCGAGACGGCCATCGAGTACACCGAGCGCGAGGCCTGCGGCCTCAATCCCGGCTGGTCCGTCCAGCACGACGAACCCGACATCGTCGAGCGCGAGTGAGTAGCGGGTGTAGGCTCAGCCGAGCACCCGCATCGCGGCGGCGACGACGCCCTGCCAGTCGAGGCGCGCGTCGACGCCGGTGAGCCGACGGCCGAGCGCCGACCCACGGCCGTCGCCGACGCGCGCGACGGTCGCGTGGCGGACCCGTACCTCGACGGGGATGTCGGCGGTCAGTTCGCGACCGCGCACGTCGGTCCCGAACGGTCCGATGGGGACCGAGCGGAGCGACTGCAGCGACCGCAGCGATGACAGCGACGGGGCGTTGACCACGACCGCTCCCTCTTCGGTCCAGACGTCGAAGCGCGCGCCATCTCGTTCGAGCGTCAGCGAGACCGTGAGGTCGATGGTGCGCTCGGTCACTCCTCTTCGGTCGAGATGCGGACGGTCCCGTCGACGGTCCAGTAGGCGTGGTCCGCGTCCTCGCCGACCTTGCTCGGCACCGCGACCTCCATGTCCTCGAACTCGTAGGTTATCGTCGCGCCGCGGCCGGTCAGTCGCTCGTACAGGCCGATCGCCAGGTCCGGCCAGGTCTCTGCTTCCTCGATCTGGGGGGGCTCTGATTCGGAACTCATGCATCGAACGTTCGTCCTGTGGAGACATATAGTTTTGTTTTCGTGTGTGGTGAGGTAGCATAGCAGGGTGTTAGCGGTCCGAACCGCTGATATAGCTCGATCACGGACAGAGAGGTGTGTCACAGCAGGTCGGCGAGGTCGGAACGCTGTTCCTCCACGAGCACGGCGCGGACGTTCGCGTGGCCGTCCACCGGGACGGTGAGCGCCGCCTCCACGCCGTCCTCGAACTCAAGGAGACCGACGCCGGCCCGCGGCCCGCCCGACTGCGGGTGAAAGACGGTTCCAGCGAGGAGCCACGGCCCCCCGACCAGTTCGTCGAACTCGCCCGCGGGGCCTCGCGCATCCGCATCTCCGAGCAGACCACACCCGCGGTCCGCGAGCGCCTGCGCGAACTCTTAGACGCCTATCAGCTCTCGGCCAAGACCGTCCGGACCTGTCGCCACTGCGCCGACGCCGGGGAGTACTCGCCGATCACCAGCGAGACGGCCATCGCGACCGACGACGAGTTCATCTGCCCCGACTGCGCGAAGGCGCAACTCGACCGCGAACTCGCCTACCGCGGGGAAGTGTCGGGGACGGCCAAGGACCGGCTCTACGATCTTTTGCTCGAAGTGCAGGACCTCGAACGCGTCGCCAACCTCCTGCGCGGGGACCTGGACCCGGACCTGACGAAGTTCGACGAGATATCGGCGACCGTCGACGAGGTCGACCCCGTCCGCGTCGACTCGCTCGGCCTCCATCCGGGGATCCAGGACCACCTCGAATCGCGGTTCGAGCACCTCCTGCCGGTCCAGAGCCTTGCCGTCGAGCACGGCGCGACGGAGGGCCGCGACCAGCTCGTCGTCAGCGCGACGGCGACCGGGAAGACCCTGATCGGTGAGATGGCCGGGCTGGACCGCGTGCTCAACGGGAAGGGGAAGATGCTCTTTCTCGTCCCCCTCGTGGCGCTGGCCAACCAGAAACACGAGGCCTTCGAGGACCGCTACGGCGACATGGTCGACGTCTCTCTCAGGGTGGGTGCCAGCCGCATCAACGACGGCGGCGGCCGCTTCGACCCCGGCGCCGACGTCATCGTCGGGACCTACGAGGGCATCGACCACGCGCTGCGCACCGGGAAGGACCTCGGCAATATCGGCACGGTCGTCATCGACGAGGTCCACACCCTCGGCGAGGGCGAGCGCGGCCACCGCCTCGACGGCCTGATCTCCCGGCTCAAGTATTATTGCGGCGAGTACGCGAACAACGACAGCCGGGACGGGACCCAGTGGATCTACCTCTCGGCGACCGTGGGGAATCCCGGCCAGCTCGCCGAGAAGCTCGAAGCGCAACTGATCGAGTTCGAGGAGCGGCCCGTCCCGATCGAACGCCACGTCACCTTCGCGGACGGGCGCGAGAAGGTCCAGATCGAGAACAAGCTCGTCCGGCGGGCGTTCGACACGAAGTCGTCGAAGGGGTACCGCGGGCAGACGATCGTCTTCACCAACTCGCGGCGGCGCTGTCACGAGAT
>ENA-ORCO01001017-ORCO01001017.1-marine-metagenome-genome-assembly--contig:-NODE-1017-length-10354-cov-2.751776_pt1 | contig 10354 bp, 6 predicted proteins | sample MGYA00248633_ERZ508508 | MGnify/ENA primary metagenome ERZ508508 (study PRJEB26179, sample SAMN06268845) | marine metagenome | isolation source: A23 P1 aerobic enrichment on pine of planktonic cells taken...
TCCCGCCGTTGCGCTCCACGCGCTCTTTCTGGCGCTCACCGTCGGCGTCGTCGCCCTCGGCGTCCAGGAGGGGATCGAACTCGCGACGAAGGTGATGGTCCCGGCCATCCTGGCCGTGCTCGTCGGCCTCGCACTCTGGGCCGCGACGCTCCCCGGCGCCGGTGACGGCTTGACCTACTTCCTCTCGCCGGAACTCGACGTGTTCCGCGAGAACTACACGACGGTCGTCCCGGCGGCGGTCGGGCAGGCGTTTTTCTCGCTGTCGCTCGGGATGGGGGTGATGATCACCTACGCCTCGTATCTCGGCCGGGACGACAACCTCGCGGTCGACGGCGGCCTCATCGTCGTGCTGAACAGCGCCGTGGGCATCCTCGCCGGTCTCGTCGCCTTCCCGCTGTTGTTCTCCCAGAACGTCGACCCCGGGTCAGCGGGTGCCGGCGCCATTTTCGTCAGCCTGGCGACGGCGTTCGCCAGCCTCCCCGGCGGCCGCCTGATCGGCGTCGTCTTCTTCGGCGTCGTCCTCGTCGCGGCGCTGTCCTCGGCGATCAGCCTGCTCGAAGTCGTCGTCTCCTACGCCGTCGACAACTACCCCGTCGGCCGGATGCGGGTCGCCGCGGCCATCGGCGTCCTGGTGTTCCTCCTCGGAGTGCCAAGCGCCATGGATCTGGAGACGCTGACGCTGTTCGACCGGATCGCGAGCAACGTCTTGCTCCCGCTCGGGGCGACGCTCGTGGTCGCCTTCGTGGGCTGGGTGTACGGCGAGGCGGCCGTCGCGGAACTCCGTCAGGGCACCGGCCGCCTGGGCGATCTCGGCCCCGCCTGGCTTTGGCACGTCCGGACCGTCGTCCTCGCGACCGTCGTGGGCATCCTCCTCCTCGGAGTCATGGACGTGCTCGCGGCCTACACGAGCGTCGACCTGCTGGGCTGATACGGATCCCTGTCGCGATGTCCCGGTCCGACCGCACGGCGAGTGATCCCCGAAACTGTTGGACAGTGGGTCGTCACCACGACAGCGAGCGCTAGAGTGCGCCTGCCGAGCAGTTGCGGTGGCGCGCGCCGTCGCGGCCGCGAGCGCATATCGCGCGAGCGGCCAAGACGGCGTCGTGCGAGGGATGAGTAGCGAGGGACCGACGGTCCCTTGGACCATGCGAGCGGGCCTACGGCCCGCGAGCAGATACCGGAGCGAACGCAGTGAGCGAGGAGGGAAATCGGTTGGGGAGGCGTGTGGCTGTCCGCTGTCGCTGTGCGGTGAGGTCCTGGCGGATCGAAAGGGCGAGGTTCGGTCGCGTTTATATAGTCGTCTGCGTCACCCCTATCCGAGTGAGCGGAGCGAACGAGGATATGTGACGCAGCGACCGCGAGCGGGCCGAGGGCTTTCAGCGCTCGCGGTCACTCGCGGTCGCTGTCTCTGCTAGCGAGCGGGCCGAGGGCTTTCGTCTCTTGGGATACGTGGCGGTTGCGGTAGCTGTAACTCATAGCGAGCGGGTCGAGGGATTTCAGCGGTCGAAATCACCCACGGCCACTAAAGCCACGACAAAACGAACTCCCGATCTCACGACGGCGACACTGGCTCCCCCCGCTCAGCGGACTCGTAGATGGCTTCGACGATGGCGACCGCTTTCCGCGCCTCGCGCGCCTCCAACATGAACGGCTCGCCGGACTCGCGAGCGTCCAGGAACTCGCGGGCGTTCGCGGTCTCGAGCGGGTCGGGCGCGTCGCCGCCGTCTCCGCCGGGGCCGAACCGCGCCCGGATACCGTCGTCCTCGTCGCGCTCGTCGCGGAACTGCCAGGACACCAGGTCGTCGCCCTGGACCAGGGCGCTCCCGCCCGGGCCGCCGAGTTCGTAGCGCATCTCGCCGCCGGGGTACATCGCGGTCGCACCGAGCAGTTGGCCAACGGTGCCGTCCCGGAAGCGCAGGGTCGCGACGGCGGCGTCCTCGACGGTGGTCACGTCGTCGTCGCGCCCGGAATCGGTGTACGCGAACACTTCCGACACGGGATTTTCACCGGGGGCAAGATCCATCCCGCTCCCGACGAGCCACTGGACGGCGTCGATGGAGTGGATGGCCTGGTTGATGACGGCGCCGCCGCCGGCCAGGTCGGGGTCGCCCTGCCAGCGCCCCTTGTAGTAGTCGTCGTCGCGCCACCACGGGAGCGCGGCGTTCGCGACGGCGAGCGAGCCAAAGCGGCCCGCGGCGACGGCCTCGCGGAGCGTCTGTAGGACCGGGCGATATCGGCGCTGGAAGATGCCGCCCAACAGGATCCCGCCGTCCTCCGCGGCGGTTCGCATCTCGTCGACGCGCTCGGTGGTGATTTCGAGGGGCTTCTCGCAGAGCACGTCGACGCCGCGCTCGGCGGCCGCGCGGGTCGGGGCCAGGTGCGCGCCGGCGGGCGTACACACCGAGAGCACGTCGACCGCTTCCGAATCGAGCATCTCCTCCACGTCGAGATAGCCGGCGCAGTCGTGGGTGTCGGCGAACGCGCGAACGCTCTCGTCAGTGCGGCCGGCGCAGGCGACGACGGTGGCGTCGTGGAGGTTCTCGTAGGCCCGAGCGTGGGTGTCGGCGGCGCCCCCGGTGGCGGCGATGGCGACGCGGTGGTCGGTCATGCTCGGACACTCGGGTGCCCCGGGCAAAAAGCCGACCGTCGCTGGTCCGGTGTCGTCACTCCGGACCGTCGGCATCGACCGCCCCGGGGTTGCCGCGGTCGACGCGGACGGTGACGGTGGTCCCCTCGTCACCGGTGTCGAACGTCAGGTCGCCGCCGGAGTGGTCGACGACCCAGTCGACCAGCCAGAGGCCGACGCCGGTGCCGTGCTTGAGCGGTGTCTCCTCGCGCTCGTCCAGGACCTCGAGTTCCGTCTCGGAGATACCCGGGCCGTCGTCGGCGACGTGGAGCGCGACCGTCTCCTCGTCGACAGTCGACGAGATGGTCACCGTCGGCCCGTCACGGCGCTCCGCTCGCGCCTGCGAGTCGGTCGCCATCGCGGCGTGGTCGATTTCGTCGACGAGGGACACCGCGTCGTCCGCTCCTGGTCCTGCCTCGGCCTCCGTTCCCGCTTCCGTCTCCACTCCCGGGCCAGCATCCGAGTCAGGGCTCGTGGAGCTATGCTCCGCGGCGTCCTCGGGAGCGTCAGCGACCGAGGGCTCGGAAGAGCTTGCTCTTCCGGCGTCCTCCTGAGCGTGCGAAGGAGGACTCGTCGAGCTGTGCTCGACGGCGTCCTCGCGAGTCGACGACGAGCGAGGGTTTGTCGAGCTATGCTCGACGGCGTTTTCGACGAGGTTCTCGACAGCGTAGGGGAACGCCTCGTGGACGCTGATGGGGACTCGCTCGGAGATTGCGGTCTCGTAGGTCGCGTCGGGGTAGGCGGCGGCGACGTTGGCGACGACGCGGTTGACGACCGTCCGCAGGTCCATCACGACCTGTCCGTCGTCGCTGTCGATGACTCGCTCGATGGCGCGGGCCTTCTCGACGGTTTCGACGAGCCCCTCGCTGCGGTCGACGATGGTCTCGGCCATCTCGCGTTCCTCGCCGGCCGTGCGCTCGGCGAGCACCTCCGCCTGGCCGCGGACGACGGTCAGGCCCGTCCTGATGTCGTGTCTGAGCACGCGCGCGAGCACCTGCTTGAGGAGGTCGAGTTCGCTCTCGCGGCGCTCGCGCTCGGTCACCTCGTGGAGGATCGCGGCGAAATCGGCCCGCTCGTCGCCCGGGAGGGCCGCGACCGTCGCCTCGAAGCGGCGCTCGTCGTCGGTGACATCAGGGAGCCGAAGTTCGCAGGTCGCGCTCTCGCCGGTGTCCCGGGCTCGCTCCATGGCCGTCGCGAGTCGGTCGATGCCGTCGGCGGGGAACAGGTCGGCGAGTTCCGTCCCGGCCAGCGACGACTCCGCGGCGAAAAACAGCCGCGACATCGCCTCGTTCGAGCGGACGATCCGACAGTCGGCGTCGGTAACGAACATCGGGTCGCCGGCGTTCTCGACGAGGGCGCGATAGCGCTCGAGTTCCCGCTCGCGCTCACGCCGTTCGCTGATGTCCCGGGCGACGTTGACCAGCCCCGCGTACTCGCCGTTGCTGTGCCGCGGCGCGAAGTGGACCGCGAGCGTCCGCCGCTCGCCGTCGGCCGTCACGAACTCCATGTCGAGCACCTCGCTGTCCGCCCCGGATCCGAGGAGCCGTTGAACGGCGCGCTGTCCGCGCTCGAGCTCGCCCGCGGCCATGTAGCTGGCGCTGTGGGTTCCGACCATGTCGTCGTAGCCCAGCAGCGACGCGAACGAGGCGTTGTGGTACTCGATACGGCCGTCGGCGTCGACGACCGAGATGCCGTCCTGGACGTGCTCGTCGAGCAAGGCGAGCAGTTCCCGGCGCGCGCCGTCCCGATACCGCTGGGTCACGTCCTCGACGACGACGAGACGGACCGGGCCCGGCAGGTCCGGGAACTCGTGTTCCACGTAGCGAAACTTCGCCTCGCCGTCGGCCGCGGGGAGGGTGAACTCGGTGGCGTCGACCGTCCCGTCCGTCCGGACCGCTCGCACCGTCTCCGGGTCGTGGGAGAGCACGGCGCCGAGTTTCCGGTAGAAGTCGGGCGTCTCCGGAACCGGAACGGTGACGCCCCGACCCTCGAAAAACGATGCCAGCGGTTCGCTCTCCCAGACCGGCGTGCCGTCCTCGTAGAGAAGGAACTGACACGAGCCCGTCTCGCCCTCGTCGACAGGGTCGAGCGCGCGCGCCAGCCGCGACGGCGTCTCCGCCTCTCGGACGGTCCAGAGAACCTTCTCGACGACGAACGCTATCCCCTCTTCGGCGGTCCACTTCTCGACGAAGGTGTCGGCCGCCGCGAAGACCCTCTCGGGCATAGCTCCGGGATCGACTCGCGTGTAGAAGACGACCGGAACGCTCGCCGCGTCGAGGAGTCGCTCGGCGTCGACACCCCCGGCGTCGGGTTCGAGGAGAAGGACGTCGACGGCCCCCGTTTCGAGACGGGACTCGGCCTCGACGGTATCGGCCGTGCCGTCGACGGTCACGTCGTCGTACTCGCGGTCGACGAACGCGGCCACCCTGGACCGGACCGTCTCGTCGTCGTCGACGTGGAGGATCCGGAGGCCGTCGCTCGCGGACCCGCCGTCCGGGACGCCGTCGCGTGAGCCGCCGTCGAGCGCGTGCTCGCCAGTTCTGTCCCCTTGCGCGCCGTCGCCCGTTCGGTCGGCCGAGGCCTCGCCCGTCCCGGATTCGTCACCCGGCACGTCCCCGTGCCCCATCACGCACCACCCCCCGATGGTTGCTGTCCGACCACGGTACCAACGTGGTATCTCATGTCACGACGATCCGGGTAACTCTGACGCCAGCGAAATAAGTCTGCCGTCGGTTCACGGGGAATCGGCGCCCCGTCCCCCGCTCAGACTGCCAGTATTTGATTCATGCTTGCTGACACATTTTTCGGCCGTCGGTCGGGCGTATCCGTGCGTTCATAGGCGAGGGCGCCCCAATGGTCCACGATGCCGGAGGACCGGAGCGCGGGCGAACGCCGAGAGGGGCCGAGCGAGAGCGAGCGTCAAGAGGGGGCGGACGACGGCGAGTGCCAAGAGGGGCCGAGCGACGAGGCGGACCGCGGAGCTCCGAGCGACGAGGCCCACAGTGGGGATCCGTCGACCGCCTGGCGCGAACTGTTCGGCTTCGACGAGCCCTACGAGAGCCAGGCCGACGCCGTCGAGCGCGCCCTCGCGGTCGGCCAGCGCGGCGGCTACCTCGCGATGGAAGGCCCCTGCGGGACGGGCAAGACGATGGCGGCGCTCACCGCCGGCGCTGCCCTCGTGCGACACACCCGCAAGTACGAACGGGTCGTCGTCGTCACGCCGGTCAAACAGCAACGACTCCAGTTCGTCGAGGACTTGCGGACGATGAACGCCCGTCTCGCGGCCGACGAGGACGCCCCGGACCCGCTGGACGGCGTCGCCCTCGTCGGCAAGCGCGACCTCTGTCCCTACGGTCGCGAGGGCGTCTTCCCCGACGACGCCTCGACCCACGACCGCTGTGAGGACCTGCGCGATGCGACCGCCGACCTCGTCGAAGGCGACCGCCGGTCGGGCGACGAACCCATCGCCGAGGCCGCCATCGCGGCCGACCCCGAGATGACGGCGTGGCTCCGCGAGATCAGCGCCAGCGGACAGGGCGAGCACTACCGCACCACGGGCGACCTGCCCGCGGACCTGATGGTCGCGGACGAGACGGTCATGTTGTTGCTCTCCGACGAGGCCGGCACTCGCCCCGCCGTCGTCGAAACTGATTCCTCCGCGGTTCGGGAGTGGGCCATCGAGACCGTCGAGGCCCACCGCCGCGACGCGACGCTGGTGGACGCCGACGACCTCGCGGACTGATTAGGGGAGCCGCGTGTTCGGTGGCACGGCGTCGTCGGGCCGACTCCGTTCCGACCCGTACACCAGCAGCGCCGACCGGTCTTCGATGACGGCGGCGGATTCGCCGACATCGCCGCTTGCGTCGGTGACCTGACCGAGGCCGAGGCCCAGATGCTCCGCGAGAAACGGGTAGGCGGCCGCGCGCTTCGAGGGGCCGTAGTCGTGGCCCTCCTCGGGGAAGTGGCTGTTTTCGGCCGCGTCAGCGGCATCGTAGTACTCGTAGACGGACTCGATATAGGGAAACTCCGTCTCCGGCGTGTACTGGGTCCAGTCCGCGCCGTCGGAGATAATCAGTTGGGGCCGCGGCGCGGCGAGCGCGGCGATTTCGGCGTTGTTCGTGACGTATTCTGGCCCGCGGTGGATCGGCATGCCGCTCTCGCAGGGACACCCGCCGAAGAAGTGCGCCGAGACTTGGCACACGGGCACCGACACGGCGACGCGGTCGTCGATTGCAGCCAGCACGAACGTCTGCGTGCCGCCGCCCGAACACCCGGTCATCCCGATCCGCGCTGGGTCCACGTCGGGCCGCGACTGGAGGAAGTCGAGCGCGCGGCTGCTGTTCCACGTCTGGAGGCGCAGCACGTCGGGTGTCTCTTCGTGGTCCCAGCCGGCGTCGGCCCAGTCGCCGTAGCCGACCATGTCGTACTGGAACACCGCCGCGCCCATCCGCGAGAGCGTCGCGCAGCGCACCTGCTCTTGCTCCGAGAAGCGCCCGTCCGGGCCGTGGCCGTGCGTCGAGAGGACGCCCGCGAGGGCCCCCTCGTACTCCGTCGGCCGGTAGAGGCTGCCGGTGACGTAGAAGCCCGGTGCGCTCTCGAACGCGACGTTCTCGACCGCGTAGCCGTCGTACTCCCGGCGGTCGACGAACGCGGGATCGAGGTCGTTGTCTGCGGGTGGCTCCTGGAGGCGGAGACCTCGTCGGATGCCCGCGCGAATCGTGTCGGCCCGCGCGTCCCACTCGGCGCGCGTGGCGTGGGTCGATCCGAGCCGCCGGAGTTCCGTGGCCGCCTCGTCGGGCGTCTGGGCCTCTCCTTGCCGGAGTGGCGGGTCGTCGTCCATGGGTGGACGCCCACCGCCGCGCCCGTCAATCTGTCGCCGAGTGCGCGGCGCGGTCGTTTGCTGCGGCGATACGGGTGAAGGAGCGCACTAAATCGACGTCGTCGACGGCGCGGGACGTGTCGCCGTGACCCTCGGTGGTTAGTGAGACGCTTGTCTCCCGCGCCTGGGGCCTCAGATGACATCCTGTGATAGCGCTCAGTTAGGGGCTGGCAGTCTCTGCGTGGTCACTCTTCGATTCCCGTGGTCCGCGGGATCGTGACGGTGACGAGTGTCCCCCCGCCGTCTGGTGTCTCGAAGGAGAGGGACCCATCGTATCTACTCACAAGCGTGTGTGCGAGGTAGAGACCAAATCCGTGATGGCCCTCTTCGGGCGGGGTGCCGAGTTCAGCGCTGAGATCATCAGGGATTCCGGGGCCGTTGTCACGGATACCGACAACAGCGACATCTTTGGACTCTTCGACGGTGACCGTGACTTCCGGAGACGCACTTTCGTTGTGAACGACGGCGTTACGCAAGAGATTCGAAAATACGGACCCGAGGAGGTCATCCGCCCGAACAGTCACACCAGCTGGAATGTCCGCGGAAACCTCGACGCCGGGGAACCCGTCTTGTATCGCCGAAACTTCGTTTCTGAGCGTCTCTGAGAGAGTTTGCGTTTGGAGCGGCCGCGTCTCGTCGGTCGCTTGCATATACGATCGGACATTCTGGATAAGATTCTCAATGGATTCCGCTTGCCGTTGTATCGTCTCGGCCGGTTTCTTCGTTTCTTCGGGAAGGTCATCGGCGAGGAGATCAGCGTGTCCCTCGATCACCATCACAGAATTGCGTATATCGTGGCGGAGGAGATGATTGAGATGTTCCAGGCGTGCGTTCTCTTTGCGCGTATGCTCAGCGGCCAGCCGTTCCCGTTCGGCTTCACGGCCCCGCACACGTGCCTGCCCCTCCTTGAACCCCGCGAGCATCCCGCCGAGAGTCCCAACTCCGAGACCGGCGAAGATTGATCCCAGCGTGTCGATCTGAACTTCCGAACTCATCTTCAAAGCCAGCACGATACCGCCGATACTGATGAATCCCAGAAGTGCCCAACCGAGTAGTCGCGAATACTGGGCTGGCGGGACTGCACTGTAGTGAATTACGATGCCGGCACCCAGCAGTAACACGGGTGAAAGCCAGCTAAGCAAAGCTTCGAACGCTTGAATCTGTGGCTCCACGATGACCTGACCGGCCGCAACTCCAAGAAAGAGGATTCCAGGCAGAAATGGGATACAGTCGACAGGCGTAGTCGGGCGTCGAGAATCCTGAAACTGCATTATCGTCCACCAGCACGCTATCTCAACCAAAGGTTTGCGGATTATACATATCTTTGAGACCAGTAAAATAGACGCGGCCTTGTTCTGGACATCGTCGAGTCTGAACCAGATCCTTCACGCCCACTCACACGGGAAATCCGAACCCGAGAGCTCCGCTTCCCGTGCTACACCTAACTCAAGCGCCGCGGGGATACGGCACTCGCGACGACTGTGGATCTCCGCGTGCTTCCCGCGGTGCGTGTCCGTCGCGATCAGCCTCGGCAAGACACTGATCCCACGAAGTCAGGTCCGCAGTCCTCATCGCCTCCAGTGACTGCCACCGAACCGAGATGGATGGCCCGCCCTCACTGATGACCGCCCACCGCAGCGGCGAGTCGTCGTCCATGGGTGGATGCCCACCGCCGCGCCGGTCAATCTGTCGCCGAGGGCGCGGCGCGGTCGCTCGCGACCCGTTCCACGGCCGCCGCCTCCTCGTTTCTCAGATCGGAGAGGAAATCGAAGACAGAATCGAAGTCGGTCAGGTCCTCCTGCACCATGTACTCGACGTAGCGGCGCTTGCGCTCGAACTCGGCCTCGACCTCTTGGACAGGGCGGTCGGTCGCCGCGGCGATGCGGGCGAAGAAGCGCACCGAATCGGCGTCGTCGGCGACGTGGAACTCGCCGTCGTGGTCGCGGTGGGCGACCCGGTTCCAGACGATTTCCTCGTCGCCCTTGACGGTGTGGCCGCCCGCGCCGGGCAGGTCGGCGGCGTCGGGGTCGACGAATTCGACGACCTCGCCGACGTAGCGCTCGTCCTCGACGTGTTTGGGGAAGACGACCAGATCGAGTTCCCGGAGGAGATACGCCGGAAGGCCCTGCTCGATGGTGCGGTTGATCAGCGTCTCCACGTCCTCCGCGTGGGTCGTGCCCACGACGCCGTGGCCGGTGTTGAGGACTTCACCGAAGGTCTGGAACGACTCGGGGGTGTTGATCTCCGCGATCACCTCGACATCGGGGTTCAGGTAGTTCGTCTCGGTCATCAGATCCGCCATCGAGACGCGCTTGTACTCGCTCTCGTGATCGCGTGTGGTCAGCGAGACGCCGGTCTCCTGTGGCAGGCGGACCTCCCGCGACCCCTCGTCGATGGAGATGGGGCGGTCGTCGTAGGGAATGAAGGGCATGTGGGCGTTCATCAGCGTCGTCTTGCCGACGCCGGTCGGCCCGGAGAACAGCACGACGCCGCGGTGTTCGTAGGCCAACCAGAGCAGTGCGACCAGCCCCGGCGAGACGCTGTCGCGCCCGACCAGGTCTGCGGGCGTCATCGCCTCGGGCGACTGCTTCCGGATGGAGACGTGGGGGCCGTCCTCGCTGATGACCGGGAGCGCGACCGCACACCGGATCGTGAGATCGTCGGCCACTTCTGCAGGATCGAGGTTCACCTTCGCCGACGGCCGGGAGGCGTTGAGTTCGACGCCGCCGCTGGCCGCGAGTTGAGTGACGACGTTCGTGAAGCGCGCCTCGTCCTCGAAGGTCAGATTCGTCGGCACGCGCCCGTCGTGGATGTGAGGCCGGGGCACCACCTTGATCCGCTCGCCGACC
>ENA-ORCO01001020-ORCO01001020.1-marine-metagenome-genome-assembly--contig:-NODE-1020-length-10343-cov-3.310150_pt1 | contig 10343 bp, 6 predicted proteins | sample MGYA00248633_ERZ508508 | MGnify/ENA primary metagenome ERZ508508 (study PRJEB26179, sample SAMN06268845) | marine metagenome | isolation source: A23 P1 aerobic enrichment on pine of planktonic cells taken...
ACGAGTGAAGGCCTACGCCACCTACATCTACATCGAGCCTTCGACCCACACCGATAGTGATGTTGTTTCTCTCAATGTCAGTCTAAAAGACGAACCCATTGGCCGGTTCAAACCCGACAGGGAGACGACCTCGGTCACGCCATAACCACGGTCTACTCGAACCAGCACTCTCCGGAGCATTTGTCCCTTCTGACGGGTGCAATACCCATGTCTCAACCCCATCCAGACAAGCCATACAGCCGACTGAAGCGAGGTAGCTCTCAGACAGACGGGTTCACAGTTTCGGAGCTACTATCGTATCCAGCCGCCGGCGAAGACAGCGGCTTCCGCTACATCATTGCCGTCCTTCTGACACTCGTCAGCTTCACCGTCGCTCCCGTGTTGTTCTTCATCGGGTTCCTCTGGCGCACCGCTCATTGGAGCAGTCACGGACGCGCCTCTCCACCGCCCGTTTCAAATTGGCGAGCGAACCTCGCAGCAGGCGGGAAGGGGCTCGTCACCGGCATCACCGTCTTTGTCATCCCATTTGCCGTATTTCTCCACCTCTTCTGGACTATTACGCCAACGCAGCCAACCTTCCTCGAAACTGCCCGGACAGCCGGCCAATACATTGTCGGCAGTTACGCCATCTCCCTATACCTCGGGACAGCGCTGTTCATCAACTGCGCCCAGCAGAATAGCCTCAAACCAATCATCTCGCTGAAGCCCTACCGAGACTTGGTTTCCCTACGATACCTTCGTGCTTGGGCGATCGTAACTGCAATTTCAACGTTCTTCCTCCCGATCTACGCCGTTCTTGGATTGCTCTCCATCGTCGCCTTCGTCCCATCGCTTCTACTAGTCGCCTCGATGTTCTACCACGCAATATTCGGCGTTGCAACCATCAGCACCGCGCTTTCGCCTCACCTCGAGTAATCACTCCCGACATTTGTCCTGAAGCGATTGGTGCATTCCCGAAAACCGCATCCCCAAAAACTCCACCCGAACATGACCAACCTCACACCCGACCAACGACTCCTCGAAGAGGAACTGTCCATTCCATTCGCCGGCCTTTACCCGGAGGACTCACCGCAAACCGACCTCCCGGCTCGAGTCAAACGAAAACTCGACTTGAACGGCGAAACAGCGTCACTCTCCGAACTCATCGACCTGTTGCCGGATGCTGAATTCGGCGACCTCCGGTCAGCAAACAGTTTCGTGAATCAAGATGGTTCACTCGACGTTGCTGCCCTCGAGGACGTCGACGGAATGGACATCGAAACCGCCAGTCAGGCACTCGGTGTCGCACCCGATGAAATCACCGACGCAACGAAATACGAACGAGTCCCCGGCCACGAGGAGGTAATCGATAAGCGGCGTGAAGCACTCTCAGCCCTCGGTTACAGCATCAAATATCAGTGGCAAGTCGCCTCCAGTAGCTACGGCATCATCAACCCGAACCACGCCTACGACCCCGCACTCGACACGCTTTCAGACTTCAACGAAAACACCGACGCCTTCGGGTGGCTCTCCCTCCGAGATTACGGCGGTATCGTCGATCTCTATATCCTCTTCACTGACGAAACCATCGCCACACCGGACGACATCGACTACGACATCTATCTCGGCTATCACACCGGCTACGACTTCGAAGGCAACCGCCAGCTCTTCGTGAATCATTTCGGATACTACCCGAAGGGGAAGGGGAAAGGAGGCCGATTACACGGCATCGGTAGTTCCCACACCCGAAAACATCTGGGCGACCCGACGAACGCCGAGCATGAGAAGAACAACGACCGCCTTCCAATCCAGCAATGGTGGCTTGAGGGCCACAAAGAGTTCCTCAAAGACGACCAGCTCATCAACGAAGTCACCAACGCCGAAAACATCACTGTCAACTTCGACGACCGTCCCTTCGACCTCTATGGGTTCTACCGACTGCTCGATATTCCCGCCTCACAGGCCGAGAGTGCTGCCAGCCGTGTCGACGTCCAGGCCAACGGCAAACTCCCAACGATGTGGGACATCGGCATCGGTCTCGTGTTCACACTAGCGAGCGAATTCAGCGGTCACAAAGCAGGCGCCGTCTTCCGAGCCCGAAGCCGAACGGCTGCCAAAATCATCCGCCGCCCAGAAGCCGCCGTCAGCGAAGCCCTCCGCGAATACGAAGAAGGCGGGCTTCCAGACGACGACGCAGATAGCGACACCACTCCAGAACAGGAAGGGCTCGACATCGTCATCTCAGACATCGAATCCCCCGACGACCTTGCCGCTCTCGACGGCTTCGACGTCGGCGAACTCTCGGCAAGCGACAAAGGCGAACTCGTCGAGAAGACCGAACAGGTCCTCATCAACGCCTTCTGACGAATCCCAGCACAGCCCCGAGCATTTTTCTCCGGAGACGGGTGCGCGAACTCCCTCACTTCACCAACCAATGGCTCCGACACAAACACACCAAGGCGTCGATCCAGCCGAAGAACAAAAAAGTAAATCCGCAGTCTCACACCTTGTTGCCGACATCATCAAGGAGTACGAACCAGAACATCTCTCCGGCAACGACCTCGCGACCGAAATCGAGTGTGCATTCGAAGCCTCCGAGACAATCCCGGACACGCTCACCAACGGCACCGAAACAGAATTCCTCTACGAGGAAGTGTTTCCCCAAATCGAAGTGACGACTGAGTCGGGGGCTACTCAATCGCTCGATGAAGCAGCAGTCAACGGAAACTCGATTTGCGATGTTTCGCTCATGGGCGGCCGCCCCGCCGGGCTTGAGCCGCACGGAAAACTTGCACTCGATGATGAAACCGCTGAGAAAGCGACTGCCAGCTTCACCATCATCGAAGAAATCGGCCGCGATAGAGCCGATGTCCTCGCCGAGAACGGCCTCTACACTTGGGACGACATCACTTCAGTCGGACAGTCCGAAGTGGCTGACCTTCCCTCGTTCGGCGAAGCAATCGCTCGCAACCTCATGGCTGAAGCAAACTCACACGCCGACCTATCGACGACCCTCGCGAGAGAATCGTATGAGCGTGCCGATGCCATCGAAACCGACGACGAGGGGCGGGGCATATCGTACCCTCTTGAACAAGTCGACAAACCGCCGGGGAAGAAACTCGATGGTGCTGAGCACGGGCAATACTACGGCTGGCACTATCTCGAGGACATCGACCATCCGTTGGTCCCTGATGCCCCCGACACGCTGAAAACCCGAGAACTCCCCAACGGGAAAGAAGACATTGAGCAGGTCTGCCAGCTGCTTGGGAAAGAAGAAAACCCGATTCTAATCGGTCCTCCAGGGGTGGGCAAGAATACGATTATCCGCAAAGCATTCGCAGAGACAAATCGCCCACTTCTCGTCATCCCATGCGACGGCGATATGCTAACGCAAGAACTCCTTGGAATCCATACTGTTGAATCAGACGGCTCCGTCGTCTTCGAAGACGGCCCCCTCCCGACGATTGTAAAGAACGGTGGGGGTATCTGCTTTGACGAAATCAACGCCGCCCCTCATGGCGTCCAGAAAGCCCTCCATAAACTCCTTGAGGATGATCCCATGTTGTACGTCAAAGGGAAGGGTGAGGTGATTGAACCCCATCCCGAATTCTACGCTCTCGCAACGATGAACCCGAGTGGCCCTGGAACAGAGGCTCTACACGACGCCATGAATAGACGGTTTGCTCCCATCAATATCGGGCAGCTCCCCGCAAAGAAAGAAGTCGAACTCCTTGACACCAAGGTCAACAGTGGCCGCGAGATCATCTCCCAAGAGAAACTCGAAGGCCTCGTCAAAGTCGGGAGGCGAGCCCGGCAACAGGCAGAGGAGGGCTGGATGCCGTACATCACGACCGACCACTTAGAAAAAATCTGTCACATGTACGACGGTGGTGGCAACCTCAAAGGCTCCATCGAGATGGTTATCGAAGGGTCACAGCAGATGGGCATTTCTCGTGGTGGGACGGGCGGACTTGACGAAGACGCTCTCAAGGACCTCGTCGGCGACATCTGAATAACTGACACTCCTCCACGACCATGTCTCAGCCTCAGCCCAACCACACACCGAATGGTGCCGTGTCAACCGTCTCTACCCCTGACCCGAATTCTGTTGCCTATCTACGCGGGTCAGAACAACGGGCCAAGAAACTCCGCCGATACCTCACGACAATCACCGGCACCACGAAAATCAACGTCATCGTCACTGACCAAATCCCGACCGCAAGTGCCCAACCGGCTCCCGACGGCGACGGCTACATCGTCAAAGTCACTGCCCGGAAAATCCCACAACCAACCACTGATTACGATCGGGAAACATTCGATTCCGCCAGCCAGCACGGCCTCGCGCTTCACGAAGGTGGCCATCTCCTATTCACCGACTTCAAGATCCTCACCGATGCACTCGAAGAGGCTGTCGAGAATCAACAGCCACAAGTTCAACAATTCGCCAAGGAGGTCTTCAACGCCTTCGAGGACGGAGCCATCGAGGAACTTATCCGAGAGAACTTTTCAGACGTAGCTGCCAAACGTCTCGAAACCGTCAATCTGAATCTCAGGGCGACCCGCCTCAAATCGGTTTCAGACCCCCGCCGGCAGAATATGACTGCCCCCGACGCAATCCAAAACGCCATCATGGACATCGGGGTCGCAGACTCGGGCATAACCACAAAACTCACCGATGAAGACAACGACGAATGGGAATTCGCCAACGACACCCACAAGCGGTTGTATAACGCCCTCTTGCCGGTAATTCGGGAAACGTACATAAAGACTATCACAGCTCCAGACGCCGCCACTCGCACGGCACATATCCTCCAATGCTGGGAAGTCATCGAAGCAACACTATTCGGCGAATCAACCCCTGAACAAGCAGAGCAAGCCGGGCAGGAGTCCCCGCAAGATTCAGGGAGCCAAGATTCAGAGGGCCAAGATTCAGGGGGCGATGAAAACGCTCGCGATGGTTCAGGTGACAACGATGACCAGTCCACCGGCGCCAACCAACAGTCGCAACCGGGAGATGCAGATGCGGATTCCGATACCAGGAACACACCGGATACTGACTCTCAAGACGGCTCCTCCGAGAACAACGGAAGTGATAGCGGAACCGGCCATGAAGATGAACCAGACGCCGATGAAGCTACTACTACGGGCGAGGACAGCCAACCCGGAGATGGTTCAGAACTCGCTGAAGAACAGCTGTCTACAGGAGAGGCCGCCCCAAAGGAGGAATTTACATCGCCCCACCCGAACCACCTTGACGACGCCGCATTCCAAGGCGGCGGTCCTGACATAGAGACGCGAGACGACATCGATAGCGACCCGAAATCTCGCGACGACCTCGGAGAACAATCCGAGGCAGCACCCAGCGCCGATGGAGAATCTACATCCTCAGAGAGTGATTCCAAAAGCAAGGACAGCTCGAAGCAAACATCGGATACTGAATCACCCAACGACTCCGGCCCTTCCGAAGGCACGCACGCAGAAGATAAATCTCCCGGCAAAGAAACAGACACCCCCAATGATAACTCCACAGACGATGACGACGACACGTCGATAGAAGATGGGCAAACCTCACTCTCGGAATTCCAGTCACAAGCCTCAGAGTCAAGCGACACTGGCGCCGAGACCGGCTCAAACCCAGATGGTGACGGCGGCGCCCCGCAACCTGACGAACCAGCTGAGAGCACTGCTGAAGATGCAGACACCTCAACAGCCGAGGATACTGACGACAGCAATGAACCAGCCACTACTGAAGAGGAATCGCTCCATACCAATTCGGACCTCTCTAATGAGAAATTCGAGGAAAAGGAATCTGATAATCTCCAGTCGGAGAAACGACAGGCGGCACAACGCGCCAAGAATGAAAAACGAGCGCGTAACACAGCAGAAGCGTCGGTCGAGGCCGTTGCCCACGACGTGGACGTAATGCCATCGCCAACGCAAACGTTCGACCATAGCCGGTGGAATAGCGCTTTCCAAGGTGCTGTCCCAGTTACAAACTCCTTGCTAGAACGGCTCCAAAATTCGAAACACGATGGAAAACGGCGGGGAACCACGAACGGGCGCCCGGACCCGTCGCTATTGTTCAATACTGCGAGCGGGAATCCGAACATCATGTCACGGCGAACGCCGGGCGACGAAAAAGAGTACAGGTTCATACTTATTCTCGACCGAAGTGCATCAATGAAATTCGGCACTGGCGAAGCAATCAAACGGGCCGAGGAAGCAGTCGCCCAAGTCGCCATCGCCCTCGAAGCCTGCGGTGTCGAACTCTCAATCATCGACTTCTACAAAGACAGTATCCGCATTTTGAAGCCCTTCGAACAGAGTGTCAAAGAGAGCCGCAACCGACTCCTCACCGCAGAGGCTGAAGGACAGACGCCACTCGGAAAGGCCGTCGGAGTCGCAAAAGCACAGCTCGATAGCTATCATGAACCGGGTCATATACTCGCCATCACCGACGACGACCCAACCGACACCGAACGGTATCTAGCTGAAGTCGAATCCTCACCATACCCTGTCCACGGCGCCCTCATCGACCTCGCGCAACGCCAACCGAGTCACGACTCTCGAAATCAAGATCTCTACGATACGAGCATTTCTGTCTCGTCAAAGGGCGAACTACGGTCGAAACTCATCCACCTCGCCGAACGGCTTGCACTCAGATAACACCCTCTTCAACCAATGTCATCAAATTCTTCCATCCAACAGACAGAGTTCTTGAACCGCTCAAAATCAGCATTCCCCCCACAGGCACATCTCCCATCATCGCACCAACACGCACCAGCCGACCAAGACAGTAGTGGCCCTACCGGAGTCAATTCCATCCAACACGTTCTCAGAGCCGCAATTGCTGACCAAGGGTATTCGACCCTCGAAGATGTCGTTTCGGCCTACGGTTCATATGAACGGGCTCAGACTCAACCGCAAATCGATGCGTTTCGAGACCACCTCTGCGATGTCGACCAGTACGTCGAGGCGAGCCTCCAACCACAGCTTGATGGAATGGAATCCAAACTCGAAGAACGAGAACAATGGTATTCAAGCCTCATCAACGGCGACTGGGGAACCTCAATTGCTGGACTAATTGAGAAGGCCAGAACGATCTCAAGCCAATCAAGTGACCTGACCCCTGTTGTCGTCGCCCACGACCGAAGCATCGACACTCCCAATTACGTAACGAGAGTCCTCCAGCCGGACGAAATCCACACCTCTCCAGAGGCCTTCGGATATGACTTACCCCATGTGTTTCTCGCTGTCAATAACGGCGGGAAATCCGGGAGCATCTACCCCCTCATTCCGTGGTATGGGACGGTCGTATGCAGCTGCTATGCCAAACAAAACAAATCATTCGCCCCTGCCTGCAAGCACGAAGTGTTCGCCGCACACCACCAAGCCAAACAGGGGGCGTTCATCAACAAGAAACTCCCAGAACCGTACCGGCGTATCGTCTCTCCGTATGGACGCCGGCAGTACCACGACCTCAAGCAGTGGGCAGACGACGAATTCTGATGCAATTTATTCTCCATAACCCGTGACGTAATGCTCTCAGAATCACCTCTCGCCTCATCTCCTGAACGCCCTATCGACGACGGCCATCCCCCGACATTCCAGCAGGACGCTCCTTTTTTCCTGCCTCGAATGTACCCCAACCGGAACACACCAATCGCAGGCGACATCATCGAATTGCCGGGGGGTGAAGTCGTTGCACTCTCCGAGGGCGACACTCCCACCAAATTCAGTACGACCTCAGTAGAAGGGTTCTCCCTCGGCAAGTGTCGAAGCCTGCAAACCTCCGAGTTGGAGTACCAACTTGAGACTCGACGTGCAAAACTCATTGCCGAACGAACGTCCTCGGAGGGGGAGAGATGGTGGATTAATGGGTCTCAGCCCCCCACACCCAATCTCACGGCGAGCGACCTGACATTCAATCACTCAACGTCTCGCACTCGAGTGAATGGATTCCTCAACCACCCGCTGGTCGACCATGACCTCGGTGGTGTCTCAAAGGCTAAGGCACTGTTCGTTGCGACTGCCGGAGATACTGACAGTATCGTCGCTGTTGCAGTCCTCGACCGCCCAGCCCGCGTGATAGATGATTACCAGCGGCTCGCGCTCTCTCGCTACGCCTCACACCCCGCTGCTCCCCCGAACACGGCTTCATGGATGCTTTCGCGAATCTGTGATTGGGCGCGGGTTCATGGCTATCGAGCAATCCGAACCTACGCCGGCGTATCGAACGACAACGAAGGGACAATCTACCAGGCAAGCGGATTCACACGAGACGGCACCTCACAAGCCAATGGCAGCGGTTATGCGAACAGAGCCGGCCGAGAAACCTACGACGACTTCGTCCGCCGAACCTATTACCGCCAGCTCTCGAATCAGGCGATACGCCTTCCGCCTCACGATACAGCACTCGACGTGGAGATCCCTGAAAACCACAAGCCTCCCGGAGACGCCACAGTCAGTGCCTCTTCCTGCCCGAACTTGTCGACGTACCTCTCGACCCCTGCCACTCGACAGTCTACAACGCTCAAATCATACTCCGGCTCTTCCGACTCCGAATTCATTTCTCCAGATACAGTCGGTCTCGTCGATTTCGAGCGTAACAAATCACTCATCGACCGCTTCGTCCCGGGACTCGCCATCACTGACCGGGCCGCCGTCAGTAAACCTCACGAGAACGGAGAGCCGGTCCCCACAGAGACACTGCTGGACGGTGGCCCAAATCCCCTTGCGGTCCTCGGGGCACACGACGACGGTCGATTAACAACGGCGCTCGTCATCCACCAGGCTCAAGACCTTGCCCCCTCCGCCGACGAACTCTCAGACGGAGTTGCCTCCACCGACCATATCGTCACCAGTTATGGGACTGTTAGCGACCGGGGGCGGGCAAACGTCACTGCGTGGCTTCTTGCAATCGCCCGCGACCGTGCAGCCTACCACGATGCAGCACTCCATGTCGCTGGTGACCTCTCGGCTATCGAACCAGCACGACGACGGGCAGGAGTTTCGACGATTGAACGCGCCTCTACGTGGCGGCTCGGAGCGTCAACTGACCGCCCCCATGATTTATGCGGTCGGCTCTGTCATGTACTGTCAACATCGGGATAACACCCCGTAGACTAGCTCATGGGCCAGCATTACCAATCAGAATACGCCAATGCAGGCGGCGAAGACCCCTCTTCTCCACCATCTGAGGGGATTGACGGCTCAATCCAAGCGTCCATCAGCGAAACCGTCGATAACGCAGTCGATGATCCAGACAGCACTGATGCAGAGTCCACACCGCAGTTCTCAGACTATGACTCCCAATCAGAAGGCAACCAATCGGAGTCCCTCAACGGTCCAGACGAATACGACAACGAGGACCTCTGGGACAGAGAAAATCGCAACACTGGCCCCGACTCCCGGCTCGATGGAGGAACCTCCTCAGAACGACAGCGCCGCCCGGGTGTTTCTGACCGCCGCCACCGCGAAGTCGAAGTTCCGGAGCCTGATGTCGCCCCCGAGCAGATTGATGAACAAATAGCGGCCTTGCAAGAGGGTGAGGGAATCGAAATTGGCCCCGGCGCCGGAAACGAATTGACGGCCGACAACCACTCCATGGAACGGAGGATTGCGGCCGAAACCGACCAAAACGCCGTCGTCGACGAGGCACTTGGCCCCTCCGGTGACTATGCTAGCCCTGAAGCAGGCCCCGATTCGGCTGATGGAATGGCCTTCCAAGAAACAGTCACAGCAACGCCCGCCTCAAACGGTGGCACAGCTGTTGAAGACATCCAGACCAAAACGGCGAATGCTGGCGCACCAGTTGGCGCCGACGTCGAAGCTCCGGCAGAAGCATACGAGGAGTATATCGAAGGGAATCTATCGAATTTCGGCCTTGAGGAAGGAATGGGAACCGACGGGCTCTCGTTCACCGAACAAACTCTCAACGGCCTTGATCCAGAGACGATTCAGCAGGAAGCCAAAGCATACGCCGACAAACAGATGATGGACATCGGCGGTGAGAGTGTTGAACGCCGCCGTGGCCATGGTCTTGCCCAGCAAGAAACCTCAGAGGCTCAGACCAACGTTGCACTTCAACAGCGAGAACGGGCCCAACAGCTAGTAGACGAATACGGAGAAGACAAGGCCCGAACAGTTCATACCGAGAAAACCAGACTCGTCAGAGACGGCATCAGCCAAGAATACACACGCGACCGGGTTGCTGACCAGAACTATTCGCCCGCCCCCAGGTCTTCAGACACACAGGCACAGGCCCTCCTCGACCAGTACCTCGTTGGCCTCGATGAGCAGTTTCTCCGTGTAGGGGTCGCCCACCTGGACGGCCGGGCGGTCCTCCGTCTCGGCGTCCTCCG
>ENA-ORCO01001026-ORCO01001026.1-marine-metagenome-genome-assembly--contig:-NODE-1026-length-10271-cov-4.013439_pt1 | contig 10271 bp, 11 predicted proteins | sample MGYA00248633_ERZ508508 | MGnify/ENA primary metagenome ERZ508508 (study PRJEB26179, sample SAMN06268845) | marine metagenome | isolation source: A23 P1 aerobic enrichment on pine of planktonic cells...
CCCTCGTCGCCGCGCTCGAAGACGTGGACATCGAGGACGCCGTCGAGACGGCCGCCGCCGCGCCCGCCGCGGGCGCCGCCGGTGGCTCCGCGGGCGGTGCCGCCGAGGAAGGCGGCGACGACGAGGACGAGGAAGAGGAGGAGGCCGCCGAGGAAGCGGCCGAGGAAGAGGAAGGCGGCGACGACGAGGACGAGGAGGCCAGCGGCGAGGGTCTCGGCGACCTCTTCGGCTAATCCGGTCTTCCGACTCCGAACTTTCCCTTTTTATTACACCGACCAGCGGCCGCGCTACCGTGGCCGGACGTTGAAATGCGAGGGCGGGGCCACGCCGACCCGTGGCAGTCAGCGCCCTCGGCGTCCGCGTCGTCCTCGCGCCCACGAGTAGCGTCGCGCTCCTCGCGGCCATCGCCGGCGGCGTCCTGTTGGGCACGCTGAGCGGCCTCTGTCCCGGCCTCCACGTGAACAACCTGGCGCTGTTGCTCGGGGCGGGGGCCCCGGCGCCCCCCGGCCCGCCGCGCCTCGTCGGCGCCGCGATGCTCGCCGCCGCTGTCGTCCACTCCTTCCTCGATGTGATTCCCGCGCTCGCGCTCGGCGTGCCCGACGCCGCGATGGCCGCCTCCACGCTCCCCGGTCACCGACTCGTGCTCGCCGGACGCGGCCGGGAGGCGATTCGGCTCTCCGCGCTCGGTAGCGCCGGCGCCGTCTGCTGTGCGCTCGTGTTCGTGGTCCCCCTGACCGCCGCGATGGGTCACCTCCTCGGCCCGCTCGACGCCCATCTCCCCGTCCTCCTCACGGCGCTGGCGTGCTGGCTCGTCGCCACCGAACGGAGTAGGAAGGCGAGCGTCGGCGCGGCGCTCGCACTCGCGTTGAGCGGCGCGCTCGGCCTGCTCTTCCTCGACGCGACGCCGACGAGTCCGCTCCCCGGCGACACGCTCGCGCCGCTGTTCGCGGGCCTGTTCGGCGCGCCCGTGTTGCTCGCGGCGATGGACGGCGGCGGCGTACCGCCACAGGAGGACCCCGCTATCCAAACCACGAGGCGCCGGGTCGGTGAGACGGCGACGGCGGGCGCGTTCGCCGGCGCCGTCGTCGGCTACGTCCCCGGCGTGTCGAGCGCCGTCGCGGCCACCGCCGCGCTGGCCGCGCTCCCGGAAGGCGACGCCGACGGCGACAGGGGGTTCATCGTCGCCACGAGTGGCGTGAACACCTCGAACGCCATCTTCGCGCTCGTGGCGCTCGTCGCGTTTCGAACGCCCCGGACCGGCGTCACCGTCGCGCTGAACGACGCCGGCGTGCCGCTCAATCTTCCCCTTCTTGCGCTGGCGCTCGTCGGCGGTGCCGTCGCCGGCCTCGGCCTCCTGCTCGCGCTCGGGGACGCCTACTTCCGGGCCGTGCGCTCGCTCGACCAGCGCCGCCTCTCCGCCGCGGTACTCGGCGGGTTGGCGCTTCTCTCCGGACTGTTCGCCGGCGCGCTCGGCGTCGGAATCTTCGCGCTGGCGACGCTCGTCGGATTAGTCCCCCCACGCTTCAACGCCCGCCGAGTTCACCTGATGGGCGTGTTGTTCGTTCCGCTCGCGCTCGCTTAGAGCCACCCCTCGCGGCGGAAATGCCAGACGAGGACCATCGCGACGCCGACCATCCCCAACAGGGTAGCGGGATACGCGTACGCCCAGCCGAGTTCCGGCATGTTCCACGCCGAGGCGCCCGAATCGAAGTTCATCCCGAACAGCCCCGCGACCAGCGACAGCGGGAGGAAGATGACGGCGACGACGGTGAGCCGCTTCATCACTTCGTTCGTGGACACCGACAACGCGTTGAGGTAGATGTCCCGCGCGCCGCTCGCCAAATCGCGGTACGTCTCCACGAGGTCGACGAGCTGGACGAGGTGGTCGTACACGTCACGGAAGTACTTCTCCGTCGGCTGGCGTATCTGGTCGGGGTCCCCGCGGGCGAGCGTTCCCACCGTCTCGCGGGCGGGCCACAGCACCTTCCGCAGCCGGAGCAGCTCGCGGCGCGCGCTGTTTATCTCCGCGAGCGTCTCCCGACCGGGCGACTCGATGACTTCCTCCTCGATGCGCTCGATGCGGGCTTCCACGCCGTCGACGACGCCGAAGTACTCGTCGACGAGCCCGTCGAACACCCGGTAGGCGGCGAAGTCGGGGCCGTGGCTCCGGAGGCGCCCGTCGGCGTCGACGGCGCTCCGCCACGCGCGCTCGACGGCGTCCGGTTCGCCCTCGGGGCAGTAGGTGACGAGCCAGTCGTCCCCGATGAACGCGCCCACAGGCACTTCGCTCAGTTCCTCCTCGAACGTCGACTCTCCGCGGGTCAGGCCGACGGACTTCAGCAGGACGAACGTGTGGTCCCCGAACTCCTCGACTTTGGGCCGCACGTTGTTCTGTACGTCCTCGATTGAGAGGGGGTGAATCGGCGTTCCCGCACGGACCGCGTTCATCTCCTCCGCGGTGGGCGCGTTCAGGCGCACCCACGTCGTGCCGGTCGCCGCCAGCGCGGCGGCGAGCGAGTCGGCGTCGTCGGCGTCGGGGCGCGATGATTCGTCGCTCGCGTACACGAGGGCGTCGAGCGTCATCGCCCATCACCCGTCAGTCCGGCCACGAGGAGTGCCACTCCCACGAGCACCGCCGGGATGGAGAACGCCCGCCCCGGGTAGGACACGAGGACGCCGAGGGCGTAGCCCGCGACGCCGCTCACCATCACGACGCCGCCGACGGCGCGAACGCTTCGTTGGCGCATAGCACAACCCCGCCGGGGAGGGAAAAAAGGCTTCCCCGACTACTCGTCATCTCACTTCTCGTGTTCGAGACCCCGGTACATCGTCATCGCTCGCTCCTCCTCGCCGTCGAGGTCCTGCGGGTAGATGGCAAGCGCGACGATGAAGTCGTCGCCGTGGCGGAACTTGCTGAGGTGGATGTACACGTCGACCTCGCTGCCGCCGATTTCGGCGGTGCCCTCGTACTTGTTCACCTCGGCGGACTTGTTCAGCGTCTCGATGTCGGCGCTGTCCACCTGCTGGCCGACGTTCACCGACTGGTAGTTCTCCTGGAAGCGCTCGATTATGTCCCGGTCGCTCATGTCGTCGATGGGGTTGAACGTCTGGCCCAGGATTTCGACGGCGGGCGTCGAGAACGCGGCGAACACGCCCGCGCGGCGCTCGCCTAACGGTCCAAGGTCGACCTGGCGGTCGTACTGGGCGAGCCAGTTCGTCACGTTGACCTCCCGGGACTGCCCCGCGGCGGAGAACTCCCGTGAGACGTTCTGCGCTTCGATTTTGACCTCCTCGTAGCCGCTCTCGGAGGCCGCCGAGTCGCTCACGGTCGCTTTATCGGCGCTGAACGACGTCGTCGACCCGGAGAGGAACCCACAGCCTGCCGTGACCATCAACACGGCGAGCGCGATGGCCGCGGCCCCCCTGCGATTCTGAATCATATCGCTCCCAGATTCACGCCCGGTATATAAAAGGCCTCGGGCCACCGGCTACGGAAGCCGGTACGTCGTTCCGTCGTCGTCGTCCTCGATGCCGACGCCGAGCGCTTCGAGTTCGTCCCGGAGTTCGTCGGCGCGCTCGTAGTTCCCCGCCTCGCGTTCCCGCTCGCGCACGTCGAGCACGAGTTCGACCAGGTCGTCGGCCAACTCCACGTCGCCCTCGCTTCCCGACTCGGCGCCGAATTCGAGCCCCAACACGCCGCCGCCGAGAGTTTCGAGCGTCTCGACGGCCGTTCGCAGTCCGACGTAGTCGTAGCGCTCGCGGTCCTCGATGTGGCTGTTCAACTCGTTGACCAGTTCGGTGAGCGCGCGTAGCGCCACGCGGGTGTTGAAGTCGTCGTTCATCCCCTCCGTGAAGGAGCGCTCGGCCGTCGCCGCCGCCTCCCGGAGCACGCCGTCGGTCGCCGTCGCGTAGGCGTCCGCGGAGTCGAGCGCCTCGACGGCGCGCTCGTACCCTCGCTCCAAACGCTCCCATCGCTCCTCGGCCTCCGCGATGGCCGACTCGCTGTACGTCTGGGGGCTGTTGTACCCCGCCGCACAGAAGAACGTCCGCAACACGTTGGGTCCGAGTTCCTCCAGGGCGTCGGAGACGGCGAAGAAGTTCCGCAGGCTGGATGACATCTTCTCGCCGTCGGTTTCGAGCAGGCCGGTGTGGAGCCAGTAGCGCGCGAAGCGCTCCCCGGTCGCGGCCTCGCTCTGGGCCGTCTCGTTCTCGTTGTGCGGGAAGACGAGGTCCCGGCCCGCGACGTGGATGTCGATGGTCGAGTCGAGATGCGTCATCGCCATCGCGGAGCACTCGATGTGCCACCCGGGCCGCCCCTCGCCCCACGGCGACTCCCAGGTCTGGGCGCGCTCGGCGGCCTCCCCGGCCGGGAGCGCTTCCTCGTGGCGGTGCTCGGCTATCTCGTCCGGGTCGACGCCGCCCGCCTTCCAGAGCGCGAAGTCCTGCGGGTGGCGCTTCTCCGCGCGCTCATCCTCGGGGCCCTGTGCCTCCATCGAGTCGACTTGCTGGTTCGACAACTGACCATAGGCATCGAAGGAGGTCGTGTCGAAGTACACCGACCCGTTCGACTCGTAGGCGTGTCCGCCCTCGATGAGCGTCTCGACGAGCGAGACGATTTCGGGGACGTGCTCGCTCACGCGGGGGTAGACGGTAGCCCGTCGGAGGTTCAGCCCGCGCATGTCCTCGATGAACCCCTCGATGTGCGTCTCGGCCACGTCGGCCTCGTCGTCGCCGTCCTCGCCCGTCCTGGCGACGATTTTCTCGTTCACGTCGGTGAAGTTCTCGACGTGGCGCACGTCATAATCAAGGTGTTCGAGCCAGCGACACATCACGTCCGTGTGGACCCACGTCCGGGCGTGGCCGAGATGGGCCGGGTCGGAGGTCGTCAGCCCGCAGAGGTACAACAGCACCTCGCCCTCCGCCTCGAAGGGTTCGGTGTCGCCGGAGAGGGTGTTCCGCACGCGTAACGGCATTACGCGTCCGTAGCACCCCGCGCGGGTTTAAACTGCTGGAAGCGAACGGAGCACTCAGACGGGCACGGCATCGAGCGCGTCCTCGACGGCGCGCACGGCGTCCGGCCCGTCCCGGCGCGACACGACCACGAGGAGGGCGTCGCCGGCGACGCCGGCGGCCTCCGTGTCGACGCCCGCCGTGTCGAGGCGAGCGAGAACCGCCCGGAGCGCCGCCGCGTCGACCGCGCCGGTCGCGAGCACGCCCGTCATCGACCCTGCGCCAGTCGCGTAGCCGGTGTCGTTCACTGAGAACAGACACTCTTCGTCCGTAGACGCGCCGAGGCCGCTCTCCATCGCGACGCGGGCGTCGCGCGCCTCGGTGTGAGCGTCGGGCAACTCCTCGGCGTAGCGACGCAGCGCGGCGGCGACGGCGTCCGTCTCGCCCTCGACGTCGAGGGTTCGCGCGGCCGCCGCGTAGTTGAGTACGCCGGCGCGGAGCGCGTCGTAGAGGAACGGTCGGTTCCGGACTTCGGCCCGGGTGTCGGCGGCGAGGTTCGTCGGCATCGTCGCGGCGTTCGGGGCGCTCGGTTATAAGTGTCTATCGAGGAACGCACACGAGATGTCCCAGTACTCCTGCGCCATCGTGTGCTCCGTCTCGCGGCGGTACTGACAGAGCGCGCCGACATCGTCTAGCCCGTCGTCCGCGAAGCGCCGGTCCACCGAGTCCGGTCCGCCGAGCAGTTCGTAGACGGGCGCTGCCGCTTCGAGCGCGTCCAGCGCGCGCGGCGGGTTAATCCAGAAGTCGCGCATCCCCTCGGTGTCCAGCAGGGGGCGTGGTGCGACCATCGCCGCGAGCAGGTGCTGGTCGATTGGCAGGCGCTCCTCGCGGCCCGCGAACGCGGGGAGCGTGTCGTTGAACCACTCCCCGTGTGCCCGCGTGATGCGCCCCAGCGTCTCCTGTTCGTTCTCCCTGAAGAGCGTCAATCCGCCAGTCCCCGTCTGGTGGGCCAGCACGGCGTCGAAGCGCTCGTCCGTCGCGCCCGCGAGCAGCGCCGTCTTCCCGAGTCGGGACCATCCGAAGACGGCGGACGACGTCGCGAGCGGGTCGGATTCGAGGTAGTCGAGCCCCCGCGAGAGCCCCCACGCCCACGCCGCGAACGACCCCCACCCGTGGCCGGTCGGACCGGGGGAGCCGAGCGCGGCGTGTATCCCGTCAGTGAACTCGTCTCTGTCCGGGTCGATGTCCGCACAGCAGGCGGTCAGTAACCCGTAGCCGTTCTCGATGAGCGTGTCGACACACCACGCCGCGGCGCGCGAACCGCGGGGTGCGGGCGTCTCGCCGCTCCCGTCGAAGTCAGTACCGTGCTCGCGCGCGCCGGGTGTCACGCTCACGCGCTCGTCGGAGAGCACCGCGTGGTTCCCGCGGCGGTTCAGGCCGACGATGACGGGGGCCGGCTCCTCGGGGTGGACGTGGAGGAAACGGAAGGAAAACCCGGACTCGGAGAGCGTCACGTCGATTTCGCGGAGCCGTCCGTTCGCCGTCTCACCGAGGTCCCGGACTTCCACTTCGGTCTCGACGTTCCGCGGCGCGTGGCCGTACACGTAGTGGCGGAACAGCGTCTCCAGTTCGGGACGGCGCACGTTCCGCCACTGTTGCTCCGTTTCGACGCGCTCGCCGTCGAACGTCTCGAAGGGGTCCGGCAGCCCCTCGTGTTTGGGCAGCTCGCGGGGCGCCGGCAGGGTCTCGGGGTCGAGCATACGCCTTCCTGGTTGGCCCCCCGGAAAAATCGTTCCGCTCGCCGGGTGCGAAAGCACAAAGTCGTCGCCGCCCGTACTCGAACTATGTCCGAGCAGGCGCTGATAATCGCGGCGCACGGCTCACACCTCAACCCCGGTTCGAGCGCGCCCACGCTCGCCCACGCCGACACGATACGCGCGACGGGGGCGTTCGACGAGGTGCGCGAAGCGTTCTGGAAGGAGGAGCCTTCCTTCCGCGAGGCGCTTCGAACCGTCGAGAGCGAGGAGGTGTTCGTCGTCCCCCTGTTCATCAGCGAGGGGTACTTCACCGAGGAGGTGATTCCCCGCGAACTCCGCCTCCAGAACTGGGCGGGGTGGGACTCCGAGGGGACGGATGCCACCGCCGTCACGCTCGCCGCGGGCGACGTAGGGAAAAAAGTTCACTACTGCGGCCCCGCCGGGACTCACGACGCGATGAGCGACGTCATCGTCGAGCGCGCGAAGTCGGTCACCGGCGACCCCGATGTTGGCGACGGGTTCGGCCTCGCCGTCGTCGGCCACGGCACCGAGCGAAACGAGAACTCCGCGAAGGCCATCGAGTACCACACCGACCGCATCCGGGAACGGGGGCGCTTCGACGAGGTACAGGCGGTGTACATGGACGAGGAGCCCGAAGTCGACGACGTGACCGAGTTCTTCGAGAGCGACGACGTGGTCGTCGTTCCCCTCTTTATCGCTGACGGGTTCCACACCCAGGAGGACATCCCCGAGGACATGGGGCTCACCGACGACTACCGGGAGGGGTGGCCCACGCCCGGCGTCGTCGACGGCACGCGCATCTGGTACGCCGGCGCCGTCGGCACCGAGGCGATGATGGCCGACGTGATACTCGAACGCGCGGCCGACGCCGGCGCCGACGTGAGCGACGCCGCGGCGTCAGTTCGCGAGACGACGGGCGTCGAGGAACCGGCCGAATGATGGACGGGGACGTACTCGACGCCGCGCCTGTCGACTGCGACGGCCTGCGCGTCCACGAGTATCCCGAGGGGTACACCGTCCGCGTGCCCGGCGAGACGCACGGGCGACTCACCGAGGTGGAAGCCCGACAGGTACTGTCGAAACACCCGGAATACGTCGCGAACTGGCGCCACTGGCGCGCCGTCGGCGGCGAGGACACGCCCCGGCGCGCCTTCCTCCGGTGGCTGGAGGGCGCGGACGAACACCGCCCGCCCGCGCGCCACGAGGCGCTCCGCGACGGCGTCGCCCGCGAGTGGGGACAGCTCAGCGTCGGCGTCCGTCTCATTGATGGCGAGCGGCGCTACTCGCTGCGCCACGTCGAGGACGGAGACGAGCCACCTGACGCGCTCGACGTCCTCGAACCGCTCGACCTCCGAGAGCGCGTCAAACACACCGACGACGACCGCTACCGGCCGCTGAAGACGGCGCCGACGCTCCCGACCGGATGGGTCGTCGACGACCTGGACGGCGCGGACGCCGTCCGGGCAATCGATTTCGTCTACCCGGCGACGGTGCCGAACTGGCACCGCGAGCGCGAGGGCGAACTCGACGTGAGCCACTACCGCGAGACGGCCGAGCGCCAGTCGGGCATCTACGACGTGATAGACGAACTCGACGTCGAGTCCGTCGAGTATCTCACCGAGGCGTGCTGTGTCGACTCGCAGTGTCTCAAGCGCCGCGAGTGGGACGAGGACGAGGAGACTGACCTCGACGTGCCCCGCGGCGACGGCGAGTTCCCCTGCCGGGAGCCGTGTTCGCTGTTCATCGCCGCCGCGCGGAAGATGACGATTCTGGAGAGCGAGGACACCCGCGAGTACACCGTCGAACTCACGCCCTCCGAGAAGGCACAACTCGACGACATGATGAACGCGCTCGCGGACGGCCGCGCCGACGAGATTCGGGAGGCGGACGTGAACGACGGCGCGAACCGCTACCGCGCGCGCTACCTCCGCGCGAAGCGCGCCGAGGACGGCGAACTTCAGTTCAACACGTAGGCGACGCCGAGGACGGCGAGCACCGTGATGACGCCGAAGGCGACGGCGATAGCCCCATCGGTCACCATCGCCGCCGCGACGGCGAGGACGGCCAGCGCCGCGAGCGCGCCGGCGCGCACATCCTCGCGTTCGAGTCCCGTTGGCCCCCGCCGCTCCGGCGTCGGTTCCGCGAGCGACGTGTCGACGGCAACGTCCGTCGCGCCGGGTTCCAGCACCGTGACTTCGATGGCGCTTTGCTCCGCGCCGTGTCCGGTGGCGACTTCGAGCGTCCCCGTCACCGCGTCGCCCCGCCGGTCGTCGGTGAGCACGGCTACGTCGCGTTCGGTCTCGGCGTCGACGTAATGGTTGACGCCCTCGGGCCGGGCGACTGACGCGAGCGTATCGTCGGCGCGGACGTGGACGTGGACGGGTTCGCCGTGGTTCCGCAGTCGGACCGTGAACTCACCGTCCGTCTCGAAGCGGCCCGGCGCCGTGATTTCGTAGGGGCCCTCGCGGTTCAGGTCCACCGTCAGCGTGTCGGCCACACTAGAGATGTTCCCGGAGACGACAAAAGTGTACGGGCGTTCGCGGAACGCGATAGGCCGGTTCGCCTCAGGCCGACTCCTCGCGCATGTCGGGCGGGAGGAGGTTCGGGATGCCGTCCTCGATGGGGTACGTCTCGGAACACTCGGTACACACCAGCTCACCGGCCAGTATCTCGCCGTCCTCGCGCTCCTCGACGGTGAGTTCGAGGTCCGCCTTGTCGAGCGGACAGCAGAGAATGTCCATCAGGGACTCCTTCATGCTCCCGAGTCCGTGCCGCCTCCCTAAAAGGGTTAGGAGAGGGGGTGTTCGAGAACGAGCGTCTCCTCGCGACCCGGCCCGAGGCCGAGCGCGTACGCGTCGGCGTCGAGTTCGGATTCGAGATAGGAGACGTACTCGCGCGCGTTCTCGGGCAGGGCGTCGTACCCCGCGGCGGCGACTTCGCTCGCGTCGAACTCGGGCCAACCGTCGAACGTGCGGAAGACGGCCTCGCACTCGCCCCACGCCTCGGTGGTGGGGGGCATCGTCAGCAGTTCCTCGCCGTCGCGCTCGTAGGCGTGCCCGACTTTCACTTCCTCAAGGCCGGCCAACACGTCGAGGTGGTTGATGGCGAGGCCGGTGAACCCGTTCGCGCGCGCGGCGTGTCGGAGCATCGGCATGTCGAGCCAGCCGACCCGGCGCGGGCGGCCGGTGACGGTGCCGTACTCGCCGCCCTCGTCGCGGATGGCGGTGGCGAGGTCCTCGTTGCGGCCCTCGGTCTCCTCGTCGTAGCCGGGGGTCTGTCCCTCGACGCCGCCGAGTTCCGTCGGGAGCGGCCCCGTGCCGACCCGCGAGAGGTACGCCTTGATGATGCCGACGACTTCGCCCTGTCCGACGGTGCCCGGTCCGACGCCGGTGCCGGTGGCGGCGTAGCCCGCCGTCGGGTTCGAGGAGGTGACGTAGGGGTAGATGCCGTGGTCGATGTCGAGTGCGGTCCCCTGCGCGCCCTCGAACATCACGTTCTCGCCGTCGTCGATGCGCTCAGCGATGAAGTCGCCGGCGTTCACGA
>ENA-ORCO01001028-ORCO01001028.1-marine-metagenome-genome-assembly--contig:-NODE-1028-length-10252-cov-3.725111_pt1 | contig 10252 bp, 6 predicted proteins | sample MGYA00248633_ERZ508508 | MGnify/ENA primary metagenome ERZ508508 (study PRJEB26179, sample SAMN06268845) | marine metagenome | isolation source: A23 P1 aerobic enrichment on pine of planktonic cells taken...
AGAGTAGCGGCTATCGCTGTTAAAAGCGCATATATAAAAATCGTGTACCCAATGTAGTTTCCTGCAATAACTAACTCTTCCAGCGGAATATTGAGATTTTCTAATTTTTGGGTGACCCAGCCAGTTTTATCTATTTTAAAGTAATATGCTGATGAAAAAAGTGCACACATCAAAGAAAATAGCTGCATAAATATGAAATGCACAAATGCTGCGTTAACTTCCATGTATGGTGATGGTTCTCCTTCTTCGTGTTCGCCGCTAATCAATGCCCGAAACCTATCGTCACCAATTGCTACTAGCAGGGCATAGCCACCCAAGGAAAAACCCAAAACGTTTGGCATGACAGATAAGACTATTTCGTGCCACGGGTTGTTTATCCAAGCTGGTGCCATTGCAGCAGATAAAATGAAAGCCGCATACAAGTATGGCGAACCAAATAGTGCCTTAAGCCCGCCGTAGGCTTCCCAATAACGCTTAAGAATATTTTTATTCATCTTCTCTGTTGATCCAATGTTCTACATCTTCGCGTACATGTATCACGGTGTTTTCGAAGGTATTGTACGCCGTCTCAACCTCGGGGTCATAATACTCAGAGTGACTCCACGGATGATCCACCGTGTTATATTGAACTGGATGGCCCTTGCTATCCCGCCCTTTGACTTGGACAGTACCATTTCTTGCAGCTATTTCAGACAGTGCCTTTGTTTCTGGATCTGGCTCAATGCTAGATCCAGGTATTGAGGTAAGCTCGCTTTGGTATTCTGAAACATTTTGCGCATTTAGCCTTTCGAGAACTTTTCTTTCCGCCTTTTTGTGATTGTCAGGATTTGGTCTTTTAATCAGCATAGTGAGCCTATCCATCCGTGGAATTTCCATGGCTTTTGAAAGCTCTTCTCGTGAAGGGATGATTGTTACATCAATATTCCCATATTTTTCAACCAGTCGCGGGTCATTTAGTGCGCCCTCAACAAGTTTCTTAGCATTACGGTGTCCTAGGGTGTGACCATCGTAATATGATTCATAGAAAAGCACATGGGATTCGGGGAAAAATAAATACTGAAATCGAGATGAGTTTGGTTTCAAATGTTCAGGTATGGATACACGTTCCAAGTCTTCTTCTTCGGCATGTTGGCCGGTTTGAGTGTTAAACCAGTTTCCTTGTAAATCAATATCGTTGAAACGATACAGGTCTCCTGTCAAGGCAGAGGTTTTCCCTTTGGATTTGTCGAGGTAATTAGCTGTAGCGATCAAGCCAGCTTTATCTTTGGATAGCCGAGCGAAGCATTTCATTATTTTGGCGTCCTTAAAGAGCTGGACGTAGTGTTGAGGACTGTGAGGGTGCATAGTAATATTCAAAGCACCTATGCTGACCTTCTTTTCTTTTGCCATAAAGCCGTCCTGAATTAATTAAAACTAAAGCAAGAAATTTTTAGCTGTGTGCCTATTCGGGCTCTTTTCTCGGCGAACTCAATATCACTGTCTTTGCGCTACACTGGGTTGCTGGTACTTATCCAATAACAACCGCAACACCAGATGCGCCAGCTTCACCTCATTCTCCGGCGTCTCCATCGCCCGTTCCGCCATGCTCTGGTGCTCGTTCATGTCATCCAGCACCAGGTCCTGGAGTTTCTGCGGGAAGGAGCCGTGCATGATCTGGTTGGGATCGTTGTTCAGTACCTGGTTCATCACCGACTCTTCGCGCTCCAGGCGACCCGCAAGTCCCCGGGCGTAATGGAGCTGGTCCTTCTCGCTGATGTCGCTGCCGAAGATCTCGTTCAGTGACTCTATGATCTCGGAGAGGCGCTTCCTCTCGGGATCGTGGGCCTTGCCCGAGCCAACGGAGCTAACGGGCGTCAGGTTGTACTCGCCCTGTTCATCGCCAAGCTCCAGTCGGTTCTCCGCCTGTTTGGTCAGCCGGTAATGGGTGAGTTCCAGTTCCGACACATCAATGTCTTCCTCCAGTCGCTCAATGCGCAGCATCGGGTGGAGGGCTTTAGCGAAGACGCATAGCTGTTCCAGGTCCCGGTCGTCGTAGAACACAATCTGGGAGAGGAACTCGTAGGCGCGCACGAAGCTCTGCAGGTCCTTGCGAAAGGTATCCAGGGCGTCGCGTTGTTCACCTGCCTGTTTGAGGTCGTGCTCGGCGCGTTTCTGGGCCCGCTCATCGCCTTTTCGCTCGGCTTCCCGTGCCTGTCTTCGGGCTTCCTGCATCTGTTTCTGAGCGTCGTCGTAACGAGCCTTGAAGCGATCCTTCGCAGGCTGGCAGGCATTGGTCAGGCGGGCTGACTTGGCCTTGGGGTCGAAGAACGCTGTAGCGAATGCCTCCACCTCGCTCCAGGTGTAGATGTCGGACTCGTTGAGCTTGTCGAACAGGTCGTAGACCACCTGGGCGTCGGAGACGTTGGCCAGTTCGGTCTGCTGGTAATAGGGCTCGAAGGCGTCCTGGATGTCCGAGGCGTCGTTGACGAAATCCAGGATGAAGGTCTCCTTGCCTGGGAAGACGCGGTTCAGGCGGGACAGGGTCTGCACGCACTCCACGCCCTGCAGCTTCTTGTCCACGTACATCGCGCAGAGCTTGGGCTGGTCGAAACCAGTCTGGAACTTGTTGGCCACCAGCATCACGTTGTAGTCGTCTGTATCGAACGCCTCAGCGTGGTCACGGCCGTGCAGGTGCGGGTTGAGCAGTTTGCTGGTTTCGGTCACCGGCTCGGGAATCACACCGTCGGCAGGCACCTCGCCGGAGAACGCCACCAGCGGGAACACATCCCGGTAGCCGTGTTCCTGAACGTACTTGCGCATCGCCAGCATATAGCGCACCGCTTCCTGGCGGCTGGCCGTCACCACCATGGCCTTGGCCTGGCCGTCGAGCAGGTGGCGCACGTTGGCGCGAAAGTGCTCGACGATGACTTCCACCTTCTGGTTGATGTTGTACGGGTGCAGCCGCACCCAGCGCGCCAGGGTGGCCGAGGCCTTGCGGGACTCCACTTCCTCTTCATCCCCATGAGGATGCGCCAGCTTCCACGCGACGTTGTAGGTCACGTAGTTCTTGAGCACATCCAGGATGAAGCCTTCCTCGATGGCCTGGCGCATGGAGTAAAGGTGGAACGGCTCCGGGAGGTTGTCTTCGCTGGCCGGTTCGTTGCGATTGGGTCGGCGCCCGAACAGCTCCAGCGTCTTGGCCTTGGGCGTGGCTGTGAAGGCGTAATAGCTGAGCTGGGTGGGCGGTTTGCGCTGAGACACCGCCGCATCCAGCAACTCTTCCGCGCTGACCTCGCCTTCGTCGTCATCATCGCCACCGCCCAGCAGGGCCTTCAGCTTGGTTGCTGAGGTGCCGGTCTGGGAGGAATGGGCCTCGTCGGCGATCACCGCATAGCGGCCCTGGGCGAGCGTTTTATCCTTCTCCAGCGCATCGTAGAGCGCCGGGAAGGTCTGGATGGTGACCACGATGATGCGCGTGCCCTTGCGAAGCGCATCGGCAAGCTGCTCGGACTTGCTCTGTGTGGTTTTCTCATCCCGGGTGATGGCCCGGACCATGCCCTCGGTGCGCTCGAACTGGCGGATGGTGTTCTGGAGCTGGCTGTCGAGCACCGTGCGGTCGGTGATGACGATGACCGAGTTGAACAACTTGGCATCGTTGTCGTCATAGAGGCCGGCGAGCTGGTGCGCCGTCCAGGCAATGGAGTTGGACTTGCCGGAGCCGGCGCTGTGCTGGATCAGGTAGCGTTCGCCGGCACCTTCCCGGCGGGTTGTCTCGATGAGCCGGTTGACCACTTCCCACTGGTGATAGCGCGGGAAGATCAGCGCTTCCTTTGTCTGGATGTTGCCGTGGAAGTCTTCGGCTTCCTTCTGCTCCAGGTGCAGGAAGCGCTGCAGGATCCGCAGCCAGGCATCCGGGGCGAAGACGTCGTTCCAGAGATAGCCGGTGGCGTATTCGCTGGGATCGTTCGGCGTTGGGTTACCCGCCGCTCCTTCCAGGGTGCCCTTGTCGAAAGGCAGAAAGCCCGTGTCCTTGCCGGCCAGCCGGGTCGTCATGGCCACCCGGTCCTGGCTGACCGCGAAGTGCACCAACGCGCCGGTCTTGAACGCCAGTAGGGGCTCGACCTGTTTATTCGTAGGCGCCTTCAGCGGCCGGTCGTGCTGGTACTGGCGCTTGGCCCGCTCAACTGACTGCTTGAACTCGCTCTTGAGCTCCAGCGTGGCCGTGGGGATGCCGTTGACGAACAGCACCAGATCCAGGCGAGGGTTGTAATTCTCCCCGGCATGGGGCGAGTAGGACACCTCCGGCACCACCCGCAGCCGGTTGGCGTGGTAGCGCTGCTCGGACTCCGGGTTCATGCCGTGGTCGGGCTTGAAGGCGCAGGCCTCGATGTAGTGGCCGGGCAAGCGCACCGGATTACGAAGGACGAAGAGCGTGCCTTTCTTGCGCCGTTCCCGGTCCACCGAGACGCAAAGCTGGCGTTCGGGATCCCCGGGATAGGCCTTGGCGAACTTCTCCCAGCGATCCGGGTAGGCCCCCTTGAAGAAATCCACCAGATCCTGCGTGTAGAGCGCCAGCTCCCGGTCATAGCCGTCCGCCGTGCCGGTCTGCCACCCCTGGGCTGTCATCTCGTTGATGATGTCCTTTTGGAACTGGTGCTCTCGTTCGTCGGCCATGACGCTACACTTCGACCTGTTTTATCGGATTGCTCCCACTGTAGACCATAAGCCGTATTCCTTGAATTGGCCTCAGGCTGACACTTCTTCGCTGACAGTGGATTGTGGGAAGGTTTCAGAAACCGGCGGTTCCCATTCGCGGACATCGATCTTGCCGGTGACGGCAGCGGAAATCAGGGCCGAGCGGCGCTCCTCAAGCAAATCAACAGTCTTAAGCGCAGTAGTTATTAGTTCCTCAAAATCGTAAGTCCTGCGATCTATAAATGAGGAAATTCTCTCTTGCTCGTCTCTTGGTGGACATGGAAACTTTTCAGGAGCTATATGTTTGTTGTTGATTTGAGGCACTGTAGAAACATCGGCTAGATCACTAATATCACGGCACTTTAAAGAATATGCCATGTAATCCAGGCAAACATCCGGACTTACCTTCCACCCCATGAGATTGGGATCTAGTAATGCCTTGGTCCGTACAACATTTACTTTGTTAATAAAAATCGCGGCACCCCTTTTAGGAAACGCCACGAAATTGGAATGTGGCCGATAGATATTCTCTCGTTCGGGTTCCGCGTACCACTCCCATTCCCTAACTTCTATCGAATCTTTAGAAAGTGAGGCAACTTTTAGAACAGGAACATTTCCATCGGAAACAATCTCATTGTCAGCTATAGGCTCAGAGCCAAAGAATCTTCCTAGATAAGTTGCTTTGCACGTAGTCCAATGCTCCGGTACCTTTCCAAGCCACTCCACCCCGGAATCCTTCATCGCCACATCCGGATCCAGCCCCTTGGTCACGGCATGGGAAATCACCGCCTGGCGCTTTTCTTTGAGCAGCTCGATCAGGCGTTGCTGTTCGGCGATCAGGGCGTCGATGCGGGCGGTTTGGTGATCGAGGAAGCGTGCGATTTGGGTTTGTTCAGATCTTGGTGGTACGAGCAGTGGCAATATCTCTTGGTACCCCTCTCCTAAAGAAGGCACAGCTCCAGGGTTTGCCACTTGTCCGAAATCTAAGATAGACGTCCAATAATAGGCCCAATCCGAAACAATAGACTCAGAATTCGGTACATACGCTGTCATGTTATTGTCGATGCAGCATTTCACCGTTGATATGCGTCGGCGGTTGAGCAAGAGTGCCGCACCGATTTTAGCCCACAAAATTGAACCTGCTGGGATACTGCGTGCTCTAAGGATTTTCAATGTCGTGGCCGAAATTGTATTGGAGGCCCCTGACATATATTTTCCATCGCTAGAGGATTCGAGATCACCAACTTTGTAGAACTGGTACTCTTCTCCCTCTAATCCCTGAAAATCATGAGGAAAACCGATACCTGACACTAAGCTCCCACCGTCCTTCAGGCGATTGACTTGCCAACCCGCCGGCACCATTCCTAACCAGTCAATTCCTGAGTCCTGATACTCTGGATAACTCGGATAGCTCATACCGCCATTTCCTCAATCATCCGCTTGATCGTGTCCGTGCATTCCTTGAGGTCCGCATCGATCTCTTCCAGCGGCCTGGGCGGCTCGAACACGTAGAAGTGGCGGTTGAAGGGGATCTCGTAACCGACGATGCCGACTTCGCCGTCCTTCTCATCCGTCTTGGACTCATCGATCCAGGCGTCCGGCACATGGGGCAGGACTTCGCGATTGAAGTAGTCGTAGATGGACTCGCCGAGCGGGACGTTTTCGTTGTCCCGCAGGTCCGGGTCGGCTTCCAGATTGCCCTTTTTGTCCCGGCAGTAGTCGGCTTCCGGGTCGTGCTCGCCCAGCGCCTTCCAGATGTTCTTGAGCTGGGCGGTGCTGGGGTAGAAGGTGGCCTTGGTGCATTCACCCTTGAGCGCTTCAAGGAAGGCTTCCCGGTTGCGGTAGAGGGTGTCGCCCAGGGTTTCGCAGGCGCTGATCAGGTTGGCCTGGTCGGCCTCGGAGAGCTTCTCGAAGAACTTCTCGCCCTTCATCCGTTCGATGCGATCCGGTGAGGCCTGGAAATTGAGCTGCAGCGGGCGCTCCACGGTGATGCGCCGATAGCCGAAGGCCTGGGTCGGGAAAATCTTGCTCTCTTCCGTCTCCTCGAACCGGCCGTACTGGCGCACGATCTCATCCTGCTCCGACTCGGGGATGTAGTTGCGCTTGCTGCCCAGCGATTTGCGCATCTTGGCGTAGCGGTCCGCCGCGTTGATCAGTTGGACCTTGTTGCGCCGCTGCTCGGGCTTGTCGTTGGACAGCACCCAGACGTAGGTGTTAATGCCGGTGTTGAAGAACGAGTCCGACGGCAGCGCGACAATGGCCTCCACCAGGTCGTGCTCCAGCATGTAGCGCCGGATCTCGGATTCACCACTGCCGGCGCCGCCTGTGAATAGCGGCGAGCCGTTCAGGATGATGCCGATGCGCGAGCCGCCCTTGTCGGCCGGGCGCATCTTGGCGACCAGGTGCATGAGAAACAGCAGTGAGCCGTCCGAGACCCGTGGCAGGCCAGGGCCGAAACGCCCTTCGTAACCGCGCTCCTTGTGTTCCTTCTGGACCTTGTCCTGCACCTTTTTCCAGTCCACGCCGAAGGGCGGATTGCTCAGCATGACGTCGAACGAATTGCCACGCAGCTGATCGTCCGAGAGGGTGTTGCCCAGTTTGATGTTCTCGACTTTCTCGCCCTTGATGAGCATGTCGCCCACACAGATGGCGTAGGACTCGGGGTTGAGCTCCTGGCCGCTGACCGAGACGTCCACCTGCTCGCTGATGGACTTCACGTAGGATTCCGCCTCGGACAGGAACCCGCCAGTTCCGCAGGTCGGGTCGTAGATGGTCAGGATCTTGCCCGGCTGGAGGTGGTCTTCCTCGCCGGTCATGACCAGGGAGGTGGCCAGGTGCACGATGTCGCGCGGAGTGAAGTGTTCCCCTGCTGTCTCGTTGGAACTCTCCGCGAACTTGCGGATCAGCTCCTCGAACACACTGCCCATGCCGAAGTTGGAGATGCGCTTCGGGCTCAGGTCCACCGCCGCGAATTCCTGGACCACCTGATACAGCAGGTTGCTGCTCTCCAGCTGTTGGACGAAATCCTCGAAGTTGAAGTGCTCAAAGATGGCCCGGGCCTGGGCGCTGAACGAGTGTACGTAGCTCATCAGGTCTTCGCCGGTCTGCGTGTCCGACAGCGACGCGAGACTCAGCGGGGAGCTGTTGTAAAACGGTTGGTCAGCGGCTCGACCCAACAGGCGGTCCCGGGCGGTTTCGGATTTGTCCGCGTGCTGCTTGGCGGCATCCAGAACTGCATCCTTCGTCGGCTCCAGTACGCATTCCATCCGGCGGAGCAGCGTGAACGGCAGGATGACGCGGCCGTACTGGGATTGCTTTAGGTCACCGCGCAACAGATCGGCGATGGACCAGATGAAGGACGCGATTTCGGAATGGTTTTCCGTGTTCATTCGGGCTCCGTGCAAAGGGGCGTTGGATCGGTGCGAGTGACGCGATTCTGGGCGGCGCCTGCGACAGGTGGTGTCGGAGGCATGGAGGCCGTTAAAGGGTAAGGGTGCAGTGTGTTGGGCAGGGCGTCAATTTTGCGGGGTGGGGGGTACGGGGCTTTGTGACAGAAACCTCTCTGACTTGCCGAAAGGTTTTTGAGAATCCAGGTGCAAGCGAGGCGCGCACGCTACGCCCTAAAATGACTAATGTTTAAGATCAATTCGTTTAGCTAACCGGCCTTAATTCATCAATGAGTGGTTTGGCTGGGCGATTTCAGTAGAGGCGATCAGCAATCATCGGTTATCAATTCTATTTTTGGCGATTGGCCGGCCGATTGTGGCTCCTTATACAGCACCTCACACTCTCCTGTATTTGTATCGCCATCTGGTCGAACCCGCAGGCGTTCGCCGTCAGCGTTTGTGTCAGATTGAGCCAGGTCGTAGTCAACCCCCTCGCCTTCTTTTTCAAAGCCGGCAGCTCTCGCGATCCCGGGCCCTGTACGACGAGGGTATCCGTAAGCCAGTGTGATGTTTTTGCCCTCGACTGTAATACTGTTCCCTGGACCTCCAGCGGGCTCTTCTGAGGAATCACAAGCTTCATCCGTTTTACAAGCCATACTTACGATCGAAGCGGCTGATTGCATCGCCCCATAAGCTGCTTCCATTTTAGCTTGCCTGGCGTTACTGCTCAGATCCGCAAATCGGGACAGAGCGAAAGTGGATAAGATGCCCAAGATGACGATAACAATGACGAGCTCGATGAGCGTAAAGCCAGAGCTGTGACGGCGCATAGCAGGATCGTTATGGATCATAAATGATCATTGAATGAGACCAACGCAAGGTTTGCTGATCGAGTCGAGCAACTGGGGAGCTGGTCAGCACCCCGGGGGTAGGAACGACGGTGGTCATTCAGCACCCGTTTCGGATACTCACTTGTGAAGTCAGCCTTGGCCCCCAAAACTGACGGCCAAAGCCTGCCACCGCTGATGGCTTATTCAAATTGACAGCCTCTTCTCAATCAGCACCCGCCATCATAGACCGTAACGTCGATGCCTTCGCCATCTCCAGTACCAACTGCCTCAGTGTATTCAACGGAACAGGCATCACCACCTGTACCGGTGCTTTCAGCATCGATAGCCACATTCACAGCGGCAGTGCTACCACTTGTGGCGTCTGTGATCTCGTAGTCCTCACCACTGATCTGAGCTGCCGCAAGGATTCCTTCTCCAACCGTAGTGCTGGCTTCTGGAGCGCCGAACTCCATAGTGATAGATGAACCTTCCAGAGTGATCGATTGGCCAGATGCGTTCACATCGCAAGTAGAATCGGCAGCACAAGCCGTCCTCGCAATGGAGGCAGCGGAGCGCATTGAACCGGCAGCGCCTTCAATGGAGGCCACGCGCGCATCCGAACTCAAATCCGCAAATCGCGGCAGCGCAAAAGCGGATAGGATGCCCAGAATAACGATGACGATAACGAGCTCAATGAGCGTAAAACCAGAATTGTTACGGAGCATAAGAAAACCTTAAACTTTACATCTATTTGCCTCATCATATCAGTTTAAAGCAGTAACTAAAATTTCCCGTCTCCTTGCTAGGGCCTCATTCCTGCAGTCGCCCTGCCAGAGCACTCAGTGATCAATAGAAGTTCGTTTTTTGGACGTTTCAGCCTGCTCTCAAAAAGCACTGTCCTGCTTTTCCTTGACGGGCAACAATCTGAACTCAGAAATCTACGATCAAGATCGTCGCGAGTCGAAGCTGCTAGGTCTGCTGAGCAGTGATTCCCAGCGTAAGGGCCGCCGGTTTATTCGATTGGTTGGATAATGGAGGGATCATCGTGGTCAGGTCGGTTCATGGTTGGTGTCACGGGCCAACTGGTGAACTGTTTGGGATTAAGGCGGCGTGTCACTTGTTTGATCTGCTCTCTTTCTGTGATCCCCAAATCCAGCCAGTCGTATCGGCATCCCGGATCCAATACGACGGGCTGGCGGGCGTGGATATGCTGAAGGTTGAGCGCGGCGGGTTCCGTCAGAATGGCTACTGAGAATTCAGTCTCGATGCTGCCCGAGTAGATGCCAGCAAAGAAAATTACATCCCTGGGACCAGCATCTACTTGCGTGATGTAGTAGGGCTGCTTTCCATTCGGGCCCTGCT
>ENA-ORCO01001029-ORCO01001029.1-marine-metagenome-genome-assembly--contig:-NODE-1029-length-10246-cov-2.993215_pt1 | contig 10246 bp, 10 predicted proteins | sample MGYA00248633_ERZ508508 | MGnify/ENA primary metagenome ERZ508508 (study PRJEB26179, sample SAMN06268845) | marine metagenome | isolation source: A23 P1 aerobic enrichment on pine of planktonic cells...
CGAACAACAAGAACATCCAGACGTTGCTCGAGGCGCCGAAGAGCCGAGAACGACTGGAGATGACTCTCGACGAACTCGACAGGGACTACGACTACATCATCGTCGACACGCCGCCATCCCTGAACGTCCTCACCGATAACGCCCTCGTCGCGACCAGCAACGTCGTCATTCCCGTCATCCCCGAGAAACTCAACGCCAACAGTCTTCAGATATTCGCGAAGCAGCTGGGCTCGCTCGAACCAGCGTACGGTGACATCAACCGACTTGCAATCGTGTGTAACCGTGTTGAGCAGAACTCCGAACACCGGAACACAATCGAGGAGATCGAATCGGCGTACTCGCTCCCTGTCTTCGAGATCCCAAAGCGCACCGACCTCTCGCAATCGATCGGTGACGGCGTGTCCGTCTTCGGCTTCGGGAAAGAGAACAAGCGGGTCGAAGACGCGCGGAACCTGTTCAACGAGATCGCCGACCTGTTCGACGAGACGTTCGAGAAGACCGCTCCCGCGGAGGTGACGTATGACTGACGGCTGGGGTGATGCCTCCGGTATCGAGGGCAACTACGACGACGAGGACGACGAAGCCGATGCAAGCGAAACGAGTGAAGTGAACGAAACGGAGGAAACGAGTCGCTCGGATGGATCATCCGATTCGGGCGAAACGAACAAAACGAGTGAAACGAGTAAAACGAAGACGAATATCAAGAACGAGTGGAACGGGCGGACCATCTACATTCCGGACAACATTCTTGATGAGATGGAGGACACCTATCTCGAATCACAGCTGACGCTTCGAAAAGCGGGTCAAGACGAGTTCAAAAAGAACCGGCACTTCTACCCGCTCCTCGTGCAGTTCGGCGTAGAGGCCCTCTCGAAGGCGGATGCTGATGAAATTCAGGCTCGGCTCTCGACTCTGGAAGACGAGTGAACTACCGCCTCCATTTTCCGCAGTAAGGTGGATCAACTCATCGATCAGGAGTTACACGTCGAGAACGAGGCAGTTGCAATTATCTCGGGTTGACGTCTGCAACCGCCACTGGTCGGGTTCCTTCGGGTGTGGAACTCTCCTAAGTCCCCACCAGAAACAGTTACTCGCTGTGTCTCCGCTCGTGCAACTGCTTTTTGACTTCGTCACTACCGGTCGCATCCACGGCCACCGCAACGAGGTCGTCGTGATGTTGTTCGATGACATCCGTTAGCTGGCGTGCGGTTCTGAGTTTGTATCGGACTTCTGGATCGTCGACTTCCGCTGTCGCGTCCGCCAGGAGAGTGTCGATTGCACCGACGGGTGTGTCCGCCATATCAGGGCCTAGGATTCTTCCTAAAATAGTATTGGGAAACCGCTCTCATTCGTGGATGGGCACGCACATTGCTGCAGTTAAGTTCGACGTCAGTTACTCAGTACGCCTTCGCTCACGCGACCGCACGCGGAGTCGGGCGATCACGTGCGCGATCAGTTGGAAACGCTGTATAGATCTGCTAGACGTCATCTCTTCGGCCGGAGCGCCGGCCTATCGGACGGGGATCGTCATCGCGACGATGGTCCCGACATCGCTTGTTCGGATGTCGACGTCTCCGCCGACGTAACTGACGAGCCAGTAGGCGAACCACAGTCCCAATCCCGATCCGTGTTCGAGCGGTTCTTCGGTTCCGGCCTCGATGACGCGCTGCTCTTGTTCGGGAATCCCGGAGCCGTTATCGACGACCGAAATCGTACTCGTCGTCTCGTCGACTGAGGCGGCGATTTCAACCTGTGGCGAGGAGGCATCCGAGTGCTTGACGCCGTTCTCGACAAACTCGCGAATGCCCGGCAGCACACGCGAGTCGATTTCGACTGTTTCCGAAGGCAGTTCCTGGATGACGACATTCCCCTCCGTGTACTGTGACACCACTCGGTCACGGATCCGCTCAAGACCGGCTTCTAGCCCGCAAACGGAGTCGGCTTCCTCGATGTTGTCTGCGAAGATCTGTCTGGCGTGGTGTGCTTTCTCGCTGATATCCAGCAGGGAGTCGATATTGTCCTGGATCGTACGCAGGTGTTCGACCGACTGTTCGTCACTGAGCGTCTGCTCCAGAATGTCGGCGTATCCTTGGATTGCAGTCCCCTTATTACGGAGATTGTGTCTGAGCACCCGATCGAAGACGACGAGTTGTTGTTCCCGCAGTCGGTGGTCAGTGATGTCGTCTTGGATAGCAACGAATCCCTGAATCTCGTCATCGCCGTTCTGGATCGGAGCGATGGTCTGGTTAAGGATGATCCGCTCGCCCGACTTGCGTTCGTTGACCGTTTCGCTCGTCCAGACTTCGCCCTCGAGGATGGTCTCCCAGAGGTCGCGGTAGAACGCCTCGTCGTGATCGCCCGATTTGAGGATTCGCGGGGTTTCACCGATCGCCTCTGCGGCCGTGTAGCCCGACATCTCCTCGAACGCCGGGTTGACGTACTCGATCGTGCCGTTGGTGTCAGTCATCATAATCGCGTGGCCGGCGTGAGAGACGGCGTTTTTGAACTGCCGGAGATCCCGTTCGCGCTCCTTTTGTGCGGTGATATCCCGAAAGAGAGCCAACACCGCCGGCTCGCCGTCGTACGTTATCCGTGACGCTCGCAGCCCGATGTCTTTTTGCTCGCCCCGTGGCGTTACGACGGCAATTTCGTACTGGGCTGGCGGAGATTCTCCCTTCGTTCGCTTCTGGTGACGCCTGCGAACGAGCCGTTGATACTCCGGTGCGATGACCGACTCGAGCGTCATTCCCTCCAGAGCCTCACAATCTCGTTCGACTATCGTCGCCATCTGCTCGTTGACGAATACGAACTCACCGTCCTGTGCGACGGCGATCCCGTGTTCACTCTGTTCGACGAGCGTCTGGTACTTCCGCCGTTCCTCGCGGAGCTGTTCGTTCTGCTCTTTGAGGTCCATAGCGAGCTCTTTCGTCTGCGCCCGCCGGACGAGGAGATTCGAAATCGTCCGAAACAATGCCTGTTTGCCGACCGGCGCCGTCACCACATCGTTGACAACGAGAGGACGGTCGCTGGACTCGATATCGGGAAGCGTGACCGAGACCGGCGAGTTCTCACGGCGAATCAGGACTACCGGACAAAAAACCGGCTCTTTTCGGCGCTTATACGATTCCAGTTCGTCGCGGTACTGCGGAAACGACGACTCGTCGACTAGGTGGAGGTCGGCCTCCTGGACCTCCTCGGCGGTGACAGGCGTGTGGTGTTCAGATACGAGTGACGCCAGCGCCTGTCGATTTCCCGCTCCGGCGAGTAACAGCTGAATCTGGGCCATATTCGTGATCAGCGTGAACGGTCCGTAGTTTCGCTCGTGCGCTCCGGAACCCCGTTGAGTACGCCGTGGATGCCCGTCACCGGTTCGCCTATCTGCAGGCCATCGGCAGTGATCGTATACCGGCGGGGAACCGTCTCGAAGCCGCCCACACGCTTTTTGAGAACCCCGGCGATACGCTGGAGTTCCCCTTCGAGTTCGATGTAGTTCTGGAAGACGATGTTGTCAGCGATATAACTGACGTGTTCGCTCGTCGCTTCCGGGAGCCCCGTCACGGTCGTTCGTTGGTCGATCAGAATAACGGAGACATTCATATCTACTAGGTGCTGTGTGAGTGCGTGAAGCCGACGCCGCAACTCGACGGCCTCGCCTGCGCCCTTGATTGCCGTTTTGTACCCTTCGATCCCGTCGATTACGACGAGTTCAACGGCGTTATCCTGGACCTCTGTCACTACTCGGTCGGCGAACTCTTCCGGCGATTGGGTCAGCGAGTCAATCTCGTTAACGAGGAGCGATCCCTCCTCGCGCAACCGCGTGATCGGATGCCCGAAAGCCTCTGATCGGTAGGTAAACGTCTCGAGTGACTCCTCGAACAGATACGTGAGCGCCCGCTCGCCGTTTGCCGCGGCTGTCGCGAGGAACTCGGTGGCTGTCGTCGTTTTGCCGACGCCGGAGGGACCACTGATGATCGTCACCGTCCCCCGTTCGAGCCCGCCACCGAGGAGGGAATCGAGTTCGGAAATGTCGGACATAAACCGGTCCGGCTCGAAGGTCCGTGCGTGCCGTTCGGGTTGCAGGGCTGGATACACCTGCAGACCGCCCCCGCGGATTTCTAACCCGTGCCTGCCGTCTCGCTGGCCGACGCCACGGTGCTTCGGGACGTGGACCCGACGGCCCTCCTTTTCGTCCTCGTATTCGAGCACGATGACGCCGTCGCTGAGCGATCTGAGTTGCATATCCATCTGCGCGTGCGGCGTCTTGGTGGCGAGGACGGTCGTACCCCGGTTCTTCAGGTATCGGGCGAACGAGATGATACGCTTGCGAAACTGATACTCGCTCGGTTCGAGATACTGGAACTGCGTAATCGGGTCGATCAGTACGCGATCCGGGTCCAGTTCCTCGATCGCATCGCGGACTTCAGCTATCAGGTTCCCGTCTTCGATGTCCTGGGGATCGACGACGTCGTAGGACTGCGCCCGCTTAAAAAAGTCCGACTCCGGCCCGACATCGAGGAAGTTGGCGCCCCGGATGTCGATTCCGAGTTCGGCCGCGTTCGCTCGGAGGTCGTCGGCAGATTCTTCGCCGTGAATGAACAGCACTGTCTCACCGGCCGAGAGACCTTCGCAGAGGAACTCCGTCCCAAGCAAGGTCTTGCCAGTGCCAGGAACCCCTAAAACTAGATATAGACGGCCGTCTACGAACCCACCTTCGAGAAGCGAATCCAGTCCCGGGATCCCGCTCGAGCTCCGGGTAAAGGATTGTTCAGGGGTATTCATATTCGTCCATCGTCACAGAGAGTGGATAAACATCCCTATCGATTATCGGGGCTGATAACCTGATTCCCGGACGCTACCGGTCGTGAGGGACTTCGAGTTCGGCTGGCAGGACGTCGACGGGATCTCCTCCCTGCTCAAGTGTGAAAGTTCGCCTTGTCGGGAGCCGAACCAGTGGATCAGATCCTCTTGAGGGCTCACTCCCTATCGGAGACGCAGTCGACTCCCCGGAACTCGAAGCGGGCCCCACCGTCGGTCCCTGCGGTCACGTCGACCTGCCAGTTGTGGGCGTCGGCGATCTGACAGACGATAGCAAGACCGAAGCCTGTCCCGTCTTCGGAGGTCGTAAAGCCCGAATCGAAGACGCTATCTCGGTCTGACGGCGGGATTCCGGGCCCACCGTCTTCGAGATAGAATCCCCCATCGATCGTTCCCAGTTGCACGGTCACGTCGTCGCCGGCGTGTTCCCGCGCGTTCCGAAAGAGGTTCTCAAAGAGTTGTGTCACTCGGGAGTCGTCCATCATACACTCGGCGTCGTCGAGGATTCGGAGTTCCATCTCGTTGGTGTTGACGTTCTCCCACGCAGCCGTTGCGACCGACTCCAGCGACGCCGGTTCCGGGTCGAGGACGGTCTTTCCCTGCTCGGCCAGCGCCAGTAGCTCTTCGATGAGTGCCGCCATCCGATCGGTGCACCGCTGGATCTCGTCGTGTGCCTCTTTCGGGTCGTCCTCGAGGCGAGCTATGTCGAGGTAGCCCTCGATGACGTTGAGCGGATTGCGGAGGTCGTGGGCGACAGTGCGGCCGAACTTCTCCAATCGATCGTTCTGTCGCTCTAGTTCGACCCGTTGCTGTTTGAGTTCTGTGATGTCGCGGTTGATGGCCACGAACCCGGTGACCTCTCCGTCGTCTGTGAGCGGCGAGATAGTCTGATCGATGATATACCTCTTGCCGTCCTTGCGCTCGTTGGTGATCTCCCCCGTCCAGACCTCGCCATCGAGGATCGTCTCCCAGAGATCACGGTAGAACTCGTCGCTCTGCTCCCCGGATTTGAGGATCGCTGGCGTCTGACCGATGGCTTCTTCGCGATCGTACCCGGTCATCTCCTCGAACGCGGGGTTGACGTATTCGATCGTGCCATCACCGTCGGCGATCACGACGGCGTGTCCGGCCTGTTCGACGGCCTCACGGAAGACCCGGAGCTGACGCTCGCGCTCTTTCCGCTCTGTGATGTCTTGTGCTGTTCCGATGTGGTATTCGTCGCCCTCGATAGTGACGTGGGTTGTCACGGTCTCGACTGGGACCGTCGAACCGGTGTCGAGACGCTCGTGGAGCGTTTCTCGGCGCCGTGACTCTCCGTTCTCGAAGGAGTCCCAGTAGCTCTCAAATCGGGTGACGTCGAATCTGGGATTCGCAGTCGACATATGTCGGCCGTTGAGGTCCTCGGATGTTGTCCCGAGAATGTCAGCGTACGCCTGGTTCGCATACAGGATGGTCCCCGTTTCGTCGTAGGCTGCGATTCCAGTTCCCACCTGTTCGATAGCTTGCTCGAAGAACTGGAGGTTCCGCTCGCGCTGTTTCCGCGCGGTGATATCCCTGTTGATGGCGACGAAACCAGTGATCTCGCCCTCTTCTGTGATCGGCGAGATGGTTTGATCGATGACGTACTCTTGGCCATCTTTGCGCTGGTTCACGATTTCGCCTGTCCAGACCTCGCCGTCGAGGATGATCTCCCAGAGGTCCTCGTAGAATTCCTCGTCCTGCTGTTCGGAACCGAGGACAGCGGGCGTTTGCCCGCGGAGCTCCGCTAGGCTGTAGCCTGAAATGCTCTCCATCGTGGGATTGGCGTACGTGATCGTCCCCTCCGCGTCGGTGACGAGAATCGCGTGCCCGGCGTGTTCCATCGCCGTGTAGAGGTCCTGCAGCTTCTGCTGCTGGCGGGCGATCGTCACACAGCTGTTGATCCTTGTGGCCAGCAGTTCGTATCTTGTCTCGCCGGTGTCTTTTTCGAGGTAGTCGTCGGCCCCGAGTTGGATTGCGCGGCTGGCAACCTCCTCGGACCCTTGCCCGGCGAACATCACGAAGGGAAGGTCGGGGTAGCGACCTTTCACCGCCTCTAAAAGCTCCAGTCCGTCCATCTCCGGCATCGCGTAGTCGCTGACGACACAGCTGATCTTAGGTTCGCTATCGAGCCGGCTGAGAGCGTCTTTCGCGCTCGTTTCGGTGTACACCTCGAACCCGAACTCCCGCTCAAGATAGGTCGCGACGATGCCGGCGAACGCGTCATCGTCCTCAACGAACAGCACCGTAATTGTCGTCTCGGCCGACCCGATATCCACAGACTGTACATCGGCTTCGAGTTGGATCCGTTGTGACATCATTGTTCTAAGAATACAAACAGATCTGGTCGACCGGAAAACACCCCTCGCGGTCCCGCGGACGTGTCTCGGTTACAATAAGCACACCTGCTGGTTCGTCCAACTTATTCTTTTTGAAAAATTATTAGATTTGATACTGGTAGTGTCGTTGTCGTCTCCCGCCTCGAAGCGACCACTCTACCCGACGCTAATCGTGTGATCGGAGCCTGTAATAGAGGGCGTCTCCGCGACTGATCTGAATCGGGAGCCGAAGCAATTCGACTCACACCCAAAATAACGTTAACTATTATTTATTATTGTCGTCTATGTATTAGTGTTCGCTATGAGCACCGATGAACCAAGTCATTCGACGGAAGAGCACGGTCACGATCACCACGAGGTAGCAGGTCCGGGGTACCCGACACCGGCGGCGATGCGGACGGAGTCCGAGCGAGAGAAGACGGCGTTCGTTATGGCGCCCCGCGTCGGTATGGACGTCGACGCGCCCGACTTCGTCGGCGTTGTCGACGTCGACCCGGACTCCAATACGTACAGTGAGCTAATCGACACCATCGAGATGCCGAACAAAGGTGACGAACTCCACCACTTCGGCTGGAACGCCTGTTCGTCGTCGTGTCACGCTGAGGGACTCGCCCGCGATCACCTGATCGTCCCTGGCCAGCGCTCCTCTCGAATTCACATTCTCGACGCTACAGACCCACGTGATCCGAGTATCGAGAAGGTAATCGAACCCGAGGAGGTGTTCGAGCACGACCTCTCGGCACCACACACCGTCCACTGTGTTCCGGGCGGCAAAGTCGTCATCAGTATGCTTGGCGACGCAAACGGTGACCTTCCCGGTGGATTTCTCCAACTCGATCAGGACGACTTCTCTATCGACGGTCACTGGGAAGCCAACCGCGGCGAGATGAAGATGAACTACGACTACTGGTATCAGCCCCGCCACAACGTGATGATCTCGACGGAGTGGGCGGCCCCGAGGACCTACTATCCCGGCTTCGACCTCGACGACGTCGAGGCGGGAAAGTACGGCGACAGTATCCACATCTGGGACTGGGAGACCAAAGAGCACCAACAGACGCTGACGTTCGGCGAGGAGGGATTGATCCCTCTCGAGATTCGGATGCCGCACAACCCCGAGGAGACGCAGGGGTATGTGGGTGCCGCGCTCTCTTCGAACATCCTCCGCTTCTGGGAGGGTCGCGACGGCGTCTGGGAGTGGGAGACGGTCATCGATGTGGAAGACCGCGAGCACCCCGACTGGGATATGCCCGTCCCCGGCCTCGTGACAGACATCGTTCTCTCGCTGGACGACCAGTATCTGTTCTTCTCGAACTGGCTCCACGGCGATATGCGGATGTACGACGTGAGCGACTTCGGCAATCCTCGGCTGGTCGACCGCATCTGGGCTGGCGGCAACTTCGGCGACCGCCAGGAGGTGCAGGGCACCGAGATCCGCGGCGCACCCCAGATGCTACAGCTCTCTCGGGACGGCAAGCGCGTCTACTGGACGACGTCGCTGTTCTCCTCGTGGGACAACCAGTTCTACCCCGAAATCGGCGAGCAAGGGTCGCTGATGATGAAGGCGGACGTCTATCCCGACGAGGGACGGATGGAACTCGACGAGGACTTCCTCGTTGACTTCGGCGACGCCCCGGGCGGCCCGGCCCGCGCCCACGAGATTCGCTGGCCGGGCGGCGACTGCACCAGCGACGTCTGGCGGTAGATGCATCGGGTCACCCTCGAGTGGCGCGACGGACGGGAGGCGACCGTCGAGGTAGCCGACGGGGAGACGGTCATCGACGCCAGCGAGCGTGAAGGCCTCGGCATCCCCTACGGCTGTCTGTACGGTGCCTGTGCCACCTGCACCGGGCGTCTACTGGACGGTGACCTCGTTCACGTCGCCCGCCCCCGCGGATTGAAACCCCAGCACCGACAGGACGGCTACGTCCTGCTCTGTGTGGCCGAACCGCGTTCAGACTGCCGAATCGAGGTGGGGGCGGCGGTGCAGGCCGACCTCGTGCCGAACCCGTGGAAATGAGCGTGAGCACCCGTCGGTCGGTCGCGGTCGCTCTCGGCGTCGCCCTCCTCTCGGCGCCAGCGACTGCTCACGGCGTGGCAGCCGCCGCGACGGGCCTCCCGTTCTCGCTGGTCGTCGCCGGCGTCGTCGGCGTGAGCCTGCTTGGCGGCGGCGGCGTCCTCGTCGCGTACGGCAGGCTCCCGGGGTCAGTGGGTCGAACGGCCCTCCCGTATCTCGTGGTCGCCCTCGGTGCCGCGGCGCTCGCGCTTGCGGTCACGCGAGCGACGGTGCCGACGCTCGTCGGCTTGGGTGCCGGCGTCGGCGCCGTCTACGTCGCCCGCGACGCGGCAGTCACGGACTGCGGGACCTGCGCGGACGCCGCGCTCGGAGCCGTGACACTTCACCGTGGCTTCGAAGGCGTCGTCCTCGCCACCGTCTACGCCGCCGACGCGGCGCTCGGCCTCGCGGGCGCGCTCGTCGTCGCCGGCCACGCCACCGCCGAAACGGCTGCCGTCGGGTCGCTGTACGCCACCACCGGGACTCGGCTCGCTCTCGCCGCCGTACTCGTCGTCCAACTGGGATTCGTCGTCGGGGTCGGTGTCGGGTGGCGTGTCGGCGGCGTGTCACCAGTTGCGGAGACTGGCCTGCTGGCCCTGGTGGGAGGCGTCCTCCTCGCTATCGGCACGCGTAAGGCTTACATCCAGCATGTGGCCCCTGCGCCCCCGTCGCCGGCGTGACTGCCGAGCGAGAAAGTGTCTCTCAGTGTGTATTTATCTTCTCAGCGGGCGTCTAGAGAACCGATGTCTCTCAGTGCGCGTAATCGTCTGAGTGGTACCGTCCGAAACGTCGAAACAGACGGCTTGATGGCCGAAGTCGAGATTGAACTCGACGCCGGGCAGGTCGTCACCGCCGTCATCACGTCGGGGTCGGTCGAGCGCCTCGGCGTCGAGGAAGGCAAAGAACTCAGCGCGGTCATCAAGGCGACCGAAGTGATGGTCGAAACCGAGGACTAATCGGCGCGCATCTCCGGTCCGAGGTCGAGTTCGCCGGCGTCGAGTTCGGCCTCGCTTTCGCG
>ENA-ORCO01001030-ORCO01001030.1-marine-metagenome-genome-assembly--contig:-NODE-1030-length-10241-cov-3.660763_pt1 | contig 10241 bp, 10 predicted proteins | sample MGYA00248633_ERZ508508 | MGnify/ENA primary metagenome ERZ508508 (study PRJEB26179, sample SAMN06268845) | marine metagenome | isolation source: A23 P1 aerobic enrichment on pine of planktonic cells...
GGGGGGGTAGGGCAGGCGGACGGAACCAGGACTTGGGGCACTGGCAATCGTAGGCCTGAAAGCCACTAGACCGTAGCAGGCTACATAAGTCATCGGCCACAGGTCAACTGATGTACAATTCCAGGCACCTTTCAGTACGGCCGTGGGAGTTTTCACTAAGATCGGCCGCGGCCGATCGCTCGTCCTCGTGCGCCAACCCGCCTGAACGCAGGCGGAGCACCTCTGTAACGCTTCGGCCCGTCTTGCGACCATTTATTTCTCACCCACCAGACGTTGTAGAATGCGTTGGAGTCGCTAACGGCCATCTCAACTGCGCCGTGAAACTCCACCCCTAACGCGTGCCCAGGGACAACGCTGCGGCCACCAGCATGCACACGTTGACCGCTCGCCGGTAACCCACTGTGAATCGAACGGTGACGGCTACCACCGACAGCAAATCCCCCACCATGCAAAGAGCTGGTCGGAGACTCAATGTCCGCGGCGACAAATCTCAATACTGGGCGCGTTCTACTGGTTTTCATTCCGCCTACATCACGGGCTATGACAAACGTTATTTGTGTTTCCCCTAGTTGATTTATATGGAGATTGCATTCGAATGTGACTGCGGGCAGGATATCTCTGAGTTCACTCGCGGTGGGACCACGAAAAATGCGACCCTCGAGTGCCCGGCGTGTGGCGCTGTCTGGGCGGTTACACTCACAAACATCCGGGGTGGTGACTCGACGCCGTAAGCGTCTGGAGGCCACACATCCGGAGGCAATTCAGATCTCGGTGGCGACTCGACCTCGCTAACGGTGTTACTCAAACGGTCATATCTTGTCTGACAATATCCACGATCTGTCGGTCACTACTCGATAATGGGCAGATCGAGACTCTTGTAGGCCCGCTACATATTACTCGATGGTGGTATTATGGGATAGCGTTAAGGCGTATCACGATACATATTCACATACCGGTGCGTAGTGAGTAGAAGACGGTGGGGCAGTCGATAGGAGACAGTATGACAACCGAATATACGATACTCGATCGGGCAACAGAACGTATCGCAGCGGAAAAGCAGAGCCTCCAGCAGGAGCGTCAGGCCTTCGAGACCTTCCGCGAGACGGTCAGCCGAACCCAAACAACCACAGGCAACGGGGGAACACAGACCGGGAGCCTACTTGAAGCGTACAAAGATACGGTTATGTCGACGCCAGACTTTGAGGCCACCTACGATGAACCGGTTTCTGAAAGCCTTGAAGCCGAGCTCACGCCCTCGCTGGCAACGGCCCTCCAAAACAACGAACCAGTGACACAGCAATTCAAACGCAATCTCTTAGTCGCGACAACCACAGCGATCGACTCACGCACGCGATACATCCGGGTATTAGACGCCGAACACGAGTCAATGCAAACGGTTCGAAAGACTGTTCTGGACATTGAAGAGACGCTCCAAGACCTCCCGGCCTGCTCGTTGCGCAGCCTCCCATTCGAGCGGTTCATCGACGTCTGGGAGACGTGTGAGGAAGCCGTCGAGCGCAGCGACCAGCGGTCCGAACAGCGGCAACACCATATTGCCGAGCGGCAGACCAAAAACGAGCACGCGAACGTCGGGCCACACGCTCTCAACACGTACCTCTACGACGCCCTCGAAACGCAATTCCCAGCCTTACATGTCCTCGCCGAAACACGACAGTGTATCGACCACTATCGTGGCGAACCTACCGAACCAGCCAGTCATACACGGGAAGACAACTGCGACGATAGCCTCGGAGCGTCGTTGGATTGAATCAGCCACCGAGCGCGTCCAGCCCTATCGTTGGTGAGCGTTCTCGCGGACGAAATCGATGGTGTCCTGCATCGATGAACCGGGACCGAATATCTCGGCAACCCCCAGTTCGTACAGTTCCTCGCGGTCGTCATCGGGAACGATTCCACCGACTAACACCAGTGTGTCGTCGAAGGCGTCGTACTTTTTCAGTCCATCGATGATCTTGGGGACGAGCGTGTCGTGGGCGCCCGAGAGAATCGAGACGCCGAGTACGTCGACGTCCTCTTGAACTGCCGCTTGGACGATTTGGTCTGGCGCTTGGTGGAGCCCTGAGTAGATCACTTCGAAGCCGGCGTCGCGGAACGCCCGGGCGATGACGTGAGCGCCGCGGTCGTGGCCGTCGAGACCGACTTTCGCGACCAAACACCGGATCGTTCGCTGGCCGTCTGTGTGTTCCGTGCTCATGCTGGACTCGCTGTCTCTTGATACGCGCCGTAGTGTTCTTCGAAGACCTCCATAATCTCGCCCATCGTCACGTAGGCCTTCACCGCGTCGATGATGGAGGGCATCACGTTCTCGCCGTCGTCGATGGCTTCCGACAGCGCCTCGAGCGTCGCTTCGACTTCGGTGTCGTCGCGTTCGTTTTTGGTGCGTTCCAGTCGGTTGAGTTGCCGGTCACGGGTTTCGGGATCGATTTTTAGGATATCTGGATCGGTCTCTTCGTCGATGGTGTACTCGTTGACGCCGACGACGACCTCCTTACCGGCGTCGACGCGTTTCTGGTACTCGTAGGAGGCGTCCTGGATCTCGCGGTGGAAATACCCCTGTGGTATCCCGTTGAGAACGCCGTCTCGGACAGATCCATCACCCATCTCTTTGATTTCCTCGATGTAGGCCATGATTTCAGTCTCCATTTCGTCGGTGAGTTTTTCGATGGCGAAACTACCGCCCATCGGGTCGACGATGTCGGCGGCCCCGGATTCCTCACCGATGATTTGCTGGGTGCGCAGCGCCACCCGGACAGCGTCCTCGCTCGGTAAGGCGAGTGCCTCGTCGTAACTGTTGGTGTGTAGCGACTGGGTGCCGCCCATGACTGCCGCTAGTGCTTGAATTGTCACTCGGACGATGTTGTTTAGTGGCTGTTGGGCTGTTAGCGATTGCCCCGCCGTCTGGGTGTGGAACTTCAGGCGTTTGGATTCAGCGGCCTCAGCGCCGTACCACTCATCCATTACGTTGGCCCAGATCCGCCGCGAGGCCCGGAATTTCGAGATTTCCTCGAAGATGGAGTTATGCGAGTTGAAGAAGAAGGACAGCAGCGGCGCGAACTCGTCGACGGCCATACCCCGATCGAGGCAGTCCTCAACATAGGCGAAGCCGTCGGCGAGGGTGAATGCGGCTTCCTGAATTGCAGTTGAGCCGGCTTCGCGGATGTGGTATCCTGAAATGGAGACGGGGTGGAACTTCGGCGTCTCCTCGACGGCGAACTCGATCGTGTCGGTGACGATATCCAGCGATGGTGCAGGCGGAATCACCCACTCTTTCTGGGCGATAAATTCCTTGAGCATGTCATTCTGGAGGGTTCCACGGACCTCCTTACGGTCGACGCCCTGTTGGTCGGCCAGCGCAATATACATCGCGTAGATCACGGCCGCGCTCGGGTTGATCGTGAAAGATGTGGAGATCTCGCTGATGTCGATGCCGTCGAAGAGGATTTCCATATCCCGAAGCGTGTCGACGGCGACGCCTTCCTTGCCGACCTCACCCTCGCTCATGGGGTGATCCGAATCGATGCCCATCAGGCTCGGCATGTCGAAGGCCGTCGACAGTCCCGTCTGGCCTTCGTCGATGAGGTAGTGGAACCGCTCGTTGGTCTCTTCTGCGGTGCCGAAGCCGGCGAACTGCCGCATCGTCCACGTCCGACCCCGGTACATCGTCGGGTACGCACCGCGAGTGTATGGCGGCTCGCCCGGATAGCCGAGGTCCTCATCGTAGTCGAGGTCGGCGACGTCTTCGGGCGTGTAGAGGCGGTCGACCTCGTGGTTGGAGACGGTGACGAACTCGTCTTTCCGTTCTCCCTTCTCCAGAAACGGCTCCAGCGTCTCGGATTCCCAGCGCTCACGCTCTGCTCTGATCTCCGCTAAATCCTCCTCGTCGAACATAGAGTGTAACAAGCGTTAACAACTCCTAAAACTTGCGGACGCAGCCTTGTAACCGTAAAACGGGAGAACGGGTGACGTTGTATTAAATGTCAGTACGGTCGATCGTAGTTCGGTTCGCGCTTCTCTTGGAACGACTGTACTGCCTCATCGTGTTCTGGGTCGGTTACACACTCCCACTGGTAGGCTATCGCGCGCTCGCAGTACTCCTCAAAGGAAAGTCCTGCATCGGTGAGCCGTTTCGTTCGGCGGACGGCGATGGCTGGCAGGTCTCGAATCTCCGTTGCGATTTCCAGGGACGCCTCAAGGGGGTTTTCAGCCACCTCCATTGCCAGACCGACGTCGATGGCCTCGTCTGCAGGGATGTCCATCCCTGTCAGGAGGTATTCCTTTGCTTTGGCCTCGCCGACAAGGCGGGGAAGGAGCCATCCACCACCGTCGCCGGGGACGAGGCCGATCCGGACGAACCCCTCACGGAGGACCGCATCGGGACCAACAACGCGAAGATCGCAGGCGAGCGCGAAGTCACAACCGGCCCCAATGGCTGCTCCCTCGATGGCACCGATTATTGGTTTTTCCATGTTTCGAAGCTGTCGGACAACATTCTGGACCGACCAGAGGAACGCTGCGTACTCCTCTTCGGTTTGATTGGCCCAGGCGGGCATATCAGAGATATCGGCGCCGGCGCAGAAAGTGCCACCAGCACCGGTGAGCACGACGACGTATACCGATTTGTCGTCCCGTGCGCTTCGGATGGCATCGTTCAGTTCGGTGATGGTTTCCCGCGTAAACGCGTTGTGGACGTCGGGACGGTCGATGGTAATCCGGGCGATTCCGTCGGTAACATCGTATCGTAGGTCCTCGTACATAGTGGATCGTGCGGAACGCAATGGAACGCTCCTGGGTCATCAGATGATTCTCACCTATGTACTTGAGTATTCTCCTTATATAAGGAAGCGACACAACTGTTTTGTATGCGTTGTTCCTCTTCGAGATATGGGCCAGACCCTACCGTTAGCAGACCTTCAGGTGCTCGAACTTGCCGGGATGATTCCGGGGCCGTACGCAACGATGCTGCTCGCTGACCTCGGTGCCGAGGTCGTCAAAGTTGAGGAGCCATCGTCGGGCGATTATCAACGCGAATTCGGACCGGAGACCGACGGAGTGAATCACCGGTTCGCAAATTACAACCGAAACAAGCGGAGCATCGCCATCGATCTCAAGACCGACCGCGGCCGGGAAGTCCTGCTTGAACTCGCTGAGGAAAGTGATGTCCTCATCGAAGGATTCAGGCCAGGGGTGGTGGACAGACTCGGCATCGGTTACGACGACGTCTCGGCCCGCAACCCTGGGATTGTCTACTGCTCACTGTCAGGATACGGGCAAGATGGGCCGTACCGTGAATGGGTCGGACACGACATTAACTACCTTGGCATCGCCGGAATGCTCGCTATGACCGGGGAAGAGGATGGCCCCCCAGTCCCACCGGGCTACCCTATCTCAGACTTCGCCGGAGGGCTGTTTGCAGCCTTTAGTATCCTCTCGTCACTTCGTAAGCGCGATCGGACGGGCGAGGGCGAGTACGTGGATGTCTCGATGACGGATGTGGCTGCGTCTTGGAGTTCGCAACTGCTCTCGGCAGTCAATCGGGGCGACCGACCGACTCGGGGACGTACGCTCGTCTCCGGTTTGGACCCGGCCTACAGCATCTACGAGTGTGCCGACGGCGAGTACATCACCGTCGGCGCGCTGGAACCCGTTTTTTGGAAGAACCTATGTCGTGAACTCTCCTTGGAGGAGTATGAAACGAGCGACCGGTCTGACCCGGAGGTGCGAGAAGAGATCCGCTCGAAACTGGCCGCAGAGTTCGAGCGAAAGTCCCGTGACGAGTGGATCGAGACTCTTGACGAGACCGAAATACCGGTCGCCCCGGTGAATTCGCCCGACGAGACCTTGGTGGAGGACGAACAGATCGCGGCACGCGGGCTCATTCGTGAACAACGCGTCGATGGGGCTGATCTCTCGCTCATGAGATCTCCGGTCCAACTCGATTCGGATCCAGAGACCATACGGAGTCCCGCACCTGGTCACGGTTCCGACACCGAAGAACTGCTTGAGAGTCTTGGATACGATGCCGATGCCGTCAACCAATTGCTGGCGGACGGCGTCGTCGCCCGTGATGAATAGGAAACTACTCTTCGATAATGAACGAAACCTTCTCGTCCTCGCTCGGTCGGTCTATCGTTCCTTCAGGTACCATCTCGAGATCGGTTGCGACGGCGAGCCGCGATTGCAGGAGGTCGGTTAGCACCTTTCCGATATCAGCCGCGTCGTCCCCGTGACCTTCATCGTATTCGACCACGAGCGGGAGGCGTTGTTCGGTCGAGTGACCCTGGAAAGGTTTACGAATGCGGAAGACTCCGGGGATGGGAAGTTCGGTGTCGGTAAACACGTCCTGAATGGCGCTGGGGAATATGTTGACGCCGCGGACGATTAGCATATCGTCGGTACGACCGTGGCAATGTATTGCGGGCATCGTCCGACCGCAGGGACATCCAGTCCTTGTTACGGTGACGACGTCCCCCAGCCGGTAGCGTATCATCGGCGTTACTTCGCGGGTCAGCGTCGAGACTACTAGCTCACCGGTCGTCCCCTCTGTCCACTCGAGGGGGTCTCCTGTCTCTGGGTCAAGGAGTTCCGGAAGGTACCGCTCGGGACGAACCATGTGGAGGTTTCGGTGTTCACACTCAGCAAAGTACGCCGGTGCTATCTCCGTCGCGCCCATTATCTGTGTAATCTCGGCACCCCACAATTCGGAGAGTTCTTCCCGCATCGCGTCGAGGCCAGGTTCGCCGCCGCAGGAGACGCGCTGAATAGATAGCTCCGAGGCATCTTTTCCTAGGACGTCCGGTGCCTGTCGGCCGAGATATCGGACGAAGTTTGGTGTTGCGACGAGATTCTCAGGTTCGAGGTCGTCAGCGACATGAAGAAGCCGATCCGGCCCCGCCTCCGCTCCGATGGGAATAACGTTCACGCCGAGTTCTTGGAGACCTTGGAGCACGGGGATGCCACCAACGAACCCTTTGCTCAACCCCAGCGCGTGAATACACGACTCGCCGGCCTTCATCCCATTGGTCCGGAAAACCTCGGCCACTGTCTCTCGCCACTCCTGCAGGTCTCGCTCGGAGATGCCGACGTAGGTCGGACGCCCGGTTGTTCCTGAGGATGCTTGCGTCTGGACGACATCACTCACGTCTGCGCACGCGTGACGCCCGAACGGTGGCGCTTCGGCTAGACTCTGCCGAACGTCGTCCTTGACGAGTAGCGGTATCTTGGTCAGATCATCGGGGATTTCGAGGTTATCGATATCGAGTCCTGAGAGCCGTTTCCGGTAGAACTCGGATGATGACCGAACGCGACGCAACTGCTCGCGCAGTTCGTCGAGTTGTACCTCACGAATTCGCTCCCACGATGCAGTCGCTATATCCGATTGGGTTGATGTCATGGGTTCTTTCTGCCCTGCCATCTTCTGTGGTATCCACTGGCATAACCCTTCCCATGCTCGACGACCGCAATAAATAGATATTTATGAGAGCCACGTTAGGCAATAACACGGATTTCACAATGAGTGCGACTACCATATTGGAACTCGACGGCGTGAGCAAACGCTACGGCGGAATTCGCGCACTCGAGGACGTATCGATCTCGCTTGATGAGGGCGAATTCATTGGTCTCATCGGCCCGAATGGAGCAGGCAAGACCACTCTCATAAACACGATAATGGGTCTGACTACTCCAGACGAAGGAAGTGTACGGATACACGGGCAGAACTCCTTAACGACCGTGCCTCACGAGCGGTTCGATCTCGGGGTCACAAAGACGTTCCAAGAGACGGGACTCTTCATGAACCTGACCGTCCAAGAATGCGTCCTCGTCGGGTTAAAACGTGACACCTCGCTGGGGTCGGCATTCCAGACGCCAGATGATGACGAGATAGCACAAAGCGACGAGGTGCTCCGAAAGGTTGGGCTCTACGAGGAGCGTAGCCAGAACGCCTCGCAACTCTCCTATGGCCAAAAGCGGCTGCTTGACCTGGCGATGGCGCTTGTCTCCGATCCGGATCTATTGTTACTTGACGAACCTGTCGCCGGACTAAACCCCGACGCGACGAGACAGTTTGAGGAGATTGTCTCGGAGGTCCACGACGACGACCGGACGTTCCTATTGATTGAACACAATACGGACGTTGTTATGGAACTCTGCGAGCGTGTCATCGTGCTCAACGAGGGGAAGGTCCAGATTGTCGGTGACCCTGACGAGGTCGAGAACGATCCACAGGTTATCGAGGCATTTTTCGGAGGTGAGGAACCCGTATGACTGTACTGTCCGTCTCAGGCCTCTCTGCCGGATACGGCGGTGGCAGCGTGCTCCACGACGTGGACATCGATGTCGAACAAGGCCAGTTCGTCTCCGTCATAGGTCCGAACGGTGCCGGCAAGACCACGCTCTTTGAGACTATTAACGGCTTCGTGACGCCCTCGAAGGGGACTATTAGGTATCGCGGCCAAGATGTCACCGGCACCCCTCCGGAGGAACTTGTCACCGAGGGTATCGTCTACATCCCGCAGGGGACAAATGTATTCAAAAACATGACGACGCTCGAAAACCTCCAGATGGGGGCTTATCTGGATGGTGGTGATCTCTCGGAGGATGAAAAGGAAGTCTTCGAAATCTTCCCGCGTCTTGCGGAGCGCAAAGGGCAGAAGGCGGGAACGATGAGTGGTGGAGAACAGCAGATGCTCGAACTGGCTCGAGGGTTGATCTCTGGCAATATGGATCCAGATGTCCTGCTCTTAGACGAACCCTCGACGGGGCTGGCACCGAAGATCGTAAAACAGGTCTTCGAGAGCGTTCGGGAGATACACGAGCGGGGAACAACCGTCGTGCTCGTCGAACAGCAGGCGAATATTGCTCTCAATATGAGCGACTATACGTACGTGATCGAGAACGGTGCCATTACGAACCAAGGTGAGAGTGAAGCGCTAAGGTCCGACCCGGAGATACAGGAGCGTTATCTAGGTAAATAGTTTTTTTTCTGGGAGTTTTGGTTCGTTACTCGAGTATCTGGTCGGCAATGACATTGCGCATAATTTCACGGGAACCGCCCGCGACATCGAGGGTTTTGGCGTCGGCGAACGCTATGTCAAAGTTCTGTTCGCGATAGAGCCCGTGTGCACCGGTCAACTGGATAGCTTCCTCAATGGCCGCCAGTGCGACCTCACCGGCTCGCAACTTCGCCATACAGGTATATTTGACAGCCGGATCACCTTGGTCCAGGCGCCAAGCCGCCTCGTTGCGGAGATGCTCGACACAGTGAAGCTGGGTCTTCAATTCGGCAATCTTCCATCGGTTGCCTTGGAACCCAGTTACAACGCCCTGATCGCCTACTTCACGTTCTGAGGCCCATTCGATGGCAGTATCCAATGAACGCCTCCCACTGCCGAGGATGTCGCTTGCGTTGCCGACCCGGCTGAAATTGAACGTTTTGAAGAACACCTCGTATCCACCGCCGTTCTCACCAAGCATCTGGTCATCAGAGACAACGCAGTCGTCGTAGATGACGTCGCTTATCGGCATCTCTCGGGTACCGATTGGTTCTTCTTTCTCGCCGATTTGCATCCCTGGATTCTCCTTCTCGACGAGGAACACTGTGAGACCCTCATCGGTATGAGTATAGACGTGGTGGACATCTGCGGCAGCAGCGCAGTTCACGTGGGTTTTCCGCCCGTTAATTACCCACTCGTCCCCGTCACGTTCCGCAGTGGTATTGATGTCTTTCAGACTGGAACCTGCTTCCGGTTCGGAGATGTCGTCGGAGCCGACGACGTTCCCCGCGGCTATCTCGGGGAGGTACCGCTTCTTCTGTTCATCAGTGCCGGCCACCATTATTGCGCGCGCGAGTTGATAGGTTGTCTGGTAGAAACCTATATCTTCTGAGACTAGTGCATACTCCATCGCGCCATGGCCTTCGCCACCATACTTATCTGGGATGAATAAGCCGGGGAACCCGTGTTCGGTCCCGAGTTCGAAGAGGTCGTGTGGGAACATGGACTCCCGTTTGCACTCGATGATCCTGTCTTCGTGTTCCTCGCGGAAGGCCCTTGCCAGGCGACGATACTCCGATTGCGTCTCTGTAAGCGTGTAGTCCATTGGATTAGTGTGGAATAATCTGGGATGTTGTCTATCGCTCGGACCAACTTGGCATCGGGTATTCAAGCGCTGCGTCCTCCTGCACGGTTAGTTCGTCAGGATAGACAATAGTCGAGTTGGAACCG
>ENA-ORCO01001031-ORCO01001031.1-marine-metagenome-genome-assembly--contig:-NODE-1031-length-10213-cov-2.897593_pt1 | contig 10213 bp, 7 predicted proteins | sample MGYA00248633_ERZ508508 | MGnify/ENA primary metagenome ERZ508508 (study PRJEB26179, sample SAMN06268845) | marine metagenome | isolation source: A23 P1 aerobic enrichment on pine of planktonic cells taken...
GAAGAGTGACGAGTTCGTCTCTGTGCTGGTTTCGCTCGATGGTTTTCTTTCTGAGTTCGCGATGGAGGTCCCGCAGCGACCGGCCGGATGTGGGGGATGGGGAGGGAGCGGGAAGGTCGGACGCCTCCTGGCGGTCGGAGTCGGCTTCGTACTCGGGGATGTCCGCACCACGAGCGCAGAGTTCGTCGACGGCCTCCCAGAAGTCCTTCCCGGATGGATACTCGCCGGCGGTCGTGACGATGCCTTCCTCAAGGGCGACGATCTGGAGGGCGTCGAGAACGATGAGTCCGTCCCGATAGATCCAGCCGTCTTCCATCTCGGCGAGGCGGGTCCCGGAGTCCGAGTTCGTCCAACAGGGGTTCCGTGATTTCGTGCCGTCACTTCGAGTTTCCGTAATTGGCGAGTCGAGGCGGATTTCGGACGGTCGCGTCGTCTCGACCGCCCGGTAGACATCTTCGATGTTGGTCGTGGATGTTGGCGGTGACCGTTGAGATGGAGACGGCGAGGGGGCCTCAGGCAACGCGTCCGTGGCCGGCTCTGAAACCTCAGATGAGGTATCCGCCTGTGGCTGCGGGGTCGTGAACGCATCGACAACGTCGTCGATGAACGCCTGCGCCGGCTGCGTTTCGGTAGGCGTCCCGACGAGATGTTGGCCGGACATCGCGACGAAACGGGCGGAGTCGTAGACTTCGATAGAGGCGTCCGGAAAGGTGTCCTGGGTGGGAAGATCGTCGGCAACAGTCGTGACGTCATCGGGGAGCTGACCGCGGCAGAGGATGTGAACGCCGGTTCCAGACGGGGAGACGTCGGCGTACGAATCTGCAGTCTGCAAATGCTCGTGGACGACGGGGTGGATAGCACCAGTTCCCGGATCACGAGCATCGTCGTAGTCGACGACGACGAGGTCTTCGTCGGGGTACTTGTCACGGTTGCGGATGACGTACGCAAGCGCGAAGCCGGCGGAGAGCTTCTCGACCCAGTCTTGGGCGGACTCGAAGTCCGTCCAGACCGTGGGGTTCTGAGCATCGACATACCGCTTGGGCCAGTCCGGATAGGCATAGGGCGCTCGTGGGACCTTTCGGTCGTTGTCGGTTGGCTTCCAGGTCAACCACTGGTCGTGGTCACGACAGTCTGCTGGATAAGTGGCCGTCTCAAGCGCAGGGGTCGGGGGACTCGTGAATGGCATAGTGGGATATGAGGAAGGGAGGTGACGATGTTATCTGCGCGTCTATCCCGATCGCGCAGGAGAAACCAGTAAATGAATCGACGAGGGTCTACAGGGGCAACGGTTCAGTGATCGCCGTCGGACAACCTAACGCGGTGGCTTAGAGGAGAAAATCAATGCGTCGACAGTCGTGTGGATTAGCCTAAGGCTGTATATTTTGAAATGGTCAATCTTCTTGATTGTTTGAAATCGATGTGGTCGACTTGAAATTAGATTCAGAAGCATCCATATTCAGGGAGAACTGTACTTATTTGACCAGTATGCGATGAGGGGAACGCCGAGGATGGTTGGCCACAACCACGCCATGATTCCCAGTTCGGACGTGAGGTTGACAGCTGAAACGGCACTAACCGTAGCAATAAACGCGCCAATCATCCGTTGGAGGTGGCTGACCATCCATTCTCCGGAGTTCTCACCATAGAAGGAACGAATATCCAGTGTTCCGAACGCAATGCCGATTCCACCGAAGACGATCATTACGACCCCGAAAGAATTCCCATCAAGAAACCAGTTGATGCCCCACAGACCAAGTCCCGCACACGCAAGAACGACGCTCCCAGCAGCTCCCCAGTCGACCATATGTGCAGTGCTGGTCGGACGTTTTCGAGAGAGTACACGGTATCCCGAGAACGCAAGGTATCCACTAAAGATCGCAACGAGCGTGAGGATGATGCGGAACGCCACAGGGTCGATAGCTACTAGGACGAAGACTGTTGCAACGACAACGCCCATCGATACGAGAAAGACTTTCCCGACTTGTCGATGTCTCCATCCTCCCTTTTTGGTCACGAGTGCGCCGAGGCCAGCGAACAGAGCGACTATGCCTGCAGCAATGTGCAGCCACAGTGACCACACCTCAACTGTCGGCATAGCTGAAATTCAGAAACCGCCTTCATAAAGATTGGTGCGTAATTCAATGTTCCTTGGTTGGGCTTGGTGGTCGTCAAAAAGTGGTCGGTCACATTCGAGAAGTCAGGCTTCGACCATCGGAAAACACGTGTCCTGGATGTCGTGGTAGCGGTTGCGGATCGTGACCACACTCACGTTCGCGGCCTCCGCAAGTTCGGATTGCGTACACGAGTCACTGGAAGGTGTATTTGAGCGGTGTGTGGCGACGTAGAGGGCCGCAGCGGCCATCCCAACGGGGTGCTTCCCGGAGTGGATGCCGGTCTCCATAACGTCCTTGAGGAGTTCCGTCGTAAACCGCTTGGTCTCCTGGCTGAGATCAAGTTCCGAACAGAGACGGGAGAGATAGTCCCGTGGATCGGGTGGAGGGACTTCGAGTTCGAGTTCACGGACGAGATACCGGTAGGTGCGCTTGATGCGGATTTTGTCGTTGAGTCGACTGACCTGCGTGAGGGCTTCGAGATCCTGTGGGAGACCGGCCTGCCGGATAGCGGCGTAGACGGCGGCGGTCGCGACGCCTTCGTAACTCCGACCGGGAAGGAGGTCCTGATCACTGGCCCGGCGGCAGATGACGGCGGCGATGTCGTGGTCATCGTCGGGGAGATCGAGAGCAGCGGCCATACGCTGGATTTCTGAAAGCATCGCCTTGAGGCCGCGTTCCTTCGAGTTACCGGTCCGGGACCGTTGTTGCCACGTGCGAAGGCGGGTTAGCTGTGCTCGCCGTTGTGAGGAGATGGTGTTTCCGTGGGCATCCTTGTTGCGCCAGTCGATCTCGGTGCTGAGGCCCAAGTCGTGCTGGGTTGGCGTGAGTGGGCTCCCAGTGTGGGACTTCTGTTCGCGTTCGTCCGCGGAGAAGGCCTGCCAGTCGGGGCCGCGGTCGATCGCATTCTCGGCGACGACGAGTCCACAGTTGCCACACCGAGTTTCTCCATGAACGTGGTCGACGTGAAGATTCCCGTCGCACTCGGGACACGTAGCGGTCCTAGCAGCGACGGCGGCGTCAGTGGTCTCGGACGGTCCAGTCGTACGCTCCGAGTCGGGAATCTTGCGAGTCCGAACGCGGTTGCTATCGGGAATGGATGAATCGTTCTCGGTCATAGTGGGGGACGGAGAGGGATCGGTGATGACTCCCGCCACCTCACGTCGGGGACGAAAAAATGGAACCGAGAGGTAAGGCGGTGGACGTGGGTGTAGGATAGGGGGGACACCCCGGATACCGAGTGAAAATCACCAGGTACTCAGCGGGAAGTTGAGGACGAGGAGTCCGAGCGAAGGAAGGACTTGAGACGGTCGAGACGCCCACCTGAGTCGTCGGCTGTGGAGAGCTCGAGATTGCCATCGTCGTCAGCGTAGGTGTCGGCGACACACTCAACTATCGCGACGAGCGTTTGTTCATCCAGGATGTCGACGAGCGTGTCAGTGTCGAGGGCACGGACTTGGACTTCGGCGTCGTTCTCGAGGGCGTCTTCGAGTTGGGAGTTCCGGACGTGGATACGCCGAAGTTTCTTTGTTCGCTCATCGAGTTCGGCTTCGAGTTCGTCTATCCGCTCCTCTCGAGCTTCGAGTTCGGCTTCAAGACGGTCGATTTCTGCCTTGTAGAGTGATTCTGCGCCCTCGCCGCGTCGGGGAGAATCGCGGCCACGCGTCCGACCGCTGCTGTGGGATGACCCCAGGTCGGACGGTGATGAACTGCCCGTCGCCTGGGCGTCGGCGTCGCGGTCAGGGGTGTGATCGGGAGCAGGCGACCAGTCGCTTGCCGATGGGGCGGCCTCCGACTTGTCCTCCTCGTACTCGGGGATGTGCGCGCCGCGAGCACGAAGCTCGTCGACGGCCTCCCAGAAGTCCTCCCCAGAGGGATAATCTCGTTCGTCAGTAATGATGCCTTCCTCAAGGGCGACGACTTGGAGAGCGTCGAGGCCGATGAGACCATCGCGGTACACCCAGCCTTCATCGAGCTGGGCGAGGCGCGTGCCAGACGAAGAGTTCGCCCAGGATGGATCCAGTGACTGCGTACCGTCAGCGCGCTCCTCAGTGACAGTCGAGCGGAGGCTGATGTCTCTCGGTCGGACGTGCTGGATGGCGTCGAAGACGTCCTGAATGTCGCTCGTGGTCTCGACGTCTTCGATGTCCCCGCGAGTGGTGTCCGGTTCAAAGGCGACTTCATCGGGGGTCGCTGCGGAGACGGTCGCGTAGTCCTCGACGAGCCCATCAAGGAAGGTCCGGCAGTCGCGCGTCTCGGTGGGTGTACCGGCGATGTGTCTGCCGGTCATCGTGATGAAACGCGCGGACTCGTAGACCTCGATCGACGCCTCGGGAAAGGCCTCGTGTTCGGAGAGGTCGTCAGAGATGGTCTTGACGCGCTCGGGGAGCTGACCGCGGCAGAGGATGTGAACACCTGTTCCAGACGGAGAGACATCGGCGTAGGAATCGGCGTCAGCAAGGTGATCATGGACGAGGGGATGGATTTCACCCGTGTCGGGGTCGCGGGTGTCGTCGTAGTCGATGACGACGAGGTCGGTCTCGAAGTCGTTGCGGTCGGGAATAACGTACGCAAGTTGGTGATGGGGGAGTTTATCCGCCCACTCTGCTGCGGTCTCGAAGTCCGTCCAGATGGTTGGGTCCTGCGCGGAGACGTACCGATCTGGCTGGTTTGAGTTGTGGTAGGGTGCGCGGGGAATCTTGCGGCCGTCGTCGGCTTCCTTCCAGGTCAGCCATCGTGAGACCTTCATACGGTCCTCGGGATAGACGCCTGACTCGGTCGGTGGGGCGGGGAGATCGCTCGCCATGAGCAGTCAACTCGCCAGAATATATGCAGTTCTCTGACTTTAGTCCATGGGAGGGTGTCGCGAAGGGGAGATGATGCAGTGGTCAGGCCGCGTGCGTATCGTCGAGGAGGAGATCCGCAAGGAGGCGCGCGCCGACCTTGTCGAGCGTCTGGTTGCTCGAGGCGTCGTGAGGGTGGTGGATACAGGCCGGGCATCCCTCATCACATTCGCAGTCGGCAACGCGAGTCTGTGCGAATTCGAGGGCATCCTCGAGGTGCTGGAAGACGCTACGAGCGAGGCCGACACCACCAGGATGGTCGTCGTAGAGGACAATCGTAGGGTGGCCGGTTGTGTCGAGACGCGAGATTGGGAGCCCGCGCATATCGCTGCGGTCGCAGAGGACGGTTGCTGGAAGGACGCCCAGCAGTGCGTTCGTGAGGGCGTAGAGGCTCCCCTCGAAGGACGGCGATGGCGCGTCAGGGTCATCTGCGTTGGGATGCTCCTCGGTGAAGGCATCCCGAATGGTGGGCGGGATGGTGATGACGAGACCATCCGAGGAGAGTTCGGTTTCCGGAAGGTCGGTCTCGATGGGAACAGGTCCATTCGAACTCCCGGACTGGTGGGTGTAGTAGCTAACGACGGTTTCGCTGACGGTCAACTCGGTGAGCTGAACGGCGGGAGGTGCTGTGTCGGCGCTTGCGTCACCGCCGTCAGTCGCAACCTCAGGGTCGGCTGTGCCGGGAAGGCCGCGTGACTCGTCGGCGTCTTGGAGCGTGAGCGTGCGGTCTGTGACCGCGCTGGTCGTGTAGGTCGCGTTTGTAGGCTCGACCCACGCGATTGGCGAGGCAGAGCCGGATGCTCCCGGCGGGGTTTCCGGATCGAGATCGACGTCGATGACGCGGTACCGCTGGCCTTGATGGAAGTAGATCGCGCCGGGGTGGGCATCACGAAGACCGGAGGCGAGTGGAAGTTCACCGAGGACATCGAGCTCGTTACTCGCGGGGATATCCGGGGAGGACTGGTCGTCCGGTGTCACAACGATACGGAGCGAGCGCGAGTTGATCGACCGGAGGGAAACGTGCTGGCTCGGCGGCGGTCCCCCGTCGGGGACGTACGTCCACGTGAGATCTGTCGATGTGAGCGAGCGGTCGAGGACGCCGGCGTCGGTGAGTGCTGAGACGTACTTCGGGAGGTCATCGCCAAACCAAGTGTTGTCGTCGGTGGAGAGGGGGGCTTCGGCGGCGGCTGCCGGGAGGTGTTCGGTGACGACGCGTGGGTTCTGGGGGTTGCATTCGACGGATTCGACGCTGCCGTCAAGGAGATCGTCCGGATGGTCGAGTGCGTATTGGTCGAGCGGATCTGCGCCGCCGACGAGGCCGACAATGCTCGGGTCGGTCCCCCGGCCGGCGCGGCCGGCTTGCTGGAAGAGTTCCATCCGTGTTCCCGGATAGCCGTCGACGAGGACAGCGTCGAGGTTCCCGATGTTGACCCCGACCTCGAGGGCGTTCGTACTCCAGACGACGCGGATGTCGCCGGAGTGCAGCCCGGCTTCAAGTTCTTCTCGCCGCTCGTCCGAGAGTGCGGCCTGATATGCGGCCACGTCGGCGGCGAGGCTGGGATAACCGTCACGCTGGAGGCGGCGAGCGGTGACCTGAGCGTACTGTTCGGCCGCTTGTCGGCTTCGCGTGAAGACGATGGTCTGGAGACCGCGTTCGACGAGCGCCGCTGCGAGACGTGCAGTTGTCCGGTGTGTCGATCGAGCTTGCCCCTGCTGGCCGCGGGGCGGTTGCCAGAAGAGCCAGTGCGTCGAGCCGCCGGCACTTGTGTCTTGGTCGACGACGTGAACGTCGGCCGGGTCGACGCCAGTCAGCTGGACAGTGTGCTGGCGAGGGTTGTCGATGGTGGCTGAGCAGGCGACGATTGTCGGGTCAGCGTCGAAGGTTTTCGCGAGCCGGCGGAGTCGTCGAAGGACGACGCCGACGTGACTACCAAAGACGCCACGGTACTGATGCTGTTCGTCGATGACGATCAGGTCCAAGTTGGAGAGGAACCAGCCCCAGAGTTTGTGGGCGAACGGGAGGATGGAGTAGTTGATCATATCAGGCGTCATCGCGAGAACGTGCGGTTGCCGCTCGCGGACGCGGCGTTTCTGGTGTCGAGAGAGTCCGCCCGTGTAGCGGCCTGCGTCAAGATGGGGGTCGATGTTCTGGAGGAAGTCGTAGAGATCGTCGGCTTGGTTGTTGATGAGAGCGCGCGTCGGTGCGATATAGAGAGTACGGGCGTCGTCGACGAGGGCGCGCTCGGCGGCGAGGATCGAATACGGGAGTGATTTCCCCGACCCGGTCGGGGTCGCAAGGGTGACGTGGTCACGAAGTCGAGCGTGCCGAATCGCTTCCGCCTGATGGTCGTAGACTTGATCGATGCCCTTCTTGCGGATCGCCTCGGAAAGCTCCGGGCGCAGAGGGACATCCGTAGTCTGCGCTGACCGTCCAGTCATCACGCGGTGGTTCACGAGGCTTCCACCGACGGTGGCCTCGTTCTCGGCGAGCCAGTCGACAGTATCGCGGATCGGGGGGCGTTCGCCGGCCGATTCATCGAAGGCGCGTGTCCCCGCTTCGAGCTCCACATACTGAGAGACAGCCGCGTCGGCGTTCGTCTTTGAGCGACTCTTCGAGCCGGCACGCGACACGTCCGACTCTGACGGTGGTGACTCCTTCGTCATAACTTCCTTCACCTCCAGTGGAGGGAGAGAAATGCCGTGCGAGACCTCAGAGAGCCGTGGATGACGGTGCTTCGACGAGCGGAGTGAGGTGTTCCCGAGGTCGACTACGGAGTAGCCTCGACGAGCGCGCTCGTCTCGTCGTCCGCCGATGTCGAGCGACGTGCGCGGACAGCCGTCGAGGGAAGGAGTTCGAACGCAACATGGCGGAACTGCACGAGCCCACACGATTCGTTCGGACAGACGATGGCATCGGCGTCGGCGTCGATCGCGCTGCCGGGGACGGCGGGCGCGTGCTCAGGGAGGATGCTGTCCTCACCAGGATCGCGGTCGTTGTCGTAGAGGGCGAGATCGGTGTAGTAGTAGACCCCCTTGTGCTCGCAACGGGGGCAGCTGTACGCGAGGATCTGACCAGCGGGGGCAGCAGCAGAGGGTTTCACGGGCAATCAATCGAAAGTGCGTTGCCCGGACGTTTAACCTCAGGGGTGCAGTCGGGGCAGGGCGGTACGAGTGTGGGGATCAGGGATCGACTTCCCAGTACTGGATGGCGAGGCGGCCGTCGCCGAGATCGTCGACGTCGTAGGCGACGTCATCGGAGATGTTGAGGTCGACGACGGCTTCACCCTCAACGAGCTGGGAATCATCGAGGCCAGTCTGTTCGGCGCTCGTTTCGAGTTCAGGATCGAGTGGTGGAGTCGAATCGGACGTCATGGATTCTGGAGACATCATTGACTTCCTCCACGGCGGTCATGCCGTGGAATCCTCCGCGTGAGTGAATCAGGCCGTGCCTGGGTCACCGGAGGGAAATTTCCCCTGACGGGTGTGGTTTGCGGGTTCCTCTTTGGTCGAGTGATCACGCTGTCGCCAGCAGTGATCGTCCCACTCGAAGCACGCAACTGCGTCTCCCAGCCTGTTCTGACCGGGAGCCGCGGGCCGAGCCATCGACCCACCTTGATTCAAATCACGATACTCTACTGCGGTTTCAGTGACGAGGAAATTCATACTTCCCGCTACATCTGCGTGCGCTTCCACGCCGCACGTTCGACACTGCAAGAGATCACCGCTTCGATGAACGTTCTCAGTTCCACAGTGAGGACACCGCGAGGATGTGTTTGCCTCGGACTTTTCGCGCACCATAATCCCGTACTCAGCCTCTACGACCTCGTGTAACCGGCGACGGAATCGCCCATGTGCCCAAAACAAGTGATTTTTCTCGTTCACCCGCGCCGACCAGTACGTTTTGAGGACATCTGAGAGATCGCCGACAATCAACTCGGTAACATTATGTTCTGCCAACCACTCCGCGAGGTGCTGGATGAGCGCATCCATCGCGTGATCGCGTTTCACGCTACGCTTCCGGTACACTTCCCGAATACGCTTGCTTGAGTACCGGCCATCGGGGAGCATAGCTTGTAGACGACTGATTTCTCGGGTGTATGCGTGGAAGTCTTCGAAGCATGGGCGCCCGTGGAACAAGCAGTGGTCACCTCGACTCGTCGTACAGGCAGCGAGGTTATTCGCACCGATGTCCACCGCTGCCACCACGTCCTCGCCGTCCGTAGTGGCCAGTAAGTGGGAGTGAGTAGAGGTCCGTCTCGATGGTGTATGCGTGTCATTGCCAACGGACTGATGTGCGGTGAACGATTCGGTTTCACGGTCGTAGACGAGTTCAAGACGGCCCTGCTTGCCCTCCCAGTGCGGGCGGCCACGAACTTCGAGTGTGAGTTTTTCGTGGTATCCGATGCCGTACTTCTCCTTTAGCTCCTTTCCCAGTGGAATTCGCAGTCGCGAACGCTTGCCTAGCGAAAGCGTATATGTATCGTTGCGGAGGAGCGTATGGAGCGTTCGGACGCCGTCCTCCTTCCAGTATCCCGGTAGGCCGGGACGGTCTGTCACGCTGTCATCCTCCGGGTTACGGTATTTTTTCAAGAGTTCGAAGAAGCCGTCCCACGTCTGCCAATTCTTCTGGACAAGTTGCTGGGGGATGCTTGAGGAGAGTTGCTGAATGTACTTCTGACGGTATTCTTCTTGGGTAGCGGTCTTCTTGACGGCCTGTTTAAGCTGCGAGACAGTTGCGTTGCCCTCTGATTCTTTCCTATTGAGGAAGGCTTGACGGCGAGCATACTGGACTTGGTTCCAGCACGCGGTGGACGCGTCCACGGACCGACGGCGGGACGGCGCTGAGGACCGTGGCGTACCCCACCATCGCGGGGGCGGTGCCGACCCCGAGCGCCCCGAGCGCGAGCGCGCCCACCGTCGGCGACCCTCGCGCGAACGCATAGAGGTATGCGGGGTACAACAGCGGGCACGGAAGGAGCGCGTGCATCGATCCGAGGATCGCGATCTTGGGGCCGTTGGCCCACTCCTCGGCACGATCGCCGGCTACCCGTGCGATCCGGGCGAAGACAGTCGAGACCCCGGGGATCGGAACCCGGCCGGGATCCAGCGGTCGGCCGCGAACGTAGCCCGCCCCGACGACGATGACGACGAGGCCGGCGGCGACGCCGGCGACCCCACGGACCACGTCGGCGCCCGCGAACAGGCTCCCGCCGGCGATCGCGGCGCCGCCGAGCGCGCCGAGGGCGGCGCCCACGAGCG
>ENA-ORCO01001033-ORCO01001033.1-marine-metagenome-genome-assembly--contig:-NODE-1033-length-10148-cov-4.051931_pt1 | contig 10148 bp, 9 predicted proteins | sample MGYA00248633_ERZ508508 | MGnify/ENA primary metagenome ERZ508508 (study PRJEB26179, sample SAMN06268845) | marine metagenome | isolation source: A23 P1 aerobic enrichment on pine of planktonic cells taken...
GACTCGTTGGTGATCGTCGCGGTGTTGAGCACGGAGTTGGGGACGGTGACGAGCATGTCGTCGCGGGTCCGCAACACCGTCGAGCGGATCGAGATGTCCTCGACGCGACCCCGTTCGCCCGATTCGAGGACGATGTAGTCGCCGACGGCGTAGGTCCCGTCGGCGTACAGCGAGATGGAACCGAAGAAGTTCGCGAGCGTGTCCCGCGCGGCGAGACCGATGACGATGCCGAGGATCCCCGCCGAGGCCAGAAGCGGCGTGACGTCGACGTTCCACAGCGAGAGGACGAAAAAGCCCGTGATGCCGAGCAGAAGCGCCGTCCAGACGTTCTGGAAGATGGGGACGACCCGCGAGTGCTCGGTGCGCTCCTCGGTGAGTTCGGCGGAGACGCGCCGCCCCATCCGCGCGAGCTGGAACGCCCAGACGAGGGCGATGAGCGTCAGCGTCCCCGACTCCGTCGGGCCGGTCCACTCCGGCGCGTCGGTCAACAGGGCGACGCCGAGGTTCGCGCCGACGAGCACGACTGTCACGTACAGCGCGGGGTGGACGCTCCGCAGGACGGCCGCGTCCACGTCGCCCGGAATGCGCCGGGTCAGTCGGCGGATCAACACGTCACCGCCGACCTGAATGACTCGCGCGCCGAGCACGGAGAGCCCGACGACGAGTACGAAGGCGAGCCACGGCGGCAGCGCCAGTAATTCGGCCCACAGGTCCTGCGGAATTTCCCATAATTCCGCCGCGAGAGACGATTGCATACGGTAAGTACGCCATTCCGGCATATATCTCTGCTGTCATTCGTAGGGGTGGGACGCGTGGAGAGCCGTGCGACCGACTCTATGGAGTGGGCGCGACAGCGACCGCCGTGAACGTTCCCGCTGGCCGTTTGCGGTCGCTGCCGCGTACTCCAAGGGCGTCGCTGTTCACCGTGGCTCCGCTTGCGGAGTTCGGTACCGTGCGCTACTCCCGTTCCGACTCGTGATCCAGAACCACCCGAGGGAGAGCGGACGCGCGTCGGACGCGCGGCAGACCGAGCGCAACCACTTATACCGGCGGAGCGCAAATCGCCGAGCCATGCTGGAGTTCGGCGTCGACGAGGCAGGCAAGGGCCCGGTCCTCGGGTCGATGTTCGCGGCCGCGGTGGTCGTCGACCCCGCGGAGCTGCCCGACGACGTCGGCGACTCCAAGGACATCGCCCCCGACCGCCGCGCGGAACTCGACGCACGCATCCGCGAGGTCGCGGCCGCGGTCGGGGTCGCCGAAATCTCGGTGGCGCGCATCGACGACGAGGAGACGGACATGAATTCGCTGACCGTCGCCGCCCACGCCGAAGCGCTCGGGCCCGCGCTCGCCGACGCCGACGAAGCCACCGAGACCGACCTCGCGGACCTCTCGGGCTACGTCGACGCCGGCGACACGAACGCCGTCCGGTTCGAACGCCGGGTGGAAGACGCCCTCGCGCTCGACTCACCGATCGATATCCGCGGCGAGCACGGCGCCGACGAATCCTATCCCGTCGTGGGCGCGGCGAGCATCGTCGCGAAAGTGGCCCGCGACGCCCACGTCGAGGGGCTGGCCGACCGCTACGGCGACGTCGGGAGCGGCTACCCGAGTGACCCGACGACCCGCGACTTTCTCGAAGGCTACGTCGAACGCGAGGGCGAACTCCCGGCCTGCGCTCGCGAGTCCTGGAAGACGAGTCGGGACGTGCTGGCCGCGCGCTCGCAGTCGTCGCTGGGGGAGTTCGAACCCGACGGCGGCCGCGTCGACGCTTCGGCGGATCCCACCGCCGAGACCGACGGCGGGCGGACCGAACCGCGACCGACGACGTTAGACGAGTTCTGAGGCGCGCGTCTGGATACGTCTCGAGCGCGACGCGAGGCCACGAGAGAGACGGCGCGCCGCGAAAGACGCGAAAAACAGCGCGTCGCGGCGTCAGTTGTTCTGTTCGGACAGCACGAGGTGACGGAGGATGTCACCGTAGGCCGGGCGGGTGACGATCACGCCGATGAGGACGCCGACGATGGTGACGACGGCGAACCCGAACAGGTCGCCGACCGAGAGGAAGGTGAGCGGACTCATGGCGATGATCGTCGTCGCCGCGGCGGCGCCGATAACCCAGAACGCCTTGCGGAAGCGGTTCTGGAACACGCGGCCGGTGGCCACCTCCCCTTCCTGGAGAATTTCGTCACCGATGATGATCAGGTCGTCGACACCGGTCCCGATGACGGCTATCAGGCCCGCGATGTGCGAGAGGTTCAGTGCGAGGCCGGTCACCGACACGAACCCGAGGAGGATGAACACCTCCGCCATGGCAGTCAGCAGCATCGGCACTGCCACGGCCAGCGAGCGGTAGCGGAGGAAGACGACGCCGCTGACCGCGAGCCACGTGAGCAGCCCCGTCACCAGCGCGAGCGATTTGAACCGCTCTGCGAGGCTCGGCTGGAGGTAGGAGATGTCGTACTCCGCGTCGCGGCTGAGGTCGAGATTCGTCGGCAGCGAACCGACGTCGAGGCTGATCTTCACTTCCTGGGCTTCCGGCTGCTCGGAGGCGCCGATCGTGAACGTCGGCGAGAGCGACCACTCTTCGTTCTCGAGGCTGCTGGCGAGGTTTCGCCCCATCCCGTTGGACTGGACGATCTCGCCGTCGAGGACGGTGAGCAGGCAGTAGCTCCCGGAGAGCCCCTGGCCGGTCTTGCGGTCGCAGTTCCCGACGCCGGCGCCGCTGGTGAACCCGAGTTCCTGCATCTGCTGTTCGAAGTCGTCCGCGTACCCGCCGGAGACCGTCACGGGAACCTCCCAGCTGTCGGTGTTCTGCCGTGGCCCGACCGCTCCGACCGAATCGATGTTGTCGCTCGTGAGGACGGTCGTGTTCGTCGTCGTGTTCCCCTCCCGGACTTCGGCGATGATCTGAACGACCCCACGGCTACTGACGATGTCCCTGACCTCGTCGGGGCGCGCGTTCGGGACTTCGACGACGACGTACGGGGGACCCGACTGGGTCGCGACAGTACTGACCGTCCCGCCGGAGAGCCCCGTCCGGTCGATTTTCTGACTGAGCGTGTTGACGACAGTGTCTCTCGTCTGTTTGGTCACTCCGTCCTGGACGTCCGACGCCTGTACGTCCGCGCCGACCGTCCGGAGCGCACCGGCGAACTCCTCGTTGGAGACGTTGGCGTACACCTCGACGGTCGCGGTCGACTCCGCTGTCATCCGGGTGTTGACGTCGATCGGGTCGACACCGAGTTCCGCCGCGAGGTCTCGGCCGAACGCGAACGATTCCTCGCTGGACACGGTGACGTCGGTGACGTGTGACCCGACGAGCGGCGCGCGGATCCGCGTCCCACCGGAGAGGTCGAGGCCGTACTGGAGGTTCGTGACCCCGCTGCTCCGGTTGCGCTCGACCGTGACCGTCACGTTCGAGTCCCGTGCCGTGACCGTCCCCGAGTCGATATTCACCGAGCTATTGAACGTCGTGATCCCGGTCGTGTTCGACGGCGCGACGACCGTGCCGCCGTTCACCGTGATCGTCCCGTTGGCGACCGATGCGGACGTGTTCGCGACGTTCGAGATGTCGCCGTCGACGTTGAGCGTCGCGTCCGTGGCTGTGATCGTATTTTCCGTCCCGTTCGTCGTCTCCAGGGTCCCGTTCTCGACGACGAGCGATGTGTCGCCGACCTCGAGCGTGTTGCTGTCACCCGACAGCGTCACGAACTCGGTCGTCGTCTCCTGTGCCGCGCCGGGGCCGACGGGGCCGAACAGCGCGAGCGTGCTCGCCGCGAGGAAGACGACGAGCATCACGATCCGCCAGTTCTCGCGGAACGACCAGCTCATCGGGCGACCCCCTCGAACTTGTACCAGCGGAGGAGACTCAGGTTGAGCATGTACGTGTTCATCAGGTCAGCGGTCAGCCCGAACACGAGGATGATCCCGATGTCGGGCAACAGCGGTATCGAGAACAGCGTCGCGACGATCGTCATCACGATCATCGCCGAGATCGACGTGACCGTCATCGTCACACCGGTCTGCATCGCTCGATACGTCGATTCGTAGAACCCTCCGCGCCGCCGGAGGATGTGATTGTTCAGGAGGATATCGGAGTCGACGGAGTACCCGATCAGCATGAGCAACGCGGCGACCGTCCCGAGCGACAGCTCGATGTTCATCAGCCCGATGGCGGCCATGACGTTCATCAGCGCGAGCGGGATGATGATGTCCGAAAACGCCGAGATGACGACCGCGATCGACGGCACGAACGTGCGAAAGAGGAGGAAGACGAGCAGACTCATCCCGACGAACGCGATCCCGAGTCCGACCAGCGTGTTTCGCTGGTTCACCGACCCGAACGCTCCTGACCGGACGTTCTGCGAGAGGACTTCGAACCCGGCCGACTCGGCCGCCGTGACGAGTTGCTGCTGGTTCGTCGTCGTAAACGTCACGATGTATTCGTTGCTCCCCTGGACGGGCCTGACGGCCGCGACGTCGGCGTCGAACGCCTGCTGGATCTCCGACTTGCTCGCGTCAGCCACGATCCGGAGTTCCGTCCCCCCCGTGAAGTCGAACCCCAGCGGAACCGGTGTTCCATTGAGAAAGTACCACGCGACGAGTACCAGTAGCGACACGCCAAGCACGGCCAGTGGCACGGCCGCGAGCTGGCGGTTTGAGTACCGGTCGTAATCGATCTCCGGTACCTCGAACTCGACCATGCCGATGGGTGTGCGACGCCCCCCGATAAGCCTTCTCCTTGCGACTCACGACCGGAACGGGGCTCCGAGCCCGCGAGAGCCGTTGACACGGCGCTTCCCGGGAGCGCTCTCTCGGCGCCGCTCCCGGTCGCTCTCCGCTCTCAGTCCGGTTCCCGCCCGCCGGTCAGCCGCCGGAGGGCGACGCAGCACGGCCGGAACTGACGTGACCCAAAGGCACTTTTTCCTCCGTTCGTTACTCTCGACAACGGATGTCCCGTAGCCCCTCGCTGCCGGAGCGCCCCAGACTGGAGTTGGACCCCGATATGTCGCCGTCGGAGCGGCTGGGAGCGCTGCGGGAGCACTACGAACAGCTTCTGGAGGTGAACCGCGAACTCGACCAGCAACTCGAAACCGCCCGCGAGCGACGCGAGTCGCTGACCGACGATGTCGACCAGCTCGAACGCGAAAACGAGACGCTCAAGACCTCATCGCTGTACGTCGCCACCGCCGAGGAGATCGTCGACGACAGCGTCATCGTCAAACAGCACGGCAACAACCAGGAAGTCCTGACCGAGCTTCCCCCGCAGTTCCGCGAGGGCGTCGAGGCCGGCGACCGGGTCGCCATCAACGATTCCTTCGCCATCCAGAACCAGCTTGACGCCGAGACCGACGCCCGCGCCCAGGCGATGGAGGTCGACGAGTCACCTCAGGTCACCTACGCCGACATCGGCGGCCTCGACGAACAGATCCGCGAGGTGCGCGAGGCCGTCGAGGAGCCGCTGGTCAACGCCCAGCAGTTCGCAGAAGTCGGCATCGACCCCCCCAGCGGCGTCCTGCTGCACGGCCCGCCCGGCACCGGCAAGACCATGCTCGCCAAGGCCGTCGCCAACCAGACCGACGCCACCTTCATCAAGATGGCCGGCTCCGAACTCGTCCGGAAGTTCATCGGCGAGGGATCGCGGCTGGTCCGCGATCTGTTCGAACTCGCCGCCGAGCGCGAGCCCTCCATCGTCTTCATCGACGAGATCGACGCTATCGCCGCCAAGCGCACCGAATCGAAGACCTCCGGCGACGCCGAGGTCCAGCGGACGATGATGCAACTGCTGTCGGAGATGGACGGCTTCGAAGAGCGCGGGGAGATCCGCATCATCGCCGCCACCAACCGCTTCGACATGCTCGATAGGGCCATCCTCCGCCCCGGCCGCTTCGACCGCCTCATCGAAGTGCCCGAACCCGACGTCGAGGGGCGTACCCGCATCCTCGAGATCCACACCGCCGACATGAACCTCGCCGACGGCCTCGACTTCGCCGACCTCGCAGACGAGACCGACGGCTTCTCCGGCGCGGAACTCGCCAGCCTCGCCACCGAGGCCGGCATGTTCGCCATCCGCGACGGCCGTACCGAGGTCCGGATGGCCGACTTCGAAGAAGCCCTCGAGAAAGTGCAGGAGGGCGACGCCACTGACGGCGTGCCGGTCGCGTTCTACTGACGACTCCCCTCCCGCCGTTTTCTTCGTTCACGGCGCGTCGATCGCTGTCTCGCAACAGGCGGCGCTACGGCTCCGGGGTGTGGGATATGGGAGAACGAAGATGTCGTCCATCGCGCCGCGCGACGGGGACGTTCGTACTTAGTTGCGGACGGGCTTACTTGCGGACGAGGTTCGTCGCGCGCGGGCCCTTCGCGGAGGACTCGATGTCGAACTCGACTTCCTGCCCTTCTTCGAGGTCCGGGCCGCCGACGTCTTCCATGTGGAAGAACACGTCTTCGTCGTCGTCGAGGTCGCCGTCGTCAGTCGAAATGAAACCGTAGCCGCCAGTGTCGTTGAAGAAATCAACCTTTCCGTTTGCCATTGCAATTATAGAGACAGTCGGGCGACGTATAACCCTTCCGAGAGGAACGGTACCACGGACCCCCGCAAACTCCCGGGATCGATCTTCGACTTCCGTTCGAACTGCTGAGAATCCGAGGGACAGGTATATGTGATCCGATCACATGGTCCAAGATGCATCGCAATGAAACCGTGCCACAGCTGTCAGGCGGTTATCGACGAGTACACCCTCGACAAACAACTCGAACCCCTGCGCGACCTCACAGTGGACGACTTCAACCTCTGTGCGGACTGTGTGACCATCGTTGCGGACGCCTGCGTCGAATGCGGCGGTGCGGTGTACGTTCCACGGAGCGACTCCGTGACCCCCGACTACTGCCCGGCGTGTCGGGCCGCCCTCCTCGAACGGACCGGCCGTGACCCCGGCTGGACTCGCGACTCCGTCTCTCCCTGACCGGTCCCGGCGAACCGGCGCCTGCGGCGCGGGACGCTAGCCGCCCAATCCCTCGGGCTACCCGCCGAACTCCTCGGTCAGCGCCGGTACGACGTGACGACCACCTTTTTCCAGGGGCCCCTTCCTCGGTCGCTCCGCTCCCTGCGGGAGGGCTCCTCGAAAAAGCTGGACGAAAAAGCCGCGTCTCGCTTCGCTCGCCCCGGTGAACCGGCGCCTACGGCGCCGGATGCATGCCGCAATTTTCCCCAGCCTACCCGCCGAACTCCTCGGTCAGCGCCGGCACCACGTCGAACAGGTCGTCGACGATGCCGTAGTCGGCGATGTCGAAGATTGGCGCGTTGGGGTCTTTGTTGATCGCGACGATGGTCTCGGCGCCTTTCATCCCGGCGACGTGCTGGACGGCCCCGGAGATGCCGATGGCGATGTAGACGTCTGGCGTGACGACTTTCCCGGACTGGCCGACCTGCCTGTTCTTCGGGAGCCAGCCGCTGTCGACGACCGGGCGCGACGCCGAGACGGTGGCGTCGAGCGCCTCGGCGAGGTCGAAGACGACGTCGAGGTTCTCCTCCTCGCCGATACCCCTGCCCACGGAGACGAGCACGTCCGCCTCCGAGATGTCCACGTCGCCGCCCGCGACCTCCTCGAAGCCCGTTACCGTCGATCCGATGGCGGACTCGTCGATGGCGGCGTCGAACGGGTCGATCGCGGCGTCGCCGACGCCCTCGGCCTCGGGCCACTCGGCGGGCCGGACCGTCACGGCTGCGCGGTCGGCCTCGACCGCGATGGTCGTCTCGACCTTCGAGCCGTACATCTCGCGCGTCACGACCAGGTCGTCCTCGACGGTCAGGTCGACGGCGTCGGTCACCAGCGGGAGCCCCACTCGCGAGGCGAGCGCGGGCGCGTAGTCGAGTCCGTTGACCGTGTGCGGGAGCAGGAGATACTGCGGGTCGAGTTCGTCGACCATCGCCGCGAGGGCCTGGACGGTCACGTCGTGGTTGAACTCCTCGCCGTGGGCGACGGTGTGGACCGCGTCGACGCCCTCGCGGTTCAGGTCGTCGGCGAACTCCTCGACGTCGCCGCTCACGACCGCGACGTGCAGGTCGGTGCCTACCGCATCGGCGAGATCCCGCCCCACCGTGAGGAGTTCGAGGCTCACGTCGCGCAACTCGCCGCGGCGGTGCTCAGCGACGGCCAGCACCGTCATTCGCCGACCCCCCTGTCACGCAGGACGCCAGCGAGTTGTCCCGCCGTCTCGCCGGCGCCGCCCTCGAAGACGGTCGCCTCGCCCTCGGCCTCGGGCTCGTAGGTCGCGGTCCAGGACAGCGGTGAGTCGAGGACGCTCTCGTCGAGTCCGACGTCCGCGAGGGATTTTACCTCGAGCGGCTTCGTCTGGGCCTGCCGGATCCCTCGGAGGCTGGCGTAGCGGGGCTCGTTGATCCCCGTCTGGATCGTGAACACGGCCGGCAGGTCGACGTCGGTGAGTTCCTCGAGACCGCCCTCGAGTTCGCGGTGGACCGACGCCGCCCCCGCGTCGGCGTCGAGGTCGAGTTGATTGACGACCGCGGCCCACTGGTAGTCCAGCCGTTCAGCGAGCGTGACGCCCGTCGCGGCGAAGCTGTCGTCGCCCGACTGCACGCCCGAGAGGACGATGTCGGGGTCTTCCTCGCGGACGACCGGTTCGAGCAGGGCGGCCTTCGTCTCGGCGTCGAGCAGGTCCCGCTCGGCGACGGCGTCGTCCCAGACGCGGACCGCGCGGTCGGCGCCTTTCGCCAGCGCCTTCCGGACCGTCTCCTCGACCCGCTCGGGGCCGACGGTGACGGTGACGACCTCGACGTCGTCGCCGGCCTCGGCGATCTGGACGGCCTCCTCGACGGCGTAGTCGTCCCACTCGTTGAGTTCGTAGGTGAGATAGCGCTCGTCGACGCCGAGCCCGTCGATCTCGAACTCGTCGTCGACCACGGCCACGTCCGTCACTGTGACGAGGACCTTCATAGCCACGGAATTGACCCGCTCGGCGGTTAAACGTTTCCGAACCCCCGGATCGTGGGCGGGCGTTGTCGGGGACAGCGCGGCGGTCTCCCGGGCCGAGCGGGGGCGTGAGACAGGTGGGCGCCGTCACTCCGAGTCGAGGTCGGTGACGTCCTCGTCGGGGAACGAGATGAGGTTCTCGCGACCGATCCGGAGTTTGTCGATCCGGTCGTCGTCTTCCATCGCCGAGAGGAGCTGGGAGACCTTCGCGTTGGACCAGCCTGTCTCCTTGACGATCGAGGCCTGTTTCATCCGCCCGCCGTTCCGGTCGAGCAACCGCTCGACGCGCTCCTCGTCGCTCAGGAGTTCGACGTCGACCTCGTCGTCTTCCTCGGTGGCGTCGTCCGCCGCGTCGGCACCGGCGGCCGCGACCGCGCGGAGGATCATCCCGGGGTTGGGGTTGACGACCAGCGCCGCGCCGCTGATGTTGATGCTGGCGACCAGCCCCAGCCCAATGATGATGCTCGGCGAGGGAAGGTACTCGCCGATCTTCGCAGACGCCGTCTTCGCGGCGACCGCGAGGATCACCAGCCCGGCGAAGCGGTGGAACACGTCGGGGTTCAGCAGGCTCTGGATCGTCTCCGCCAGCGCCGCCTCCGCCACCGCTACCGGGACGATGACGGCGCCCAGCAGGAGGATGGAGGCGGCCTTCTCGCGGGGGGTGCCCTCCATCTCCGCGAGCACGACCGCCATCGTGGCGGAGCCGCCGAAGATGAGCAGCCCGGTCTCGATGATGCCGAACGGGACGGTGAGCGCGCCCGCGATGACGAGCGCGGGGAAGATGCCGTCGATCAGCGGCAGCGCCATGACGGTCGCGAGCAGCCGGGTGGCGCCGCCGACGCGCCGCTCCAGGCGGAGCGCGATCGGGTGTGCTGAGGTACTCACGGCTCAGCGATACGACCCGGCATAACCCACGACCGGACGGGAGTCTGGTGACGAACCGGAGCCGACGGACGCTCGGGCGGAGCAACGCGAGGTGCGTTCTCCTGTGCACCAGTCGAGCCCGCGTTTGAACGGAATAAATGTCGGGAGTGCAGCGTTGTCGCTCACCCGGCCGACGATACCCGTTACAATGCGGGACTCGAAGTCCATACCTCCACTGTATCGTAGGTGAGACTTAATCGTTGCGTGGGACGTGCCCACACGGATCGGGCG
>ENA-ORCO01001034-ORCO01001034.1-marine-metagenome-genome-assembly--contig:-NODE-1034-length-10148-cov-2.881938_pt1 | contig 10148 bp, 10 predicted proteins | sample MGYA00248633_ERZ508508 | MGnify/ENA primary metagenome ERZ508508 (study PRJEB26179, sample SAMN06268845) | marine metagenome | isolation source: A23 P1 aerobic enrichment on pine of planktonic cells...
CGCGGTAGGTCTCGGTCAGGTCGACCAGCTGGACGAGGTGGTCGTAGACGTCGCGGTAGTACTTCTCGGTCGACTCCTGGACCTGCGCGGGGTCGCCGCGAGCGAGCACGCCCACGGCCTCCCGCGTCGGCCAGGCGAGCTTTCGAAAGGAGAGCAGTTCACGGCGGACGCTGTTGATGGACTCGAGGGTGTCGATGTCGGTCGAGACGAGCACCTCCTCCTCGACGGTCTCGATCTCGTCCTCGATTGCGTCGAGGAGGGTGAAATACTCGTCGACGACGACGTCGATGACCCGGTAGGCGGTGAAATCGGGACCGCGGTGGAGGAGTCGCTCGTCGCCGCTCTCGACGGCGCGGCGGACCCGTTCTATCGGCTCGGCCGCGCCGATCGCAAGCGTGACCACCCAGTCACCGCCGACGAAGATGCCGACGGCCTCGTCGTGGATCTCTTCCTCGAAGGACGTTTCTCCGCGCTGGAGTCGGGCGGTCTTGACGACGACGAACGTGTACTCGCCGTACTCCTCGGTCTTCGGGCGGACGTTGTTGCGGACGTCCTCGATGGCGAGCGGGTGGAGGTCGAAGACGTCCGCGACGCGGCCCATCTCGTCCCGGCTCGCTTCGGGGACGTGGACCCAGGTCGTCCCCTCGGCGTCGCGAGCGGCGACGAGGTCGTCGTACTCGGTGACGGTTTCGGCGGCGTAGACGAGCGCACCCGTCACGTCGCCACCTCCTCGGGGCCGGTCGACCGGCCGATGGCCGCGAGCGTGAACCCGACCATGACCGCCGTGACCGAGAAGGAGCGGCCTGGATAGGCGACGGCCACGCCGAGGACGTAGGCGGCGATACCGCCGGCCGTGAGCGCGACGCCTGCACCCATCGTTCGGTTCATATACCCGTTCTCGACGCCGGCAGGGAAAAGCGTAGGTGTCGGCCGACCCGGATCGGAGGATTCCGAAGTGCAGTGCCCGCTACAGGGCGGACCCGTCGTCGTTCCGAGCGCGGTCGACCAACCACATCCCCGCGCCGCCCAGGGCGAGACCCCCGAGACCACCGACGAACAGCTCCCGGAGCGCCCACGAGTCGTCGGCCCTCGCGGCGACATCCGCCAGCGAGGTCGCACCCGAGAGCGTGTACACCGTGTCGTGACTCGCGACGTAGACGTCCCCGTTGGCTACCGCGGCTCCCCCGTCCACGCCGTTCTCGCCGAGTTGGTAGCGCCAGTACTCCTCCCCATCCCTCTCGCTCACCGCGCGGACCACGTTGTCGTGGTCCGCGAAGTGGACGATTCCGTCGACGATAGCGGGCGACCCCGTGATCCGGTCATCGACCGAGACCGACCAGCGTGACTCGCCCGTGTCCGCGTCGAGCGCGTACGCGGCGTTGTCCCAGACGCCGACGCAGACGATATCTCCGGCCACCGCTGGAGAGGCCTCGATCGAACTCTCCGTGTCGAACGACCATTCCTCGTCGCCGGTCGCGGCGTCGAGGGCGTGGACGACCCCGCCCCTACCCCCGGCGTAGACGGTCCCGTCGGCCACCGCAGGAGTCACCTTCCCCCCGTCGCGCTCGCCGCGGAACGTCCAGCGGGATTCGCCGGTCTCGGCATCGACCGCCTGAACGGCAGCGTCGCCGCCGCCGACGTACACCTGCCCGTCGGCCACTGCGGGCGAGTGGTCCCCGAAAGACCCGGACGGTTCGGTCGTCACAACGCCGGTCGACCAGCGTTTTTCCCCGCGGGCCGCATCAATGGCATAGAGCGTATCGTTCTCGTTCGTGATGTAGACGGTCCCGTCGGCCACCGCTGGCGAAGCCGAAACCCAGTCCGCGACCGAGTCACCAGTCCGGAACGACCAGGTTTCGTCGCCAGTCTCGGCGTCGACGGCGTAGACGTTGTTGTCACGGCTGCCGGCATAGACGCGACCGTCGCTCACCGCTGGAGCGGATTCGACCGGCCCACCGGTCTCGAACGACCACTGCTCGGTCCCGTCGACGGCGTCGAGAGCGTACACGTGGTTGTCGAGGCTCCCGACGTAGACGGTCCCGTCGGCGACCGTCGGCTGTGCGCGGACTGGCTCTCCAGCCTCGAAGGTCCAGCGTTCATCGATGTCCGCGACCGGACCGGTGTTATTGGGCGCATAGCCGGTGTTCGCGCTGTCGGCCCCGAGTTGCGCCCACGACTCGTGGGACAGGCCCGCCACCCGCCGTGACGTCCCCACGAGCACCGCGCCGCCGCCGACCGCGGAACCGATGCCGCGCAGGAACCGCCGTCGAGTCCGCTCCCGTGACATGACTAAATCCCATACTGACAGACAGATAGTTCTGTTGACTTTTGTAGATCCTGACTGATCGTCGACGGTTCACCGGCCCACTCGGACCGGAGACACCGCCACTGCTGTCACCGAGATCGAACGGCACCGACTGCTATGCCGGATGACGCAGGCCGGCCAGGAGCGTGTCGATCCGGTCTTGCTCGTCGAGTTCCGTCGGATGCACGCCGACGGCGAGGACGTAATCGCCATCGTGGCTGACCGTCGCGGCGTGGACGGAGACGTTGCCGCCGGGGCCGCTCGCGGCCCGCGCTCGGTACGTCGTGACCGTGCGATCGGAGTCGAGGAACTGAACGGTCCGGTTGGCCTCGAACTGGACGTTCTGGAGACCATCATTGGAACTGACCAGCAGGTCGACGACCCGCCGGGTCGACCAGTCGGAGACGGGATTGACCGTCTGTCCGCCGACGGAGACGCCGGGAACGGTGTAGACTGAGAACCGAGCGACTTGGGCCCCCTGGCCGGCGGCGGAGACGTTTCGCCCGTACTCGCGTATCTCGGTGGCGATAGAGGCCTCACGCGACTCGCCGCCGACAGAGACGCTGACCGTGCGGTTGGGCGACTCGTTCCGGACGAGTTCGTAGCCGGTCTCGGACAGGGCCGCGTCGTCAACGACGGTTGCGTCCGCTTCGAACGACAGCGACTCCTCGCCGGTCAGAACCCCGAGACAGCCCGCGGTCCCGACGAGAACGAGACAGACCACGACGAGTCGCCAGCGTGAGGTTGACATGACCGGACCACGGCCTCGCCGGCGAAAAACCCTCGGTCGACAGACAGGGTCGTGTTCAGTACAGGGAGTCTACCGAGCAACTGCGGTGGCGCGCGCCGTCGCGACCGCGAGTCCAGCTCGGACGAGCGGTCAAGACGGCGCCGCGCGAGGGATGAGCGCGTGAGCGAAGCGAACGCGCGAATCGGTTGGGGAGGCGTGTGGCCGTCGCGGGGCGGTGTGGTGTTGTCCCTGGTGGATTGAAACGGCGAGGTACGCGAGGCCGACCGACAGGAGGCCTCGGAGCCGAACGGCGTCCTCACGAGCGACGCGAGTGAGGGCTCGAAGGACGAGCGGAGCGAGTCCTTCGGCGGAGCCGTGAGGCTCGCTCGTGGGCCAAGGGCTTTCGACGCTTTGGGACGTCGGCTGTACCGCGTTCAGCTAGCGAGCGGGCCGAGCTACTGTCGTCAAATCGAGTTCCGCTCGCACCACACCCTCCGGAAACACCGACTCGACACACGGCGAAAGACCATCCGAACAGTACCACGACCGAGCGTCGGGCTACGACTCGAACCGGAACGTCGGACCGTCGTCGCTGTCCTGAACTTCGATCCCGAGGTCAGCCAGTCGGTCCCGGAGAGCGTCGGCCCGCTCGTAGTTCCCGGCCTCGCGTTCCTCCTCGCGGACTTCGAGGACGAGTTCGACCAGGTCCTCGGCGACGCCGACCTCGCCCTCGCCGGCCTCGCCCAGCGAGAGGCCGAACACGGCCCCGCCGAGTTCCTCGAGGGCCTCGATAGCCCGCTCGAGGCCCTGGTAGTCGTAGCGGTCGTGGGCGTCGACGTGGGCGTTGACCGCCGAGGCAAGGTCGAGAAGCGCGGCCATCGCCTCGCGCGTGTTGAAGTCGTCGTTCATCGCCGTCTCGAACGCGGCGCGCGCGTCGTCGACGGCCGCCCGGAGCGATGGGTCCGTGGCGGTCGCGTAGGCGTCGACGCTGTCGGCGGCCGCGACCGCCCGTTCGTGGCCGCGCTCGAGGCTCTCCCAGCGGTCCTCGGCCTCGGCGAGCGTCTCCATCGAGTAGGTCGGGTCCGCCGAGTAGACCGTCGAGAGGAAAAACGTGCGCAGGACGTCCGGCCCGAACTCGTCGATGGCCGCCCGCGCCGTCGTGAAGTTCCCCAGGCTGGAGGACATCTTCTCGCCCTCGACCTGGACCATTCCGGTGTGGAGCCAGTACCGGGCGAAGGTGTCGCCGGTTGCAGCCTCGCTCTGGGCAATTTCGTTCTCGTGGTGGGGAAAGACGAGATCCTGACCGCCGACGTGGATGTCGATGGTCTCGTCCAAGTGCGTCATCGACATCGCCGAGCACTCGATGTGCCAGCCGGGACGCCCCTCGCCCCACGGCGACTCCCAGGTCTGGGCCGTCTGACACGCCGTCTCCGCTGGCGCGGCCGCCTCGTGGCGGTGATCCTCGATGTCGACGGGGTCGACGCCGCCGGCCTTCCAGAGCGCGAAGTCGGCGGGATTTTTTTTCTCGGTGCGCTCGTCGGGGTCGCCCTGGGTCTCCATCTCGTCGAGTTGCTGATTGGAAAGTTTGCCGTACTCCTCGAACGCGGAGACGTCGAAGTAGACCGAGCCGCTGGACTCGTAGGCATAGCCTTCCGTGACGAGCGTCTCGACCATAGCGATGATCTCGTCGACGTGCTCGGAGACGCGGGGGTAGACCTCGGCACGGCGGAGATTCAGGTCACGCATCGCGTCGATCACGTCGGCGGTGTAGTTGCGTGCGACCTCGGGTTCGTCGTCGCCGTACTCGCCGACGCGGGCGACGATCTTCTCGTTGACGTCGGTGAAGTTCTGGACGTAGCGGACGTCGTAGCCGAGATACTCCAGCCAGCGGACCATCACGTCGGTGTGGGTCCAGGTACGGGCGTGGCCGACATGGACCGGGTCGGAGGTGGTCAGACCGCAGAGATAGAGCGTGACCTGGCCCTCGTCGACCGGCTCGAACGGCTCGCGCTCGCCAGTGAGCGTGTTCGTCACGTGCAAAGTCATTACCGGGAGACAGCGCGGGCGAGCGTTTCAATCCGTCGGAACGTGGCTGGGACGGCGCTACAGCCAGTTTCGGCTCACGTAGAACAGTTCGCGTGCCGGACCGTCGAGCGTCAGCCCGATTTCGTGGACGATGTCCGCGACGGTCACCGGCCGAAGCGACTCATCCTCGATCAGGAGGAGCGCCGCGTAGTCGGCAGGCTCGAAGTCAGTGAGGAAATCGTCGTCACTGGTGAGGATCGCACGGTCGGAGTCGATAAAGTACTGCACGATTCGCTCGTCGTCAGTTCTCTTGCCCAGCGAGGGGACGAAATCGACGTGTACCACGCCGTGGCCGTACCGTTCGAGACGGTGAACGACCCGGTGGTCGACGTTCTCGTCGGCCAGTATCCGGATAGTTATTCGAGGTCGGCGGGACCGGTCACTGCGCGCTCACGGTTGGACTCGATGGCACGCTCGCGCTCGCGTTCCACGCGGCGCATCTCCTCGGGGTGTTCGTGGTAGTACGCCAGCGCGTGGTAGACCGCCACGACATCGATGTCGTACCTGTCGGCGACCGTCGCGGGGTCGAGGTCCCCGTTTTCGACCCACTGGTAGATCGATCGAACCGTGATCCTACTCCCCTCGACGTGCGGTTCGTCGTGGATCGACGAGTCGGATCCCGCGACGATCCACTTGCTCTGTCTCGCCATCCTGTGGTACCGTAGGTCGACATCGCCCTTGAACTGTCGCCCCGAACGATGTCGCGAAATCACATTGGACGCACACCATCACGTCGAGAGCGCGTCCTCAACGGCCCGCAGCGCGTCGGGGCCGTCGCGCCGACCGACGACGACCACGAGCGAATCGTCCCCGACGGCCGCCGCCTCGACGACGACCCCGGCCGTTTCGAGGCGCCCGAGCGCGACCCGCAGATCTCGGGCGCCGACCTCACCGGTGGCGACGATGGCCGTCAGCGATCCAGCGTCCGGGGCCAGCGCCGTGTCGCCGACGACGAGCACCGCCTCGTTGGTGTCCGTCGGGGCGTCGACCGCACCGAGGCCGCTGTGCATGCTCACCGGTGGGTCCGCGCCCGGGCGCTCGTACTCGGGCAGGTCCGCGGCGTAGCGGCGGAGCGCGGCGACGACGGCGTCCGTCTCGCCGTCGACGTCGAGATATCGGGCGGCCGCGCTGTAGTTGACCACGCCCGCCCGGAGCGCGTCGTGGAGAAAAGGGCGGCGGCGGACGGCTTCGCGCGTCTCGGCGGCGAGTGTCATACCCACCGCCTCGACGGCGGGGGCGAAAAATCCCCCGGAGCCGTCGACCGACCTCCCGAAGCCCCTAAGGTTCGCTCGCGCCAACTTGCGGGTATGCCAGCGCTCGTCATCGCCGCGCACGGGTCACACCTCAACGCCGAGTCGAGCACGCCGACGTTCGACCACGCCGACCGCATCCGCGCGACCGGCGCCTTCGACGAGGTCCGCGAGGGGTTCTGGAAGGAAGAACCCCACTTCCGGGAGGTCCTCCGGACGGTCGACAGCGACGAAGTGTACGTCGTCCCGCTTTTCATCTCGGAGGGGTACTTCACGGAGCAGGTCATCCCCCGCGAGTTGCGCCTGGAGGGGTGGGACGCCGCCGCCTGGGACTCCGACGGGACGAGCGCGACCCACGTTACGCTGACGGCCGACGATGTCGACAAGACGGTCCATTACTGCGGCCCCGTCGGCACCCACGACGCGATGAGCGACGTGATCGTCCAGCGCGCGGAGTCGGTCACCGGCGACCCCGACGTGGGCGACGGATTCGGTCTCGCCGTCGTCGGTCACGGCACCGAGCGCAACGAGAACTCCGCGAAGGCCGTCGAGTATCACGCCGACGAGATCCGCGAGCGGGACCGCTTCGACGAGGTGCAGGCGCTGTTCATGGACGAGGACCCCGAGGTGGACGACGTGACCGACTACTTCGGGAGCGAGGATAGCGATGCGCGGAGCGCCTCGGACCAGTCGAGCGGGCGCGGCCCGCGAGACATCGTGGTGGTCCCCCTCTTTATTGCCGACGGCTACCACACGCAGGAGGACATCCCCGAGGACATGGGCCTGACCGACGACTACCGGACGGGGTGGGATACGCCCGCCGAAGTCGACGACCACCGGATCTGGTACTCCGGCGCGGTGGGAACCGAGGCGCTGCTGGCCGACGTGGTGCTCGAACGCGCGGCCGACGCCGGCGCGGACGTGTCCGCGGCGGTCGAACGGGTCCGCGAGGAGACCAGCGGCGTGAGCGCGAGCGGCGACTGATATTTTCCGACCGCGGGCGCGTTTCGCGGCGTCGTTTTCCGGTCACGGGACGTGGCAGGTGGCGTCGTTTTCCGGTCACGGGACGTGACAGACAGCGGTCCGGCCCGAGACGACGAGGACCCCGTCGTCGACGAGGAAGGGGCCGGCGTCCAGGTCGTCGTACTCGACGGTCCAGCGGTGGCTCCCGTCGTCGGCGGCGAACGCGGTCAACCCCTTGTCAGTCCGAACGAACGCGTCCGTCGCGTTCGCGGCGACGCGCGTCTCTCGGACCGGCCCGTCGGTCGTCCAGCGGACCCCGCCCGTGTCGTCGAGGGCGTGCAGCGTCCCGTCGCGAACACGGTAGAAGCCCCCGCCAGTCCGGTGGTACCGAGCGCCCTCGCGGGCGTATTCGGGGAGGTCACCGGCGGGGTTCGACTGCCAGCGCGTCTCGCCGGACCCGGCCGCGAGCGCGTAGAGCGTGGCCTCGTCGGCCACGTAGACCCGCTCGGAGTCGGCGCCGAGTGCCTGCTGGACCATCGAAACGTCCGCGCGCCGCCACCGCTCCGTGCCGTCGGGCGCGACGTGGACGGGTTTGCCGCCGTCAGCGAGGACGACGCCGGCCGGACCGGCGCCGACGAGCGCTGACTGAGCACGGTCCGACTCGGCGTCCCCGAGGGTGTACGGCCCCTGTCGCCAGCGAACCTCCCCGTCGGCGCAGGCCACCAGCGACCCCTCGTCGGTCACCGCGTAGACGCGGTCGGCCGCTACGGCGAGTTGTTCGACCGGCGCGTCGATGGTCACCTCCCACTGTCGACCGTCCGGGCCGAAGCGGACAACAGCGTAGGTGGTGGCGCCCTCGTCGTTCAGTCCGGTGGCCGGTTCGCCCAGTCCGGCGGCCGCGTCGCCCTCGCCGACGCCGAACGCGCGTGCCGACCTGTCGAACTGGTCCCTGTAGCGCTCGCCGCCGCCCCCGGTGTCGTACGCGATGAGGCGCGCGCCGTGGCGCCACGTCTCCGCCCCCGCGTCGTAGGACTGCCGTGCATCGGCGACGGTGTAGAGCGTCTCGCCGGAGACGGCCACCCGGTCGGTCCGGTAGAGGCCCCGGAGCGAGTCCTCCCGCCAGCGGATGTCACCGCCGCCGGGGCGATACCCACACCCCGCGAGTCCAGTTCCGGCGAGCGCGGCCCCGATGCCCGCGAGAAACCGCCGGCGCCCCGTCACGACTGCTCACCCGCGAGGTCCTGCAGGCGCTCGATCCGCTCGTCGGTCGGGGGATGGGTCGCCGGGAAGATGTCGCTACTGATCAGGTCCCGATCCGCGCCGCCGAACTGGTAGTCGTCGATGGGCGCGACGTACAGCGCTTCGAGGCCGCCGTCGACCTCACGGAGGTCCCGGTCGGGCATCTCAGACATCCCGTCTTCGACAGTCCGGAGCGCGGACGCGAGCGCGAGCGGGTCGCCCGTGATGGCGGCGGCCCCGCGGTCGGCCGCGTGCTAGCGGTACTGGGCGAGCGTGCGAAAGAGGAGGAAACTCGCCACCCAGAACAGCACCGAGATGGCCGCGGTAATGAGCGCGCTTACCGTGATCACGACGATGGCCACGACCAGCCCCTTCGCGCCGTCGTCGTCGACGTGCCTGAACCCGCCGACCACGTGTAACAGGCCCTTGAGGACGAAGAAGGCGGCTATCGCCACGGCGTAGGTCAGCGAGGGCAGGAAATAGGAGAGCGACATCACGGTCACGTCACGGTTTTTCACGTGTGCGAGTTCGTGCGCGAGCACCGCGTCGAGTTCGTCGTCGTCGAGCGCGTCGAGCAACCCCTCGGTGACGACGACTGTCGCGTTCGCGGGGCGGACGCCAACCGCGAAGGCGTTGGGAACGCTCGACCGACTGACCGCGACCGGCGGAGATTCGACACTCGCGACCTGCGCGAGGCGGTCGACGCGGGCGAGCAGGTCGGGGTGGGAGTCGCGGTCGACGCGGCGGGCGTCGACGGCGCGGAGCGCGGCCCGGTCGCCGAGGGAAAACTGCGCGGCGAAGCCGACGGCGACGGCGCCGACCGCCAGCCACGGCTTCACGTAGAAGCGACCGTTCCACGGACGGTCGGTCGCCCACTCCAGCAGGACGACGCCGACGGTGTTCATCGCGAGGACGAACGCGTAGATGAACGCGACCGGGAGGACGGCCACGAGCACCAGCGCGATAGCCATGCGGAGGTTCAGCCCGCGGTCGGACTCCCACTCCATCGGGTCACACTCCCGTCGGGCGCGGGGATAGCGAACGGACGGACATCTGTCACGTTCTGCGACACGGGCTCACATACCGTTTCCGATCTCTGTGGCCCCGATGTCCGGCCGGTCCGGGTGGTCCGGCCGGTCCGGGTGGTCCGGCCGGTCCGGGTGGTCCGGCCGGTCCGGGCAGCCACGGCCGCGGGACGGACGGCTTTATTCTCGTGGGGTCCGATCCGCCGAATATGAACGCCGACCAGGTAGATGCGCTCGCGACGGCGGCCGCGGACGGCATCGACTTCGACGGGTTCGCCGCCCGGAGTGAGGGCGAGGGGTACGTCCTCGCCACCGCCGAGGGGTCGGAGACGCTCGTCCACGGCGACGAACTGTCGGCCACCGCCGCGGAGTACGCCGACCACGTCACCAACTGGTACTTCTGGCACGCCACCGCGCCCCAGGCCGACGCGCGGTGGGCCTTTCTCCGGTGGCTCGAGGCTGCTGACGAGCACACCGTCCCCAAGCGGTACGACGCGCTCGCCGACGGCGTCGTCCGCACGTGGGGCCAGATCCGCGTGACCACCACGCTC
>ENA-ORCO01001037-ORCO01001037.1-marine-metagenome-genome-assembly--contig:-NODE-1037-length-10136-cov-3.378765_pt1 | contig 10136 bp, 8 predicted proteins | sample MGYA00248633_ERZ508508 | MGnify/ENA primary metagenome ERZ508508 (study PRJEB26179, sample SAMN06268845) | marine metagenome | isolation source: A23 P1 aerobic enrichment on pine of planktonic cells taken...
AACCCTCCACTGGACACCGGACAGTGCGCTCATCGTTACGATGGTCAGTCATCGGAACTTCCCCCAGCAGTGACCTTGCTTTTGTCTTGGTGCTGTCCGTGATCAAGTTCTCCAACGATTCTGTTGAGCATAGTCTTTGGATCCTGCGAAGACCACCTGTCCGAGTGTTCCAGCACCCGGTTTCCAGCACGCTTCGGAGCACAGGTCGTCTCCTTCCACTAACTACGAAGTTAATGGAGTATAGTTTTTCACCCAATAACTTCGAGGTCAATGGGTGTATATTCTGTCCGCACAGAGTTCCACGTATGGGTCGAGAGCGTGATGAAGAGGGTAAGTACACCTCTAAGATCTCCTTGGAAGAGATTCAGACTGTTTTCGAACAAGCGGAAATCCCCGTATTAACTGCTACTGAGGTTGCTGAGGAGTTAGACTGCTCTCGTGCCTCTGCATACAACAAACTCCAGATCCTCACTGACCGCGGGGAAATATATAAAAAGAAAGTAGGAGCGCGAGCGGTGGTATATTATCAGGCAAATGAATAAAAAAGCGCTATCGAGGTTAAGAGGTCTCCAGTGCTTGTTTAGCGGATTTTAGCGTAGCGTGTCTATGATCAAGAATAGTCCGTTTGAGAAGTCGGTACCTTACTACAAATCTGGATTTTCCAGTAGACAGGGTGTCATAAAAGAGTTGTCACGGTGCTTATTTTCACGGTTGCACGGCTGAATCAGCCGTGAGACTCTGCTTGCGTACTGACCGTCTGGGTTTCTACCAGTTCTGGATGGTGTTCTGGGTTCTGTGCAAGATCCACGGCGCGTATATTACAATTGACTCTGGTGATACTACTCAACAGTTAACCAGCGAAATTACTAATAATGTATGTGCTGAAACACAATTTATGATTGACGAAGATCAACCAGATGTCAGTGATATAGATATTCATCCAGGGGCAGATCTAAGCGGCTTAGAAATTCACGAGGCAGACCTTGCTAATGCGAATTTACAAAATGCCAATCTTAGCAACACCAATCTCGTATATGCTGATCTCTCTGAAGCTGATCTTTCATATTCAAATCTCCAGAATTCCTATATTCGATTTGCAGATCTTACGGGTGTAAACCTCTCTCACGCAAATGCTTCAAATGCTGATTTGTCCGACTCTGATCTTGAGGATGCTTATTTTAGAGGAGCAAATTTTGAGAATGCTGACCTGAGAGGTGTTAATTTTCAAGGACGGTATCTTGATGGTGTTAATCTAAAAGGGGCGAAGCTCAGAGAAGTTGATCTTGAAGGGTTCCTCTTGGAAAATGCTAATCTCGAAGGGGCAGGTCTTGCGATGGCCAACTTAACTGACGCAAACCTTAGGAATGCAAATTTAGTAGATACTGATCTCAGATATGCGGATATTCAAAATGCTGACTTTCGCAATGCTAATCTCAAGGAGGCAGACTTGAGTGGAGTAGACTTGACAGAAGCAACTTTTGAGAATTCCAATCTTGAAGAGGCTATCACAGATTCTGAAGAATGAGTATACCCAAGCGAGAAAATTTGACGAATTGAACACACCAGTCGAGATAGGCTCACGCTCTCCGCCGACATACTTGATTAGAATGCATATCGGTTAGACTACTGGCTCAAAACGAGCCCATCAGAACAGATGAGTTCGGTTTGCTGCATACATACTCTGAGTCTTGTACCACTCATAACAGGATATGTATATGTCACTACGATATCATATCACAGTTCACCTGTGTTGACCGATCCTGTGGGCGTGTGAAGTCTTCTATAACACCATTATACTATTCGGTTATGTCCACAGTGAAAAAGTCCCCATCAGTTATCGGCTATCCATCTCAAACAATTCTCTCCGAAGCCGTCGTTTTTCTTCTTCTGTTCGTTGATCATAGTGTTCTTCCAATACATCCGGGGACACATCCATCCGGTCTGAAACCAACTCCTTTGAGTGACCCTCGTTCAACCACGCAGTGATTGCTGACCGACGAATGGAATGGGGTTTCACTGATTCAGGACAGTCGGGTGCGTTTTTCCATTTTGTCGCTTCACAGTCCTCGATGTTGCGACCAGCAGGACATTCTCCTGAATATTCACAGGGTCGTGTTCTCGCTCGAATATGACGGCGGAGTGTTGTTCGAGCGGGCCGTCCTTGGTTCGTTGTAAGGAGAGGACGACGGCCGGCCTTATCGGTGATCTCCGTGCGGCGACCATCGATATAGTCGTCAATAACCTCTACAACCCAGTCGTGAAGGTTGACCTCTCGTTCAGAATCTTCTTTGTTTTTCAACGGCGTCCCACGGTTCTTATTGAGCGATTCTCCATCTCCTGTCCCCGGTCGATGATGCAGTTCGATGTAGGCTTCTGCGGAGTGGTAATCGCCGAGATCAAGAGAACGAACGGCACCAATGCGAAGACCTGCGTCCCATAGCAGGGCGAAGAGGACGTGCTGGTAAGTTGCATACTCGTACTTCTCCAAGTGATCGAGGATTTCACCGGCTGTGTCTGGTTCAATTGTTTCTGTTCGAGCAGCACGTCCTCTGTCGGGAAGCATAATATTCTCTGATAGGCCTTCGAGCAGTCCCTTCGACTCACACCACTTGATGAATGTTCGAAGGGTCATCATCGCGTTGTAGAGGGTGGTATCTGCTACTTCAGCTTCGTCCCGTTTGTGCATCTTGAAGTCGGAGATGTCGAACTGGTCGATGTCGCTGATGTGACTAATGTGGGATTGGTATTGACACCAGTCGGTGAAGAGCCCCAGATTTGATTTGTAATTGTATATGGTCGAGTCGGAGAGGTTGGCTTTGCGTTCGTTGAGATACCGTTCGACTGCTTCTTCGGGTGTGAATGTGCGCGCCATTGTTGGTCTCCCGACAGACGCGCGGGGTCGCGGTCTACGTTCGGTGACGGCATTCCGAGTTGGAGCATTCTGCGGTGCGGAGAGCGGCGATCGAGGGACGAGAGAGCCGCTGGCCGGCTTCGAATCCGCCCCGACCCACTTCTGACGAACCGCAACGACGAACGGTAGTGAGGAGTCCGTTCGTCGAAGCGGACACGCGGATTCGAGCCAGGGAGGTCGCGCGCAGCGAACGAAGTGAGTGAGCACGTCCGACCGAGGTTCGCAATCCGCCCCGACCCACTTTCTGATTCCTCACAACGACGAGCATAGCGAGGAGTCCGTTGTCCGTCGAAGCTGTAGGCGACGAGGTGAGACAGCGTTCCCGCCGCGTGGAGCGACCACATTTGGCCCCGGTTCGTGGTTTGCATCGATGCGACAGTTCCTCGGTAGCTACATCGAAAAAAAGTCCGCGGCAGATTCCACCGACCGCGGGTGCGCACGTCACGGTACTGGTCTTTGCGTGGGCGTTAGCCTTGGGTGGAGGTGGCGTTCTGCGTCACGCTCTGACTCTGGTCTTGGTCGCTGTCCTCGCCGGACTGCGTCTGGCTCTGCGACTGGTCGATCAACTGGCTCGCCGACTGGTCGTTCTCGTCGCCGCCCTGCTCCTGCGTCAGGTTCTGGTCCGTCGACTGGTCCTGATCCTGGTTGCTGGATTCGGCGTCCTGTTCTTGATCTTGATCCTGCTCACTGTCCTGCTCACCGGTCTGTTCGTTCTCCTCACCGGTCTGGGTCAGATCCTGCGTCTGGCCTGCATCCTGCGACTGGCCCTGTATGTTGTCTTCGCCTTCCTGGTCCGCCTGAGCGTTCTGATCGGCCGTCTGACTTCCCGTCTGCTCGGAGTCATCGGCGTCCTGATCCTGCTCTAGGTCCTGCTCGGTGTCTTGCTCGCCGCTCTGTTCGTTGTTTTCGCTCTGGCCGCCCTTCTGGTGGAGGTTCTCCCGCTGGCTGGTGTCCTGGCTCGCAGTCTGCTCGGATTCCTCACCGATCTGCTCGTTGGACAGTTCCTGCAGGGAGTCCTGGCTCACCGTCTGTTCGTTGTCCTCTTGCTGGCCGCCAGTCTGTTTCACGTCGGACCGCTGGTCGGCCGACTGACTCTCAGTCTGTTCGTTGTCCTCGCCTAACTGATCTTGACCCTGCTCTTGTTCGGCGTCCTGGGTCGTGTCTTGCTCGTTGTCTTCTTGACTACTGCCGGACTGGTGGGACGTCGAATCCTGCTCGACGTCCTGGGTCTGGTCCTGCTCGTTCTCCTCGCCAGTCTGGGTCTCGCCTTGTCCCTGCGAAGACGCCTGCATCACGTCTTGGTCGTTGTCCTCTTGCTGACCACCAGTCTGTTTCACGTCGGACTGCTGGTCGGCCGATTGACTCTCAGTCTGTTCGTTGTCCTCGCCAAACTGATCTTGACCCTGCTCTTGTTCGGCGTCCTGGGTCGTGTCTTGATCGTTATCTTCCTGGTTACGGCCGGACTGTTGAGACTCTGCGTCCTGCTCGACGTCTTGGAGTTGATCCTGCTCGTTGTCCTCGCCGAGCTGGAACTCGCCTTGTTCCTGCGAAGACGTCTGCTCGACGTCCTGGTCGTTGTCCTCTTGGTGACCACCAGTCTGTCTCACGTCAGACTGTTGGTCGGCCGATTGACTCTCAGTCTGGTCGTTTTCATCGCCGAGCTGTTCCTGACCCTGTTCTTGTTCGGCGTCCTGGGTCGTGTCTTGGTCGTTGTCCTCCTGGTGACCACCGGCTTGCCGGGAGCTCTCGTCTTGCGTGACGTCTTGGCCCTGTTCTTGGTAGTTATCTTCGCCAGTCTGGCTCTCGGCTTGTCCCTGCGAAGACGCCTGCATCACGTCTTGGTCGTTGTCGTCTTGCTGACCGCCCGTCTGTCGCGCGTCGGAATTCTGGTCGGCCGTTTGACTTTCGGTCTGCTCGTTCCCCTCGCCGTCTTGATCCTGGTACTGATCCTGTATGGAGTCTTGACTCACCAACTGGTCGTTGTCGTCCATATTGCGGCCAGTCTGCTGGGCTCTGAGTTCTTGGCTGCTGTTCTGTTCCTGCGCTTGGGCGTTGTCCTCACCGGACTGGTATTGCTCTTCGCGCTGCTCGCTATCCTGGGTCGTGTCCTGGTCGAGGTCAGAACTGTCCCGACCGCCGGATTTCGCCCACGAGTCCTGGGTGTCTTCCTGGAACTGATCTTGGACGTTGCTCTCGCCGATCTGGCTCTGGCTTTGCGCCTGTTGGGCGTCCTGCGTGGAGTCCTGATCGTTGTCCTCACTGTTTCGCCCGGCGTGTTTCACCCAGTTGCGCTGCTCGCTACTCTGACCTTGGTTCTGATTGGACGCCTCGGCGTTATGCGATTGGAACTGGACCTGGAGGGAATCCTGAGAGACGTCTTGATCGTTGTCTTCACCGCGCTGGTAGACGTTTTCGAGGACCTGTTCTCGGGACTGATCTTGATCCTGGATGTTGTCTTCGCCGTCCTGACCTTGGCCCTGTTCCTGCTCGATATCCTGTAAACTGCTCTGGCTACTGTCTGTCGCGTTCTGGAACCCGTTGTCGTTCTGTTGAGTGGCGTCCTGGAACTGCTCTTGGGCATTTTCCTCACCGTTCTGCGTCTGCTCTTGCGACTGGGAACGCGACTGCTCTTGGGCCTGGTTGTTATCGTCGCCCGCCTGGCGCTGCTGGTTCGTCTGCTCGCCCGTCTGGCTCTGTTCTTGATAGCTTTCTATCGCGGACTGGATTTGGGACTCGAACTGATCGACCAGTTGATCCTGCAACTGATCGTTCTCGGTCCCGTCCTGACTCTGGGTCTGGCTCTGGCTGCTTTCCTGCCCCTCGATTTGGAGGTTGTCCTCGCCGGTCTGCTCTTGAATCTGTTCCTGACCGGTGCTCTGGTTCTGTTCTTGGACGTTCTCCGCACCATCTTGGGACTGGCTCTGTTCCTCTGTACCGTCCTGAGTTTGGTACTGATCAGAGTCCTCGGCGTCCTGCGACTGGAACTGGTACTGTGAGCCCGCTTGGTTCTGATCTTGATCGTTTTCCATACCGCACTGGGTCTGGCTTTCGATCAGGGCGAACACCTGCTCTTGCAGCTGTGTGTTTCCGGGCCCCGCCTGTGTCTGATCTTGATCCTGGTCGATCGTCTGTGTGTCGTCTGACGTACTATCCTCCACCATACATCCGCCGTGGTTGTTTGCGACGGCGGTCCCGCTCGCTCCGATCACGACTGACGTGGCGACGACCACCACGAACAGTGTGTGAAGTATCCTGTGGCTGTCTGGCATTGGTGCTACCCACCGGATGGCACCAGCCCACCGAGGATTGTTATAAAGCCTAAAGTGAGGCGGCTGGCCCCGTTTGTGCTGTCGGTTGGTTGTCTTTTCGAGCGAGAAAGCTCACCTTACAGATTATGTCGGTGGCGACGGTGCGAGGTGAATGTCAGTGCATACGACGCCGTCTGCCGGGCAGTACCCAACAATTACCGCGTCGTGTGGATCTCGAAGCGCGCGCCCCCGTCCTCGCCGCCGGCCACGTCAATGTCCCACCCGTGGGCCTCGACGATCTCTTTGACGATCGCGAGCCCGTACCCCGTCCCGTCGCTCTCGGTGCTGTAGCCGAACTCGAAGACGTCACTCCGGTCTGCTTCGGGGATCCCGGGCCCGTCGTCTTCGATCGCGAAGCCGTCCTCGAGTTCGCTGACCGTGATCGTCACCGCCGAGCCGCCGTGCTCTACGGCGTTCCGGAAGAGATTCTCGAAGAGTTGCTTGAGGCGGCTCGGTTCGGCCCGGATCGAGCGCTCGGTCTCGACGCGGAGTGTCGCGTCCGCAGTTGCGACGTTCCGCCAGCACTGCTCGGCGATCGCGCCGGGGTCGACCCACTCGGGAGACGTCACTGCCTGGCCTTCACGAGCCAGCGCCAGCACGTCGTCGATCAGCGATTTCATCCGCTCGATCGCTCCAGCCACGTGATCGAGCTGGTCGCTCTCACACTCCGTTTGTGCGAGTTCCAGCCGTCCCGATGCGACGTTCAACGGATTCCGAAGGTCGTGTGCGAGTACGCTTGCGAAGCCTTCGAGTCGTTCGTTCTGCCGTTCGAGTTCGCTCGTCACCTGCGCGTGCTCCAGTTCGTAACTGGCCCACTTGCTCATCAGCCTGATCAGCGTCCGTTCGGCGTCGGTAAAGGGTTCACCGCGCGGATCCGTCGACGCGAAGCAGAGCGTCCCGTAGAGTTCCCCGCCGACCAGTACTTTTCCTCCGATGTAACTCCCGAGCTCGAATACGTCGTACGCCGGGTCGCTTTCCCAGCCCTTTCCTGCGGCATCGGCAACCGCGAGGAGATCGTCCGTTTCGATGGTCTTCCGACAGTACGCCTTCGAAAGCGGACACGTCTGTCCCTCCTGCAGTCGCTCGTGGTCCCCGTACGAGTGGACGATTCGCTGCACCCCGTTAGGGCTCGATTCTCGCTCGTCGTACTCGATCCGGGAGAGGAACCCGTAGGCGAGGTCGAACCGATCACAGCCGAATTCCAACAACCGCGCGATTTTCTCGTCGAACCGCAGTTCGGTGTCGGTCGTCACCGCGTAGAGATCGTGCAACAGGTCGACGGTCGCATCGCGCTTTCGCTCGTGACGGTCCTCCGCTCGATACGCCGCGACGTCCTGTTCGATCCGGTCGCCGAGCACCTCGTACTGTCTCTCGGTCCCCGTTTTGGGGAGGTACTCGGTCACGCCGGCAGCGACCGCCTCACTCGCGACTGTCTCGGAGCCATTCGACGTGAACAGGACGAACGGGAGGTCCGGATCTGTCTCCCGAACCGCGTCGAGAAACTCGACGCCGTCGCATTCGGGCAGGTCGTACTCGCTGACGATGCAGTCGACGTCGGCGTGGTCACCGGCGAGCAGGTCCAGACCCGTTGCCGGGGCGGCAGTCCGTACGGTGATCCGGTCGCGCTTGCACTCGAAATACTCTGAGACGTCCGTTCCGTCTCCAGGATCCGCAGCGACGTGCAGCGTCCGGATCGAACTCTCCATACTCCGTACAGTCAGATGGGGAATAAAAAGCTGTGTGCCGAATTTTTCTTGTCCAGAAGTATATACTTCCGTATGGGTCGGGGACGGCCGCCCATTATTATGGGGTACCGACTATACACCCTATGGACAGCGACGCGTCGGTGCCGGGTGAGGGGCGCCCCCGGCAGTTGGTACGGTTCTATCTCCTGGATCACGAAACTGCGCCGGGAAAGGCCATCGACATCGCGCTGCTGGGACTGAATCTGGTGTTCGTCGCCATCTTCATCGTCGAGACGTACCCGATCTCCGCAGGATTCCGCCCACTGCTGTGGAATCTCGAAGTCGGGATCGCGCTGGTGTTCGGGATCGAGTACGTCCTCCGGATCTACGGGGCGCGCGATCGCGTCGCGGAGTTCTTCAACGGCTATACGATGGTGGATCTGATCGCCATTCTGCCGACGCTCTCGGTCGTGCTCCTGCCGGTGTCGCTCGGCGCGTTGAACATCGGCTTCCTGCGCGTGCTTCGAGTGATTCGCGTGCTCCGGTTTTATCGGTTTACGCAGGACGCAGAGTTCTTCTTCGGAACGGTCTCGGACAACACGTTGCGCGCGATGAAGCTTCTACTGACGATTCTCGTCTTGCTTTTCGCCTCCGCCGGTCTGTTCTACAGCGCCGAGAGCGGCGCGAATCCGACCGTCGAGACGTTCGGCGACGCCTTCTACTACACCGTCGTCACCCTCTCGACGGTCGGCTTCGGCGACATCACCCCCGCGACGAGCGCGGGGCGATGGGTGACAGTGGGATCGATTCTGGCTGCCATCATCGTCATCCCGCGGCAGGCCAGCAAGATTCTCAAAGAGTGGACCTCCAGAGAGAAAGTCAACGTCACGTGTCCGAACTGCGGGCTGGAGTATCACGACCCCGACGCCTCACACTGCAAGGCGTGCGGACACGTCATCTACCAGGAAGCGGACTCACGGGAGTGACGCCCGGCCGTCGTCTCCTGACTGCGCCGACGGCCTGCGAAGTCGCCTACCGCGTTGCCTTGATGCCGACGAACGAGCCCTCGCCGTACCCCTCCTCGACCGGTTCGGGGCCGTCGATCTCCTCTATCCACTGGTAGACCGTCTGGACGAACTCGAAGTCGGTGAACCCCGCTGCTTCCAGCGCGTCGAGGATGTCCTCGGTCGAGACGAACGTGGCGTCGCGGTAGAATGGATTCTGTTCTTTCGTCTCCTGGTAGATCTCGCCGACCGGGCTGTTCTTGTCGATGAAGCCGATCACGAGCGAGCCATCGGCGCCGAGAACGCGCTCGGCTTCCGATAACGTCTGCGGGATGTCGTCGACGAAACAGATCGTGGTCACGAGCAGCGCGGTGTCGAACGCGCCGTGCTTGAACGGCAGCGACTCGGCGACCCCGCGAACCACGCTGATACCGCGGTCACGGGCATATTCGAGCATCTCGCCGGCGGGATCGATCCCCACGTCGATTCCCAGCGGGGCGGCGAATCGCGCGCTTCCGACGCCGATTTCGAGGCCGTAGCCGTCCATCGGCACGAGCCGTCCTAGCGCCTCCAGTTCGGAGCGATAGACGTCCGGGTGCTCGTCGAACCATCCCTCGTACCGCTCGGTGTGCGTCTCGAACGGCTCCGATGTGGGCATACGAGACGGTACGGGCCGTGACGATAAAAGAGCGGATGCACGGAGCGACGGGGCGTGACGGGCCGCGTCGTGGTCGACCTGTGGATGGGTCGGCCGCGCGGTCGCAGAACCGCCCGCAGCGACAGTCTTAGAACAGCCGGTCGGTGGCGACCGCAGCACCCTCGACGAGGGCTTCGAGCTTCTTCCAGGCGATGTCGGGGTGGACCATCGCGAGACCGGCTTGCGTGTCGAAGCCGCAGTCGGGCGCGGCGACGATCCGCGTGGGGTCGTCGACGGCGGTTTCCACGTCGTCGAACGCCTGCGTTCGTTCGCGTCCGTCGTTACGTGACATCGTATCGTTCCCTGCCGAGGAGTACGAGCATCGAAAGTCCCGAGACGACCACGAGGACCAGTGCCGGGATCGCTGCCTGCCCGTAGTATCCTGCACCCTGCACTAACCAGATGTACGTTACGAACGTTTCGATCCCACTCGGCGCGAGAATCAGGGTCGCTGGCAGTTCCTTCATCGTCGTGAGAAAGACGAGCGCTGCCCCAGCAACGATCCCTGGCATCACGAGGGGCAGGACGACG
>ENA-ORCO01001038-ORCO01001038.1-marine-metagenome-genome-assembly--contig:-NODE-1038-length-10128-cov-2.705701_pt1 | contig 10128 bp, 5 predicted proteins | sample MGYA00248633_ERZ508508 | MGnify/ENA primary metagenome ERZ508508 (study PRJEB26179, sample SAMN06268845) | marine metagenome | isolation source: A23 P1 aerobic enrichment on pine of planktonic cells taken...
GGCTTGATCCCGAGGCGGTTCACAGACGGTTTAGTCCTATTTGGTACGTGAACAAATGTATGATATCTTGGTATCAAAACTCACGCTGTCTAACCATTGCTTTGATATTTGTAAAAAGAGACAATATGTTTATATCTACGGAGGATTCAATATAAGTAGTCCGTTAGATAAGTAGAAAATACCTAAATACCTCTATACTGTACATTCAAAAATATATATCTGGCTTTATCAGAGTATACTGTGTGTTCTGTAATCATTCAGGGCTCTGAATCTGTTCGACAGTGTAGTGTAAACCAAGCACTAGGACGGGGGTTAAAACGAGCCATAGTACATATTCGACCCACATCTCTCCATACGCATTGATCCGTAGCGTGATTGACTGACCGTTGAGTCGTGCCAGATACCAAATATTGATCATGAACACGCTCAGGGCGAAAGCTTCGAATATCGCTATCAGTGATATCAGTCGTTTCACTACGTTTAGATAGATTAGGATAAATTTTGTTAGATACACACTACAACGTCTATCCCTGTACAATACAACATCCTTACCGATTGTCTGTCGCCAACTATCCAGGTTTGATACCGAGAGTAACACCTACGATGCACTCTCTCGAAACCGGTCGATGTTTTAGTATGATTTATTTTAATATTTCAAGCGATGGTCCCTGCTGTGGGTTCTCTTTGTCGTCGCTGCTGGACGTCGCAATCTGCTCGGTGATCGGGGCCTTCAGCAGTGTGACGATCCGATAGAGCAATTTGGTGTTGTCTCTCCCATTAAGATGATCCTGATAGACCCTGATGACACGGTCCCAGTCAAGAGACGGAAGTGACCGTATCAGGTCTTCGTTCTCATATATTGCGTCTCGGATGTATGACTGAGTGCGGATCAGCTCACTGTGATTCCCCCAGGGGTGGTGGTTCAGCCGGTCATCAGGAACAGATTCAAATGGGGAAAGCAACCGAAGTGCAGTCATCGGCGCATCGCCGAAACGGTGGACCGTTCGCGAATACTTGACTGGAACACCCGTGCTGGCGTGGGGAATGTCAGCCAATTCAGGATCGAGTGCTGTTACAGCTGAATTGATGACGTTACGTCGCAATTTGTACCCGATCGGCATGTTGACCCACAGATCCAACAGCCGGTTATCATATATAGGCATCTGCAGCTCAACGTTTTCCCGGAGACTTTGTCTGAACAATGGATCAGTTGTTGCAGGCACATGCAACCGTCCTAGAACAAAATCCCGGAATGAGTCAAATTCGACACCGTAGCTTGTAACGCTGTCACCATCACAACTAACGTTCTGAGTCAACACAGCAGAGAGATCAACATCTGTATCGGTGAAAAAGGGGTTGTGGGCACCAAGTTCACTGTCAAACTCTTCTAGTGTAGATATCGGCAATTCAACCGGGATTTCACGTTTTTGCAGCGGTCCGAGGTCGACGAACCGAGTCGGGACAAACATGCCTTTAAATAGCGTATCGGCGAAGTGCCCAGTCAGCAGGACGTCCACTTCTGACCGTATCTTATCGATAAACCCGGCCGCCCAGGCCTGGTTAAACATCTGGGCGAAGTTCCACATTTCCGGTGAGCGATCAAGCACATCCGCAAAATACTCTTGATCCCGACGCAGAAATCTGAACTCGATATCTTTCGTTATCGCTATCCGTTCCGCAATTCTCGCCTCTTTGCTCATCCAATCCCCCATGTGATACGCAATGATGTCGAGATCATCGTCAAGTGCAGCCATGATGAGACGTGCATCGCTCCCTCCACTCAGTAGGATTCCGTACTGCTTCGTCCGGTCTCGAGTCCGTTCAGCCACGGATGCCTGGAAGCGTTCAACAAACTCATCGACAAACGCAGAATACTCGTCAAATGAGCCGTCTTTCGGGAATTTCGGCTGCCAGTATCGCTCCTCGGCTGCCGTTTCAGCGTTCAAATCGTATGTCGTTATTGTTCCGGGTGGAAACGTCTCCACACCCTGTAGCGGTGTTTTCACTCCAGTCGGTCCGCCGCGCCACGAGAGGTGCTGGGCGAGGTATTCCTCATTGAACGAAAGCGAGAGTGAAGGGTACTTTTGAAGCGACTGGATATGCGAGGAAAATACAACGGCTCCGTCCTCGGTTTTAGTGACGTAGAGTGGCCATGTCCCGAGACGATCCGTGAACACAGAAACCGTTGATTCGGAACGGTCGTAGACTACACCGACGAAGTCACCATTTAATTCACGAACGAAATCGATTCCTTGCTCATCGTACAAGCGGGCACAGAAAGCCGATGCGGATTCGGTTTCGGTATCTCGAGTCCGATAGACGCCGTCGTTTTCATATCCTTCGACGTTACCCCACACCCAAATGAGTGCGTCTCCATTCGCAGTTTGGTTCGGGTTTTCCCGATCGCGACTTTGATGCGTAAAACCGCGAAGACGGATATTCGAATCCGCAAACTGTGACTCGCGCTCGTCGCCTGTCCAGGCGAGCGTCTCGGCCATTTCACCAACTGAATAGTCGCCATTGATGACACCACAAACTCCAACCATAACTACCGGTTTTGCAATAATAGTATATATTTAGATATATTATACTACCACGTAGTCAGACAGTTTGGAATGTGGTGGATTGTGACCTCCTGTGACGAGATGCGCTCAGCACATCGGAGTTTCCGGACTTCCCTGGTAGATAGCCGCTAACTCCAAGTGACACTCCTCTCAGACACCCGATTTGGCCGTAGTCTCTGCATAGTAACGGTGCTGTTTGACTGAATAACGGACAGGAATTGAGTGATGAGCACGCCCGCAAAAAACCCACCCTCGGATGCAACTAACGCAGACAATATATCGTTTCACGATACGTTAGCGGCAATTAGCGATGTAGTCTCATACCGGCCTTTTCTCTCGACAACGATACTTGGCCTTAGTCTGTTAGTCGGGGTGTTGGAAGGCATCGGTGTTGGGTTCATTCTCCCGATTGTGACCGTTGTTCAACAGGGTGGTGCTACCGAGGTGTCAGGGCCTGTCCGTGTTTTTGTCGACGTTTATACAGCCTTAGGCCTGCCGTTCACACTTGAGTATATTGTTGTCGGCGTTGGGTGCATTCTCGCACTCCGATACATGTTGGGTGTCGGCATCGCGTGGTTGACGGCTATTCTCGGCACAGGATACAGACGACACCTCCGACTTACCAGCTATGACCGAGTTCTTTCGGCCCGGACAGCCTACTTCGATGCACACGGGTCAGAGGAACTGCTGAATGCAATTTTAACACAAACAAGTTACGCAAGTGGGATTATTACGAAGATTGTTCGTGGGCTCAAAACAGCGCTCGTTAGCGCGGCATATGCGCTTATTGCACTGTATTTGGCTCCAAGACTCATGGCGATAACCAGTGCCGCCCTGTTTCTCGCGATGGTTGGGAGTAAATACGCATTCGAATCGGGGTACGGCGTTGGCGATCGGCTCGCACAGGCTAATGAGCGCGTCCAATCTTCATTACAGGCTGGTATCCAGGGAATCAGGGAGGTAAAACTGTTTTCGCTTGAAAACGAATTACAGTCTAATTTCCGGAGTGCTATCGATCACCAAACCAGGGCTTCCGTCAAGAAACAGCGCGACCAAACGGCGCTAGCCAATCTGAACAACTTTTTGGCGACCGCGACTGTATTCGCGCTAGTATACTTTGCGGTGACAAGTGCCTCGCTTTCGATCCCAGGACTTGGCGTGTTTCTGTTCGCGATGTTTCGACTAGCGCCAAGGGTGAGCTCGCTGAACGGGCTCGCTTACGACATAAACAACGACCTCCCACATTTCATCCGGACACGGAAATTCATTGAACGGTTGGAACAACACGAAGAGCAGTGGGGTGACAAAGAAGTGCAGGAACCAATCGAACAGGTCGAGTTCCAGAACGTGAACTTTGCGTATGCAACCGGCGAAGGTGCGGTGGTCAACGATGTCTCATTTTCGGTCGCCAAGGGTGAGTTCGTCGCTTTGGTGGGCCCCTCTGGGGCTGGCAAATCAACACTGACATCGCTGCTCGCTGGATTATATCAACCGGATAGCGGTCAGATACTGGCTGACTCGGAGCCTATTGTTCAGTTTACACCTGCTGAGTGGCGATCTCGCATTGCAATGGTCAAGCAGGACCCGCACATTTTCAACGAGACTCTCCGATATAACTTGACGGTCGGCAATCGGGAGGCCTCGGAGGCTGCAATTGAAGCGGCGTGCTCGACTGCCCAAGTTACGGAGTTCCTTGATGAGTTGCCAGCAGGATATGACACTGTTCTCGGTGATGATGGCGTCCGCCTTTCAGGTGGCCAGCGCCAGCGTGTCGCCATTGCTCGTGCATTATTAAAAGACGCTGATATTTTAGTCCTCGATGAGGCAACGAGTGAGTTGGATAGCACACTTGAGGCACGCGTTCACGCTGGCATTGAGAGCTTGGATCGCGACTACGCCGTCGTTGTGGTCGCGCATCGGTTATCCACTGTGACTGGGGCCCACATGATTCATGTTATCGAAGCCGGTGAGATTGTCGAATCGGGTACGCATAATACCCTACTTGGCCGAGACACAACGTACTCGGATCTGTATCGTTCTCAAGTCCATGAAACCGCTGATCCACAGCCAACGATGACTGACTGAATCCTACATTTCATCAGAGTAATCACCTATATCTGCCGTGAACGGCGGGACTCTCTCGCTGACGTAGGTGGTACCCCGAACGGGGGGTTGTTGCATTGCAGACACATTTAAATGAAGAGAATGGGCTCTCGAACGACAGTTAATCGCTGACATCGCTAAGAGTAATCTACGCCAGTTCCACAGCGGTGGGCCAAAGCGGATCTCAAGTCAGAGTTGAAGCTACACTCCGTGTGATTTGGTACCTGCTGCACATTCCTATCCGGACTCAATAATCGAGATGGCCGATCTACTGCTGATTTCCAACAGCCATGTACAAAATATATGACATTCAGCTGCTTGGTCTGGTCTGAAACCCACAGTGGGATTCTATACCGTTCTACCCACCCCACTGTCTGCAGGGTATCCTGTTCTTACATTCCTTTTCCGCCATCGTCGTTATAATGAATGTGACCACCATCGTGGTCGTGTTCATATCCGCTCACTATGTCTCACCTCCATGTGAGGCCTCGCTTGGTGAAGTAATTAGAATATATCGGCTAACTCGAGCGGGGACTCCTGACCGCTAGTTTATACGGTGACTACTTGGTGAGAACTGACCTCTGGATGTATGGCCTCTTCTGTGCGAACACGGAGGGATTCGACCACCGGATTTCTGCCGACTGTAGCGTTCAAGATTTCAACCCCCACTCAGAGGGGCACGGCGACACACTCGATTAAATGGTTTCGGTGGGAAACCCGGCCCAGTCACCGACGACGGTTGTTGCATAAGCCTGCTGCTTGACCCTCGACTGAAGACGGAGGGATGCGCTATTGGTCTATGAGGCCTCAAAACAGTGAACGGCCTCGGGGTCAACCCCGAAGCACTCGGCCTGCTACGACTGTAGAACGCTAACTGAAACGTGGAAACAAAAAACCGACCGATCAGTTCGCCAGGAGTTAATCCCGGTAGAAGAAGGCACCAGCAGCAAGAGCCACGAGGACGATAACTATCCCGATCCCGATCAGCGGTAGGCCGCCGTCATCGTCCGGGGTTTCTGTCGACGGGCCCGTATCGGTGCTCCCCATTTCATCATCCGTCCTGGCCTCCGTGCCAGTATCTGTCGACGCCGAATCCGTCACGGACAGCGTCCCGGCAGATACCCCGTTGACGGCTATCTGGTAGCTGCCTGCATCGTCGAACGTCACAGAGAGGGTTTCAGTTACCGACTCACCAGCACCGACTGTAATGTCTCTGGTCTCGACACTGTTGCCATCAGCCGTCACTTCAAGTGTGATATTGCCTTCCCGGTCGCCGCTGTTCTCCACAACAGCGGAGATATCGACTGACCCACCGGGTTGGACCTCAGTCGTACTGACACTGGCATCGGTTACTGACACCGAGGGTTGCGCTACTCCGATAGCGAAAGAGGAGAACCCAGGTGTGACTGCCTTGAATCGGTTTCCACCGAGATGGGTCGTCTCGAGCGCGTTCCACGAACCATCGTGGTAGCGGTACATGACCACATTTTCGGGTGCGATATCCTGACTATCAAGCCGACTCTGTGAAGCGCGGAAGGTGAAGGTCCCTTCACTAACCTCACTCTCCTCGAGGTTCTTGACATCTACCTCAACGTGGCGAAGGACTGATTGGGCTCGGTCCACGTCAGGCGTTCCCGGTGCGGGACGCTGGCTCGTGCTTAAGTTGACCTGCACATCACTTGCATCCCCTGCACTGGTGATATTCAGTCGCTCAATCGCCGTTCCCTCGTTTTCACTCGTGTCTCCTTCATTGATCTCCAACACGGCCGTTTGTCCTGCTGAAAGGTTCCCGACTGTCGAGACTGCCGTCCCGTTCACTTGGGAAACTTCAGGTTGGACCGTCGGGGGTTCATCATCTGTGTTCGTTTGATCACTGTTATCATCGTCACTGCTGCTATCGTCATCGCTGCTACTGTCATCATCACTGCTGCTATCATCACTATCGCCACCGTCATTGCTGCTGTGGCCGCCCAATTGGATCGTCCCGGTTGTGGTGCTCAGTTGCGACTCGTTATCATCAAGCGTTGAGACGACGACGTACTGGTATTGGCCGTTGGTGAAGTTGTCGAACGTATCAACTGAGACCTGTGAATCACGGTCTTCTCCGTTGACGACCGTTACCGAAGCATCGATTTGTTCGTATTCGTTGCTGTCTGCACCACCCTGCGTAATCGGATCCGTGTTCGGCTGGTCGGTGTCCAGTTCTTCGGCGAAGAACTCGATCGCGCTGCCTGCACTCACCGGACGCCCGACCTCGCCATCAGCAAGGTCATTCCCATTGAGCGTCGTCCCCTCCTCAACCCGAGCGATCCCGTTCGCTTCGTTGATCGAATGCTCGAGCTGTGTATCCTCGGATGGTGAAAAGTCGGTGCCGAGTGCAGATTCATCGACAACCAGATCGAAGCGACTGTCTTCGAAGGTAGATTTGTTGTAGACCGCAATCGCGTGTGTGACCTTCCCGTCATCGCTGCTGTCGAATGCGTTCGTTGTATCGACATCGAACGTTAGGTTGTCTCCCGCTTCGGGTGTATCCGGCTGGGTTACGGTAGTGCTACCCTGCTGAACAGATAGTTGATCAGCCCCGATCAGGACAACAGTTCCGTCAACAGTGATGTTGTTGTCGTCGAGGTTTGAGTCGCCGCTGGAGGCTCCAGTCTCGATTCCGTTACTGTCGGGCCCGTGAACCGCTGCGAATATTACGTAGTGGCCGGGGTCGAATGAGGTTGTATGGGTCAGCTCTCCAGCACCATCGAGCGATGCTGAGTTATCTAGCATCTCGAACGAGGCATTCTTATTCGCCTTCTCAATGTCAGAGAGGAGCGTGAGCGCTTCCTCAGAACTGGTTGGGGCGCCGGCACCGTCTTCGGGCTTCATCCGTGCCGCGACGAGTTCCACGTTCTCTTGATTATTGAGCTGACTACCTGCCTGCGCGAGACTTTGGTCGAAGGTGATTGTCACGTCGTCACCGCTCTGGTGAACCCCCATCGGATTTCGGTCACCGTCGAACTCACGAATTAGTGACTTGGTGTTGGTACCGTCATTATCATCCGAGAAGGTCCCATCGCCTAGCTGTTCACCATTGACCGTACTCGGTGGGGTAATCCGGGTTGCGGCGTCCGTGTCATCCGTCCGGAGCGTGTAGCCGCCACGTTCCCAGCCCTGTATCTGACCGTTATCACTCAGGTCAAAGATCTGTGACCCAGCGATGTCGGCCGGGTTATCAGTTACCAACGTCACCGACTCGGCCTGCTCAACCGTAATATCCTTATTCGCGACCTTGGCGTCATACACGGCCGTGAATGATGTCTCACCGGCTACTTCTATTGGGTTTGCTGATTCAATTAGTTCAAACCCGCTTTCAACACCGTTGTCTTTGTTCGTGTGGTACACATCGATTGCGGCGCTATCAGTGACGTCTGTCCCAGACGATGTCTCGACGGTCACATCAACATTGTGTCCCTGAGGCAATCCAATTGTGCCAAAGTCAACGTTCGAAGTCGGCGAGATTTTATCAATGGTATAGAGATCAGGGATGCCGTCATCAGGGTAGTTTTCGGAGCCCTCGATATTGCCCTGCGTATACTGCAATGTATACTCCTTCCCTGCGGTCACATCGATTGAGTAGTCGCCGCTGTCATTTGGCCTACCTGTCTTCACTATGCCGTCCGAATCAAGTACAATCACCTCACCGATCGTGACTGGTTCCCCTGCGGAATCTTCCAACTGTCCCGATAGTGTGACACTGCTACTGCTAGTACTTGCTGCAAACGCCACACCCGGGGCGAGTGCACTGAGAACAAGTTGTGCAGTTATAATTACAATTACACTATTTTTACTTTTCAACATATATCCTTATGGTGATATCTGGCTAGCGGGTAATAATTGTTTCCGTCGTATCAGTAATGTCGCTCTGAAGTTGGCAAGAAATCTCTCGGTTAGTGTCACACCGATTTGTGATAGAAGACGACGATGAGCATAGCGAGTAGCCCAGTCACGATTGTAAAGCCGGGCCCAGATTCCGCGGTGGTTGTCTCGGGGGCTGTTGTTTCAGGCGTCAGAACGCCACTACTCTCGGTTGTGGTGGTCGGTGTCTCTGTATCCGTGTTGGGGCGCTCTGTCTGCGCGGTTGGCGTCGGCGATCGAGTTGTAACTGTTTCTGACTGGGTTGTTGTGCCCTCAACTGTTCTGGTTGTTTCTGTCGGTTCCGCAGTTCGTGTCTGTGTTGTCGGGTCCTCTGTTGCTGTGGGTTCCACTTCGCCTGCGCCGGTGTTTCCGCCGCCTGACCCGGATGAACCGGAGTCGGATTCCGCCTCGGTCTCTGTCGGTGTCGATTGCTCTGAAATCGTTAGCGAGGACAGATCGCTCACAGCCAGGACTTCTGCTCGCTGTCGGACATCTTCATCCCCTCGAACGACCACATATAGGTTATACGTCGCTGGATCGATGTCAGCCGTCGAAATGTTTGCGGTGTACTGCCCAGGCTGCTCTTTATTCATTTGCTGGCGAGTTGCCACATCATCAGCAGCAATCACAACTTCGACACGGTCTAACGAGGAATGTTTCTGGATGTCTTTTTCAGACAGGTCTGCAGTGACCGCTAGCGACTGGCCGGATTCGATCGATGTCGGGGCGTCAACGGACACGCTGTACCCCGCGAGGACAACAGGGTACACAGCTTTCAACTCGTTTTCATCTCGAATCGTGACAGCGTACGTCCCCGCCTCTCCGTTCCCGAAGTAGTCGACCGTATGTGTCGTGTCGTCGGTGTATCGGTCGCTGCTTATTAGCTGATTGTCCGGGCCGCGAAATTTGATTTCGTACGTCGCGCCGTCGGGGACGTCCGCATCAGCAGTGACTGACTCTCCGGCGAAGACACGACTAATCGACGTAATGGTGTACTCGGTATCTTCGTACGTGACAGTCTGTTCGGGGACATCAAGGGATGGCGTTGCCGACAGGGAATAGCCGGGGGCAGCAAGGGCACTCGCTGCTGTGAGGGCCACAGCAAACACAAGTATCAGTTGGAGGGATACCTTACCGAGACTGGTCATGATATGTTCGTGATGAGGACCCTATTCATCTCTTTCGATTTATATGATATTCGAGACAACAACGCACCGCTTCAGCGCGGATCGTGTATGGAAACAGTGTGGCACTGTATCTTTGCCCTGCTCACGCCCTCCCTTTCGGTCAGCACTCGCGGAGCAAGGGGGCTTACTCAATTCGGCTAAGCCGACAGCTACAAACGGCTCGATATCCAGATTCAACCCATGCCTACCCGGCGGCGAGAACAGTTCGTGATTGGGAATATGGCCTGGCTGCTGGCCTCGCTGCTTGTGCTGTCGCTTCTGGGATCACTCTCGCCTGAGCTGTTTTTCGTCATCTCCCTCATCGGGTTCCTCGTTGTCATCGAATTAACTGCCCCGTTTGCCGTCACCCCCACGTGGCGGCGGCGCCTGAA
>ENA-ORCO01001040-ORCO01001040.1-marine-metagenome-genome-assembly--contig:-NODE-1040-length-10120-cov-3.677188_pt1 | contig 10120 bp, 12 predicted proteins | sample MGYA00248633_ERZ508508 | MGnify/ENA primary metagenome ERZ508508 (study PRJEB26179, sample SAMN06268845) | marine metagenome | isolation source: A23 P1 aerobic enrichment on pine of planktonic cells...
GCGGGTGTCGGCGAACCGCGAGTGCAACAGCCCGTACAGGATGTCGGGGTCGCGGTCGAGCGATGCGGTCCGAACGAGGAAGATGTCGAAGTCGCTCCCCAAGAGCACCTGCCTGAGGAGTTCCTCTTCGGACACCGGAATCACCTGCGCGTCGATGCCGGCGGCCTGATACCACGACGTGACCGCTCGTGCCGCGTGGAGGGCGTAGGGATCGGAGTCGGCGGGGAGCGTCTTGATCCGGAGGGTGACCTGCGTCATCGAGTCCCAGCCTGCGATCGAGCGGGCACGACGGAGACAGCCGCCGACGCCGGCAGTGGCTCCGGCCGCGAGGGTCCCGAGCACGGCTCGTCGCCGGACACCGATGCCGTTAGACGACTGCACCATACCGTTCGAATTCCCGGAGGACGCTAATAGCGCTTGGGTCTACTCTATAGCGGCGGTGTTCGGCGACGTGGTGGCCGGCTCGGACTGTCCCGCTGAAAGCTGCTGAAAGCCCCGCTACCGCGGTGAACCGCGGTTCTATCTGCACAGCACCCCGGCTAGCCGACAGGGTGATTACCGTTGGCGCGCGAGTGAGATCCGTGCGGTATCGTCTGGCGCTGCTGGTCGTGACGCTCGTCACCGCAGGCGTGGTCGGGAGCGCGTTCTTCGGCCCCGGCGGGGTCGAGGCCGGTGGTGGGCTCGTCGAGGACGAGGAGGTCGGGCTCGCCGGCGAGTGCCATCGCCAGCACGAGCCGCTGGGTCATCCCCTTCGAGTATCCCCCCGCTTCGCGCCGGGCGGCCTCGGCGTCGAGGCCCACGCGGGCGATGAGTTCGTCCGGGTCGTCGTCCGCGTCTTTCGTCTCTATCGCGGAGCGGACGTGCTCGCGGCCCGTGAGGTTCTCGTAGGGCGCGAACCCCTCGGGGAGCAGTCCGATGCGCCGGCGAACGGCGCGGGAGTCCCGCGTCGCGTCGTGGCCGAGGACCGTCGCGGACCCCTCGCTCGGGTCGAGGAACCCGAGTAAGATGTTTATCGTCGTGGACTTGCCGGCCCCGTTCGGCCCCAGAAATCCGAACACCTCTCCCTCCGCGACGGAGAGGTCCAGGGCGTCGACGGCGACGAGTTCGTCGAACCGCCTCGTCAGACCGGTTGTTTCGATGGCGGGCATGCCTGAAGGAAGCCGTCAATCCGCCATTAAACCACCGCGGCGTTTCACGGGGAGAAGCGGCGGCGAAACGCAGTTCAGCGCAGGTCCGGGTCCTCGCGCTCGGGTTCGACGCCGGCGTTCTCTGACTCGATGTCGTGTTCCTCGCGCAGGTCCCGAATCCGGTCGCGGATGTCGGCCGCGAGTTCGAACTCCAGATTCGAGGCGGCCGCCTCCATCCGGTCTTCGAGTTCCTCGATGCGGCGGACGGCGGCGTCGGCGTCGTCGGGTTCGTCGCCGGTCACGCCGGACGTGTCCGTCTCCGCGCCGGGGAGGTTCGTCTCGCCAATCTCCTTCTCGATGGTCGTCGGTTCGAAGCCGTGTTCCTCGTTGTACTCGCGCTGGATGGCCCGCCGCCGGGCGGTCTCGTCGATGGCCGCCTGCATCGCATCGGTCGTCCGGTCGGCGTAGAGGACGACCTCGCCCGAGACGTTCCGCGCGGCGCGGCCCATCGTCTGGACGAGGCTCGTCTCCGAGCGGAGAAAGCCCTCCTGGTCGGCGTCGAGGATGGCGACCAGAGAGACTTCGGGGATGTCCAGTCCCTCCCGGAGCAGGTTGATGCCGACAAGCACGTCTATCTCCCCTTTTCTGAGGGAGCGGAGTATCTCGTGGCGCTCCAAGGTGTCCGTCTCGTCGTGCATGTACGCCACGTCGACGCCGGCCTCCTCTAAGTACTCCGTGAGGTCCTCGGCCATCCGCTTGGTGAGCGTCGTAACCAAGGTGCGCTCGCCCGCGTCGATGCGCTCGTCTACGCGTTCGAGGAGGTCCTCAATCTGGTTCTCGGCCGACCGGACCTCGACGGCCGGGTCCACGAGATGCGTCGGTCGGACAATCTGTTCGACCACCTGGCCGCTGTGTTCGCGCTCGTAGTCGCCCGGCGTGGCGGAGACGTACAGCGTTCTGTCAGTTTTTTCCTCGAACTCCTCGAAGGTGAGCGGGCGGTTCTCGTAGGCGGTCGGGAGCCGGAACCCGTTCTCGACTAAACTGTCCTTTCGGGACTTGTCGCCCGCGAACTGGCCCTTTATCTGGGGCACCGTCCGGTGGGACTCGTCGATAACAGTAAGAAAATCGTCGGGGAAGTAATCGAGCAAGGTGTAGGGGGCGTCGCCCTGCTCGCGCTCGGAGAAATAGAGGGTGTAGTTCTCGATGCCCGAGCAGTACCCCGCCTCGCGCAGCATTTCGAGGTCGAAGGTGGTGCGCTCCTCGATGCGCTGGGCGGCGACGAGGTCGCCCTGACGCTCGAAATACTGAACGCGCTCCTCCATGTCGCGCTCGATGCGCTCGATGGCGTTCTGGAGGCGCTCCTCGGGGATGGAGTAGTGTTCCGCCGGGTGGACGAGCACGGCGGGTTCCTCGCTCTTAATTTCTCCCTCTAGGGGGTCGAGTTTCCGCATCCGGTCTATCTCGTCGCCCCAGAACTCCACGCGGACGGCGTAGCGGCCGTACATCGGGAAGATTTCGACCGTGTCGCCCCGGACGCGGAACGTACCCTGGTGGAAGTCCACGTCGTTTCGCTCGTAGTTGAGGTCCACGAGGCGTTTGAGGAGTTCCTCGCGGCCGATGTCGTCGCCGCGCTCCAGACGCAACGCCATGTCGACGTAGTTCGACGGGTCACCGAGCCCGTAGATGGCGGAGACCGACGCAACGACGATAACGTCGTCGCGGGTCAGCAGCGAGCGCGTCGCGGAGTGTCGAAGCCGGTCGATTTCGTCGTTGACCGAGGCGTCCTTGTCGATGTACGTATCGCTGGACTCGACGTACGCCTCGGGCTGGTAGTAGTCGTAGTAGGAGACGAAGTACTCGACGGCGTTGTCGGGGAAGAGGTTCCGGAACTCCTCGTACAACTGGGCGGCGAGCGTCTTGTTGTGCGCGATGACCAGCGTCGGCTGCTGGAGTTTTTCGACGGTCCAGGAGACGGTGTTCGTCTTCCCGGACCCCGTCACGCCGAGCAGGGTCTGCTTTTCGAGCCCCGACTCGTAGCCCGCGAGTAACTGTTCGATGGCGTCGGGTTGGTCCCCGGCCGGTTCGAAGGGGGCGTCCACCCGAAACGGGCGTTCCGCGTCGGGCCGGTCGGGCGAGAGCGGCCCGGTGTCGGTGTCTGCCACGGTTACGCCCAGTAGCGGGTCCAGACACTTTACCCCGCCGCCCGCCGGGCGGGGTCAGGAAACGGTCCGGTAGTTTATACGCGAGCACGGGACCATCCCGGGGCGTGATGCACGTCGAAACCGACCGCAACGGAACGGAACTCGTCGCGTTCGCCGGAACCGCTCTCGCACTCCTCTCGGGCGCGCTCCCGTGGGTGAAAGGCGGCACGGAAATGGTACCGGTTGCCGCCGCCGTCACGGTCCTCTGTGGCGTCGCGTCCGGCGCCGTGCTCCTGTACGGCGGCGGGCGGACGGCGGACTACGCCGCGCTCGCCGGGCTCGGGGGGACCGTCGGACTGCTGGCGTTCCGCGCGCACAGCGCCATCACGACGGGCGCCGGGGCCGTGGAACTCTCGTCGAGCGCCGATTCCGCCGGGGTACTGTCGGGTGCCGGGTCCTCGGGGATGGAACTCGCGGCGGCGAACCCGTCGGCCGGACTCGGCGTGTTCGCCGCCGGCGTCGCCGGCCTGGCGCTGGCGGCGGCGGGCGGACACGAGTGTTGGACGCGCGTGAGCACGAACGCCGGCGAGGGCGACGATGCGGGCGCCGAACCAGCGACCCCGGCCGGGAACGACTGAGCCGGGACCGCGACGCAAGCACTTTGTCGGGGGGCGGTGTACGCTCCGGTATGACGCGCGAGGAACTCCAAGACGCGAGCGAGGCGCTCCGGGACGCCGCGAGCGAAGCGACCGACGGCGACGCGGAGGAACGCCTCTACGAGCAGTCGAAGCAACTCGCGGACCTGGCCGCCGCCGAACACGGCCCGGACCACGGCCGACTGGCGCGCCACGAGAACGCGCTCCACGACCTCATCGACGCGACCGAGGGAAGCACGAAAGCGAAGGTCGAATCGGCGCTCGAATCCGTCCAGGCGTACCGCGAGGGCGTGCCGGGCGTCTAAATTTCGGCGGTATCCAGCACCGTCTCGACGAGCGCGAGCACCACAAACACCCCCGCGACCAGCGCGCCCTCGACGGGACTGTAGTCGAAGGGGTAGACGACCATTGCGAGTAGAATCGCCGCACCGACGAACGCGGCGCCGGCGACGAGCATCGCCCGAGTCCGTTGATTCATCGCTGAGCGTGGCCGGATGTCAGCAGACCGGTTTCGGGTTGACGCCCATCGACTCCAGGGAGTCGGTGTACGCGTCGTAGGCGGTCTGGATGGCCTCATCGGCGGCGTTGGCCGCGCGCTCCCAGTCGGACTCGTCGGTACAGAGCGCGTCGAGTAGGTCCAGCGTCCGTTCGAGTTGGTCGTCCAGGTCCCCCCGCAGGTCACGGAAGGTGCTGGCCGTCATCGGGTCGGCCTCGCCGGTGAAGAAGCCCGTCATCTGCTCTTTGGACTTGTCCGCCGCGAGCGTGCGCCCGAGGAGCGCGCCGGCGCGCTCGATGGGGTCCGAGAGGCCGCGGAGGTACTGCTGAACGGGCGGCACCTCGTCGAGGTTCGGTTCGCCGTCGAGTTCGCCGCGCACGGTAACATAGTGGTCGTCCTCGACGTCAGCGACGTGCTCCCACACGTCGCGGGCGCCGTCGTCCGATTCGTCCTCAGCCCACGCCGCGAACGTCTCCGCGGCGTGGTACTCGGCGGCGGCGGCCGCGCGCAACACCGCGTCCGGTTCCATCTCGCCGTTCGTGTCCGCGTACAGCGACTTCGACGACCCGAGTCGGGAGAGGGCGGTCTCGTTTCGCTCGCGGACGCCCTCGACGAACTCCTCTCTGTTCATACGCCTCCGTACTCCCGCGTCGGCCATGTAACCACCGTTTCGGGACACGGGAGACGGCGCCGCGGCTACGCGGGCGGTCGACGAAAGAAAGAACGCGATTGGCCGAGTTACTTGGGCGCGTCGCCTTTCACGATGGGGGCGTCCACGAGGTTGCCCCACTCCGTCCAGGAACCGTCGTAGTTGACCGCGTCGCCGTAGCCGAGCAGTTCGTGGAGCGCGAACCAGGCGACCGAAGAGCGCTCACCGATGCGGCAGTAGGCGACGACCGTGCCGTCGCCCTCGATGCCGTCCTCGGCGTAGAGCTCCTGCAGGTCATCGGCGGGCTTGAAGCGGCCGTCGTCCTGCGTCACGGCCGCCCAGGAGATGTTCTGGGCGCCGGGGACGTGGCCGCCGCGCTGGGCGGTCTCCTGGAGTCCAGGGGGCGCGAGGACCTCGCCGGAGTACTCCTCGGGCGAGCGGACGTCGACGAGGGGCAGGTCGCGCTCGATGGCGTTCTCGACGTCCTCGCGGTACGCGCGGATGCTCTCGCGCGGACCGCCGGCCTCGTAGTCGACCTCGGGGAAGGACGGGACCTCGTCCGTCGTCTCGTAATCGTTTTCGAGCCAGTAGTCGCGGCCGCCGTCGAGGAGTTTCACGTCGTCGTGACCGTAGTACTTGAACTGCCAGTACGTGTAGGCGGCGAACCAGTTGGAGTTGTCGCCGTACAGGACGACCGTGGAGTCCTCGGAAATGCCGTGAGAGCCCATCAGGTCCTCGAAGTCCTCCTTGGTGAGGATGTCGCGCTCGACCTGGTCCTGGAGCTGCGTCTCCCAGTTGAAGCCGATGGCGCCCGGCGCGTGGGCGTCCTCGTAGGCCTCGGTGTCCACGTCGACCTCCACGAGTCGGAGGTCGTCGTCGTCGCTCTGGAACTCGTCCAAGCGCTCGGAAACCCAGTCGGCGCTGACGAGTACGTCGTTTGCGTAGCCGCTGTCTTCTACCATACGTGACATCCTTGCACTACGTCCCTCTTAAAACGCCCACACCCCGGCAGAGACCCCCGTTCCTTCTCTGAAGCGGCATAAATCACCGATTATGGAGTCGGTGAATAATCTGTAGAGAGGCACTCATACCCCGTTTTGGGCGTTTTTCTGCCGAACAGTTTACAGGATAATGCTACCGGAGAAGAATACGTGTGTATCGTACACACACCACACATAAATCCCGTGGACTAAAGCGTTCGCCCCGATGGGTGTCCGTATGGACAGCGACGCGGTCGTATCGCCCGGCTGGCTCGCCGAGCGACTGGACGACCCGGACGTATCGGTCGTCGACGTGCGGGAGGGATGGGAGTACGACGGCATCGGGCACATACCGGGTGCGGTGAGCATCCCCTTCGACCGGTTCCGCTCCGAGGAGGGTGCGGCGGGGATGCTTCCCGACCCGGAGACGTGGCGCGAACTCCTCTCGGGCGTCGGCGTCGGAGCCGACGACCACCTGGTCGCGTACGACGACACTCACGGCGTGTTCGCCGCCCGATTCCTCGTGACGGCGCTCCTGCTCGGCCACGACCCGGCGAAACTCCACCTGCTCGACGGCGATTACAGCGCGTGGACCCGCGAGCACGAAACCGAAGGAACGACACCGGAACGAGCGCCCAGCGAGTACCGTCGAACGGCGCCGTCGTCCTCACCGCTCGTCGACACCGAAGCCGTCGCGGACGCCGTCGATTCCGGCGCGGTGCTCGTCGACACCCGCTCGCCCGAGGAGTACGCGGAGGCCCACATCCCCGGCGCGGTGAACCTCGACTGGAAGGCGCTCGTGGACGACGAGACGCGGGGGCTCAAAGCGGAAGGGGTACTGCGCGAGACGCTCGAATCGAAGGGCATCCTTCCCAAGAAGCGCGTCGTCCTCTACTGTAACACCGCCCGCCGGATCAGTCACACCTACGTCGTGCTGAAGTGGCTCGGCTACGACGACGTGGGGTTCTACGAGGGGTCAATGACGGAGTGGGTGGCGGAGAACCGGCCGACGGAATCGAGTTGAGAGCGCGACGAGAACCGATTTGCGGACGCGACGGAGACCGAATCGAAGGCGCTACGCGGCGTCCTCTTCCGCCTCGGCGTCCACGAGCGTCGGGATGTCGCCCGTCTCCTCGGCGGCCAGCAGCTCCGTCGCCTCGACGACGAGCGCGACGGCCAGCGGCCCGGCGATGACGCCGACCGGACCGATGGTTATCAGGCCGCCGACAAAGCCGACGAAGTAGAGGCTCCCGGGCAGGTCGGCAGTCTGCTTGGCGAGTCGGGGACGCACGACGGCGTCGGGGAGCCAGCCGACGATGACGAGTCCGAAGACGGTGACGAGCACCGCGCCGGACACGTCGCCCGCGAGCAGGTCACCCGCGGCGAGAGCCGCCACGACGACGCTCGGGCCGACGATGGGGACGAACTGGAGCACCCCGGCGGCGAACGCGAGCGTGACGGCGTAGGGGTAGCCGAGCAGCCAGAACGTCGGCAGCGCGACGAGAAACGTGGCGGCGCCCGTCGCGACCTGGAGAACGTAGATGGCGTGAAGCGTGTTTCGCGTGCGGACGTGGAACGCCCGAGCCATGTCGTGATACTCCGAGGGGACCGGCGAGAGCACCGCCTGCCCCGCGGCCTCGCTTTTCAGCAGAATTGCGAACAACAGCAGTCCGAAGACAGTCACCTTCAGCGTCAACACCGGGACCGCGCTGGCGATGTTTATCACCACCTCGGAGGCGTATGACACCAACTGGCTACGATACACGAGCAGATCAGCGGTGTACGTCGTCTCGCCCACCGTGACGACGAGCGTGGGGGGAAGCGAGCGGAGCGCCTCGATGATGGTATCGCGGCGGGCGTACACGAGATAGCTGGCGCCACCAATCGGCACGCTGACGGCGATGGCCGCCGCCGCCGCCGCCGCGGCGCTCGCGACGCGGGCCGGAAACCCCCGCCTGACGAAGCGCCGATGAAGCGGGACGAGCAGGTAGGCGACGGTGACGGCGAAAAACACCGTCGCCGCGACCTCCAGGAGGACGAGTCCCGCGAGAACGAGGGTGCCGACGAAGACGGCGACGAGGACGCGGTATCGGTCCGCTGACATAGCGTGGCGTTCGGCGGGCACCACGAAAACGCTTGTCCTGAACGCCCTATTCAGGGAGCGACGCCGACGGTCAGAAGCGTGCCGAGCGTCCGGTAGCGCTCGACCATCGCCTCGCGGGTGTCGAACCCTTCGGTGGGGAACGCCTCGGCGGCGGGGATGTCCGTCTCGCGGTCGGGGACGTTGTCCTGCGTGGCGACGTGAAAGCCCGCGTCCCGGAACGCCTCGCGGTACTCCGCTCTGCTCCACCGAGTCATCGGCACGTCGATACCGTCCTGCCAGCCGTGGGAGTGGACGTTCTCCTCGTAGTAGTTCACCGCGCAGAAGAACGTGCCGCCGGGCTTCAGCACCCGCCGGAGTTCCCGGAGCGCCGCGTGCGGGTCGGCGGCGTAGTAGAACGCCTCCATCGAGAACGCGTGCTCGAAGCTGTCGGCCGCGAAGGGGAGATGCTCGAAGTCACCGACCAGAAAGGAGAGCGCGTCGCTGTCGGCGTACGCGCGGGCGTTGTGCGCCATCTCCGGCGCGCCGTCGAGGCCGACGCCGCGCCCGATTCCCCGTTCGGTCAGCGCGCGGAGGGCGTAGCCGCTCCCGGTGCCCAAATCGAGCACCGAATCGCCCGCCTCTACCGGCATCCGCGCGAGGACGTCCTTCGCGGTGTGCCAGTGTCGCTCCTCCATGTCGCGGTCCTTCCCGGAGGCCGCCCACTCGTCGAACTCGGCCCGAACGCTCATACGGACGCCTCGGGGAGCGAGAACAAAAGGCCGTGGGGACGGATTTTTACTCTCCCCCGTTGGATTCGGGTGTATGTCCCGACGGAACCCGCGCTACGCGCTCACCGACACCGCCCAGCAGGTAGTGGGCGGGTTCCTGCTCGCCGGGCCGTTCGTCGTCACCGAGGAGGTGTGGACCCTCGCGGCCAACATGACGTGGCTCCACACGCTCGTCACCGTGGGCATCGTCTTCGCCATCGGCTACGGGGCGCTCTACGGTGCCGACGACGACCGCGACCCCGATCGGGAGGCCCAGTTCGGCGTGTTCCCGGTCCGCTTCGTCTCGCTGATGCTGGTCTCCTTCGGCTCCGTCTTCGTCCTCGCGATGGCGCTGACTGCGCCCACCACCTTCGTGGAGGGCGACACCATCCCGGAAGTCGCGCGGACGACGATCAAGGCGGTCAGCGTCGGCGCGATCTTCAGCGTCGTCGGGGCGGCGACGGCGGACTCGGTGTTCTGAGCCGAGGGGGATAAGTCGCTGCCTGCGGAGACTGGCTACATGGATTACGACCTCGCCATCGAGGGGGGCCCAGCGTCAGTCCCCGGGGGCACCGCCATCCTTCTCCTGCACGCCAGCACGGGCGAGACGGATCGGATCGACACCGACTTCCTGAAACTCGATACCGATCACTTCCTCGTCGTCTCGACGCGAACCACTGCCCGGGAAGTGAAGCAGAAACTCGACTACTACGACGTCGATGCGTCCCGAGCGGACATCCTCGACACGCTCAGCGTCGATCGGGGGCTCTCCCGGCGCCGTACGGACGACATTCACTACGCCTCCGCACCGGAGGATGTCGAGGGCATTCTCGCGAAGACTGAAGCGTTTCTCGCCGATCACGACGGGAAGCGGCGGGTGAGTTTCGACTCGCTCACCGAACTGGCGTACTACGCCGACGAGGACAGCGCGCTCGACGCGCTGACGCGGATGAAAGACCTGCTCGAAGAGTACGACGCGGTGGGCCTGTTTCACGTGGATCTGGAAGTTCACGACGAAGCCACGCTCGACGAATTCCGCAGCCGGTGCGACGCCGTCGTCGAACTCGACGCTGATGGGTCGATCACCTACCGCTAGTCGCGGATCTTCTCCGCCCATCGCACGGCGTAGTCGGCCCCGTGGTCGCGGAACGCCTCGACGTCGAGCGCCCCGAACGGCGCGGGCACGTCGAGCCCGTGTTTCACGCCAGCGCAAGCCAGTTC
>ENA-ORCO01001041-ORCO01001041.1-marine-metagenome-genome-assembly--contig:-NODE-1041-length-10108-cov-9.668727_pt1 | contig 10108 bp, 15 predicted proteins | sample MGYA00248633_ERZ508508 | MGnify/ENA primary metagenome ERZ508508 (study PRJEB26179, sample SAMN06268845) | marine metagenome | isolation source: A23 P1 aerobic enrichment on pine of planktonic cells...
CGGTGCGGAGAGCGCGCGCCAGCCCGGAATGGTCGGTCGCGAGCGACGCGGAGGGCGGAATGCGGCGAGCGGTGCGTGCCGTCCGAACTCCATCTAAACGAGGAGTGCCCGCATGCCCGGAGTGACATCCTCACCGCATCGGTGCCCCACACAGAAGGCGTTGCTGAGGTTCCAGGACAGCACTCGTGAGCGTCATCGCTGTGACGAGTTCTGCTCACGAGGTCCTGTGGCACTGTCACGGGTGCACCCGCTCCATGGCGTGTCATCGCTATCCGGGTTCCAGGGACAGCTCTCACCCCACGGATTGAGGCGACCAGCGATGTTGGCCGCCGCGTTGATATCGGCCTGAAAAACTGACACCCAGCAGTCATCGTTGGGACAGCGGAACTCCGCTTGCTTGGGACGGGTCCCAATCTCTCCACACGCATGGCAGATCTGAGACGTGTAAGCTGGGTTGACGTACCGAACAGGAATCCCGGCGTCGGCAGCCTTGTCTGCGATTCGCGTTTGCAGCTGGTCGAAGGCCCACACATGAAGTCGCCGATTCATGTGTGGGCCGAAGTTGAGGTCCTCTTGGATCGACGTCAGCTGTTCTAGGGCGATTACCGGCTGGTCGAACCTGGCGGCATACTCTACAGCGTTTCGCGTCGCCGTCTCGATCTCGTCCCGAAGCGCGTTCCGGAAGTACGCCGCCTGCTCGTCGATTCGCCACTCTGCGGCGTCGCGTTCTTGCAGACGTTGGAGTGTCGTCTGTAGCGTCTGGTTGAGGTGTCGGGCTCTGCCACCATCCACGAGCAACGGATCGACTGGCCGCCCGTCTAGGAGTGCACAGCCGGTCAAGAGAATCGCTTCGCCGACGTCAAAGCCGACCGGCGTACAGGTCCCGTAATCGACCTCGGGTTTCGTTGTCGGGAGTGTGAGTGGAACGTGCAGTTCCCAGCGGGCCTGTCGAGGGCGGTTGATCAGCTGTAACTGCCCAGCAGTAGCCTCGCCGTCGAGCAACTGGAGCCACCACTCGCGTTGGTCTGGATTGATTGCGAGCGGAATCCAGAAGTTGGTGCCGCGCCCAGGTTGGGGGACTTCCCAGCAGAATGCGTGCGTCCGGTCGGTGGAATGATCGAACATCGCCGCTCGGTTGGTAAACCGAATCGGTTGGGTCTCGCTGAGCTCTGTTGACCCGCCCTTGAGGAAGCCTGGAACATGGCGCTTCAATGCGTCCTTCGCTTGGTACGGGAGGTCGTAGGGCGTTACAATATCGTTGACCGCCGTCATCGTCGTTGCGTTGGCGTCGAACGCTTCACAGAGGGCTTCCTGATAGAGTGACTGGAGTGTCTGAAGCTTCTGCTCTTTATGTACCGTCGGTTCGACGAGCGACGCAACGGCCGTTCGGATTCGTTTGTCTGGCATGGTTGTCGAGGCACGTCTGCATTTCTGCGCGCCTCCGCCCATCGCGGGCGCGAAAAAACATACGGCGAGTCGAACGAGAGTCACCTCACTGCTTGCTGTTGCCCCACATCCGTGGGACGTAACCAAGGTCCTCGATGTCGCCCGCGTAGTCACGGAGGAGTCCGATCAGGACGATTTCTGGGACGCCGGCCTCTGCCTGTTCGACTAACCACTCTTCGAGATCGGCTTCGGCCTCCTCGATCTCAGTGGGGTCAATCGACATCGATTATCGCGCCTCCATCTGACGGTACACCTGTCGCTGGCGGTGGTGTCGCATCTCGAATCACCTGTGTAGTGCAGGCACGACCGAGCGCGCCTGCACCCTTCACAGGCGCGACAAACTACCACTAATGGTGTTTGAATCGTGGACTACTGGGACATTTAGCCCGGCTCAGCGTCACTGTCGAGAGCGGTGGTAGGATTTGTTGAAGATGTCGTGGAATTTGGCTGAAAGAGATCCTCGACACGGCAGTCGAAGCAATCTGCGAGTTTGAACGCGAGTTCGAGCGATGGGTCGTATCGGCCGTTCTCAATCGAGTTGATTGTCTGACGACTGACTTCGACAGCCCGTGCGAGTTCTGCTTGTGTGAGGTCGTGTTTTGCCCGGTACACCTTGAGTTGGTTGTCCATACGAGTGGGTTAAGTCAGGTTTCGATGCTGGAGTTCTAGGATAGCTGCGACGAGGGAAGTGACGACAATCCCGGCGAGGCTGACCCAGATCAGGTCGAGATCAGGCGACGACGATTGAAGACTTCGGTACGTGAGGAACACAGGGACACCGAGCAAGACAACAACGAACCCCCAAGCCATCGCTGAGTCGAGAATGTCGTAGTCACGTTCATCGAAGAAGTTTACAGATCCTCGCTGAAGCTGCGTCGAATAACCGATGTTAATTCCGAAAAGTGCGCCGATAGGGGTTCCCCAGATCAGCACTGGATTCAAGTCGCCGATAAGTGTGTACAACGCCGCAGTAATAATCGCGGTCACGCCAAAGAGCAGGGCGTTGTATTTGAGTGGTAATATTTTCATCTTTAAATTGCTGGATGTGTCTATGCCGTGGTATCAGTCTTCTGCTGACGATACTCGTTGATTGCGGTGGGGAAAATGATTCCAACACCCAGCAGCACGATACCCTGAATGATCGTATTATCGGTAAACTGTGTGGCTCCGAACCAAAGGACGACTGCGAGAACGATGAACAGGGCCGTGATTTTCGTACTAGTGGAAACCATACTTTCCATAAAGACAAGCACCCTTATCAATCTTTCTTGAGACATCTGTACCACGGGCGTTGCGCTCAAGAGCGACGCGGAGGGCGGAATGCGGCGAGCGGGGCGGGCCGTTACGTCCCATCTGGCCAGCCGGCCGCGTCGCTCGGCGAACCATCTACCGTCCTGGTGGACTCAGAAAGGGCGAGGGCGCTTCGGTCGTCCCCCGACCCCGCAAGCACCGCAGGCACGAGGCGCGCAGTGGTGGTCGCGGGATGCCGAGCGGCCGAGGGCTTTCAGAAACTGTATTTCAATCGTCGTGCTGCGCGTTCAGTTCTGTAAGGAATTGGCCGGCTGCCGTCCCGATTCGGATACCGTCGACGTTGCGCATCTCGAGGCCGTGCGTGGCAGTCCGAAAGGGGTAGTGGTCGACGAGGACGCGATGGATAGCGGTTCGGACGGGGTCGGTCCCGTATCTATCGACGACAGTAGCCATCATCTCGTCGAGATGTGCGTCCCGGTGCTCCGCTCGAGGATGCTGCGCTCGTTCGAGGACGAGTTCGACCACGTCGTCAACTGATGCGTGCTCCGGATTCTTGGTTCGTTCACGAACGTCGTAGAGCGCGTCGTTATCGGACATTCTTGGTCACTTCGAAGTATCCCCCTCGGTGTTAGGGCTCCTCGAGCAATGAGCGAGCTCGTTGTACGTAGCTGTTCGCGCCCCAGCTTCGGGCGTCACTGATCGCATCGAGGAGCACCCGTGCTTCAGCAGCGGATAGGTGTTCAGTTCGAACGAGAACCGAGAGCAGCGTTGGTGTCGTGACGAGTCGGGTATCAGCGAGTGAGGCGTGGATCAGGCCAAGTTGGTTGAACTCGTCACAGAGGAAGAGCGCAGCCTCGAGCTCGTTCGCGAGCGTGACCGCCGCGTTTTCACCGTCATCGAGCGGAAACTCGGCATCGAGGTCGACCGACTGTGTCGTGAAGGAATCCACTCGGTCGAGTACGGCGGACGCGGCGTGGCCATGGACGTCATCGTAGGAGGCGATCTCTTGGAGTTCATCGATGACCGCTGTTGGGACGACGACATCGTACCGGGAGAGACAGAGTGCGAGTGGATCGGGGTCGTCGTCAGCAACGATCCCGAGACTCACGAGGGCGGAGGCGTCTGCGATAAGCCGCGACATCTATGCGTCGGCGACCTCGTCGATGAAGTCCTCGTCTAGCTGCTGTTTCAACACGCGGAGGTTAGCCGCCTCTTCGGCACCGACGAGCGCTTTGAGTTGCTCGAAGGTGATCTCATCGTCGTAATAGGCGGCAGCAATCTCTTGGGTGAGTGCGTCGTCGTGAGCGGCGTCTTGAAGATACTCCCGAAGCGCGGTCACGAGGACGTCTGTTCGGTCTTCCCCGAGGACTGCGGCCAGTGCGTCGGCCCGGTCGATGAGCCGATCGGGGGCCCGAAACTGCACGCGCTTCTTATCGGTGCTCATGATGTGTACATTGTGAGCCAACGCACTTAGCCGTTTTCGTGTGTACGATGTGAGCCAAGATCGACCAAGTGTCACTCGGCCACGAGATGCTCCGTGAGGTCACGCGTCCAGTACGTGGCGGGCCCACCAGGGCTACAGCGAGCACACAGTTGGAGCGGTCCCTCGAGATGGCCGAGTTCGACGCGGAACCGGGTAAGGGCCGCGAGGGCGTCGACGACCAGTCCGCACCCGTCGCAGGCGTGGTGGTTGCGTCCGTCGGGATCCGGTCGCTCTTGGACGGCACAGTCGACGCAGATCGGGTGCGTCACCCGTTCGTCTTTCCCCCAGGTATGCGCCTCGCCCATCTCTGTGTCGGGTGGTGCATCGCAGAAGGCACACCCAGCGAGCGTCTGTTGCATCAGTCGTCCTCCGCGTCTCTTGCGGCCCGCCAGCCGTGATGGAACACGGCGAGCTGAGTGATCGAGTCAAAGGCTTCGCTACTGGGCTCGTGAACGAGGACTCGCTGGTCAGGGATCGGCCTCACCATATCGTCCTCGATGAGATCATTCACGAGACGGCGGGCACGCCGCTCGTCGATGTCCGCCGTCGAGACCTGGGCCGCATCACGGTCCTGTGCAACGAGTTCGGCTTCGAGCCGCTCGTGATCGTCTGTCGTGTCGTCGAGGATATCGGGTCCAGTCATGGGAACTCACGCTGGGACGCGCTTCGAGCGCGCCTCACGCCTCCTGGCGCTGATAGACAGACCTGCGGTGCGGGTACGACGTCCCACGGTAGCGATCCGCGCCCAGCTATCGTCGTTCCTGGCGGGAAGGGAGCGAGACGTCACTCCAACAGCCTCCTGTGGGCCACCCCTCGCTGTCGGTCCCCGTCGGTCTGTTAGAGCCAGATCACGAGCCCGGTCACGAGTGTTACGAGTCCGAGTGCCAGCCACGTCGTCCGCGCTGTGAGACGCCGCCAGAACCGTCTCCCCAGCTGGCGGAGTTGATCACGGAGGGCTGCCCGCCGTTCCGTTTCGAGGACCGCAACTTCGTCGTAGTAATCGCGGCGATCTGCGGGAAGCGTCCGGAGTGTCGTCTGGCACTCGCTGCAGGTGTATTCGAACTCTGCCCGGACGTGCTGGCGGCGGAATTCTTTCTCGCCGCCCTCGTCGTAGCCGGTGACCTCGTACACGAGGAGTTTCGAGACGAAGCGACGGTTCCCACATTCCGGACATTGGTCCATCCTGAGCGTTGGTGTTCCATCCTCGCTGCTCGTATCGTCTGGCCAGGATGTCTGTGGCTCTGTGTCCTCGGTCTCTCGGGGTGGGCTCGTGTGGTTTTCTGACGGCGATGCACTCGCTGTCTCGGAGTTACTAAACGTAGACATGGATTCACCTGTGACCGCGCTCAGTTGACACCAGGCTGGACACCACGGCGGCTCTCGTGTGGTGCCCATCGGGCTGAGCGCCGTCACCCTTGGTCGGCGCGATAAACGCCACTGCGAGGGAGTCGTCTAGTCGTCCCACAGTGCTGCAATCCGGTCCTCGATTTCGTCGAGGACCAATTGCAGGACATCACGATAGTCGGTCGGCCAGGAGTCATCGTCACCGGGCGTCGGGGCGGTGGGTGGGGGGTGGAAATGGTCCCGTGTATTGTGCGGATTCGGGTGCCGGTCCCACCGACACTCCCAGGCGTGGTCCGCGTACTGCTCTCGATAGTGGAGTTTGAAGTCGTCGTTCGTGTACCAACGGACCGTCAACTGCGCCTCGTCGACGGCTGTCGGGTAGTACGACGGGGCAAATACGGCGTGGAGTTCCAGATGGCCGCTGGCGTCAGTGACGGTCGCCCGGGAGATCTGCCTCGTCGCTTGGAGCCGTGTCTGAAGGAACTCGAGGATGGGGCGATCGATGGGGGCAGGGCTCCCGCCATCGCCTGTCGGTGGCGCCATCAGGCGGGCTATCCGGATGCCTGTTCGCGCTCGCCACCCGTCCGTTGCTGGCGCGCGCGTTCGTAGCGGTCACGCTCCTCACGGGCGGTCGCCCAGTCGCCGAGGTCGCTGTACACGTCGTCGATGCTTCGCTCGTCGCTGTCCTCCACGGCGTCGACGGCGTCGACGGCGGCCGGTGACGCGGCGTCGTACGCCTCCTCATACTCGGTGATGCGCGTCGTGAGTTCACGAACGCGGTCTTGGAGTTCCTCGACGGAATGGTTGGCTGCGAGCTGGTTGATGCGTCGCCACTCGAAGTACGCGTCGTTCCGTTCGTAGGTAGCTGGGTGGCCGTCATGCCGGGTAACGATGCCGAGATCGTCGAACCAGCCCAGATACTTTCGGGCGGTCTTGGGGTCACAGTCGGCGCTGGCGGCGATCGCGCTTGCCGTCGTCGGCTCGCGGGTTTGTAGGATGGTGCCGTAGATGCGTTGTTCGACGTCGTCGCTGGCGAACGCATCTTCGAAGGGAGGCGGCCCATCGGCGGCGTCTGTCTCGGACATACGTTGACTTGTAGAGCGAAGGATATAGTTCTTACTTCGGGGAATAGTTTCCCGAACCACAATATCCTGCGGTAGCCCCATTTTGCGGCGAGATTGAGCGTAGTTAACCAACAAATAGCGTGGTATAGCGAGGCTGTTGGTTAATCATCTCGGCTCGCGGAATCAGAACGCTTGAGCGAGGACTTTTCGGATGGCGGTGAAGCGGCGCCGCTACTAAGATTGGCCACCGAAGAATCGACTCAACATAGAGGGGGATTCTGAATCGTCATCGGTCTCTCTCGCAGTACCGGAGTCTTCATCGTGAGACTGCTCAGTCCCCCGGTCACGGGCTTCGAGTTCGTCGGTGAGCCGCTCGACCTCTGCTTCGAGAGTCTCGATCCGCTCAGTCTTCTGTTCGAGTGTTGCTTCGAGCTCGTCGACGCGCTCGCTCAACAGTCGGTTTTTCTCAGCCAGATACGCACGACTCCGGTCTGCGTCATCAGGCGTTCTGCCAGCAGTGACATCGTCAGGTGAGCCGTGGGGATCTGCGGCGTCGTCGCCGGCGTCCGGGTCGTAGAACTCGGAGGTGGTCGCGATCGCACGCTCGATGGTCTTCTCCCCGTACGTCGACCCGTCAGCGTAGTGGACCTCGTCCCATTTCTCCCGAAGCAATCCTGACTGGCGGAACAACTGTTCCATCTGCGTCCGGTCGCCGCCGGTCCAGAACGCTAGCAGACAACACAGCGCCATGTCGGCCTCGGACTGACTGTCGTAGCCGACCGTATCCCCGTTCCAGAGCCGCTCGAACTTCTCGCCATTCGATGCGTTTCGCGCTTTCTCGAGGAGGTCCTTGTCGTCGAGGTCGACGTCAACGTCGGCTGCACCGGTCGTCGGTGACTCGTCGTCAGCGCCCTCATACTGCTTGGACTCGGAGGCCGTGTCACGCTCGGTGTCCTGGACGTACTCACGGTGAATCGCTGTGAGCGCGTCCTGCCGACGTGCAACGCGAGTGGGTGTCTCCTCGACGTGGTCGCCAGTGACGGTGAAAAAGCGTGCCGTGTCGTACAGTTCGACGCTCCCGCGGCGATTCCGCCCGTCGGGGAGTTCGCCCCTGATGAGCACGTGATAGCCGGTACCGGACGGCGATACCTCCGTATAGGAGTCGAGACGCTCGATGATGTCCAGCGCCGCGTCGTCGACGTCGCCGGTTTCAGGATCACGGCAGTCGTCCAGGTCGATGCCGACGATGGGATCGTCGTCGGTAAACACGAATCCGACGCCATCGGCGTGTGCCGTCTCGGTGTACTCAAGTGCTGCCTCGAAACTCGCCCAGGTCTCCGACTCTGTTGATGACGCGAACCCCCCAGCCCCCGGTGTCACCGGAATCTTCGTCGGCTTGCCGCCCCGCTCCTCTTCGCGCCAGCACACCCACTGGTCGCGTTCGCGTAACGTCTCGGGAATCGTCTCCGGTTCGTCGACAATCGGTTCACTCATCCTCACACAGCACCTCGCATGGCTCTCACTGGCTCTGAGCCAGCACAGAATTCACGCTGTTCCACGTCTCGATCCAATCCCTTGGTCCCAACGGGGACCCCCCGTTCTATACTAGTTGGTTTTTGCCGTAACAGATCATCTAACTCCGCGAAATCCTGGGCTTGAGCCTCCCAATACGTGCATACGGTAAAATCTCTCCAGAACGCTTGTGTTACGGCATTTCGGTTGATTGCCGTAATACCTCGCCGTCTGCTGATTTCGGGGCTACGGAGACGATCTGCCTCGGTGTTCCCGTAATGCGAGAGGTGTTTTCTGTTATGCAAACTCAAATTTGCATTCACTATATATCTGGCGCTGAGTGTGGATTGCATTGTATTCACCTCCAGCTCTATTCTGATTTGAGTGCAAGTCCCTCGTAGTATCGAACAGAGTCGCCGTTCTCACTGTCTGTTTCCCGCTCGAACGTGACATAGTTCCCGAGACGACGACCGAACCAGGCTTTGCTATCTGTATCAATCCCGTGAGCTTCAGCCCACTGTTCGTAGATTTCGTAGACATCTCCGGCGGCTACTCTGCTTTGCGGGTCTTCGACGAGGTGTGTCTCTGCGAATCGCTCAACAACCGCCTCTGGATCATCAGCAATATTGTCAATCGATGGCTGAGGCGCCTGCTGAATATGGTCTGCCTGTTCTCCTGTCGGTTCTTCGCACCCACTTGTGGTGACGGTATCGAGTAAGGTGTCTATCGAGTACGTACCGTCAGTATCGTACACGACCGGGTCGCTTTCCTCAGGGAGAATGACGATAGCGTACGACGTAGGGCTATAATCGGGTGTCTGAAGTTCGGCTTCGGGGACGAATGGCTTCTTGATACGCACCCAGTCGCCCTCGAACGCCGATTTCGTCTCGTAGCTGTGTTGCTCACCGTGCTCGTATACGACGTACTCCTCGGCAGCGTGGTCGTAGCTGTAGATGGCTGGAACACGGTCCTTCGAGAGGTCTGCAAGCGACGGGAGGCGGATGTGTTCCGTCCCGCTGGCATCACGCAGGACGACCTCGTCGCCATCACGCCGCCAGATGTTCTGGGTCCCGTTCTCGTCGTCGGTCGCCGGTCGCACGGCCGTCACCCCACCTTCTTCGATCGCCCCGCCATTGAACGTGAGATTCGTGTCGGTCGTGTAGAACCGCGTCTCACCGCTCTGGAGGGTGCGAACGGGTGGCGTGAGAATGCCGTCGACACGCTTGGCCCACTCAGTTTCGTCGTTACCTGGTCGAACGACAAACAGCGGGATATCCCCTGCTTCTTGGGCTTTCCGGAGGTTCGTGAGTACCTTCGCGGGATTCTCGGGTGTCGTTGTTTCGACTTCGATAGCGAATCGGTCGGCAACGTCGGGGTGGCTCGCCCTCGCATCAGGTTTCTCGCTGCCATCCTGTGCGAGGATCGAGACCGTGAAGCCGAGTGCGGTGAGCTCTTTTTCGATCTGGCGGAGTGCTTCGTCGTGGGCACTCCCACCAGCGGCCTGCACGCCACCAGTATCGGGCGTCGCGACCGCTTCGCCGGCGTCCGAGAGCCGAATGCGGAGCTCATCGGCGTCGATATCGACGGTCGTATCGAGGTATCGAGATCTTTCGCGAATATCCGCGAGTGCATCATACGATGGCGGATCGGCGTCGACGTCGTCGAAGAGCCGTCTGAGTTCGTCGTCAACTGCTTCGACAGCCACCCAGCCGTTCTCCTCGCGGCATCCTTCTCGAAGCTGGAGACTCCGGACTACCTTCGCAATCGTACCGTCCAAGTCATCGCTTGCGATATCGAGGCCCTCGTGTCCATCGGTCGGTGTTCTCGTTGTTGAGGTGTCTGGCTCAGCCGGTACGCCGTGTTCGTCGCTGATGTCCTCGTGCATCGCGGAGAGCGTCTCTGTGAACTGCTCCTCTTCACGCGCTGTGAGCGGGGATTCGCTCTCGGGGTGGCCCGGTGGAATCGGGAGTGGTTCGAGACTGAACGGATACGGCCCCGTTTCACCGAA
>ENA-ORCO01001042-ORCO01001042.1-marine-metagenome-genome-assembly--contig:-NODE-1042-length-10105-cov-3.704328_pt1 | contig 10105 bp, 8 predicted proteins | sample MGYA00248633_ERZ508508 | MGnify/ENA primary metagenome ERZ508508 (study PRJEB26179, sample SAMN06268845) | marine metagenome | isolation source: A23 P1 aerobic enrichment on pine of planktonic cells taken...
TTGAAGGAAACGATGCTAATATCCGGGCATGATATGTTTCCAATGATGGAAGACCAACTACGTGGAGACATCGATTCCTGGGCCATCTGGTGGGGCTACGCGATTGCTACCAATCAGGGAGTTAGCCTCTGTCCAGTCCATTCGAAAATCAGGAATATTGGGCACGAAGGGCGCGGTACGCATTCGAACAAGAACGATAAATTCGAGGTTTGTTTAGATGATACAGCGATTAGTTCAATGAATCTTCCCGATGAGCCTTTTGTCAACGAAGACATTCACAGGCGGCACATCGAATTTGCTGGTGGGGGAAAATGGTATCCATTGAAACACCGAACTGCGAAAATCTTGAGGCGGATAGGGCTATGGGGAGTGTACCGTTCGCTGATAGGCTCCTAAACGAATTGGTGTTCCATTGTCAACGAACGAATTGAGTTTGCGGAGTTTTGTGCCCTGACGATTCCGGCCGTGTTTGACAATTTCAGGAAGCCATGAATACGCAGATCAGTGTTGATTCCGACACTATGTCGGTGTTCTGCTGTTATTGTCGACAGATTCCACTCACCTGGCGTTCTCGCTGATTGCCAGAAAGTTCGTCGTCCGGAATTTTTCGTCACGCTCTTGGGAAGCAGATTGTTGGTCGGTAGAGCTGGCACTGTGAAAGCGTAGCGGGCAAGGGTGACGCGGGAGCGTCACCGGATGCTATGTTTCCGTTCACGGTGTTCAGATCGGAGGAGAGCGCCGTGGACCTGCTCCAGCAGGTCCGCTGGCGCGATGGCCTCCAGTGCCCGCGCTGCCACAGTGAGTCGGTGATCAACTACGGCAGCTACGGAGCGTTCCAGCGGTATCGCTGTAAGAATTGTGGACGCACTTTCAACGACAAAACCGGCACAATCTTCGCTCACGCGAAGATCGCGCTCAGAAAACTTCTGTTCGTTATCTACGCGTTCCCCCGGTTCAACACGAGCATCCGCCAGATCGAGGCCGAACTCGACGTACCCTACCGATCACTACGTCGGCGCGTCGAGCGCTCTGGCGAAGCGCTCGATGCGCCTTCACTCACATTGTCTGGTCCAGTAGAAATCGACGAAGTGTACGTCTCAGCAGGGCTCAAGGGCCGCGAGCGCGACCAGAAGTCGCGCTCGCGTGGACCGTCCACGTGTGGCCGGGGATCGTACGCCGGAGACAAACCGCCAGTGTTCACACTGGTCGATCGTGGCACGGATCAACGGTACGTCGTGCCAGCGAAATCCGCCAACGAATCGACTGTCCGACTCCTGCTCGCGGACCACAATGAGGAACCGCTGACCGTCTACACGGACGGATTTCGGGCCTACGACCCGCTAGAGGGCGACGACGCGTTCGACCGCGAATACGTCGTCCACGGCGACGGTGAATACGCTGATTGCGAGTACACGTCAACGGTTGCGAGAGCCACGCGTCGCTGACGCGACGGTGGCTCTCGCCCCACCGCGGAGTCTCCAAAGACAAGCTAACGCCGTATCTCAGGATATTCCAACTCCGCGTGAAGTCTACGGTAAACCCGGTCAAGAACCGCTCAAGCACGTTCTTCGAAGGGCGCTCTGACTCGCCAACAATCTACTTCACATGAACGAATACGTGGGTGGTCCCAGGAGGGGACCCGATTTGGCCCGTCGGAGCGGCTGGCGGGGCGACGGACGGTCCGACGTGAGCCGTTTGATCTCCCGTCCAATCGGGCGGATCGATACCTTCGTCAAGGCGTGTGCTCTTTGGCGACGTAGGCTGAGAGCCACGATGCTTGACCTCCATCCGATTCCGGAGATAGACCGAGACTGCCCCCACTGCGGGACCGCGCTGACGCCACGAGACTGGCACATTCCCGGAATGCGTATGCTCGCTGACCTGACATGTCCCGACTGCGACCGCGAGTATTACGGAGACCTCGCCTCGGGACACGGCATCTTCTATCCGGCACTTCTCGAACGGGACACCGGTACGGTCCATGCAGATGTCGATGGCTGGTTCGCGGATCTGCTCCAAGAAACGTACCGAAACCGCGTTGACGAGTCGGTGTCGTTCGAGACGACCTCCGAGGGACAGGTGTCCAATCCGGTCCTGCTGAACTGCCTCGACGTGAACTACCTCCACCACGTCAACAAGTTGCTGAACGCCGGTCGATGCGAGGACGGCGACCGTGACCTGATCGTCCTCGTACCCGAGTCTCTCCGGTGGATGGTTCCCGACGGGGTTGCGGGCGTGTGGACCGTCGACCTCCCGCCGACGGGAAGTGGGACGTGGAACGAGCGACTCGCTGGCCAGATCCACGAGGAAGTGTCGCGTTTCGATCGGTGTGCCCTGAGCGTAGCTCACCCGCATCCCCACCCGAATGTCTACGATATCGCGGCGTTCACCGGTGTCGATCCGTTCTCCATCTCGGCGTGGACCGACCGCCTCGCGGAACCGACGGTCACCTTCGTCTGGCGCGGTGCGACCGGCGGCAGTTCACCTCGGCGCCTCTGGGCCTCGGTCCCGGAATCACCGCGCTGGCGACAGAAGCTCCGTGGCACGATCAATCTCGCGGCCCACAGGCTCGGTAGCCAGCGGATCGCGATACGCGAACAGCGTCGGAATATCGTTGCTGCGGCCAGTGAGTTGCGCTCGCTGATCCCGTCGGTCGACTGTGCCGTCGCTGGCGTCGGAACTGAGGGGTCGTTCCCCGACTGGTTTACCGATGTCCGTTACGAGCATCCCGACCGAACAGCGGAGGTCAGCCTATGTGAACGGTACGCTGAGAGTCACGTCGTCGTCGGGGTCCACGGTTCACACATGGGGTTACCGTCCGCACACGCCGGTGCAGTCGTTGAGGTGATGCCCGAGTCGAAACGGGGGAACTTCATCGGCGACATGGTGTGCCGTCCGGCCGACCAGCGTGAATCGCTCCTGCGATATCGAACGGTTTCGGCGTCAGCTCCCGTCATGACCATCGCGCGTGAAGTTGCGTCCGTGCTCGTTCACCTCCCGTCTCGGTGGCTCCGGATGCAGCACCGACGGGACGATGGCGGTGACGCGCTTGCAGAACTGACCCAAATACGCGATGAAGAGGTCCGAATCGCCCGACAAACGGACGATACCGTTGCCTCGGACTGGCTTCGATAACTGCGCTCGAGTTGCAACAGTGTAGTCTCGCTGGCGGTACGACGGTTATAAATAACGGATCGGCGACCGATCCATTGTACACACGTGACCGTCCCGATAGCGTTTAGTAAGTCGTAATATAAATTTTTATAATCTGCTGGGTTAACAGATATGTTCGATATCTCTGTGAACGAGGCGTTGATCTGGGAGTGCTACCGCCCACTGATCTGGCGGAAGACACTCGTTGAGAATGGGTTGATGAAGCCGATCATGCGAGGGAACATATCTACCCGCAGTGCTTAGCAGTTATAACAGGCAAAGGATTGTCGGAATCTTCATTCTCCCACCCTTGATCAACAATTTCATAATTATATTCATCTAATGTAGATTCCACTTTCTTCACAGAAACCTCCGGTGGGTGGACTTCTAGTATGATCACTCGTGGCCTTTGTATTAGGTTATTTAGTATGTCAAGTTCAGAGCCTTCACAATCCATCTCTAGTAGATCAAAATCAGGGAGTTCAGAGGATGAAACTTTGGTCACGGAACCCATTTCACCATATACTTGAATATCTGGTCCCACAAGCGCATGCTCCACTCTCACAGTTGTCTCAACGTTGTTTAGTTCAACTGTACGATTTATCCACTCAATTCTTTCAGAGCTTGCTTCATAAACGTTGACACTTCCAGTTTCACCTGCTTTCTTAGCTGCAGCAACAGCTGAGATACCACGGCCGCCGCCAATTACACCGACGAAATCGCCACTTCGGGTGTATTCCCGGACAGCTGAAATCAAGGCGTCCTCGTAATCTGGATCGTCTGACCAATCGGGATGTGTCAAACTATCTGTTAATTTTTTCACTTTCCACCGGACATTGTTCTTGTGGTAATATCCACTTTGCGGCACGAACAGTCGAATCGATTTTTTATATAGAAATGGAGGGACTCTTTGTATTAACGCAGGGTACCCATTCGATTCGACGATTGCTGACGCTTTATTTATTATAGACATATCCACCTGTCCTCACACCATCGGTATAACGGTTCCGTAAATTGCTTGTCGATGCACTTTGTATGTTTATCAGATTCTCAATCATAAGTGCCATTTTACTCACTCTGTGATTGGATGGCATACAGATCAGCGTACTGTCCACCGTTGTCGATGAGTTCCTCGTGCCGTCCTGTCTCGATGATTTCGCCGTCATCGACTGTGTAAATCCGGTCGGCGTTCTGTACCGTCGATAGTCGGTGTGCGATTCCGACCATCGCGTAATCTCGTTCCATGTTTTCGATGGCTGCCTGTACTTGCTTTTCCAGATTCGAATCTAGATCGCTCGTCGCCTCGTCGAGCACTAGTACGTCAGTGTCTTTTAGCAGCGCCCGGGCCAGTGCGACGCGTTGTCGCTGTCCGCCGGACAGCCGTACGCCGTCGTCCCCGAGTTGCGTGTCGTATCCCTCGGGCAATTCGTTCAGGAATTCATCGACACAGGCGATTCGGCTGACGTTCTCCATTTCCGCCCGTGAAACATCTCGGTTCCCAATAGTCAGATTGTACCGGAGTGTGTCGTTGAAGATGAACGGGTCCTGACGAACCACCGCGATGTGCGAGCGCCAGTCGTCAACATCCATCCTGTGGATCGAGTTCCCGTTCGTCGTAATCTCACCACTATCCGGCTCGTATAGGCGTGTCAACAGTGACACGATCGTGGATTTCCCGGCACCTGACTGCCCGACAAATCCGACGAACTCCCCTTTCTCGAATTCCAGGGATACGCCCGCGAGTGCCTCATCGTCCTGTCCTTCGTAGGCAAACCGGACGTCTTCGAACTCTACCGACTCTACTTCGGCCGGGACTGGTACATCGGAGTTTTCCGGCTCTCGATTCCGTTTTAGTTCGTCGATGAATTCCTGCGTTCGAACGAGATGGGGGAGGTTGGTCTCGATACTGTACAGTTTCGAGTTCAATCCACTTGCCTTCGGTCCCAGTCTGAACATCGCAAAGAGAAAGACACCGAGTGCTCCCAGAGACATGTTCGCGACCTCTATCGCTAGAAAAATGAGAACGAACACCGAAACAGCCGTCAACAGATTGTAGAAGTTCTGAATCGCCGCCTGGTTCCGTCGTTGTTTGATACCCGCCGCCGCGTACTGATCCACTGCCGAGAGGAAGTCATCGAACAGTTCGTCTTTGAGTCCGAACAGTTTGGTGTCCCGAATACCCTGTGTCCCTGCCTGAACGGTCTGCTGGATACGTTCGTTCGCATCCGCGACTCGATCCCCGATGTCGTAGCCTGCCTCTAGAACGTACCGGAACAGCACAGTGAATCCACCGAGAAATACGAGCGCGAACAGGGTCAAGAGCGGTGCGAGCACGAGCGCGACAGAGAGATACATGACGCACAGGAACGACTGTTCGAGAAAATTGATCACCTGGCGGATAACTCGTCCGGCATATTCTGATTGGGTAACGATCGCGTTGAGGATATCGTCGGATCCCTCTTGATCAAAGTACGCGGTACGCGCGTCAAGTGCGCTGTCGAACGCCTCCGTCTGTAACTCCCGCGTGTAATCGACGACAAGCGCCCCACGCAACCAACGCACAATAAACGTGGACGTCCACCGGACCGTGAGCACCAGACTCACGCCAACAATAGCCGAAGCGAGGGTAAAGGGGATTCCTAGCGTCTGATATACAGTAACGAACACGCCAAGCACCCCGCCGGCTTCTGTCGCTGGATCCTCGGACGACTGGACAATCTCGACGATAGGCAAAATAAAACTTAGTCCGACTGCTTCGAGCATAGCCGCGAAGACACTCGCCACGACGATCGCAGCCGAATATCTCGGTCTATATTTAGAAACTCTGACAAGAGCGTGGAACTGCTCTCGCCGGCTGATATCTTCCGCCTCGCTCATTATACACAGAGTTGTCTCTTCGTGGTTTATATCCGTTGTTTGCACCTCCGGACGCCTTTGTGATTGATTCTCAGTCTTCGAGCGGACGTAGCAGGAACTGGTCATCGAGGGTTATCGATGACCAGTATTTTGTGTCCGAATCGAGAGCCGCCAACCGCTTTCTAGACCAGATATCACTCGTGTCCGTTACTGGTGGCGGTATCTAACGGAAGTATAAAACAGGCACGGCAGCGAGCCCGGGGGTCGTCTCGGGCATCGGTAGCTCGAATCCCCCTGCTCGAGCCGCCTGCCAATGAGTGGGTGTCACTCCTCAACGATGTCCTCACGGTTGCGTTCGTACCATTCGACGGTCCGCTTCAGTCCAGTTTCGAAGTCGGTCTCGGCCCGCCAGTCGAAATAATCGGCCGCCCGTGAGACGTCGAGTCGGCGGCGCATTTGACCGTCCGGTTTGGATGTGTCCCACTCGACATCGCCGTCGAACCCGGTCACGTCGGCGATAGTCTCGACAAGTTCCCGGATGCTGACTTCCGTCCCGCTCCCGAGGTTCACCGGTTCGCTTCGGTCGTAGCGTTCTGTGGCGTCGAGGATTCCTTCAGCCGCGTCCTCCACGTAGAGGAACTCTCGGGTCGGTTCACCGGTCCCCCAGGCGGTGATCGTGTCCTCACCACGCTCGCGGGCCTCCACGCACTTGCGGATGATTGCGGGGATGACGTGTGACGTCTCCAAGTCGAAATCGTCCCGAGGACCATAGAGGTTGACCGGCATCAGGAAGATGCTGTTGAACCCGTACTGCTTGCGATAGGATTTCGACTGTGTGAGTAATGCCTTTTTCGCGATCCCGTACGGGGCGTTCGTCTCTTCGGGGTAGCCATCATAGAGGTCGTCTTCGCTGAACGGCACGGGCGTCTTCTCGGGGTAGGCACAGATCGTCCCGAGGATGGTGCACTTGTCGACGTGGAACTTCCGAGCCATCTCGAGCAGTTCGATACCCATTACTGCGTTGTCGTAGAAGTACTGTCCCGGGTTGTCTCTATTTGCACCGATGCCCCCGACGGTCGCGGCTAGGTGTATGACGGTGTCAGCGCCGGAGTCCACGAACGCCTGCCTGATGGCGGTTCGCTCACGAAGGTCGTATTCGTCTCTTCTCGGAACGAAGACCTCGACATCGTCGGATCGGGATCGAAGGTCATCAACAAGATGAGACCCGAGGAAGCCTGATCCGCCAGTCACCATGACGGTCTTACCGTCCCAGAACTGGTTCTCACTCATCGCCAGTCCACCCGACCGTACCACTGCTCTCGATTCTTATCATACCAGTCAATAGTTTCACGGACACCCTCGCGCCAACTGACTTCGGGCTCCCAACCAGTCTCTTCGTGCAGCTTTTCGTATCCGACGAGAAGTTCTTCGACGTCACTATTACCTGGTCGATATCGATCCTCTCGCTGGATGACCTCGGGATTGTCCCAGTAGTCGTATTCGCTTCCGACCTCAAGAATCAGGTTCGTCCACTCTCGCATTGAGATGTTCTCGCCATACCCGTAGACGTACTGCTCACCGGGGGACCCCTCTAAAGCTACGTGAAGATGACCGCGGACACCGTCGCTCACGTAACACATGTCTCTCTTCGGCTGAAGGTTTCCAAGTTTGACGGCGTCGTTCTCGAGAGCTTGCGTAATGATCGTTCCAGTAATGTAACGTGGGTTCTGACGCGGCCCGTAATTGTTGAACATCCGAGTTGTCACAGTCGGCAAACCATGCCCGTCGTGAAAGTTCATCGTGAGGAAATCTGATGCAAGCTTCGATGTCGCATAGATACTAGTCGGGTTCACTGGAGAGCGTTCGCTCAGGAGCACACGACCGTCGTCCTGAAACTCGTGCTTTCCCTCCATCTCCTCTTTGACGTTCCCGTACTCCTCGCTTGTTCCCGCTGTATCTATCTTGGCGACATCGAGATCGAGATCGACTACCGCTTGCAGGAGGTTTAGTGTCCCCGTGACATTGGTTTCGATCGTTTCGTAGGGTCGATCCCAGGATTCTCCAACGTGAGCCTGTGCAGCAAGATGAAAAATTAGTGAATCGCTGTAGTCCTGAAAGCCCGACAACGCCTCGCGGACGGAATGACTGTCTCTGAGATCACCACGATGAACGGTGACCTCTTCCGAACGGTGGACAATGTTGTTGAGTTCGCCACTGGATGTTGCACGAACGAAAATATGGACATCCGCTCCCGCATCCACGAGCCTATCAACAAGGTGTGAGCCCACGAATCCATCGGCACCAGTAACGAAGACCGGGCGAGCTTCGAGTTTTGTATCGAGATCCATCGTTCTGGGTTCTAGACCAGCCACGTATCTAATTTACTAATATCATGTAGCTTTCTCTGGACTGTTCCACTCAGAGAGACTGCCTTTTTGAATGCAGCACGGCCTCGGGATAGAGTCGATAATTTTCGAAAGCGAGAGTCCAGCGATATATACCTGAATACTGACCTTCAGCAGCAGCCACGGTGTCGCTTCGCACTCAACAACTCCCAGTCAATAACCAAAAATCCCACTGAAGGGGGCGTTTTCGGGTATAGAACACTTAGAAAACGCTACATCACGTTTTTAATCATTGTCCGACTGATGTTCGATTGACCGGATTCCTCCTTTCCGACGCCGTTATCCCTCGTCTTCGATCCGGTCTTCGAGCACGCCCGGCAGGAACCGGTCCTCGTGGGCCGAAATCGTCCCGTCGTACCGAGTCAACGACTCGAAGACGTCGCGGATCCCGCTCTCGAAGTCCTGGTCTTTCCCGCCGATCACGTCCGCGTAGCGGTCGTTGTCGATTTCCATCTTGTGGGTCTCGTCCTCGTCGCGGGGGTTCTCGAAGTGTTCGACGGCGACGTCGAGGTCGAACTCCCCGCCCACGTCGGCGATGGTCTCTGCGATCTCGACGATCGAAATCGCGCGCGTCACCTGATTGTAGACGGTCAGGTCGTCGGGCCGGTCGTCGGGGTCGGCGAGCGCTAACTCAACGAGACCCTCGACGGCGTCCTCGAGCGAGACGAACGGCTTGCGCTGTTCGCCTTTCCCGTACACGGTGATCGGGTAGCCAGCGATCGCTTGCGCCGCGAAGCGGTGGGCGACAACGCCGAAGTAGTAGTCGAAGTCGAAGCGCGTTGCGAGCCGCTCGTCGGCCGCGGTCTCCTCGGTCGCGGCACCGTAGGTGATCGCGGTCCGCACATCCGACACAGGGATGTCGAACTGCTTGTGCGCGAGGCGGAGGTTCGCAGCGTCATGGGACTTGGTGAGGTGATACCAGCTACCCGCCATTGCAGGGAATGGGAGGTCGTCGCGGCCCCCCTGATTTTCCATGGTCGTCCCACCCTCGGGGATGGGGAACTCGGGGGCACCGTACACTCCCGTGGTGGTCGTCTCGATGAGGTGGGTGTCCGAGAGGTCGTTTTCGTGCACCCCCCACGCGAGATTGCGCGTGGCCTGCATGTTGTTGTGCTGGGTGTAGTTGGCACGCTCGCCGTTGATCTGTGAGTAGGGAGCACTCGGCTGTGCGGCCGCGTGAACGATCGTCTCCGGTTCGTGCACTTGGAGGAGTTCGTCGACGAACGAACGGTCGGTGAGGTTCCCCTCAACGAACGAGAGGTTGGTGAGACCGTGGACCTCCTCAGCGGCCTCAAGTCGTGACTCAATGTCCGCGATGGGCGTCGCGGAAACCGAGCCGACCTCTGATACCCACTCACGCCGACCGAAGTTGTCGACGAGGACGACGCGGTCGTCGGTTTGTGAGGCGATCCGGAGCGATGTCGGCCAGCCGATGTAGCCATCAGCGCCTGTGATGAGGACCGTCATTAGTTACTCAGATACTGAGTCATTACCTATTGACTTGAATTTTATCATAGGAGGGCCATTGTTCAGATTAGCTGATTCCAGTAGACGGCCCACGCTTGCAACCACGTTTCGGCGGTTTCCGGCTCGGCGTGGCGGAAATGCGTCGCAAACGCCTTCGTTCGGCGTTTCAGTTCCTTGAACACCCGCTCGACGCTATTCCGATTTCCATGGGTGACGTGCTGAAA
>ENA-ORCO01001045-ORCO01001045.1-marine-metagenome-genome-assembly--contig:-NODE-1045-length-10073-cov-3.334934_pt1 | contig 10073 bp, 7 predicted proteins | sample MGYA00248633_ERZ508508 | MGnify/ENA primary metagenome ERZ508508 (study PRJEB26179, sample SAMN06268845) | marine metagenome | isolation source: A23 P1 aerobic enrichment on pine of planktonic cells taken...
CGACAAGCAGTGGCTGCTCCGCGTCCGGCGGCAGACCGACGGTGACGATGACGCGGCGCGGCTGTTGGAAAATCGCGGTATTGGTGTACTCGATTTCGACCGTCAGCACGCGGGCCGGCGGGTCGACGCTCCCCTGGATGGCCTCGCGGATATCCGACTCCGTCGTCGCCTGCTGGTAGGAGTCGAAGGTGACGCCGCCCAGGAACGCCGACAGGACGAGTATCGACAGGACGAGAACGCCGATGCGTTTGACAGTCGCCGACCGGGCGTCGCTCTCCTGGAACCAGTGTTCCGGGCGGTAGCCCTGGTACCAGAGCCCGACGAGCACTGCGAGGTTGATCGAGAGGACGTTCACCAGCAGGAGCACGGCTGACCCGAGGCTGACGAGCGGTTGGCCCCACGCGATACCGATGCCGACCGTGGCCGCCGGCGGGATAAGCGCGACGGCGATCATGACGCCGACAAGCGCCGTCGAGACGCCGCTGGTGAGGCTGACGACGCCGGCCGCGCCCGCGCCGAGTGCGACGATCAGCGAGAGGAAGTCAGGGGCGACCCGCTCGCGTATCTGACCGACCGAGGTCACGTCAGCAAGCGGCGGGATGACATTGGCGTACCGGACGAGCAGGGCAAATACGGTCGCGCTTGCCACGGCGAGTCCGAGCCCGATGGCCTGGAGTTTGACGCCGTGGGTGAACATCTCGTGGTCGTCGACGACGGTCCCGACGTTGGCGGTCATCGCCGGGCCGATGAGCGGCGCGATGACCATCGAGCCGACGACGACCGCCGGCGAATCGAGCAGGAGCCCTGCGGTGGCGATAATCGCGCTGATGACGGTCATGAGCGCGTAGTTCGACATCGAGGGGGCGAGGTCGTTTGCCTTCGAAGTGAGTTCCTCCCGCGCGATGCGGTCCTCGTCTTCCTCCTCGGCGTACTTCTCCTCCAGCTCGTCGAACTGGCTGGAGATGACGGTGTTCGCGTCCACGACAACCGTATAGCCGTCGTCGTTGATACCGACGTTCCGCAGCTCTTCGAGGACTGGTTCGAGCGCGTTGGTCGGGATCGGGAAGGTGACGACAGCGGTGAACTCCCGACCGCTCGTCTCGTCGGTGAGCACGTAATCGATGCCCTCGTCGGCCAACACGCCTAAAACGGCGTCGCGCTTCCCTGTCGGAATCAGTATCTGTACCAGCCGCACGGCTCCGGGTGGGACCCGCGACAATAAAAAAGGCGGCTAGTTAGCGGGTCCCAGGTGCAGAACTGGATTGAAGCGCGGCCGGAAATCGCGAAACAGTCGGCCCCCGCGAAACGGACGCGTTTTTCCCCGTCGGCGGAGTATACGAGGCATGTTCGAATCACGACCGGACCGGGACGCCGAGGTGGTGCTCGTCGGTCGGTCAAACGTCGGGAAATCGACGTTGATGCGCGAGATAACGGGCCACACGTTCGACACGGGCCAGCGACCCGGCGTCACTCGTTCGCCCAACCACTTCGACTGGGCCAGCGCCGACTTCGTCATCAGTGACCTCCCCGGCTTCGGGTTCATGAAAGGCGTCCCCGAAGACGTCAGAGAGGAAATCAAGACCGACGTGGTCCAGTACGTCGAGCGGAACGCCGAACATATTCTCGTCGGTATCCTCGTCGTGGACGGCAAGTCAGTCATCGACATCATCGACCGCCACTCCGGTCCCGACGAGATTCCACACGACGTGGAGATGTTTCATTTCCTCCGAGAGGTCGGCGTCGAGCCGGTCGTCGCAGTCAACAAGATGGACAAGGTCGACGACAGGGATGAGCGTCTGAACGAACTCTGTGACCGACTCGGACTGCACCCGCCATGGCAGCAGTGGCAGGAGACTATCGCACCGATCAGCGCGAAGCGCGGTTCCATCGAGCCGCTGAACGAGGCCGTCCGGCACCATCTCCACGAAGCCCAGCGAGACGACCTGTTCCAGTTCTTTTGAGCGGCTAAACCGTTCATAACCCGACCTTACCCGGAGATCATCCGTGTAACAGCAGGGCTCCAGCGTTTTGCATCATGCATCGTCCTGGGCCGTGTGAACCACTGTTCGTCGCTAGTTATACATTGTGAGTGAACATTGGCATATTGTCGCATATATAACAATAGGCAATATTCACGTACAGACGAGGACGATGAGTCAGATAATTGTATATCTCGGTCCGCCGCTGGGCCGACACCTATCGAGGTGGCTATGAGTCAACGCTCTTACGACTTTTTTGGCGATGTCGTCGTGACGGTTCTCGGGGACGGCGGGCGAACAAGCCGGCAATACCGCAAGATGTACGATCAGTTCGAAACTGACACGCCCGCGAACGACCCCGACATCGTCATCGAGGAGACGACGGAGGCAGTCCAGCCAGAGGTCGTCCTTGGCGACCCCGACGATCATTACGCCTGGACCGGCGACGAGTTCGTCATCCGAAACGGGGCGGACTTCATGGCGGTCACGCCGGGCTGGCAGCACATCCGGGTGACGCGCGGCTTTGAGCCCTTTTACTCCATCTATCCGGTCGAGTTCCGCATCCGACAGCAGCGGGCCGCGCGACAGCAGGCACTGATACACGCTTCGGGCGTGCGACTCGACGGCCAGACGACGCTGTTCCCGGCCTGGCGCGGAGCCGGCAAGACGAACACCTTGCTGTCGCTGTTGCGCGAGGGTGCGGATTTCCTCTCCGACGACCGACTCTGGGTCGGCGCGGACGGCACGGCTGTCGGCTACCCGCTCGGGGTGAACCTCCAACCGTTCAATATCGAGTCGTTCCCGGAGATAAAACGACAGCACGACACGGAACTGGACCGACTGCGCAGTGAACTCCACGAGTTTATCGACGAGCGAGTCGACAGGACCAATTCGTTCCCGGAAACGGCCCTCAACTTCGTGAACGACAGGTTTCTCGGCGACGACAACCGGGATTTCACGAACATCTCTGACCTGTATCCGCGTGCGGAACACGTCGAGCAGGCGACCGTCGACAACGTCGTGTTCCTCCAGGCCGCACCGAACGTGGACACGATCGCTGTGGAGGGCATCTCGACCGGGACTGCGATGTCGGCTACGTCGTCAATCTGTAACTTCGAATGGGACGGCCGGCTCAGGGAGTACTTCCACGCCTACGATTCCCTCGTGAACGACAGCTCGATGGTCGCCGCCCTCGATGCGGTCGTCGAACAGGAACGGGCGACGTTCCGGGAACTGTTCGACGACGTAGCGACCTACCGCGCACGTATCCCCCGAAAGCGGAACTGGGACGAACACAACCTCGACACCGCCATCGTCGAGGCCGTCGAATCGCTCGACTCACCGCGTGTGATACAGGCGATGGATTGAGCCGGTTACTGTCCGTCCGTCGCGAAAGCTGCGTTAAGCTACTATATAAACGGCGCGAGTCGCTGAAACAGTTGAATACGGCCGGGAGAGCGATTGCTGCGAGCGGCATCTATCGCGACACCGTGAAAAAACAACGACATACTCGCGGTAACGGAGCTATAACTAATCGCTGTCCAGCAAACGGGTCCGTGTTTGAGAGCTAGCAATGTATATATCACATGCCGGGAATGCGAGCCGATTGCAGACGTGGCGTTGTCGTCTTGGCGGCCGGGACGACGGGTGGCAGACAGGGAAACGACCGGGGTGCGCCCTGCCCCACCGCGGGACCTGTTCCAGGTGCGAGTATGGACAGTAGGACCGACAAATCCGGGGACCCGGCCAGGACGACCAGACGGAGCCTGCTCAAAGCTGTCGGTGCTGGCGTCAGCGTTACCGCGCTGGGAACCACTGCCAGTACCGGCCAACAGTCGGATTACTGGACAGTCGTCGCACTGCCAGATACGCAGGTGTACGCCAAAGACCAGACGCCCTACGCCAAGGAACAGACGGAGTGGATCGCCGAGAACGCCGACACGGAGAACATCGTGTTCGTCAGCCACGAGGGCGATGTGGTCGACCACGGCGACATCGATGCGGAGTGGCAGCACATGAACAAAGCTATGTCCAAACTCGACGGGGTAGTCCCCTACGCCACCGTGACGGGCAATCACGACTACGCGGTCCTGTGGGACCGTGATTCCTCGGTTGCCAAGTACAAGGAATACTTCGGCCCGTCGCGGTACGACGACCGGGACTGGTTCGGCGGGGCAGGCCCGACTAACGGTGATGAGGGCCGTGATAATCTCAACACCTATCAGCTGTTTTCGGCCGGCGGCTACGATTTCCTCCATCTCGGCCTGGAGTGGGAACCGCCGGGAACGGTGGACGACCAATCGACGTCTCTTGGGTGGGGCCAGAGCGTCCTCGATCAGTATCCGGACCGGGCAACGATACTCACGACGCACTCGTATCTCCGCGACGAGCCACAGCGACGGACGCGGGAGTTGCAGGAAGCGAGCAAGATGGGTAACACGGGTCAGACTGTCTGGGAGGAACTCGTCTCGCCGAACGACCAGCTATTCATGGTTCTCTGCGGCCACTGGCACGAGGGCACGGGCGAAAGTGGCGGGGAGGCCCACCAGGTGTCGACGAACGACGCCGGCTCACCAGTGTACGAGCTGCTTGCGAACTACCAGTTCCGAGATCACGGCGGGCACGGCCTGCTGCGCCGCATCGAATTCCGTCCCGGGGACGGGTCGGACGCGCCGGACCGGATCCAGGTGCGGACGTACTCACCGAGCACGGGGGAGGAAAAGACCGACAGCGACTCGCAGTTCGGGTTCGACCTGGACTTCGACGACCGGTTCGGGTCGACAGCGGCTGAGACGCCGGAACCGACAGCGACACCGGAGACGCCGGAGGGACCAACTGCCACGTTCCAGCAGGGAACGGACGGCTACAACGGGACGACTGACACGGTGATACGCGCCGCCGACCCGGAGACGAGCTACGGTACCGACGAGACACTGTCTATCGACGGAAGCAGTCCGGAGGGGTCGGACAGTAGCACGCAAGCCCTCCTTCGGTTCGACGGTATTATCGGTACAGACGCCGGGAAGATTCCGCCCGGTTCGGACGTGGAACAGGCCACGGTAGCGCTTGAGACATCTGATGGGGGAGACGGTGCGGCGATCCACCGGCTGCGCACGGACTGGAGCGCCGACGCGACGTGGGCATCGCTGGACGGCGGCATCCAGACTGATGGCTCCGAGGCCCTCTCCGATGCGGTCGCACAGACCGATGCAGTCGAAACAGGCGAGACATCGATCGACGTGACGGCAAGCGTGCAGGCGTGGGTCAGCGGCGCACGGAACAACGGGTGGGTGTTTCGCCCGCTCGGGAACGACGGTTGGGACATCCAGAGCGCCGACAGCGCCACACCACCGGTGCTGACTGTCAGCTACACCCCCAGCGAGACCCTGGCCGGCGACGCCGACGGCGACGGTGACGTCGACGCTGACGACGTGACCCGGCTCCAGCGGTCAGTCGCCGGCGAGGACGTCGACATCGACCGGGACGCGGCAGACGTCGACGGTGACGGTGACGTCGACATCGGCGATGCCGTTGCCGCAGAGAACCTGGCAGAGGGAGACCGATGAGAACTAGTCGGACAATCGTCGTAGCCGTCGCCCTCGCGGTCGTGGTCGGGACGCTCCCGATAGCGGCCGCCGCACTGGCACCGGGGTCGGCGAGCGCGATATCGCTCGGTGACACAGTCGCGGGAGCGTCCGGCGGCACGATCTCCGTTACGCCAGGTGAGACCGTTACTGTGCAGGTCTGGGCCAACGCGACGGCGGTCCGCGGCTACCAGACCAACGTCACGTTCGACCCCACCACCGCGGAGATTGACAGCGTTGCCGGCAGCGACGACTTCGACGACCCGGTCGCGAACGTGAACAACGACGCCGGCTGGGTCGCGTTCAATCAGCTTCGGTCCGGGGAGACGAACGACCCTGTTCTCGCCCAGGTCACGCTCACTGTCCCGGCGGATGCGGCCGGGTCCACACAGCTCACCTTCGTCGAAGCGGACACCAAACTGTCGAACAGCGACGGCGAGACTATCTCACCCGAAGCGTTCAACAGCGTTGAGTTGCGTGTCGACACTGGTTCAGCGACACCGACAGAAACCGCCACCGCGACGCCGACCGAAACGTCGACCGACGATGGCGGCGGTTCTGACGACGGGGACGACGGTGGTAGCACCGATAATAGCGATGATAGCAGCGACAACGACGACGATAGCGATGCCGACAACAGCGGTGGTGGCGGTGGAAGCGGAGGCGGCGCTATCTCCCCACCTGAACCATCGTTCTCGGTGGTAAACACGTCGCTCAACAGAACGTCGGTAGCGACCGGACAGCCGGTCATGGTGTCCGGAACCATCGAGAACGATGGTGACGAAGACGGGACGTTCGAAGCGCGTGTCTACGACAACGGGACGGTGATGGATACGAACGCGAGTGTGGATATCCCGGACGGAGAGCAACGCCAGGTGAACCTCACAGTCCGGTTCAATTCATCCGGGGTCCATGCTGTGAAACTCAACACGACCAGTGTGGGCAACGTGACCGTTCGAACGGCGAACAGTACCACGAACGAGACCATGACACCGATGCCGAACTCGACGGCGACGGCCACTGTGGCCGGCACCGAGACGATCACCGCAACACAGATCGATACACAGACGACACCGTCGAACACTGTAACCGAGGCCTCGACGCCCGCGTCCGGCGTTCAGACGGCAACGACGGACGGTTCCGGCCCCGGCTTCGGCCCCACCGCCGTTGTCGGCTCGCTGTCGCTGTTACTCGGCTGGCTCGGCTATCGACGGGACGGGGAGACGTGAATCCAGAACGGTCTCGTCACTGCATCCTGCCACCCCGTCGACAATCGGTGGGGCCGAATCTGTCGTCGTGTTCACCCACGTCCGGGGCCAGACTATCGACAACATCGCCGACGAGGACGATGTTGACGCCGACTTCATCCCGGGCACCGTCGGTGACACGCTAGATCGTATCCTCGTTCCGTTACGCGGTGACAGCATGTGGCGCATTCTCGGTTTCGTCGGGGTCATGTTACGCGAGAGCGATGCGACCGCGACCGTCTACCACGTCGCGGACTCGGAGGAGGAGAGCTCCCGCGGCGAGTTACTGGTCCGGAGCGCCTGCGACCAGCTGGTCGAAGACCGACCAATCGACGCCGAGTCGACTGGCGTAACGAGCGCGCTGAGTCGGCCCCCGACGCTATCGTCGATGCTGCCACGAAGCACGACCTGCTCATCGTCGGCGAGTCGGAACCCTCGCCGACGGAACGCATTCTGGGCGATGTAACTGACAGCGTCATCGGGGAATCGTCCGACCCGCTGTTGATCGTCCGCAACAGGTGGGGTTACGGCAGCTTGTCCTTGAGTTCGATCTCCCTCGCGTAGAGCAGATACCAGGCGACAGCAGCGAATGTCAGGATGACGCCGAGAGCCCGCGAGAGTGGTTGCATGAACAGGATCAGTGCGAAACTCGCACCACCGCCGATGATCGGAACGGCCGGGTAACCGGGGGTTTCGAACGCGGGGTCGTACCAGTCCGGATCGCGCCGGCGAATCACGATGAGCGCGACACAGGTGAGCCCGTACATGACGAGGTGGAGAAACGACGCGACTTCGGCGAGCACTTCGGTCCGGCCGGTTGCAACCAGCACGACGGTCACGCCGCCGACGAACGACAGCGCGAAGTGTGGCGTGCCGTACTCCCGGTTGACCTCGGCGGCTTTCGCCGGAACGAGCGCGTCCGAGCTCAGTCCGTACAGGGCACGCGAGGCACTCAGAATCGATGCGTTCGCTGAGGAGATGGTCGCGAGCAACCCGGCGACCAGAATGACGACGACACCCGGGAAGCCGAGATACTCCCGAGCGATTTCGACGATTGCCGTCTCGCCCATGGGACCGATGACGCTTGGCTCGAACGTGCTGCCGGCGATTAGCATCGTGATGATGTAGAGTACCCCGACCAGCAGGATCGAGCCGAGCATCGACAGCGGCAGGTTCCGGTCTGGGTCGACGACATCCTCGGCGACGGTTGCAATCTGTGCGAAGCCGAGATACGAAGTGAACACGAGCGCGGCAGTGGTCAGTATCGGCCCGAACCCTTCGGGTGCGAACTCCGTTGGCACACGCGATGCCCCGCGAACACCCAGGACATCGAGACCACTGACCGTCAGGAAGACGGTGAGGATTGCGATCAGAAAGCCCACAACGGCGTTCTGGAGTGATTCGGTGTTCTCCGTTCCGAAGACACTCAGGACAGTCAACAGGATTCCCGCCGTGGCCGCGAACAGCAGGACGATGTTGAGCGGGCCGAGGGGCGTCTCGGTTGTCGGGATGACGCCCGCTTCAACGAGAATCGCGGCCGCGTACTCGCCGAGACCAACCAGATAAAACGCCGATGCGAACATGAGACCGAACGTGAGTCCGATGCCGACGATGGCCCCCGGCAGGGTTCCAAGGCCCCTGGAGGTGAAGTAGTAACCGCCGCCACTCTGGGGCATCGCCGTCGCAAGTTCTGATGTCGGCAGCGCAACCAGCAGGGCGATGACAGCCCCGATAGCGAACGAGACGGCTGCCGCCGGACCGGCCTGTCCCGCAGCCAGACCGGGAAAGACGAATATCCCCGCACCGATCATGGTCCCCGTGCCGATTGTTACCGCGCCGACTAAACCGATAGTCCGGTCGAGTTCGCCTTCAGCCTCCCGCTTTCCACTCGCAGGCACTATCACCGCATATGAACGAACGGCCGATAAAGATGGGTGCGAAACAGGCCTGCCCTCCTGCACAGGACAGTGGCTGGCAAATGACACAAGTGGGGGGGGTCATCGACGAATCGTGCGATGATCCATCGAGCTCGCGGCGGTGAGACAGCAGCGAACACACTACTCAATCGGTGTACTGTTTTTATAAAGAAGCGGCGACGTGTCGCGATTACCGAACGCGCGGAGCGCGTATGGACTCGCCGGGATTTGAACCCGGGGCCTCTTCCTTGCGAAGGAAGCGATCTGCCACTGATCTACGAGCCCGCGTGGTCTGCCACTCGAACGCGGAGTTATAAAAACCCTGCGCGTGAGAGCGGCCTTCGATAGCGATTCACACTGTCCCGGCCAGCGGTTCGGACGGGCGTACACAACGACGCTGTCGCGAAGCGACAGCCCCCGGGGTATTAGTCCTCGAGGACGATCTCGATGGAGACGTCGTTGGGAACCTGGATGCGCATCAGCTGGCGCAGTGCCCGTTCGTCGGCGTCGATATCGATGAGCCGCTTGTGGACGCGCATCTCCCAGTGTTCCCACGTCGCGGTCCCCTCACCGTCGGGGGACTTGCGGGTGGGAACCTCCAGCGTCTTGGTGGGGAGCGGAACCGGACCGGAGAGTTCGACGCCGGTCTTGTTCGCGATCTCCCGCACGTCGGCGCAGATGTCGTCGAGGTCCTCGGGGCTTGTGCCCGCGAGCCGAACGCGTGCCTGCTGGGACATACGTTATCGCTCGTTGACGCTGAGGACTTTGCCGGCGGCGATGGTCTGACCCATGTCGCGGATGGCGAACGAGCCGAGCTCCGGAATCTCGGAGGACGGCTCGATGCTGAGCGGCTTCTGTGGGCGGACCGTCACGACGGCAGCGTCCCCGTTCTGGATGAAGTCGGGGTTCTCCTCGGCGACCTCGCCGGAGGACGGGTCGATCTTCTTGTCGATGGACTCGACAGTACAGGCGACCTGTGCCGTGTGGGCGTGGAAGACCGGCGTGTACCCTTCCGTGATGACGGACGGGTGCTGCATCACGACGATCTGGGCCTGGAAGGTCTCGGCGACCGACGGCGGGTCGTCGGCCGGACCGCAGACGTCACCGCGTCGGATGTCGTCCTTGCCGACGCCGCGGACGTTGAACCCGACGTTGTCACCGGGCTCGGCCTTCGGGACTTCCTCGTGGTGCATCTCGACGGTCTTCACTTCACCGGAGACGTCAGACGGCTGGAAGCTGACGTTGTCGCCCGTGTTCAGCATACCCGTCTCGACACGGCCGACCGGGACCGTACCGATACCGGAGATGGTGTAGACGTCCTGAATCGGCAGGCGGAGCGGCGCGTCC
>ENA-ORCO01001046-ORCO01001046.1-marine-metagenome-genome-assembly--contig:-NODE-1046-length-10065-cov-3.002503_pt1 | contig 10065 bp, 8 predicted proteins | sample MGYA00248633_ERZ508508 | MGnify/ENA primary metagenome ERZ508508 (study PRJEB26179, sample SAMN06268845) | marine metagenome | isolation source: A23 P1 aerobic enrichment on pine of planktonic cells taken...
CCAGAGGGTCCTGCTCGCCCCGCTCGCGGGCTTCCTCTGGCAGGGTTCAAATCCGCGCTCGCCCCTGATCGCGGCTCGCGACCGCCGTTCGCGCTGCCTCGCTCAGCGAGGCAGACGCTCACCGGGATGCTCGCCGCAGAAGCAGTGGGACCGCGCGGATTTGAACCGCGGTCACGGGCACCCAAGGCCCGAAGGATACCAAGCTACCCTACGGTCCCGCGAGTGGAAGGTCCGCACGCGCCGGTGGTAAGGATTTCGTTGCGCCGGGATCGGATCGTGCCTGGTGCGAGTCGCACCGACATAGACCTCAGTGCTCCTCGCGCAACTCCATGGCCGCGACGATGTCGGTGGGCGCATCGCCCCGCCGGACCGCGGCGAGTAGGGCGTGGGCGTCCGCCGGCGAGAGGAAGTGTCGCGTCACCGCGCGGCCGAGCGGGGTCGGTTCCAGGCCGTCGATGAAGCCGTACTCGATGAGCTTCCCGAGGGCGTGTTTCGTCGGGATCTCGCCGACCATCCGGTCGTTGAGCGCTTTCGCGCCGGACCCCGCGACGGTGATGTTGGCCAGCGTCTCCGCGACCGCCGCGGCCTCGTCGTACCGCGTCGTCACCGGCTCCATCTCGCCCTTGAGCAGCGTGAAGGCGACCTCGTCCTCGGTCCGCTCCTGGCCGTGGTGGTAGGTCCCGTCGGGTTCGACGAGGAGGTAGACCGTCCCCTGGTCGTGGTAGTCGGGGCGGCCCGCCCGCCCGAGCATCTGCTCGAACTCCTGGACGGTGAGCCACTCGATGCCCATCGCCAGCGAGTCGAAGATCACCTGCGAGGCCGGGAAATCCACACCCGCCGCCAGCGCCGCGGTCGTCACGACGGCCGCGAGGTCCTGCTCCCCGAACATGCGCTCGACCTTTTTCCGGCGTCCGTAGTCCAGGCCGGCGTGGTAGGGAGCGGAACTGTACTCCAGGCGCCGGGAAACCTCGTGACACCGCCGCCGGGAGTTGGTGAACACGATCGTCTGGCCCCGGTAGCCCTTCGAGGACGTGCGGTCGAACTCCCGTTTCACCAGCTTGTTCTCGACGTCGGGTTTCTCCTGCCCCGAGGCAAAGGTGAGGTGGCGGTCGATCGGCACCGGGCGCTCCTCGAACTCGATGGTGCGAGCCCCGAGCACCTCGCCCAACTGTCCCGGGTTCCCGACGGTCGCGGAGAGGTAGATCCACTGGGTGGGTGTCGTCGCAGTCTCCCCATTCGCGCGCTCCTCGCGCTCCTCGCAGTAGTACTTCAGCCGCGAGATCAGGCCGTCGAGGCGGTGGCCGCGGTCCTCGTCGGCCAGGCCGTGGACCTCGTCGATCACGACCGTCCCGATCTCACCGAGATCGCGTCCCGTCCTGAGGGCGTGGTCGATCCCCTCGTAGGTGCCGACGATCACGTCGGCGTTCGGGTCGAAGCGAGTGCCGTCGTCGTTGATCCGCGAGGCGCCCACGCGGATGGTCACGTCGAGCACGTCGCCGTAGCGCTCCTCGAAGTCCTCGTGTTTCTGGTTGGCGAGCGCGACCAACGGGACGAGGAACAGCAGCTTCCCCTTCCCGTTGAGCGCGTTGTTGACGCCGGCGAGTTCGCCCACGAGCGTCTTCCCGGTCGCCGTCGCGCTCACGACGAGCTGGTCGTCCCCGTCGAAGAGGCCGTTCTCGACCGCGAGGCTCTGCACCGGCAGCAGCTCGTCGAACCGCCCCTCGACGCGTTCCTGGAGCGCGGGATGGAGGTTCAGCGAGTCCGTGGGGACGGGGTCGATCTCGTCGGTCGTCGCCGAGATGGTGTCGAACTTCGTGAGGTCGGGGTCGAGGTTCCCCTTGAGGAGATTGGCGACCCGTTCGAGGTCCTGGACCTCCAGGAGGAGGTCGTAGAGCCGTTCCCGGGCGGAACCGGTCATCTCGCCGTGGAAGGCGAGTTCGCGGTCGAGCTCCGCCCTCGCGCAGTCGGGGCAGATCTGCTCGCCGTCGGCCTCGATGGCCGTGTCGCTCGTGATCGGCGAGTACCGCCCCTCGCCGGCGCAGTACCGGCAGGTCCGGACGGTCTTGGCGTCGAGCTGGTAGGCGTCGAGCATCGCGCGCAGGCGCTTGCGCATCGCCGGCGGCGTCTGCTCGGAGATGCGGATCCGCGAGGCCCGGCGGGCGAGTTCGACGAACTGGTCGGGGTCCCGGGGCTCCTCGCTCGACCCGCGCTTGACGCGGAACTTGGCCGGGCGCGGACCGGCGTCGGTCTCCTGGAGTTCGAGGACACCCTGGAAGACGCGGTCGCCGTCGCGGACGACGACGACGCGGAAGGCGTCCCCGGTCTCGTGGAGGAACAGCGTGTCCACCTGCGCGACCTGCTGTGACACGGCCTGTGGTAGGACGAGCGGGTATGAAAGCGGTTCGACTGACGCCGACTCCGGTGCGGGCCGGCGAGGGGACCCCCGGCTGCGTCGGCTGACCCGTGGCCGCTTCCGTCGGGCCGGCCGGCCGACCACTTCCGCCCCGCCAGCCGAAGACTCTTATCGGATTGCGCACAACCGACGAGGGAGATGGCCCAGGCCCAGGAACAGGACCTCACCGATCGGTTCATCCAGTTCTACCGCAACTACTACCGGGACCAGATCGGCGACCTCGCCCAGAAGTATCCCAACGAGAAGCGCTCGCTATACGTCGATTACGACGACCTGTACACGTTCGATCCGGACCTCGCAGAGGACTACCTCAACAAGCCCGAACAGATCGCCGAGTATGCGAGCGAGGCCTTGCGCCTGTACGACCTCCCCGCGGACGTGAAACTCGGGCAGGCCCACGTCCGCCTGCACAACATCCCCCAGGAGGTCGACATCCGGAACATCCGCGTCCACGACGACCACATCGGGACGATGGTCTCGGTCTCGGGGATCATCCGCAAGGCCACGGACGTGCGCCCGAAGATCACCGAGGCCGCTTTCGAGTGCCAGCGCTGCGGGACGATGACCTACATCCCGCAGGTCGACGGCTCGTTCCAGGAACCCCACGAGTGCCAGGGCTGTGAGCGCCAGGGCCCCTTCCGCGTCAACTTCGACCAGTCGGAGTTCGTCGACGCCCAGAAGATCCGCGTCCAGGAGTCCCCCGAGGGCCTGCGCGGCGGCGAGACCCCACAGGCCATCGACGTCAACATCGAGGACGACATCACCGGCAACGTGACCGCCGGCGACCACGTCCGCGTCGCGGGCGTCCTCAAGCTAGACCAGCAGGGCGGCGACCGCGACAAATCGCCCATGTTCGACGTCTACATGGACGGGTTCGCCGTCGAGATCGAGGACGAACAGTTCGAGGAGATGGACATCACCGACCAGGACAAGCGCAAGATCGTCGCCCTCTCCGAGGAAGAGGACCTCTACGACGAGATGGTCGGCGCCATCGCCCCCTCGATCTACGGCTACGAGCGCCAGAAACTCGCCATCATCCTCCAGCTCTTTTCGGGGGTCACGAAACACCTCCCCGACGAGTCGCGCATCCGCGGCGACCTCCACATGCTCCTGATAGGTGACCCTGGAACTGGCAAATCTCAGATATTATCATATATCAAAAATATCGCACCGAGATCTGTCTATACATCAGGGAAAGGAAGCAGTTCCGCCGGCCTTACGGCGGCAGCTGTTCAGGACGACTTCGGAGAAGGCCAACAGTGGACGTTAGAGGCTGGCGCGCTCGTTTTGGCCGACCAAGGGATCGCAGCGGTCGACGAACTCGACAAGATGCGCTGCGTGACCGGCGACACGCTCGTCCACTTCGGTGACAGTGTATCACGGATCGGAAAGTTCGCACGGGATATCGGAGAGAATGGAACAGTCGAAGAACTACCGAACGGGCGAACGATTCGCGACGTGGACGCGACCGTCTGGACGATGGACGACGACGGGTCGCTCGTCGAGCGACCGGTGACGGCCGTCCACGAGTACGAGGCTCCCGACGAACTGACGCGGGTGACGCTGCGGACGGGCGAGCGGGTGACCGGGACGGCCGACCATCCGTTCTTCGTATTCGAGGACGGCGAGCGCGTGGAGAAACCGGCGGCCGACCTCGAACCGGACGACTGGGTGTACGTCCCGCGTCGACTTCCCGAGGCCGCGACCGACGGTGCCGGTGTCGCGACCGGATCGAACGATATCTCGGTCGGCGCAGGCGACGGAGACAGCGTCTCACCGTCTATGGGCGCTGTCCTGGGCTACCTCGCGGGAGACGGGAACGTCTACTACGACCAGTCCGGGGGCGTGTACGGGATCCGGTTCATCAACAGCGAGGAGGAGTTGCTGACCGACTTCGAAGACGCGTGTCGCGAGGCGTTCGACGCCGAACCCGTCCGGCCGCCGAGCGAACAGCGCGACGACGGCGTCGAGACGGTCCGTATCCACGGACGCGAGTACGCCGACGAAGTGCTCGACGCCGGGATGAACCTGGAGACCTACGACGGGAAACGGCTCCCAGAAGCGGTGACGCGGTCGTCCCGGTCGGCGAAGGCCGCGTTCGTCCGCGCGCTCGCGGACAGCGAAGGGTCGGTCGGCGAGCGCAACGTCCGGATCCACTCCGCGAGCTACGAGCTCCTGCTCGGGACGAAGCACCTCCTGCTCGAGTTCGGGATTTCGAGTCAGATCGGGAGGCAGGAACGCGACGACAAGCGGGACGTCTATCGGCTGACGATCACTGACGCCGACTCGCTCGCCGCGTTCGAGCGCCGGATCGGCTTCACGCTCGACCGGAAACGGCGCGCGCTCGAAGGCGTCGTCGACACCGTCAGCGGCGACCGGACAATCCTCGACGTAGTCCCCGACTGCGGCGAGTTGCTCGCCGAGACGCGCGAGTCGCTCCGGCTACAGCAGTCCGAGTGCGGGATCAACGGGGTGACCTACTGCAACTTCGAAACCGGGGCGGCGAATCTTTCGTTCCGACTCGCCCGTGACGTGCTCGACGCGTTCGAAGAGCGGAAACGAGCGGCCGAGCGTGACGGGACGGCACTCCCGGACGACGCTTCGTGGGAGGCGCTCGACAGACTGACCGACGCTTATCACCTCTCCCAGCGAGAACTCGCCGCCGACACCGAGTTCAGCCAACAGCAGGTCTCCTATCACTGGGGCGACCACGAGGGGTTGCGACGGACACTCTCCGAGGAGGTCCGTGACGTTCTCGCGACTGTCGCCGATACCGACCTCACGCCGTTGCGCGACCTGGTCGACGGCGACGTGAAGTGGCGGCGCGTCGATTCGGTCGACACCGTCGCTCCCGAGGCCGCCACCGACGCCGAGGCGCTCGCCAGAGAGGAACTCGCGACGGTGCTCGACTGTCCCGTCGACGACGCCGTGTCGGAGGCTCGGAACCTCCTCTCGTCAGCACCCGACCTCGAAGACTGGGCGTCGCTCCGGGCCGCGCTCGGCCGTCACGGCGTCGCGCAGACTGAGGTCGCCGACGCCGTCGACGTGAACCAGGCGACGCTCTCGCGGTGGTCGCGCGGTGTCGTGGCCACCGACCGGTTCGACGAGGTTCGAGCGGCGGCGCGAGCCCGCATCGACGAGGTCCGCGACACGGTCCGGTCGCTGCTCGACGACGTCGAGAGCGCCGCACAGCCGAAGGTGTACGACCTGACTGTCGAGGGAACGCACAACTTCGTCGCGAACGGGATGGTCGTCCACAACTCCGAAGACCGTTCGGCGATGCATCAGGCGCTCGAACAACAGGAAATAAGTATCAGCAAAGCTGGAATTAACGCGACACTCAAGTCGCGCTGTTCGTTGCTCGGGGCGGCCAACCCCAAGTACGGGCGGTTCGACCAGTACGAGTCGATCGGCGAGCAGATCGACCTGGAACCGGCGCTGATCTCGCGGTTCGACCTGATCTTCACGGTGACCGACCAGCCCGACGCCGAGGAAGACAGGAATCTGGCCGAGCACATCCTGCAGACGAACTTCGCGGGGGAGTTGCACACCCACCGCGTGGAGTCGAACACCTCGAACTACAGCGCGGACGAGGTGGACAACGTCACCGAGGACGTGGCGCCGACCATCGACGCCGAACTGTTGCGCAAGTACATCGCCTACGCGAAGCGCAACTGCTTCCCGACGATGACCGAGGAGGCACGGCAGGCGATCCAGGAGTTCTACGTCGACCTGCGGGCCGAGGGCCAGGACGAGGACGCGCCGGTGCCGGTGACCGCCCGGAAACTGGAGGCACTGGTGCGACTGGCGGAGGCGAGCGCGCGGGTGCGCCTGTCCGACCGGGTGACCGAGGACGACGCCGAGCGGGTCATCGAGATCGTCCGGTCGTCGATGGAGGACATCGGCGTCGACCCGGAGACGGGCGAACTCGACGCGGACGTGATCGAGTCGGGGACCTCGAAGAGTCAGCGCGACCGCATCAAGAACATCAAACACCTCATCGACGAGCTGGAGTCGGAGTACGACGAGGGAGCGCCGATAGACGTGGTCGTCGAGCGCGCAGAGGAGATCGGCATGGACGAGAGCAAAGCCGAACACGAAATCGAGAAGCTCAAACAGAAAGGCGAGGTGTACGAGCCCCGCACCGACCACCTGCGCACGACCTGAGCCGATGGACCGCATCTCCGCACTCCGGAACGTCGAGCAAGCGCTGGCGGCCTTCGAGAGCGGCGAGACCGACCTGACGGGGCTGGAACGCGAGGTTCGCGGCGTCCTCCGGACCTACGCGACGGAGTTCGAGGGGGATCTGGCGGCCTATCGCGCCAGCGGGTCGGGGGCGGTCGACGGCGTGGTCGTGCTCGCGCCGGACCCGACTGCGGCCCGCGAGCGGGTGCGCAACCTCGTCGCGGACCCGGGGGCGTTCGAGGTAGCGCCCGTCGACGAGTAGAGCTCACTCGCCTGCGAACGGGCGGTGAGCGGGCGGTCTACCAGACAGTGAGCGGAAGGATTTTACTCGCGGGGCGGAAAGAACGAGCGAGACAGACGGATACCCGACGATGACGGACGTACACACCGAACTGGCCGACGCGCGCAACGTGTTGCTGTGTGCCCCGTCGCTGAGCGGGGCCGAGAGCGAGACGTGTACGGACCTGCTGATACCGGCCGAGCCGGCGGGCGCGAGCGTACTCTGGGTGACCTTCCGCCGGGACGCGACCGCCTGCGTCGACCAGTGGTTCGCGTCGACCGACGACGACCCGCGCGACGGCGCCGTCATCGTCGTCAGCGAATCGGGTGCGTCCGCGGATTTCGACGGCATCGAGGTCGAGACCATCTCCTCGCCGAGCGATCTGACGGGGCTCGGGATCGCCATCGGCGAGTTCCTCTCTGGGTGGGAAGGCGAGCCCGTGGTCTGTTTCGACTCGCTGACCGCTATGTTGCAGTACGTCACCGTCGAGACGGCCTACGAGTTCCTCCACACGATCACCGGCCAGCTCTACGCCGCCGACGCCCGCGCGCACTTCCACATCGATCCCACCGCCCACGACTCCCGGACCGTCGAGGGTATCACTTCGCTGTTCGACGCGACCGTCTCGCTCGCCGACGGCGAGCCGGAGATCCGAAAGCGGGACCTGCTGGAGTAGTCTCCCACTCATAGTGATTATTGTAGCGATGTACCGGTACGCGCCGACAACGGGGTCGGCGCGATCCGGAAATAATCTACAATAATCCCTATCAGTCACTCTGGCTGTCGTGACGGTGAAGCGAACGTTTTATTTCGAGCGGTAGCGAAGCGCTCGGCCGTGCTACTGGTGGTGACCTACTCGCGGGCGGCGCGGGGGACGCTCCGCAACGTCTGTCGGACTCACGAGGGGAGCGTGGTCCGGCGGTTCGGGCGGGCGGCGCTGCTGGCCGAGACGGAGTTCGCGGCGTTCCAGGCGCTCAGGCTGCGCGAGAAACACGGCGAAGACGTCCAGATCGAGCGGACCCGCCCGTTCAACGAGTTCGAAACCGTCGACGCCGAGGTGCGCGAAGCTGCCCGCGCCTACGAGAATCGAGAGCGCTCGTCGGTGCCGTATTCGAGTTTCGCGGCCGGGACCGACTTCCCCGACCCCGAGCGCCTGCGCGAGCGCGACCTCTCGCGATGAGCGACGCCGTCACCGTTCGGGTCGGAGACGAGCGTCGGCGCGGGCACGCGGTCGACTGTTCGGACCTGTTGCCGGCGGCCGACCGGGTCGTCGCGGCGGTCCGCGACGAGACCGCCGACCGCTCCGATTCGGCGCCGCTCTCGGTGACGTGTCCGACGGCCGGGCCGGTTCACGACCACGTCGGACTCGTGAGTCCATCGATGACGCTCCGCACGCGGACGGCGCTGGCCGCGGCAGCCCGCTCGCGCGGCGTGGGGACGCCGGTCGACGACGGGCTTGCCGCGGCCCGAGCGGCGCTGGCCGACGTCCAGGTACCTGCGACGCCGGACCTGGAACGTGCGCGGCGCCGGCTCGCGGGAACCGAATCGGCCGTCGACGAGTGTCGCGAACGCGTCGCCACGCTCCGCGGGCGGATCCAGGCCCGCCGCGAGGACGGGCGGGAGACGACCGGCCTCGAGGGAGAACTGGCTGAAGCGACGGCCGAACTGTCCGAACACGAGACCGAGCGCGCGGCCGCACGGGAGGCGCTGAGCATGGCCCGCCGCGAGGCGCGCGCGAGTCGCGACGCCCGCGAGCGCCGTCGCAGACTCGAAGACCGGCTGGCGAACCTCAAACGCACCGCTCGCGACCACCTCGTCGAGGCGGTCCGTGACCGGTACGCGGCAGCGGTCACGGCCGCGCCGGGCGAGGCTCGCCCGGCGGACGACGGGTCGCCCGCCGACGCGGACCCGTTCGCGGTGGACGACGTGACCGCGGCGCTGGCGGTCGCTCGTGTGGCCGACGTGCGAGCGCCGGTCGTCCTCGCCTGTGACCGCTTCGCCGACCCGGCCGCGGCCGCGGCGTGGCTCGACGCGCCCGTGATCCGGGTGTCGCCGTCGGCGTGACCGCACTGCTCCGTGCGTTTATATCGGAGGGGGCGACCAGGCCCGCTATGGTTTCCCTCGAGTGGGACGTCGAACGGACAGACGGGGTGACACTCGTCACCCTGTACGTCGCGTCCGAGCGGGAGTGTCGCGTCCGCATCGCGAACCGCCTCGACGGGCCGGTGTGGCCGCCGCGTCGCCGCGGCCAGCCCGCGGCCGGCTGGGACGGCGACGAGTACACGGGGACTGTCCCGGCTGACGGCCGACTGACAGTGGGCTACGCGACGTCCGCACAGCCGGCGGAGCCGCCCGCCGAAGTCGTCGCCACCGGCCCGCCCGACACGGGCGACGGCGACCGTTCCGGACGGAGTCCGCGGCTCGCCGACGGCGGCGAGGCCGAGGAACCGGTTCCGGACGGCGGGCAGGTCGACACCGACGCTCGCGACGAGCAATAAGGACCGGCGCGTTCAACTTCTTCGATCGGGTTTCGGCGTTTCCAAATCGATTCGGATCGCAAGTGATCGCCCACAGCAGCGGTGATGTCTGCCGACCACGACGTTTGTGACGTTCGACACCTGACGTTCGGTTCCGACCCGGACGGTACGACACGCCACTACGTCGCGAGAATGAGTCCGGTGGCGAACATCAGCACCGCGATTGCGGCGAGAATGAGGGCGAGCAGATCTCTGTCACTCATACCGACGCTTCGAGACTTACAGTCAAAGGTGCGTCGGTTGCGTCGGCGGCGTCGAACGGGTGGCTTAACCGACTCCGAGTCGAATCCCAGCGCGTGACAGAAGGCGAAACCGCGCGCGACACCACCGGCGGCGCAACAGGGGGCGACGACCGCTCCGGGCGTAGCGACGACCGTAGCACGCCCCGTGGATACGAGGGGCAACGTCTGGTCGTCGGTCTCTACGCGATGCTCGTCGGCGTCGCTGCGACGGCCGGGTTCCTGACCGGGGCGTTCATCGAGGGACTCGAAGCCCCGCGGTTTCTCTTTCTCGTTCCGTTGCCGCCCTCCCCGCTCGGGTTCGCCGCCTACGGGGGGATGACGGTCGCGCTCGTTCTCGGCGTTCCGCTGGTGCTCGTCGTCTACGTCTCGGAACGTCTCGACGATGCCTGATCGACGCGAGCGGTCGAC
>ENA-ORCO01001048-ORCO01001048.1-marine-metagenome-genome-assembly--contig:-NODE-1048-length-10048-cov-2.788787_pt1 | contig 10048 bp, 4 predicted proteins | sample MGYA00248633_ERZ508508 | MGnify/ENA primary metagenome ERZ508508 (study PRJEB26179, sample SAMN06268845) | marine metagenome | isolation source: A23 P1 aerobic enrichment on pine of planktonic cells taken...
GTAAGTCTCACCAGATGGTGGCGCTCTATCACTGTTTCCAGTCGCCCAACGTCGTCGGCGACTGGGCCGATGGCCGCATCGAAGGTCTCGGTGACGCACTCCCTGACGATGCGCTCCCGATCGTCGTCTCCCTCCAGAAGGAACAGTACGACTACCTCTGGGAGCCCCTGTTCGAGAAACTCGACTACGAACCCGACGAAGACGATTACGACGACGAAGGTGGCTACCCGACTATCGACGTCATCCAGGACGCCGTCGGAGACCGGACGGTCGCGTTCTTCATGGACGAGCTGGAAGACTTCTTCCAGTCTCTCAAAGGCGAACGCAAAGGTGCGAACAAAGGCTTCCTCCAGGCGCTCTTCGAAACGACGACTCAGCCGAACACTGAACTCTTCGCGTTCGTCTCTGTCCTCCGTGAAGGCTCTGACGTCCACGATATTCTCTCTCGCGAGCCCGAGCGCGTCCAGGTCAATATGTCGAACCAGGTCGAGATCGAGGACGTCCTCCGCCACCGTCTTATCGACTCCATCGACGACCGCTCCGCGATGCGCTCGCTCGTGGACCAGTACATCGAAGCCTACGCGGACACCGACTACGTCGACCTCCCCGATGGACTTCGGGAGGACATGTACGACACCTACCCCTTCCATCCCATCCTCATCGACTCGCTGAAAACGCGGTACTTCGCGGAAACCCAGTCGGGCGCGACCCGCGGGATGCTCTATCTCTTCGCGAAGGTCCTCGTCGACTGCTACCAGGAGATGGATCTCATCACTCACGGTGTGGTCGACGCCGTCGATTACAACGACGAGCTGGGGCGTATCAACGTCGAACACTCCCGGGCAGATCGCTGTTACGACGACATCGATGAACGCCTCGCTGACGCCGATATCACCTACGGTCGCCCCATCCTCAGCACAGTCCTCATCTACTCGCTCACACCAGGGCTCGCAGAGGGCGCGACAACCTCAGACATCGTGATCGGGACCTACCACGCTGGCGACCGCATCAACGATATCATCGTCGACCTCGAACGCCTGCAAGGTGAGGTCTACCACCTCTGGCGTTCCGACGACCGCTACGTCATTCGCGAGGACGAGAACCCGCGCTCGCTCGTGCGGAACGCAGCTCGCGATGTCGACGACGAAGACGCGATGGAGCTGATCGGCGATACGGTCGAGAAGATCTTCGGCGCCGGCGCACACGCGGTCGGCTTCAACGTCGACGACGAACTCGAGAGCGTTCCGGACAGCCAGAACATCAAGACTGTCGTCAAGAACGGTCCGTGGGACGAGGACAGCGTCGCGGAAGTCATCATGAACCAGCCCGCTGGCCGGCAGTGGCGGAATACGTTGGTGTTCGTCCAGCCGAAGAACGGCAAGACGATCTCGACCACGTCCCAGCAAGAGAAGTTCCTCGGGAAAGCGAAAGAGGTCATTGGCGCAGATATTCGAGCTGCCGACGAGAGTCTGGCCGAGGAGATCCGCGAGGAAATCGAAAAGCTCGGTGACGACTACGAGGAGGACCTCGCCGAGCGCTTGGAGAGCGCATACGGTGAGATCATCGACGGTGACGACCTTCTCAACGAGTTCGACTACGCGGCCGAGATGTCGCTAGATAACTTCGTCGCGACGGAACCCGTCCTTGACGCTGGCAACATCGCCGCAGCTGTCGAAGCGGACCCCTTCGACCTCCAACGCCACGTCTGGGATATCGTTCGGGACCGACTCGACAGCCGATCCGAGACGACCATCGACGAGGTCTACGAGCAGTTCCTGATGGACCCGACGTACCCCATCCCCGGGAGCGTCGACAAGGTCAAAGATGCCGTCGAAGATGGACTCGATGACAAGCCGGTCCTCGCTCACGACGGGAGCGGATTCAAAGACGAACTCCGCGGTCTGAGCCCCGATACGGTGCTCGTCCTGGAGAGCGAGGTCGAGAAGTGGTCTACCGAAGAGGTCGAATCCGAACTCCGCGGCCGGTTCGGGGCCGGAACGAAGGAGGTCGACCTGGGGACGTTCGAGCTCGATCTCCGCCAGCGCACGGACATCTGGATTCACGACCAGGACCCCGAGGACGCTGTCAAGATGGCTGCTGGACGGCTCGCGAACGCCGACCACTACGTCCTCATCAGCGGCAGTGAGATTCTCGACAAAGTCCGGTCGGACGCAACGCTCCGCGACGTCTCTGACGCTGAAACCATCGGAGCCAACGAGGTCCGCACCCGCATCGAAGAAACGATCGCGTCCGCCGGCGAGGCCGATACGAGTCAGGTGCTCACGGCGATCCGCAACGATACCGAGGTGTACCTCCCGCAAGACGACACGGACTCCGCGTTCCGTAGTGCCGTGAGCACGCTCCTCTCCGGTGACTATCGTATCAAGACCGGCGGGGACTACGTGAGTACACTCGGAGACAGGGAACCGACCTCGGTCGTCGTCGCGCCGATGGTCCCCGACGACATCGGCGACAAGATCCTGGAACACATCGGCGATCTCGATGAGGAAGCCACGTTCCAGGTGCAGGACATTCAGCGCGAGTGTGCCTCGGGGCAGCCTGAAGCAGCAGTCAAACACTTCCTGCTCGCTAACCTCGGTCAAGAAGACCCCCACTACGTCGTCGGAGCGACCGGGTCCGAGGATCCTGCAGACTGGTTCCCCGGTGCTGGCTTCCGTATCCCGCCAGAAGAGGGCTGGACCTTCGAGTATCAGGGCGACAGCCCCAGCGAGATGCGTCAGGAGTGGGACGAATCACACGAGTCTGGCTCTGTCTCCTATGGCTCGCTGTCGTTCAACACGAACGGCGAAGACGCTGCACCGGGAGCGCTTCAGGGTGTCGCGACGTTCCAGCAGGCACATACTGATCTCCAGCTGGGACTCGGTCAGTCTCACGAGGTTGTTGCGGATATTCTGGAGAACATCCCGGAGTCTGCCACTGGCATCGACATTACCATCCAGTTCGAGTGACGCGCATGTTGAAATACGAAAACGGAGCCACCACTACCCATGCCTAATCCAGACCCGGACTCGCGGGACACGCTCCCCATCGAGCGTGGCTTCCCTATCGAGCAGGTAAACGACCTCGCGGACCGCGAGGGACGGGCCAAGCTCTATTACCGGCCACTCTCCACGATGCACAAGTGGTGGGCAAGGAGGCTGGGGAGCGTGTTCAGAGCAATTACGCTCTATTCCCTCGTCGACGATCCGAACGCTGTCGAAGTCCACGATCCCGATCAGACTGATCTGAACCTCACAGATTTCGGTGAAGAGGCTGGAGACGGAAGCGAGACAGATATCGGCCAGCTCATCGACGCTGTAAGCCTACGCGACCCAGACGCGCTCTGGAATCTCTATTCGAAGGATGTCCGCGTTGACGGTAAGAAAGTTCTCGACCCGTTCATGGGTGGTGGCACCAGCCTGATGGAGGCGATTCGGTTCGATGCGGAGGTCACGGGTGTCGATTTGAATCCCATAGCCTGGTTCATCTCGAAGAAAGAGCTGGAGGCCCACGAAGTCGATATCGAAGCTCTGCAGGAGGCTTTCGACCACGTTCGGGAATCAGTAGCTGACGACCTCCAATCTCTCTACGAGACTGCCTGTCCCCACGACGCAGATCACGTTGCAGATAGCGTCTACGCGATGTGGGTACGGGAGCTAGACTGTACCTCCTGTGGAGAGACGATACCGCTGTTCAAGGACTACCGTGTCGCGAACGGACGATACGAGAACGATGACAAGTACAATGTCTATTGCCCTGATTGCGGGTCAGTATTCCTAACTGACGACTACAAGTCTGAGTCGATCTGTCCCGAATGCAGTCACGAATACATTCCCGCCGACGGCCCCGTCACCCGTGGCGGAAATTACGGATGTCCCTCGTGCGGTCTGAAGTACCCAATCGTCGACGCAATCGCCGACGGACAGTCATACTCAGAGAAGCTCTACGCGATCGAATACTACTGTCCAGACTGTGAGGACGAAGGGAAGGAACGATCCTCGTTCAAGGGCTATAAAACAGCTACCGAGGACGATCTCGCGCAGTTCGAACGTGCACGGGAAAGCTGGGAATCAGACGAAGGTCTGAAAGCCTACGCCCCAAGCGGAGAAATCCCAAAAGGGGCTATCACGGCGGCCTCTCGAATAAACGGGAACGACGTCTTTCGCCACGGGTACGAAACCTGGCAGGATATGTTCAACGACCGCCAGCTTTTCTGCCTCTCGACGCTTCTCTCGGCAATCGACGATATTGATGACCAGTCGGTCAAGGAGTATCTCCTCCTCGCATTCAGCGACTCTCTCATGTTCCAGAACCGATTTGCGCTGTACAACGTTTCTGGGACGAAAATCGAGGGGATATTCAGACAGAATTCGTACACACCACGCGTAGAATACGCTGAGAACAACGTCTGGGGAACACGGGCAGGTCGCGGCACGTTCCAGAATACGTGGGAGAAGATCGTCAATGCCGTCGAATTCGCTCACCATCCGACCGAGCGATACCTCGAAGATGGTGAACTCATCCAGACGGAGCCCTTTGAGCATCCCGTCGGTGGGAAATATTCACTTCATCAAGGAGACCTCCGGGAGGTCGATCTCGAATCCGACTATGACGCAGTTATCACCGACCCTCCATACTACGACAACGTCGTCTACTCGGAGGTCTCTGATTTCTTCTACGTCTGGCAACGGTTACTCCTGGCCGACGAGTATCAAAGCTTCACTCCCGATGCGACTCCTCGAGACGAGAGTATCGTCGCAAACCCAGCCGTGAACAAAGATGCGGATGCATTCGAGGTTGAACTCCAGCAATCGTTCTCTCGTATCCGGGAGGTGCTGAAAGACGACGGCATTCTCACGTTCACCTATCGTCACGGAGGCAAGGAGTCGTGGGGAGCTCTCGTTCAGGCGTTGTGTGATGAGGGCTTCGACATCACCGCGACGTATCCCATCTCTGCCAACCTCAGCGAGTTCATGATGGGGGACGAACTTTCCTTTAGCGTGATTGTCGTCGCCCGCCCTGCTTCCGACAGAGAGCCAATCAGTTGGTCGTCACTCCGACGTCAGATGCACCGTGCCAGCCGGCAGGTTCGAGACGAAATTCGCGAAGGCCAAACCATCTCAGAAGGTGATATCAGCGTCGTCGAACTCGGGCGGTGTTTCCGCGAGTATTCTGCTCACCACGCCAAAGTCCACCGTGAAGGTGCAGTAATGGCTGCAGATGAGGTCGTCGAGGAGATCTACGATATCATCGCAGGAGATGTCTCTCCCGACGAAATCTATCTCGACCTCTTGGCGATGGAGGACCCCACCCTTGATGACGTCACTCGGCTCTGTAGAGGAACCAAAATTGATCCAGATGACCTTCGTGATCGGTCACTCTTCGATACCAGTGATGGGTTCAGGCTCACGAACTGGGCTGATGATGGGCGACTCGCGTATCTCAAAGCGAAGGAGATTGATGATCTCACAGCACTCGAGCGAGTACAGCTACTCAGGTACGATACCGAGCAAGAGACGAGAACGATGGACGAACTACGTGAGATGGAGGTCACCGGCGAAATGCTCGACGTTGCGACCGACCTAGCAACCGTCACCGACGACGAAGCCTATCGACAACTCTTCCGGGACTAACGTATTTTACATCCCTGTGAGACATTCGGGATGACATGAGCGATATTGACGCCGTTGCGGGGATGTACAATATCATCGTCAGCGGGGAACGCGAATCCGCAGACTATCGCGTCCCGGTCGATGAATTCCTATCCAAGTTGGAGAACAGAGATCTCCCCGACGAAATCTGCGTCGTCGGGCTTGAGGATGTACTCACTGATGAAGACGATATTCGAGACCGTTTGGTCTCGACGATGCGAAAAGAGATGGATTACCTGAACAGTCAGCGCCCGCTTCCGACGATTCAGTTTGTCGTCGAGGGGGACGTTCAAGGAGCCGGCGATTCCTTCGAAGTCGAGATTGAAGATGAGTTCTACTCTCTGCGACCAATCTTTGGCAGACAGATCAAGAAACGAGATTCAGGTTGGCTTGTTGCCCCCTTCCGGATTTAACCGCCTTTCTGGCTGTGCTCACATGAGGGCCCACGGGCCTTCTGTGCTCACACGAGTTTCCCCATCCACGGATTTCAGGAAGTATAGCGTGACTGTCCCGTGATCGTCGTTCCCTTCCGGATCGTAGACTGGGACACACGTCGTTTCATGACGGGGGTACTTCGGATGATCTTCTTCATCGGTCTTCCCGCAGGCATCTTTGATACGGGATTTCGTCCACCGACCTTGGTCGTCGAGCTCCGGTTTGTTTGGGCCGTAAGACGAGAACGCTATCGCTGAAATCACGCGGTCTGCGAACGTGGCAGGATTGTTGATACTGAACGGTCCGTTCGTATCGTGAATGTCGGAAAGATCGCCATCAGAGACGCCACTGAGACAGAGATGTGCCTCAGTCGCGGCATCGAACACACGCAGTTCGGGATACTCGATTGCCAGAGTCTCGAGGAGATATCCCTCGATGAGTTCTTCATAGGCTTCGCAGGTGAACTCGTTGTCGGGTGAAACGATCTCGACTTCTGCTCCGGTCCGCTGTACTGGGAGGCGAACGTGCTGATATTGTGGACACAGGAACGCCATTCGATTGGTCTCTGTCAAATACGCATACGCGAACATCCTGGACCGAGACTCTGATTCGTTTGCTGGGTTCTTTCCCTCACGGTAGTACTTCGAGTCCAAGACTGCGAGCGTCTCGTCACCATCTACGAGAAGATGGTCCGGTTCGTGGCGAGCCTCCGCATTCCCTGCGAATGGATAGATCGACAGCTCAGGTTTACATTCGATTTCGCTGAGCTGGTCGAGATAGTCAATAGCCCGGATGGAGCCCACCTTTCGATTGAGTATCCTATGGGAATAGTCTTGAAACAGCGAATTCATGCTCAGCGCGTAGTCAACGAGCAACTCCTCGGGGCCCCCTCCGACTTGCCCAAGCAACGCAGATGCCAGAATTGACTGCGCAGTATAGAACGCCCGGCGATAATAGTTGCGCTGTCTGGGGAGATCGTGGAGCGAGAGTCGTCGATATACACCAACCTCCTTTTGGCTGCTAGCGATTCCCAGCTCTTCCATCCGTTCGACCTCCTGATGGACCATCGAAAGCAGCACGTCCTGTCGAGGATGGCTATGTCCGTCCTGGTCCTGCTGAAGAAGTCTCAACAGCAATTTTCCAGCCATGTGGATGGCCGAATTCACCGGATTCGCATATTCGACCTGGGTCTCGACCCAAGTCGGTGCTGGATTCCCGGTTGCATGATTCATCAGCGTCTGCTCTACGTCAACCGACCCGAGCCCTTCGAATCCGTTCCGACGATTTATGTGGAGATTCCGGATGAACCCGTTCCGTCGGATCGTCCTGAGACCATGCACGTAGTTGATCGCGAGAATCGCGATGATTCGAGTAGATTCGACGCCGCTAGAGACGAGCTCGCTGAGTGGGACACCGTAGTAGGACTGAGTTCTGTCGATGTCGTAGACAGTGAGCAGCATCTCGATGACGTGCTCCCAGTCGACCTTGGGCTCGATCTGTACGTTCATCCCCGGGACCAGGCTCACGATTCCGACGATATCCGAGGGCTTGACGTGAAGCGTGTTATCGACAAGCCGCACAGACAGAACCTGTAGAGCGTCTTCCTCAGTATCCTGGCCAGTGCCTATCCGCAGCCGCGGACGTTTCTTGACGTACTTGCTGCCTTCCCGAACGAAGTTAGCCGCTCGGAGTTCGTCTTTGATTGACTCCCGATCGCACTCTTCGACGATTAGCTTGCGATTCTCCTGGACCGAACACAACGACGTTCCGTATTCGTAGCGAACAGCCTCACTCATACGCGCTGACGCCCATCTCGCGTTCTTCAGCCTCTGCTTGCCTGTTTGCGAGGTCGACTGCTGGTGTAAGATCGAACGCCTCAAATTGGTTATCGAGCGTCTCGTAATGACTTGCGAGACGGTTGATTTGGGGGAGAGCTGCAGTATTGAGGAGTCTCGGTGCGATGTAGGTGGCGAATGCCTGGCCGACTGCGATGTCCTCTTCGCCGGCGTAGGGACCACCGCTTCCGCAGGCGTGCCTGAGGAACTGAGTGACGTCCTCGTAGTGCATTGGGCCGAACTCCATTATTCCACCCTCTCCACTCGTCGTCGTCCCTGCGTTGATTCCCTGGTGGTGCGTCTCGAAGAGTTCCTGGAGTTTGTCGAGATCGATATCTACATCGGAGCCAAGTTCTCCAATCCAACGGTCAAACAGGGCGGCTCGCTCTTCATCGCCATATGTGCTGAGTTCGATCATCGCAAAGCGGCGAGTGATTGCGTTGTCCAGCTCGTTCACCGTACGGTCCGACATATTCATCGTGCAGATGATTTTCACATTCTCGTTGAGCGTGAGTGGATCGCCATCGTCGTCTCTGAAGATCACCTGTTCTTCGTCCTCGATAGCCGTATAGAGTGGACCGAACACCTGAGAGATGTCCGCACGGGTGATCTCATCGATGATCACGGCCCAGTTGTCATCGTATTCTTTCGCCTTCTGGATTCCCTTTGAGACACAGCCTGCTTGGCGGTGGTATTCTATCTCCCCGTCTTTCGTCTCAGGCTGGATACTTCCCGTGATGTCCGCAGGCGTCCAGGTTGGCGTCGCAGTGTGAATGGAGTAGTCGATACAGGCTTCCAGCGCGAGTTGTTTGGCGAAGTAGGTCTTGCCCGTTCCTGTCGGCCCGTACAATACGATTGGTTTTCCGACCTTGATTGCTGTGAGAGCGTTTTTCTTGACGGTATCGGGTACGAGCGTCTCTCCAAGGCTGTAGTTTCGCTGTGCGACAGTCTGTTTGACCTCGAAAGGTGTAACACTGGAAGTCAGGACTGCCTGCTTGACCTGCTCTCGGTCACCAGATCGCCTTCCATCGATTTCAAGCTCGTTGACCAGGTAGCGAACCGCATCTGGATCAGATGTTCGATTGATAAAGTCAGTAGCATACGTCGCATTATTTCGGATAATGCCGCTGAACTCTTCCGCCTCCTCGCGGTCGTAGTTCTCGAAACTCGGCTTCCCGCTACTCATTATCTGATGAATATCGGGGGGCTACCATAAAACAACATGTGCGAGTGAGAGAACGAGCGAAAGCGATCTCCACATCTCGGAGGAGTGACCTAAAGACACATCACTATGCGCCTTAATCAGGAATATAAGACGCGTTCTATGTCATTCGACCCCGAGCCATTCACTTCTGGCCATACTCTGATACAACGGTTAGAGCAGTACAACCCCTGGTGGGATGGCGATCACGAAACCAGTATCTCTGCAGAATACTCTACGCTCAGGACAGCTTTCCACAAAACGTACGAGACTCTTCATGAAGATGATCGTCGGTTCGTGACTATTACTGGGCCGGACGGGGTGGGGAAGAGCACACTTCTCAAACAATTGGCCTCCGCCCACGTCGATCCAGATTTCATTGAGAAATTCATTCGAGATGCCAGCAAGCGAGAGCAGGCTCACGAGAATCTTGTCTCCTCCTCTAATGTTCTGTATCTCCCTCTTCGCGATGATCCTGTCTTCCAAGTCAGGCCAGGAGACCAGCTCCGGGCCGCAATCGATCACTTTGAAACACACGTATTAAGACGTCCCGACTCGGCAGATCACTACGTCCTTCTGGACGATCTTCATATCGTTGAGCGCCCGAACAAACGTGGGAGCACAGAGGTCGGCCATTGGGAACGTGTGATTGCCGATCTGCTTGACGAACGGAGCGACCGTCGAATTGTTTCGACTGCCCTTTCAGCCGATGCCGTTCGAGCACGAGTGAGAAAAACGGGCGATTCGGATTTCGATAATCTCTCTCTCCACGAGAACATCGAGTTGTATACACTGGGATTCGCTGACTTCCTGAGACTACGCCACCGTGATGTTGTCCTTGCTCCGCCGTCAGAGCGTTTTGACGGAACGAGTGTCCGGAATGCTCTCTATGAGGCGGTGGACCAGAGCACCCCTGAAAGATTTGC
>ENA-ORCO01001053-ORCO01001053.1-marine-metagenome-genome-assembly--contig:-NODE-1053-length-9976-cov-2.846449_pt1 | contig 9976 bp, 7 predicted proteins | sample MGYA00248633_ERZ508508 | MGnify/ENA primary metagenome ERZ508508 (study PRJEB26179, sample SAMN06268845) | marine metagenome | isolation source: A23 P1 aerobic enrichment on pine of planktonic cells taken...
GTTGCATTCGTCTCACGGGCTGAACTGGACGCCGCCCTGTACCCCATTCGGGTGGATAAACCGAGGCGGGCGTGGATTTCAGAAGCCGACGAGGAGGCTGGCGAACTGATCGAGTCGGTTGTCTAGCTGGTTCCCATCGTAGATCGTCGCTTCCCGCTCGTAATATGCGGCGAGTTCTGAGGCATCAGCCGATAGCTTTCCTGTCTGAGTGTCAGTGGCGATCGTGAGAGCGCAGATTGGGGCGGGGGATGCTCGGATCTGTTCGATGACGTCGTCGACGCTACTGGGCTCTCCGTCGGTCACGGCGACTACGAGTGGTTCGTCGTGGTGGTCCTCGACGAGCTGACTTGCAAGTTTGAGTGCGTCTGCCAACGGCGTGCCCCCGCTACAGTCCGTGTCCAGCAGCGTCGCCTGGATGTGTCGAGTCTCTACTGAGAACGGCTTTACGAGCCGGGCTTGACTGTCGATGAAATCGACTATCGCGACATCGATCCCCAGCTCTTCGGCGGCGACGGCGAACCGCGCTAGTGCCTTCGTTGCGACCTCGATCTTCGGGGGGTCGCCGTTCCGCATCGAGCCAGACCGATCGAGAACCAGCACTAGTGCGTATCGTTTCTCGCGCCCCGGCGTGTCGACCTTGCAGACCCGAGGGTCACCAATCAAAAGCCGATGTCCAGCAGTGGTATCGTAGCTGCCGGCGGTCAAACCTTGCCGGACACCACGTTGACGATCGAGACGAAGCTGTTTCGCGAGCGTGCCAGCAACCTGAACAGCACCGTCTTCGATGTCGGCCCATACGTCTGGAGGTGCCAGGTCGTCAATGACTGGGACGATCTCCAATTCGTCGAGCTGCCCTGGGCCCCCAGCAGTACCGCCGGCTGCTTGGTCGTCTGAATTATCTCGGTCGAGTCGGCTGGCGAGGCCCTCCAGCTCGCGCTCTAGGGCGTCGGTGTCGATGCCCTCTCGACCTGCTTCGTCGTGAGCCGCCCTCCGGTCCGCTTCGAGTGACCCTTCGTAGGCGTCTGCCTCGTCAGCGGAATTCCGGTCGAGTGCCTCCGCGTGCGCTGGGACGGGGTCGGCTGTCGAGTCTATCTCCTCGTGGGGTGAGGAACTCGTAACCGGTGGCTCTCTTCCGTTTTGATGTTGTTCCAGACCCTCACGAGAGTTGATTGTCTCTCTCGTTTCGCGGTCGTTCTGAGAAGTGTCGGTAGCGTCGAAGTCTCCGATGGTCGACTGACGTGCAGCAATAGAATCGTCATCCCTCTTCTCCTCCGCTGGGGACTGTCCACTCTGCGGGGAATCGAGGTGTGATCCAGGTTGCTCAATGGTGCGAGCGAGTGCCCGCGCTCTCGTGTCTGTGGGTTTCGAGGTCTGCGACGGCTGGTCTTCATCACCGTCGGTCGGGCTTGGTATCTCGCCGGGGCCGGTAGCTGATGTACCGGTGTCCTGAGAACCAGGAACCTGAGGTGACGGTGGTGCTTCGAGGTTCTCGTCGAATGAATCCGGAGTGATCGAGGGCTGGCTGAGGACGTCCTGGAATGGATCGTCAGTTGCGCTCCTGTCGAGTTGCGGGTATTCGTCAGTTCCGGAAGATTCAGAGTCCGATGAGGGAGTGGAGTCTACATCAGATTCTTCAGACTCGCCCTGATCTGGGGACTGTATTGATCCTTCGGAGCGCTCCTCTAGGAGTGGGAGAATTGCTGACTGCCACGTCTCGACGACCAATTGGGCTCGCCGTACAGATGCCGTCTTGTCGTGGCTGTGGGTGATATCGTCTGGTTCTGTACTCCGGATTGCGAGGGCATCCCGCGCTAACGCTTGGAGTGACTCCTGAACAGTGTCGAATCCCGAGGCATCTGTCTCCGACGCGAAGAGTATACGCTCATCATCTTCGTCGAGAAGAACCTCTGTGATACCCGTCGGATAGATTGCCCACTCGTAGAGGGCGCTCGTCACTGCATCCCAGAACGAGAAGAGGACTTGCTCGTCGTCAGGGAGATCATCGGGAACCTGCGAGTGGATTCTGCGGGTGAGTTCGAGGCGTATCTCGGCGTTGTCGCTGAAGTTTGCTCCCTCGATCGCCTCCTGTTCGATGGCACCGTCCTCGATGATATTGACGAGGTCGTGAACCTGCTGGCGATAGTCGGAATCAATCTCGGATTCGAGGAGTTCTGCGATTGGACCGATGGCTGTTTTGAGAACATGGAGTAGTTCGTGAAAGGCGAGACCGAACTGGCGGGCGTGGTCAGCTGTCAGCTGATCGTTCACCGGTATCCGGTCTATCGGTGCTGGTTCCGTCGTCACTAGAACGAGGAACTCAGCGTCGACGCTTTCGAGTAACTGTGCGGCCTGCTGCCGTTCAAAATCGGTCGCGTCACTTCTTACGAGCGCATCGGGTTCTGCAGGGAGAACCGCCGCGGTCTTGACGGCTGGCGTAAGAACGACTTCTACGTCGACACCTGAAGGCAGATGCCCGCAGATGAACGCCCGGAGCCTGTCGGCCCTACTAGCCGAGGTGCGAACGCGAGAGGCGGTATCGGACGTGAACCTCTCTAGTTGACGTATTGTATCGGCTGAATGAGTATCGGACATACGAATGCACGAGGGTCGCTCCCCTCGATCCCTTTGGGACGATAAACTTAGACGGACGAAGGGTAGCGGACAACACTGTTTCACAGGAAATTACAGATAGTCGTTCAGTGTTTCGTAGGCGTCCTCCGGATACTGATTCGGCTCGGCGACCGCCCCCACCTCGTTCTTGACCGCTGCCTTCGGTGAGGCGCCGTCTTCGATGTGCTCACAGAGAATCGTCAGGTTCCGAGTCGAGAGCGTTGGCCAGCTCTCATTCCGCCGGGTCTGATGAGCAAACTGGACGATCTTCCTAAGCGTCCCGCGATCCACGACTTCGTGACTGGTATTCACCTGTGCATCCAGCGTGACGACCTCTTCCTCGACGTCCTGAATGTAGGGCTGCTCCAGCGCTCGGAACCGGCCACGAGTGGCCGAGTTCATCGGCTCGGAATCACGGTACTCCCTGGTCGGTGGGTTCATCGTAATCACAATTCGCGCAGACGGATGAGGTTCGACCAACTCACCGTGGGCCTTCACGAGGAGTTTCCCCTCATTGAGCAGGCGGTGTAGAGACATCGCGGCGCCGGCTCGCATCACTGGAAACTCATTGAGCACCAGCACCGATCCGTTCAGAAGCGCTTGCTTTGCGGGACCGTTCCGCGGTGCAATTAGCCCGTCCTCGGTGGGGGTGAGCGGTCCGAAGAGGTCCTCCGTGTGGGTTGCCTCGTCACAGTCTACCGAGACGTAGCCGCGATTCGTCCGGTGACACAGGTACTTGGCCAGATAGTTCTTCCCGGAGCCTCGAGGGCCAACAATCCGAACTGGAACCAGCCCACGAGCGAGTTTCTTCGCGAGGAGTTCGTCCAGCGGAAGCTGAAGCCGTGGTTCGGTCGGAACTGCTGGTGGGACGACGTCGCCTGCCGCGTCAACTGGGAGGGCGTCATCGCCGGCATCAGGATGTGTCGCTGCCTTCGGTACGTCAGGATGGTCAGGGTTATCGAGAATGTGGAGGCCCGTTGGGACAGGATCCTGTGCATTCCGCCCGATATCGGACACATACTGTGCGTCGACGGCATCAGGCGATAAGCCATCCGTGCGGTAGCGGGGTTCGCCCACGGCCTCGTTGGCAGTCGTAATATCGAGGACTCGAGCGACACCATGCCGCCCAGTTTCGTCAAGTCGTCGAGAGTATCGGGCGTCAGCAGTTCGCGCAAGCCACACACCGACCGGGACGTGCCGGGGAGCGGCCTGAATGATCGCCTCTGCTCGGCTCTCTGTCAGCGTGCCAGTCAGATTCGCGAGATCAGTAACTTCCGCGTCGACTAGCTCGGTGAACGTCGTGTAGCCTGCGTCTCTGAGTGCACTCGCAATGCTTTCGGTGACGACATCGAGAATTTCGAAATCGTCACCCGCAGACGCGCCAGCGGGACCACCGAACGCTTCCGTAATCACGGGTGGTTCTGGACCCTGTGGAGAGACGCCGACAATTGTCGTGCTCCCACCAGACCCCCGGTCGAGTGTGAACGTCCCATCCGCTGCTCCAGCATCGAGGAGATCGGCGGCCTCTTGCTCACCGATATCGACGTAATCACAGACTCGAAGCGTAACGCGTTCGACCGGGACCGTCCCGCCCTCGCGCTTGAGGAGGCGATGCACCAGGTGCGAAAGGACGACGAGAGGTTCTGGCGAGTCGATCGTAGAGTCGGGTTCTGATGAAGACATAGTACGTATGCGAGACCCGTTAGGAGCCCCGTCGCCCGCTTTCGGGCTGATAAACACCAGCCTCAAGACGAGCCTTCGATGTCGTCGAGGCGGTGCTGAACCCGGTCGTGTAGTCGCTGAGCGGCTCCATCAGTGAGATTCGCTTCTGTATCCACCTCGATGCCAGGAATATCGATGACGTCTTCGAGCGCGTCGCTGAGCGTCTGCTGGTTGGCTGACAGGACACGCTCTTCGGGTTCGTCGGTTTGCCGGTCGTGTTCTTTCATCGCCAGTTGAATCATCATCGCTGGTTTCCGAAGCAGTTCGCCAGCGACCTCGAGGTACTCTTGGTGGGTATTCGACGCCCAGGAGCCTTCGTACTCGTCGAGGAGTGCAATCAACAGGGAGAGCTGGAGATTGTACACGGTTGGTCGCGACGATGGAGACGCCAGCGTCGTGGCTCGGTCCGCAGCGGCTTCGGCGTACCTGTTGGCGACTCCCCAGTAGCGATAGCAGGTAGCCGCATCGAACGGCAGCTCGTCGAAATCGTAGGCGATGGCCCGAGTTCTGCGAATCGCCAGATCGACTTTCACTAGGCGGTCGGCGATGTCGTCGTAGATTGCCTTCCACCACTCGTTGATCGGAACTCTGTCGTTCGCCCGTTCGTGGTCGGCGTCGGTGGCCCGACCGTAGTGACGACGAGTGTACCGCTTGCCCGTGTCGGGGACGATAGTCCCGGTCTCGGGGAAGTAGAGGATCGGTTTCGCCCACAGCGTCTGTGTCCCCCGGAAATCGTAGCCGGTCTCGAATCCACCATAGACGACGAGATCTGACTCGGTTGCCCCAGAGACGCTGGTGACGCCGTCGATATCCTCCTCCACCTCAGGCTCTTCACTTGCTGTGACGGTGTGTTCGAGACCGGGACAGACGACGAACATCTTGAGGAGCCCACCCCAGTCGCGGTAGCTTGCCCAGCCGAACGCGCCGGCTTCTCCTCGTTGCTGGAGTGCTCCTACAATCGGTAGGTACGCCTCTTGCGGATTGATGATAGAGTATCGATCCGAGGCGATCTGCCAACGGAACTTGACATCGAAGCCCAGCGCACACAGCGCCTTGCGACGTTCGTCGACGATATCCTGGTGATCACGAACACGCACCAACGGATCTGACGACGCGTCCGTGGCAATCTCCGAGAGTGACTGACCGGTCGCCGTCTCCAGCGTACCGATATCCAGACCCTCGACGTTGCGGAGAGCCTCGACATCGAGGGTCCCGTCGACACCGACGAACTCGTTTGTGGCCCAAAGTTCACCCGAACTCGCTTGAGGGAGGACATTGAGAACGTCTTTCAGGGAACGAGGATTCGGATCGAGACACCCCGTTTCTGGTGAAACGCCGTCTGGATACTCCGCGTCGTCTGCTGGCGTCAACCCTGCAAACGCGTGCGTTGCTTCCTGATCCAGGAGGTCGAGGACCGACATGGATGCAGCAACTGATTGGTGGTTATCCTCGCCTGAACGAGAGTTCGACGTGGAGTTCTTTCGCTCACGGCTCGCTTCTGACTGTGTATGTGTCGACATGGCGAATCAGATGGGAAACAGTCGAGGCCAGTCGTAGTGGACACCCGACGAGTCTTCCCTTCACCCGATTGAGGATGGTAAAATGGGCACGGCGTTGTCTCATCCGGCACTACCCCGAAGCGGATGCCGATGGATCTCCTGTCAGGCCTTTTTGCTCTTCATCTTCGCCAGTATCCTCACTCAGGAGCGTCTCTTGATCGTCGTCGTAGCGTGGGATGTACTCTTCACCGCCGAACCAGCGAATGAGCGTTGGCCGAAGACGTCGGATGCTCTCCTCGGTTGATTCGCCGACGTGGTCGACAGTCCTGAGCGTCGTGGCGTAGCAGGCCCAGGCTGCAAACTCGCCCATCGTCTCGAACTCCCCAGCGATGGCCCGCTTGGCAGCAGCGGAAGTTAGTCGACTATGCGTTGAGAGCCATTGCTTCGACAGGGATTCGGCAGCAGGATCACGGTTCCCCAATCGGATTTCCTGAAGTCGATGCAGGTTCCCTCTGGTATCTCCCTTCTTCCAGAGGACCTCGTCGTATCGTCGGACCAGAGCAAGTTCGTCAGCGTAACTAATCGAGTCCAGATCGACTGTTTCGATGTCGACATCGTCTGGTTGTGGAGCGGTGTTGTCCGGATAGTCTCTGTGAAGGTACTGTTCACGAAAGCTTGACTCGCGGAGGTCCTGCAGACGAATCGACCATTCATCACCGCTCAGCTCGCGTCTGACGAAGTTCTCTGCGAACAGGTGATAGTCATCGATTGCGACTTCAACCCCGAGAGCGGACGCGAGCAGGGCGATAGCGAGTTGGCAAGCGCGTTCTGGAGCCGCATCCGGACCCCAATCGAACCCACCCGGTGACACTGAATGTACCATCAGGTGTTTGTCGAGGAGATCGTCGCCGGCGTAGACGAGACAGCCCCCAAGTGTGCGTTCTCCTCGATATCGCCGTGCTCGGTACTTCGACTGTGAGTAGCTAGTTTTCATAGTGCGTGGAAAACCACCTGGGAGCGGTTACGTCTCGATACGGGGGGCCAGCATCCGAGTCATCGACCCTGCATCATCGTCGAGGTCGTACGAGAGCATGATGGGGAACTCACTCCCAAAGTCAACTGTGACGCTAGCCCCCTTGGGGATTGTTCGGACGATCTTTTTCATGTAGTCGAGGCTGAACAGCGACGAAGCTTCGGCGAACGTGGCCTGGTCGAGTTCCTCCTCATCGAGTTGGAAGTCGACAGTGTCGGTATCGCCTTCTGCCTCGATTCTGAGGATCTCTTCGTCTGCGTCCATCCGGAATCCGACGTGATCGGCAACGAGGTCTGCAGCTTTGACTCCTTGCTGGAGGACGTCGCGGTCGAGCGTAGCGCTCGCTGGGAGTTCCAGCTCAGGAAGCGTCGGCTCTGCTCTGATAGTCGCTGGATCGAGGCAAGCCATTCGGAACTCGATGCCGTCGACGAAGACGACCAGCTTGCGTGTCTCTCTATCGAGGCTGAACTGGACGAGATCGTCTTTCTTTGCGAGGTTCACGGGATCGGCGAAGCGGTCTAGGTCGAGACCGAGGACACCCGGAGTAGCATCGTACGACTCGAATGCCGAAGCATTCAGAGTGAGATCGTCCATCGCGACGTTGGCGGGATCGACTGCACGGACGCGGATACCGGATTCGTCGATCTTGAATCTGGCTTCGTCGACGTTCGCGCGAAGTGCCTTGAGGATGGCTTTGAGAGGACTCGCTTGGATCGTGGCCCGAAACGTGGATGGTGGGCCAGATTGAGCTGGTTCTTCTTCAGGTTCGTTCTGAACGGAACCTGAATCGGAAGTGTCATCGTTGGACGTGACTGGGTCAGGTTGTTTGTTTGCTCCCTCGAGGTCTTCGGGAGGTTCGATATCGGGAGTCTCTGTGGATGAATCTGTGCTCATGGGGTTCGTCGTATAGTCTTCGAGTGGAGTCAAGTCTGAATAGAGACACTCAGGTCTCTCTCGTCTCCCTCACTCTCTTCAGAGTTCGATAAAAATCGAAACAGGAGTCGGCTAGCGCTGGTTCGCGCTAACAACAGTCGACCCTATGCGTCAAAGGAGATGAAACCCGTGAATTTGGGCATTTCAGCGGCCAAATAGGCTAGTATCTCTCGTTGAGGGTGCTGGGCAAAACTGATTTAGCACCCCTTCTAATATTATTATCGAATGAGTCTCTGGAGGTCCAAACGGCGCTACGAGACAGGGCGCCACATCAGTGATCAAGCTGATGATGCTCTGTATGCGCTCGCCCTTCTCCAGAGCGACGGGTCTGTCACAAGGACACGTGCAGATGAACTCCGTGATAACCTCGAAGCGGGGAAAGCTGTTCTCAGGACGCTTCGTGACGCGTTAGAGCACCCTGAAGAATCGGACAACTTCGCCTACACATTGGCTCGCCAATTGCGAGAGCATTACGGAGACATCAACAAGTACGCGATTGAACGTCTAAACCGGCACTTGGACCTTCTGGGGGAAACAAAGGAAGATTTGGAATATCGGGAGGATCTCACCGAAGTCATAGAGACATTGGAACTAGTAGAAGAGTTGGCGACGCAAACAACTGACCAAGACGCAGAACAACTGCGAGATTACGTTGCCCACTCGGATCATTGATCATCGCGAGAGTGATTTAGAAGCCCGATTCGAGCATCTCCAGAAGGAGGCAGAGCGGTTTTCAGAGCTCACGATTAGCAGTGCGTTTGATGAGTACTTTTCTAACATCCGGAGCGCTTTCGAGAAGATCGATAGCCGTCGATCAGACGTAGAAGCAAACCCAGATAACGACGCATTGTATCAACGGTATCTCTCAAAGGTCATTTCGGCAGAGGCAGACATCTCTGACCTCGAACTTGTACTAACGCATCTCGACCTATACACCCATCATCGAGATCGTTGGCCAGATAGGATTCAACACGTCGAAGAGATCTGTGAGGAACTCACCGATGCGTTCGGTCTATCTGTAACTTGCTTCCCTGTCATCCGCGAGAACTACGCGCTCTTACCACTTCTCGACGACGATTTCTACGTGATATACGTCCCTCGCGGGAGAAGTCTCGTCCCTACGACCCCGATTCTTGCACACGAAGTTGCTCATGCACTCTTGGATCAGCGGTCATCACGATCTCATGAGTTCAATCAACGATTTAGTGAACTTCGACGGCAAATGGACCATGAGAGAACTGAACGGGATTTTCACGGGAACTGGTCACACTGGTACAGTGAACTCTTCTGCGACGTTGCTGGCTTCTTTGCATTTGGTCCGAGCTATGTATGTGCCCAACTCCACCATCTCCTCTCCCGGAACCCCTACTTTATCCAGCGTGACGTTGGGGTAGAAGACGATACTCTTCATCCTCCCGACGCACTCAGAGTAACAGTCATTACGGATCTCGCGGACGAATATCTCCCAAAGCAGCTCCAGGAACCATTAGAAGATATTCGAGCGGAGTATACCCAACATCTGCAGTGCTATGAGGAATCGAAGCGACCATTTTACGACGAATGGGCCGATGACGAATTGGTCAATGCCGTAATTTCGGATGCAGCGGGTGTGAACACCCAGTTCGATCAACTCTGTAGTCACATTCAGAATGAGTCTGACCCTTCTGATGTACCGGAGTTCGAATTTCGACTAAAGGCGAACAGGTACTGGCTAGACGAAAATTAGCTCGGCAGGAATCTGACCTGAGGACAGCTCTCGAACAAGCCGTGCATCTCCGCGGGATATCGGGTCGTGATTGGATCGCTGATCTTGGAGCCAGGCGACCACCAAACCAAGAACGAGAGGTCGAATACGTCCCGCCCGATCTCGGTAATATCGATATCTTCAGTTCCAGCTCGTTCCTGAATCCGGAAGGTGCGAGGTGTTCCCTGATACGTGTATTCTCCTCCAGACGGGGCTAATACCATCGTAGACTCATCCACTTCAGCAAATGCCCCGGTTCGGCACGCACAGTCGGTATCATCGGAATAGATTCGGTACGACGTACTATCTCGTAGCTCGACCGCACTCCAACTGAAGTCGTCGTCAATGTATCCTTCCTCTTTCAGGCTGTCGACGGCAGATTGGATACCTGCGATTTCCTCATTGCCGTAGGTCCCATTCCGATGAACAACCAAT
>ENA-ORCO01001054-ORCO01001054.1-marine-metagenome-genome-assembly--contig:-NODE-1054-length-9970-cov-3.294855_pt1 | contig 9970 bp, 9 predicted proteins | sample MGYA00248633_ERZ508508 | MGnify/ENA primary metagenome ERZ508508 (study PRJEB26179, sample SAMN06268845) | marine metagenome | isolation source: A23 P1 aerobic enrichment on pine of planktonic cells taken...
TAGGACCAAACCCGCCTCGCGAGGCAACGGACAGCGGAGCGTCTACACACCCCAGCTTTCCAGTCGAAACCGCAAGACGGCGTTGGATTGGCTTCTCCGAGAAGCCAACATAGGACCAAACCCGCCTCGCGAGGCAACGGACAGCGGAGCGTCTACACACCCCAGCTTTCCAGTCGAAACCGCAAGATAGCGGTGGGGTGTTCCTAACGTCGGCAATTATTGATATGGCCCATTTTCGCCAAAACTGACCAACCAACTATCCAGTACCCCCAGCTTTCCAGTCGAGACAGAATCACCCCCTAATGGAATGATTCAATTCTCGAAGACGCCCAGCCGTTCATCTTCATAGACCACTTCAATCGCCACCTGAGGGTCCTCTAACAGCTGGTGAAACAGACTGTGGCCATTTCGCCCCTCGCTGCGATGTACGGATTCAACGATCCCGAAGACCGCGAGGTCTTTCAATTGATTCCGGAAACTTCGAACAACCTGTTGTTCAATCCCTTCACTCTCACAGATTTCAGAATATCGGTCGTGGACCTCGGTAGTCCTAAATCTTGACGCTGATTTCTCCATAGACAAGAACGCTAACGCAAGGAGTGCCAATTTGAGCTGCATTGGTTGGTTCGCAATCTCATCACGGAGGCGTTCCTTTTGCGCCCGCTCTTGAGCAGCTCGGACATGTTCCTCTTTTATTTTGGCTTCATCATCTGCCCCCAGCTGGTCTTCTGCAATATCTCCAGCATTCGCCAGCATTCGAACCGCCTTTCGAGCATCGCCGTGCTCCCGAGCACTAAGTGCCGATGCAAGTGCAATGGCACCATCGTCTAGAACTCCATCTTTGAAAGCGTCTCTCCGACGTTCGAGAATATCATTGAGGTCAGATGCATCATACGGGTCAAAATACAGCTGTTCATACTGGAACGTGCTTCTCGTTCGCTCATCGAGAGACTCCTGGTATCGGAATTTGTTGCTAATGACAATCATTCCGAACCGGCAATCAATCCGGCCAGTCTCTCTTGCACGGGATAGCTTCATTAAAATGTCATCATCGCCAAGTTTGTCGACCTCGTCGAGGATAACAATCACACTGTCATATTGCTCATCAACGATTTCCCAGAGAAGTTTATAATATCGCGACGTACTCAGTCCGGTTTCAGGAATATCAATCCCTGTTTCTTCGGGGTTATTAAACGACCTCGCGATTGTCGAAACAGCCTGAGTCTCTGTATTATCCACGCTACAATTCACGTACTCGCTTGCGATTTCAAAATCAGATGCGACATCCTTCGCCAGGTCGACAACATATCGTGCCACCAGAGATTTCCCTGTGCCAGGTTTCCCCGTGATTAGCGTATGATCAGAGACGTCTCCATGAACAAGATCGGTCAACTGGCCAGCTACATTCTCGATTTCCTCAGTCCGCCCGACAATCCGCTCGATGTCAGGAACATACCCCACTTTCAGCAGCCCTTTGTTTTCCCAAATCCGGTCATCACGTTCAAACAGTCCACTAGGGTTCTCGGCCCAATCCTGCTTCTGTTTCTTGGAGGCCTCCGTATCCCCAGTCGAAGATTCCTCAACCGACGTGGATTCTGAATTGGGGCCGTTTTCGGACATTAGCTACTCCAATTGGTCAAGGTATAATAAAAGTGGCGGCGTTTCCACCCCCAGCTTTCCAGTCGAATTCACCAGTAATTGCGTATTTTAGAGCATCTATTGCCGATAACCTCTTAACTACGTCTCGAACCGGCTTTCCAGTCGAGAGGTCTCCGTCTCTGGGACAGACGAAGGCACCACCCCCACCCCAGCTTTCCAGTCGAGCGTGAATCAGGTAGAGGGTCGAGCTGAAATGTAGGTAAATAATGCCGAAAGGTCGTTAAAGACATGGAGCGCATAGATAACGAACCAAGGCGTGAGGTCTTCTAAACCATGGTTTCGGCCGAAGAAACGAATAACCACTTACGTTTCTTCCACGAAACGAAGTTAACTTAGTGACCCGTTGGCCGAGCTATAGCATAAACCTAGGCAAGACAATGGTGAATTTCTAGATGTGTCAGTTACTAGGTCTTCTTGGGGTCGTATTACGGTGGTAATCCGCGAATGATTGGATAGAGCCTCTCTACCCATTGATTGAACAAGATCGGGTCCATACCCTCCTTACACCTCTATTGGTCTCGACTGGAAAGCTGGGGTGGGGGTGTCCACCCGACATTTGTTTTGACTGACGACTGGGATTCCACAACCCATGAACCACGACTACCAAGACAGCGACGACCTCCTTGAACAGCTCGACGAAGACTCACTGCCCGACGGATGGGAAGGCGGAGCCGTCAGACATACCGGAGGTGGTATCTGGTGCCGAGAATTCCGCCATCCCGACAAGGGTCTTCGAATCGTCTACTCAATGCACCAGCAGGGGGTCGGCCTCGAAGCCGTCACACAGAACGACAACGGCCACTGGATATTCGACAAACACCTCGACAGTATCGAGTCCCCTGACACCGACGTCGGGAAGTTCAACACTGCACTCGAACTTATGGAGGAAATCAACAACGGCACCTACGACACTTAACGGACCCAAACCGGGCAAGACCTATCCGATAGCGTGAGAGACTCCTGTGTGAGTGATGGATAGCCCGTTCCACACCGAGCAGGAGGAACTCCCACAGGGAATCGTTCCTCGAGTCGAGCCACAAGCAAAGCATCACGAATTCGTCCACACCGTGAAACCGCCGTTCGTGATGTTGAAAATCACAGATGCGCGGCGACTCGCCAATCGTGGCGAAACAGCCACATCCTATTTCGGGTCTGTCCCCACCGTCATCACGACCTCAACAGTTCGCGATAGCGACTTGTTCCTCCTCAAGTGGGTCGACGAATACGAAATCCTTGAACAATTCGAACCCGACTACCACTTCCCAGCTGACGAATCAATCTATGAAGAACAGCCCCACGAAGACCGGCTCTCGCGAGTCAAGAGATCGCTCAAAGGCTTCCTCGCGATACGGGAGCTGATTGAAGAGAACAGGGACTCGTTTACCGGCACTCCGCCAACACTCATCCCGCTACTCAAAGGCGTCTCCCAAGACGAACAGCAAGCCTGCCTCCGACTGTTCGAAGAACAAGGCGTCCGTATGGCCGGGTTCTATGCCGTCCAATACTTCACAAATGACGGCCCGCCCCAGCAAGACGCTCTCCTCGAGGACCTCCACGACCTCCATGAACGTTCCCCACCCGCGCTCTCATATTTCGTCATCGGTGGCATCGGCCGAACGCTCACCGAACAATATCCTCCAAGCGTCGACGCAGCGGCTGGTTTCACGCAATGGTACTCTCGTGTCTCGTCGATGTTCTCCTATGACGAATCCGGCAGCCAGCAACTTTCGCTAGAGCACGCCCACATGGCATACCACAGCTTTGCTGCCAACGCGAACGCTCATCTAAACGCCGACGTCCCCGTCAGTTACTCCCCCGATTGGGAAGACTACTCCGACCACCCCAGCGGAGCACAACCCTGACTTTTTTCTCAGCAATTTATCTCCCCCGATACGTGGTATGCGCTCTCCAGACGATTCGGATACACCCCCATCGGCTACTGTCTCTGAGTCGGTTTTTCCAGGTGTTCTCGACCCACCGACAAGGTCAAACACCCCCGTCGCCCCAGGCTCTGGACAAACCGATCCCTGTGGCCAGTGTCTCAAACATCTATCCGACCCCGACTCCGGACGGTATATGGAACCCAACTACAAGTACGCGACCTGCGAGAACTGCGGGCAGAAAATCTTCCTTAGATACGCGCCAGTCAGCGCACAAACCGACACTGGGATTCATCTCGCTGAAAGCCTCCCTCTCGAAATCGCGTCCCTCCAAACAATTGCCGCAGAGAGGTACGCCATCCATCGCGACCACGCTCCAGACCGAGTCACCCCGAAAATCTCGGTCACGCACCGGGCTTCCTCTCACCGACCAACCTTCTCGGCTAAATTCGATACCGGGTCAGCAATCGCTGTCCCACACTCAACAACCCAAGAACAACATTTCACTGGATACATCCCGAAAATCGAACCTCAAACAGCCGACTCACCAAAGCCAGTTGATTACCAACAGCCAGTCTCAGCCCGAGCCGCAATTGGCAGCGCGTCAAGTGCCCTCGCCCTCCGCTTGGACCACTAACAGCTGCAATTTTTCTTTATCTGACTGGTGCAATGCCTGATAATCCGAACATCGTCACCGACCCATCACAGTCAAATGGACTCTTAGCGAAACTGTTGGGAGCTGATAGTCGGCTCCCCCAAATCGCTCCTTCAGTAGGGGCCGCTGAAATTCCTGATTGCGATTGCGTCCTCGAGCAAGGTGATGTCATTGTCAACGACTACACCGAGTCGCCAATCTCTATCAACCGAACAGAGTGCGTCTACGTCGTCATGAAGGTCTCAACGCAGGGTGTCGTCTATTACGACCCCACCTCAGGAAAGACATATCACTTCGACCGTGATACTGCCATTGACTGCCTCACGAACAGCACAGGCGACCGAACACTCCTCAAAGAAACGGCACTGACTGCCGATGCCTAACCAACCTCATGTCCTCCCCACGAACCACGTCTGACCCGACGAAAGCGATTCTGTCAGAATCTGCTCTCAATGGGAAATACCTCTGCGACTACGTCGCTAATGTTGCTTCTGGATGCGCTCATGGATGCGAATTCTGCTACGTCCCGGCTACCCCGAGTATCCGCACCCGGCAGGACATGCTCAAAGCCGAAGTGGACGTCGACGACCCACAGACAGAGTGGGGCGACTACGTCCTCTATCGAGATTCAATTCCGGCAGAACTCCCACGCTTGCTTGAAGGAAAGCAGAAATGGAAGAACACACGAGGCGGGCAAGGAGTCGTGCTACTTTGTTCCGGCACCGACCCATTTCAGGACCCACGAGCCGGCGACATCGCGATTCAGGCGATTCACGCCCTCGTGGAAAACGGTCGCGACGTTCGCGTCCTGACTCGGAACCCGGTTCTCGCAGCAAACGGTCGTGTTGACGATCCCGTCATCGACCTCCCGAGCAAAGCTTACCATGATGTGCTAAGCAACGCGGCCAACACTGGCCACCTCACTGTCGGCTCATCCATCAACTCACTGAATACCGAGTACCTGGAGGCTATCGAACCCGGAGCGCCGGCGCCGAGCCACCGCCTTCGAGGCCTCCAACAGCTCTCCGACGCCGACATCCCCGTCTACGTCTCTATGTCTCCAACTTTACCAACAGCAGACGAAAGCGATCTACGAGAACTGATGGATGAAATAGCGGCGCTTGACCCGACCGTCATCTTCACCGAGGTCATCAATCCCCGAGGCGACAACTACCAAGGGATGATTGATGCTGCGTGGAAACACGGCCACGACAAATTAGGAGGCGAGCTAGCCCGCCTCCGCAGGAACGAAATCGAATGGAAAGAGTACGCCCTTGGCCACTACAAAACGATTCAACGCATCGCAACCGACAACGACCTTCCGATCCATATATGGCCCGATTCAAAGCTACTCTCGCTCGTCACCCCTGCCCAGAAAGCGTGGTTACTCGCGTGGTTTCATCGCCACCCACCCGAACAATTCGCCGGTCGCCCAGCCCCATCGTTCGGCCGACCAGTTCCGCCAGGGTCTCAAACTAACCTCTCAACGTTCTAATTTCGCGTCTCCGAAATCGTAACCATAACAGTCTCTTTGTGAAGGTTAGAGCGTCTGTGTGGCAAGATACTAATGCCATACGGGCAAACGAATCCAGTATGGCTACAAACGCTACAGAACCCACACTCGAAGGAGACCTCTCCATCGACATCGAAAATATCGGTGGAATTGAACAACGAACCGTAGACCTTCCACCAGGCGTCACCGTCTTAGAAGGTGGAAACGCCACCGGTCGAACATCGTTTCTCCAAGCCCTGATGGCAGCCCTCGGCAGCAAACGCGCTACCCTAAAAGGAGACGCTGACGAAGGCCGCGTCACTCTCACCGTCAATGGACAGACCTACACTCGGACGCTCTCCCGAGCAGGAGAGAATATCCACTTCGGTGGCGACCCTCTCCTCGACGACCCAGAGCTTGCCGACCTCTACGCATTCCTTCTCAGCGATAACGAAGTCCGACAAACTATCGAACAACAGGGCGATCTCCATGAGGTCCTGATGCGACCAGTCGATACAGAGGAGATTCAGGCCGAAATCGAGAGCTTACACCAAGAACAGAAGCAAGTTGAAGCCGACATCGAGCGGGCGAAAGATGCCGTTGACGAACTCACTGAGCTTGAAGAGGAACGAGTTGGTCTTGAGGACCAAAGAGAGGAACTCCAAGCCGAGATTGACCAGCTGGAAGAAAACGTCCAGACCCTGGAAAATCAGACGAGCGACAGAGACACAAAACAGGAAATTAACGAACTCGACAGCGAAATCGGCGATTGCGAAGAGGCCTTAGATGATGTCCAGTTCCAAATTCGGACGAAAGAAGAGAAACTCGAAGGGGCAAAAAGCGACCTTGAAGACCTCAACATCCCCGACCAAAACGAAGAAGAACTTGAGGCCAAACGGGAACAAATCGAGGCCGAAAAGGCCGAAATCGACGACCGGATAAGTTCTCTCACCACCCTTGAGCAGAAACTCTCAAACGCGATTGAGATTAACAAAGACATCCTGAATGCGGACTGGGACATCGCAACAATCCTCCAACAAATGCCGGAAGGAACAACGCTCCCCGACGGCCCCCTCTCTCCAGAGGGGCTTGACAGTGAGGCTTCTGCAAGTGACTTGACTGACCAGCTTGTTGAAGGAGACCACACAATCTGTCAGAGCTGCGGTTCAGAAGTTAACACCGAGAAAATCAGGGAGATTACCAATCAGTATGAAGGTCTCAGAGAAGACCTCCGTGAGGAAATATCGGACTTAGAAACGGAGTCGCGAAACTTGAAGTCTAAAGCCGATAAGCTACGTTCTCAGGCCATCGAAATCGAAGACAAGCGTGCAGAACAAGACAAACTCACCCGAGAGGTTTCGAACCTCGAGACAGAACTCGATAATCTGCGAGGGCAACGGGCAGAATTAGAGGACGACCTCGAAGAGCTCCACGACAAATTAGAGTCGATAGACACGGATAGCGAGAACGAGGAACTGGTCGAAGCGAAAAGCACCAAACACTCCAAAGAGCGGGAGTTGAAGAATGTCCGGAACGACATTAGCACAATAGAATCCAAGATTGAGCAGAAAGAACGGATCGCAGATTCACGCGAGGAATTCGAAGCCCGGAAAGACGAAATCAAAGAAGAACTGAACGAGCTGCGGGGAAAGGTTGAGACCCTCGAAAAGGAACTTGTCGACCAATTCAACGACCGGATGGAAGAAGTAATCGACCTCCTCGATTACGAAAACATCGAACGAATTTGGATTGATACCAAGAAAATCGATACTCGACAGGGCGAAGAAACCGAGTTTGACCTTATCATAACTCGGGAGGGAGGGGCTGGAGGCTACCAAGACCGCATTCAGCATCTCTCAGAAAGTGAACGGGCTGTCACCGGGCTAGTTGTCGCTCTCACCGGGTATCTCGTGCATGACGTTCACGAAATCTGCCCCGTGATGCTCTTCGACAGTGTCGAAATGATTGATAGCGAGCGAATCAGCGATATTATCAACTACTTCCAGCCCTATCCAGACTACCTCGTCGCCGCACTCCTCCCGGAAGACGCAACCGAAATTTCGGGCGCAAACGCAACCCTCGTCGACTGGTAGAACACTCCCGGTCTTTTCGGAGCAAGTGGCCAATCGGCCACCCCTCCCACTAAAATCGCCCTCGATGAAGAATACTCATCCGCTATAATCTCGTTGGGGGTTCCGTTGGATGTCATCTTCGGCGAACTTCCACCGCTCGGTCGTCATTCCACCTTCTTCAGTCCCCCACCGAACTGTTACGAGGAACTCATCGAGCTGATACTGACGTGGCACCTCGAAAACTAACCACCCATCGACCGTAACTCCGGGGAACACCCCCTGTTCATACATTTGTCTCTCCATCAACGTGGCGTGATAGTTCTGGTAGGCCTCCCCACGGATCTCGAAATCGTGTTCTCGAAAGTATTGGCGGCCATCAGCATCGTCTTCATACGGGAAAGTCACTCGCTCTGGATTCGGGAACGGTCGACGTTCGGTTCCGACATGCTCGACCGAGAGATTAGCAAACATCCAGTAGCCTCCAGCTGTTGGTGGGTAGACCTCACTATCCTCGACGTTCAGTTGATATTCCCCCGCAGCGAGTAGACCGTCAACACTCACGGCAATCTGGTCATGGGTGATTGTCTTGCCAGCCGGGTTTGCAGTCGGACGTTGAGCAGCCACATCAGTGTCGCCATCCCCATCACCGGACGACGAAGATGCTGGGTTGTTAGATTCGGATGACTCGCCGCTATCTAGTGGATTGGTTGAAAAGTCTCGACCTGTCCAAGCGTCAGGATTGGATGAGCAGCCGGCGAGCATGGATGTAGCCACTACTGACCCGCCGAGAATGAACTGTCTACGCTGCATGGGTGTTGGTGAATGATTACAGAGAGTACCACAAAAACATTGGCCGGTTTCGCGGCCAAACTCAGAGAGTAGCCACTTCCAGGCCAGTCCACCCCCACTCTTCCTGCGTTACGCCGACGGCTGTTCCTGAATCTCCTCCGAATCTGAATCCTCACCAGATTCGGAGCCATCACCGTCGTCCCCTTCCTCATCGTCTTCAGTCTCTACCGAACATTCACACCCGCCTTGCCGAATGAATTCAGCCCCCGGCAACACCACGCCACAATCGGGGCATTCAATTCGAACTGAGACACGAATCTCATAGTCGTTGTCAGCGACTACATTGGCGTTCTTGACAGTCTTCAACGCACTTTTCGTCGCCTCATTGAGATTGGATGTCTGCTGTTCTATCCGATCAACCCCTCGCTCCTTTGCCTTTTCCGGAGAGGTATCCCGTTGGTTTGGCGACTCCGCATTTCGCACGTCTCGAAGGAACGTAAAGATCGAATAGTATGAGACAAAGTCTGATTCCAGCTCCTCCAGGTCAAGATTGTCTTCCATCCACTGCCTGACAAACCGCTCATCAGATTTGGAGACATCTTCACCATCATTGAGGATTTCAAAAATATCCTTTGGGTTATAATTGACAGGCGAATAGCCGACTTCCTTTTCGAGCGCAGCCCTGATGATAGCCGCATTAAGATACTTTTCGAGCTCCCGAATCGAGTATCGCTCCTCAGGGTTCTTCCGAGTCCATCGAGACTCTAACTCGTCGACTATCCCATGCAGATCGTACTTGTCGACGACTACATCCAGCTTCCGGGTTCGTCGCCCCTCTGCAAGCCCCTCGGAGGCATCCCCGTCATCTGTATCCTCGCCGTCACTCATTCTATCTCCCTCTACGAGTTACCTCAATGATAAGGCTACGGGACTGCGAATCGCTCCTCCGTCCTCGAAAACCGCCCCCACGATTCGATATAGGGCTATAACGTCCCCTCTCCCCCGTATGCCCCGAACGTCCAGTATGCGATTCCATACCATTCAGATTCGCCCCCGGTAAATAAAAGTTCACCACGGCCTCGAGACCCCCGAAACCGCGAAAGTGATAAACCGCTGCCTCACAACCACTCCCACACGGACTGATCCCCGAAGGCAAGCCTATTCCACAATCCCCCTCCGGAAATGCAGATGCTGTACTGGATTTCTGTTGGGTAACGGATGAGACAGGTCTACGCAACAGCTCGCTCACTCCGCCCATGCGGTTGGGTGAATAGCAGACCGCACTCATCGATATTTGTGGATTCCAACGGGCACTGAGTGTCAACAACCGACCCATCAGATTAACTATGAGTACAGAACAAACCGAGGATTCACCCGCTGCCGAATCAGACGAACAGATACAACCCGACGACCTCGAGCGGCC
>ENA-ORCO01001057-ORCO01001057.1-marine-metagenome-genome-assembly--contig:-NODE-1057-length-9957-cov-3.930567_pt1 | contig 9957 bp, 8 predicted proteins | sample MGYA00248633_ERZ508508 | MGnify/ENA primary metagenome ERZ508508 (study PRJEB26179, sample SAMN06268845) | marine metagenome | isolation source: A23 P1 aerobic enrichment on pine of planktonic cells taken...
TATGCGTTCGACGATGACTTCGATGCCGTCGATGATATCTATCGACTCGATACAGCGACGAATCCCTACGACCCGAGTTGATCAGTAGACGCAGCGAAGGGCCGGTTGGTGTTACGTACCTCACCTGTTAGAAATCCGTAACAGCACCGCAGTCGTGTTTTGTTGGCCCCTGACGGGCGAGGGGCGCTTGAAGAGGTCCCTCGTGATCTGAGATGGCTTCGAGAAACATCTACGAGCAGACGTTCGACGAGGACGTACAGGAAGACGAACAGAGCAGTTGTCCCGAATGCGATGGTCGCGTCACCACCAACGCTCACGAAACGGTATGCGAGGACTGTGGACTCATCCTTGCCGACGAGCAAATCGACCACGGCCCAGAGTGGCGGGAGTTCGAAGGAGAGGAAACGGCGCAACGACGAACTGGAGCACCGAATACGGTTGCCCGGCACGACCGTGGCATCGGCAGCGAAATCGGCTGGAAGAAAGATTCAGAGGGCCGAACGATCGGCGGGAAGAAGCGGCGGCAACTCGGTCGGCTGCGTCGGGAGCATACACGAGCGAAAATCGGCTCAAAGGCCGACCGGAACCTTCTCTCTGGATTCGTCGAAATCCGGCGAATGACGGCCGCACTCGGCTTCACCGAGAGCCTTCGAAACCAAGCGTGCCAACTGTTTCGAACCGCCCAGAGCGAAGATGTGCTTCGCGGTCGATCAATCGAAGCAATCGCGTCGGGGTGTCTGTACGCGGCCTGTCGCCTCAACGAGTATCCCCGAACGTTCGAGGAGATCGCCACAGTCTCAAAACTCGACGAAGGGAAGGTCCGATTGGGCTACAAAGTCCTGAATCGGGAACTCGGTTTACCCGTGCCACCTGCCGGGCCGAAGCAGTATCTCCCGCAAATTGCCTCGGAAACCGATGTAGGTCAGGGGACGGAGCGTCGAGCACGGACGCTCCTCGAAAATGCAGCAGGTGAGACAGTATCGAACGGCTGCAATCCCGTTGGTACTGCGGCTGGGGCGTTATACATCGCTGGACAGGAAACTGGGGAGTATCTCACCCAAGCCGAGATCGCGGACGCTGCAGACGTGTCGAAAGTAACGATTCGAGCTCGGTATCGGGAAATCGAAGCAGAGGTAGTGTAACGGACTTCGGATTCCGTGTTCCCTGTCGAATGCGAGACATCGCGCGACAGCAAATTTATATTTTATTATGTCTCCACCGCTAACCAACCACCGCTCCAACCTCTGCCCCGTGCTCACTCCGACCGGGAGGACGAGACAGGGCTAATATGCAGAATCCGATGAGTGCATACTTAATTCCACATGTACGCCGGGATCAGAACCATCGCGACGACGCCGAGAAGCGCGATTAGGTAAGGAATGTCCCGCAGGGATCTAGCAAGAAGTGATTCACAATCACCCCATCCGATGGAGCCGCTGCCGACGGGGGTAGGTTACTAGCGGAGAATTAAAATTCGGCCAAGCGAATTTGACATAGTGGCCGTCCAAGCGAGGATAGTCGTTAGGTGCTCTCAGATTCTATCCACAATTTAAATAGCATTTCATAAAGAGTATGTAACGTTTAACACTTGTGTACACAACCGAATACAGTTGCCAAACCGAATATTTCTAGTCAGATACATCAAACAGCAATAAATAAAGTTAAGATTATTCAAGACATGGGATGGGTTACAAGCCTCTGCCCTATAGTGGCAAGAAATAGCGGTATGTGCGGAACGCCAGATATCATCGAGAGGGCAATCAATAAGGTGGGGAAGGAACAGTCACATCTCCATAAAGAGTGCTCCATGTTCAAGGAATTCCGTGACGAAGTTCGTCTTTCCACGCCGAATCCATCTACATGCTCGGGCGGCTCCAAACCAGCACAACAGATATTGAATAAGTACCAGGAGACGGTGATGTCGTTGCCTGACCACAACGAAGCATACAACGAAACACTGGAAGAGAATTTACGAGAAGAGTTCCCACCATCTATCGCTGATCTCCTTATCTTAAACAACCCGTTTTCCAGTCGCGACAAACGGAATTTCCTTCTAGAAATTAATAGTTCTATTCAAGCCCGAAGAGAGTTCGACCAGCAGCTCGAACAGGAAAAAAAGTCCCTACAAGCTGCTGGCACTGAGCTCGAACGGATCCGTACGGAACTCAAAGCTCTTTCCGAGTCCACTATTGAGGAGCAGCACCTAGAAAACCTGCTAGACAAACACGAAACCTACAGTGCCCTAGAACGGGATTGTGTGGTATTACTTGAAACGCGTCAACGGAACAGTGGGGATTCTAACCGTGGGAAAGCAACTAAAAGCATGTCTCACGAACTGAATGAGTACCTATACAACGATTTAGAGACGCAATATCCAATACTCGCCACAGGAATACGGGCAATCTCACGAATCAGAGAGGAAAGGAAGATTGAGAATAACACCGCAGTCAGCCGAATGTCCTTTGGCGAGTGATATCTACGGTGTCTTCAGTTTGATAACGTATAAGTTAGCTCAGCCAGAGACACACGGTTCCATCGTTATCTAGACCTCCGCCCCTGTTCCACATATGTTTGTGCTGAATTGAAGAGGTTAGTCGCCATGAGACAGGTATATCCTCCGCAATTAGCCGAGCCTACGAATAATCACTGTTAAATCAAATGTAACTACAAAAAGAAGAGTTAGAACACCGACGGGAGCCAAGTCGTCAGTGCAGGGAACAAGACTAACAGTATGATCACAAGCAGAATCGGGACATAGAACGGGGCCACCGACTTTGTGATCTCTTCAAGGTTTGCATCGGTGACTTTCTCTAGGACAAACAGGATGACCCCGAACGGGGGAGTCAGGAGCCCAATCATCAGCGTCAGAATCATGATGATACCGAACTGGACGAGATCGATACCAACGTTCTCGAGGATTGGGACGAGGATTGGTACCAAGATGGTGATCGCCGCAAGTGTTTCCATGAACATTCCCACGAAGAGCAACAGGAGAATGATTAGAAGCATGATACCGATCGGGTCCGTCGTGATTGACGTAATCAGATCCGCCAGTACCATCGGTAACTGCAGCTGCAGTGCGACGAGGCCATATAGTGATGCAGCGCCGAGCAAGAATAGCAGGGAAAAGGTCTCAACCGCGCTTGCCTGAATCTCTTCGTAAAGCCCGTCAAGCGACATGTCCCCGTAGAATACGCCGAGTATCAGGGCATAGGCGACTGCAAATGCACCAGCTTCGGTTGCTGTGAAGACACCTGAGAGGATACCGCCAATAATGATTACCGGAAGCATGAGCGGCAGTACCGCGAGTTTGAATGTCTCAACGACTTTTGATAACTCAAACTCTTCACGTAGGTCGTAGTTGTTCTTCCGAATGATAATGAAGGTAAACGCCATGAGCATGCCGCCCAGCAGCAGCCCAGGGATTACCCCGGCGATGAACAGATCACCGATAGAGACCCCTGCGAGGACGCCGTAGATGATGAGAGTGACGCTCGGAGGGATAATTGGACCAATAACGGTTGAGGAACCTGTAACGCCCAGTGCGAGGTTCTTGTCGTAGCCACGTTGGCGCATCGATTCATATTCGATGCGACCAAGCCCAGCGGCGTCGGCCAGTGCGAGCCCAGACATTCCAGAGAAAATCATACTCGCTGTGATGTTCACGTACGCTAATCCACCTCTGAATTGGGCGAACAGCGAGTTAGCGAAGTCGAAGATGACTTTAGTGAGTCCGATTCGACTCATAATCCGCCCCAACAAGATGTAGAACGGTAGTGCGAGAAGTGTAAAGCTATTGAGGCTGTAGACCAATTGGGTGCTAATTAGCGAGTAATTTAGCCCTCTCCCGAACGGGGACAACATGATGATGATACTCGTCGCGGCCATCGCGATTGCAACGGGTACACCAATCGCATACAGGAGAAGTAGTACTCCTAGAAACAGGAACAGGAGTGCGAGTACTTCACTCATCACTAATCACATCCCGTGCGGTTTGAATAGCGTTCCAACCTTCGAAAGCCATCATCAGCACCAATGAGACGAGGATTAGTGCATAGATTGCGCCAAGTCGCATGAAGGTGACTTCCGCGAACGCACTGTTCCACTCATCGAACATGGCGATGAAGACACCACGAACGAAGATCAATAAAACGATGATTGTTACCGCTGATGCAGTGGCTTTGAGCGCGAGTAGTTTTCGTCCCATTAACCGGTCCTCAATGGTAGTCATCCTGATGTGTTCACTATTTCTTGACGCTAATGCGGCACCAAGGTACGTTCCAACAATTAATAGCACCGTCGCAACGGGCTCTATGAGGAACGTCGGGAGGCCAAGAAATCCAAGATTGAATGTTCGGACGATCACCTGAACGATGGTGATCAAAACGAGCACCGAGAACATCGCCGAGAGCACGAACAAGAGTACGCGATCGCCGATTGAACTTGATTTGAAGTTATCCTCGGTTGGGTCCATGTGTTAGATGTTCCGTACTTCTTCCCAAGTCCCTTCCCATGCAGTGTCGAACTGTTCTTCGATGTAAGGCCGTGCGGCATCTCTGAGGCCCTCTCGATCCACGTCGCTAACGATTTCCATCCCGTTCGATTCCAGCTCGTCGAGTGTCTCTTGTTCTTGATCTTTCCCTTGTTGGGTCGTTTCCTCGGAAGCCTCTTGGGCCTTTTCGAGGATGAGGTCCTGATGGCTTTCGTCCAGCCCTGCAAAGACGTTCTCGTTGATCCAGAGATTTCGGTTCCCGACAAGGTATTCGACTTCGACGAAGTAATCTTGGACTTCATGGAGACTCATCGATAGAGCTTGGTTCGCGTCGGACGTAGTTGCATCAGCGACGCCGGATTCTAGGGAGCTGTACACCTCGTCCGAGGGTGTCGTCGTCGTGTTGACACCGATTTCTTCCCATGTGTCGATCCATGTCCCGATTGGCGTTTCCCGAAGCTGGAATCCCTGAAAGTCTTCGACAGTTCTCACTGCTTCGTTCGATGTCATGGACCGCCATCCAACGTAAAGCGGATCGCCAAGGGCCCGGACGTTGTGTTCATTGCGAATCTTTTCGTAGGAGGACTGCAACAACTCGCTGTTGTTGACCCGGACGAGATGTTCAAAATCATCCATAATGAATGGACTTGAGTGGAACCACACCTCCGGTGCCCACATTGCGATCGGGAGGGGGCCAGCTCCCATTCCATCTAGCCCACCGTTGCTGAGCGTTTGGGTCATCTCTTCTTCACCGCCGTAGGCCCCACCGGGAACGTGGTTTATTGTGAGTTCGCCGTCCGTTTCGGCCTCGACTTTCTCCTTGAGTTTGCCGATGGCGATATTCTCGAGGGTTCCTTCTTGAAAGGTGCTCGCGAAAGTCAACTCTTCCCCAGAGCTGTCCCCTTCCCCAGAGTTGCCCCCGAGGCCATCGGTACAGCCCGCGATACTCAGTCCCGCACCGACCCCTGCTGCTGCCAGGACCTGTCGCCTAGACACGTTGTTGTCAATTGGCATCGTGTACCCAATACGAACACCACCACATAAAACTTCTGGACTTATGCGTAGATGTTAACTCTAATATAAAAATACCATTTACACTGTAATGTATTCATCTGTTTCCAGTCTATTGAAGGGCTGTGGGATTTATTCCACTCGGTTGCATAAACTCTCTAATCGTATTGAAAGCCGTCATACGCCGATGAATCAGTCACATCGAGCACGGTCTGTCGAGAACTCGTTCGTTAATGGCTCGTAGCCAAGATAAGAAACGACGTAATAAACAGTCGCAAAGTCAACCTCATCACCCAGTTAGACAAGGCGGTATTGAGAACGGGAAGTTCGACCCTCTCCCTACTTACTGAAACATCGTGACCAACGATGACAGCCTCATCTCGTAGGAGGTGATTTTGCACACGTATCCTGTCCGAAAAAAGATAGCCGATGGACAGCATCCTAAGAATCTGCGGAACGTTTATTATCGTTACACGGGGACAATGATGCGATGCGAAAACACGAAGAATTCCGACATCAGGCTAGTCCTTCGATGTCGGGGCCTACCAACAATCGTCAAGCAACGTTCCTGAAATCCGGAGACGATTTGCCTTTGACCCGGCCAGATACCCTGTTCTTCTCGTGGACAATTTATAGGCGGTCGGCCTCGGACGGGGGTGTTCAACCATGAGTGGCTCTGTGTCAACTCCCTCAATTCAGGATCTCCTGCAGCACAGTGACAGTCTCGTCGGGTTTCTCGAGCGGAGCGCAGAGGCGAATCCCACCACAGAAGCCGTTTCCTGTGGTGGTTCGTCGATTACCTATGGAAGGCTTCAAGAGAGGGCTGAGGGCCTTGCTGGTGGCTTGCAGGAGTACGGACTCACTGAAGATGCTCGTTGCTGTCTTGCACTCCCGAACGGTATCCCGTTTATCGAATCTGCTTGGGCCTGTGCCGTTGGAGGTATCGTCGCATCCCCGATCAACCCTTCTTATCGAGAAAGCGAAATCGCGTACCAGCTAAATCACGCCGACGCGGCAGCGATCATCACGGGTCCTGAGAGTGTTGAGCACGCTCAAAGGGCGATTGACAACCTTGATCGGGAGGTCGCATTATTTTCGACAGCACACCGCGACGGAGTAGATGCCACCATCGATGAGTTGATTGAAGAAAGTACGCAAGACATCGTTGATCGTTCGCCATCGGACATAGCTTTGCAGCCCTACACCTCCGGGACAACGGGCGAACCGAAGGGCGTTCTCCTGTCGAACAAAAATTTCCAAGTCCAGATTCTGCAGACCGTCAAACGACGCTTGGAGCGTGACGAGCTCGGTGACGCCCTCGTTATTCTTCCGACGTATCACATTACGGGTTTCCTGTTGTCTATGGCAGCTCTCGCCACAGGGCAGACGTTGCATCTTGTCCGACCGGATAGATGGGATCCAGAGACGGTTCTCGAAGTCATCAGCTCCGAGCCAATCATTGAATTCGTCGGCGTGGCTACCATGTTTACGGATCTCCTCGATACGTATGACCAATCGCGTCACGATGTCGAGTCGCTCCGGGTGACCCAGCAGGGAGGGACCAAGATTCCCCCTGAATTGCAAACTGAATTCGAGAACAAATTTGACGTCGAGATTATGGAGGGGTATGGAATGACAGAGACCACGGCTGCGGTTCTGAGTAGTGTTGATGCGTCGCTCGGAAACCGGGTCGGTACCGCTGGACAGCCAACAGGTCACACCAGAATCAAAATAGTCAATGAAGATGGCGACGAACTGCCTGACGGGGAAGACGGTGAGTTACTCGTAAAAGGCCCACAGGTCATGGCTGGTTACTACGAGGATACGGTCGCGACCGAGGAGTCGTTCACTGATTACGGCTACTTCAAAACGGGAGACATCGCGTCCCGGGATGCAGACAATTATGTTAGTATAAAAGGACGGAAGAAAAACACAATTATCAGTGGAGGATTCAATGTATATCCCGCAGAAGTTGAGGATACGATTAGTAGTCATGAGGCAATCCGAGACGTAATCGTGATTGGCGTGCCTGACGAGCGAAAGGGCGAGGTCGTGGGAGCCATCGTCACTCCGAAGGAGGGAGCAACAGTCAATGCGGACGAAATAAAGGAATACGTCCTTGAGGAACTTGCTCCGTACAAACACCCGCGGTACGTCGAGATACAGCAAGAGGTCCCCCGAACAGGAAGTGGCAAAATCAAACGAAGCGTCGTCGAGGAACGCTTCAGAGATCAATATGGATCTAGTTGAACACTGAATCGAACGACCAAGGGTCGTGGCCCCCCGAAACGAATAGGATATACGAGCCTTTTTGTGTATGTCAGGCAGTCTGTACGTCGTACCCGAGGCCGTCGAGCTTTTCCGCAAGCCGTTCGCGACGGCGGCCGTCGGGCATGTAGATCGGACTACGCGGCGGGCCGGCAGATCGGCCAAGCAGGTCGAGTGCACACTTGATGTCTGCGGGGTAGTCCTGCCCAAAGAGGATCCCAAGCAACCGTGAGGCCTTGAACTGTAGTTGCTCCGCTCGCTCCCAGTCCTCTGCACGACAGGCCGCCCAGAGATCAACGATTAGATTCGGGTCAATATTCGTTGTTACGCACCATGCGATGTTCAGACCGGCTAGCGAAAACGGGAAGAACGTGTTCGCTCCGACACCCACGTTGAACTGTGACTGATCGTGAGTCAATCGCAGCTTCGCTAGCAGTTCATGAAAGTTGGGATTGCTTTCCTTGATTCCGACGACGTTGTCAATATCCTCGTCTGCAACGAGTTTGATGAGGGACGATGGTGTCGCGTTATTCTCCGTTCTGATCGGATAGTTGTAAATGGAGAGGCCCGTCTCAATATGTTCCGCGAGATCCTTGTAAAAACGGACGAGGTTATCTTGGTGATCGTTATAAAGCCAGTAGTACGGATTCGAACAGATAACGCCGTCTGCGCCGTTGTCTTCGGCAAAGTCAGCCATCCGCTTGGTCTTCTTTAGGCTCTCAGCAGTGACGTTACAGAACACCGGGAGATCGCCGCTCTCTTCAATAGTAATTCGTGTTACCTCCTGCCACTCCTGATAGGTCATGCTAGCGAATTCGGCCGTTGTTGCACACGACATAACACCGTCTACGCCGGCGTCGACGCCGAACGAAACGAACTCGGGCAGTCGGTCATACGCGATTTCACCATCGTCGGTCATCGGTGTTACCGGACAATGGATTACACCCCACGGTTTTTTGATGCCAGTCTCTGTCTCCGTATCTTCGATACTTGGTGTCACGACACGAGCACATTCGAGCCAATATGGTAAATAGTATTGGGGTATCGATGACCAACGTTGCCCTAAAATAGAATATTCACTAACAAATTTACGCTACGTGAAGAGACATCCCAGCACCGCCAACCAATGCGGTTAGACCGATTGAGGGAATTAGATTCACGTTGCTCTCCTTCACTGATCGGTTTCTCCCGACCTACTTCAGGTAAAACCGGAAATGCATGAGAAGTACTGCTAAGAATCCCTCACAAGCCGAATTGGACGGTCCGCACCAAACTCAATCGGTGGCCTGAAGTCGGCTGCTTACCTCAATACGATATGGCCGATTATTCGACGACGGTCGAACCGAGGTACAGTGACTTAGACGGGATGAATCATGTGAATCATGCAGAGTTCGTCACCTACATGGAGGTTGCTCGCCTCAAATTCTTCGAGCAGTTGCTCGACATGGATATGGAATCTCCGGACGTCGTCGTCGTCTCCGTTCATGTAGACTACCAGGGGCCTCTCAGCTGGGGAGATACAGTCACTATCGAATTGAACCTCGAGGAGACTAGTGAAAAGAGTTTCACGCTCAGTTATGTCATCCGGACCGATGCCGGAACCGCAGCGACCGCCGAGACCTCACAGGTTACTATCGATCCTGAGTCTGGTGAAGCGCGTCCGATTCCCGAAATGTACCAATCAACGTTCGCTTCACTCGGCTAGCGTTAGTTATAACGACAATCTAAGGCCCCGAAGCAGCGTAGGAAAGAGTGTCAGATCGAAGAAGTACCGATCCGTTCGTCAGTACCTCCTTCGAGGTGACATCCGAACATGTCTTATCACGTCGGGCTTCGAGCCCCTACCGGGGAAAGTCACTCAAGCCGCGTCTCGATGTGTGTCAATGAATCCGGGTTCTCGATACTACTGAGGTCTCCCAAATCTGAGCCTTCGTAAACAGCAGACAGGGCTCGTCTGATGACCTTGCCGCTCTGTGTTTTCGGTAATTCATCGACAGCTATGGTCTCTCGGGGTCGGAACGGTTTCCCGTGTTCAGACCCGACAAGCACAGTAAGTTCCGATCGGAGTGATTCGTCCATATCCATCTCCGACTCGAGGACCACGAATGCGATTACAGCCGTTCCGCTGGTTTCGTCCGGGACACCACAGACGGCAGCTTGGTTGACCGAATCATGGTTGATGAGTA
>ENA-ORCO01001058-ORCO01001058.1-marine-metagenome-genome-assembly--contig:-NODE-1058-length-9947-cov-3.110334_pt1 | contig 9947 bp, 18 predicted proteins | sample MGYA00248633_ERZ508508 | MGnify/ENA primary metagenome ERZ508508 (study PRJEB26179, sample SAMN06268845) | marine metagenome | isolation source: A23 P1 aerobic enrichment on pine of planktonic cells taken...
CCCGGACGGCCGTCGACGGGAGCAACGTCTCCGTCGACCACGGTAATCTGACCGGCGTCGGTGCCGGCGACCACCACAGCCGGTATACGGACGACGAAGCGCGCAACGCGGTCGAAGGGAGCAACATCTCCGTCGACCACGGCAACCTCTCCGGCGTCGGTGCCGGCGACCACTTCGACGCCGGGGCGGCCCTGGCGTTCAACTCCGGGGTCCTTGACCTCGTATACGGCGATCCGTTCGCCGTCAGCGGTGACACGCTCGGACTCGACGCCGCGGCGCCCTTCACCCTCACCGACGGGTCGCTCGACCTCTCGACGGACGGGACGCTCACGGTCGACGGGAACGGGAACCTCGCGGTCGCCACCGGCAACGTCGACCACGACAGTCTTTCGAGCGTCAATCCCGGCGACCACCACTCTCGCTACTCCGACAGCGAGGCGAGGTCAGCCGTCGACGGGAGCAACGTCACCGTCGACCACGGTAATCTGACCGGCGTCTCGGCGGGCGACCACTTCGATGCGGGGGCCGCCCTGGCGTTCAATTCCGGGGTGCTGGACCTCGTGTACGCCGACCCCTTCGGAGTCAGCGGCGACACGCTCGGGCTCGACACGGTGGACCCCTTCACCCTCACCACGGGCTCGCTCGACCTCAAAATCGGCAACGCGCTCGGGCTCAATTCGAGCCGGCTCGCGGTCCAAGAGGGCGATATCAGCCACGACAACCTCGCGGGCGTCTCGGCGAGCGACCACCACTCTCGCTACTCGGACGACGAGGCCCGGTCGGCCGTCGACGGGAGCAATGTCTCCGTCGACCACGGCAACCTCTCCGGTGTCGGTGCCGGCGACCACTTCGATGCGGGGGCGGCCCTGGCGTTCAATTCCGGGGTGCTTGACCTCGTGTACGCCGACCCCTTCGGCGTCTCCGGCGACACGCTCGGGCTCAACACCGGCAACGCGCTGACGCTCGACGGGAACAACAACCTGGCCGTTTCCGAGGGGAGCATCTCCCACGACAACCTCGCGGGCGTCTCGGCGGGCGACCACCACACTCGCTACTCCGACAGCGAGGCCCGGACGGCCGTCGACGGGAGCAACGTCTCCGTCGACCACGGTAATCTGACCGGCGTCGGTGCCGGCGACCACCACTCTCGCTACTCGGACGGCGAGGCCCGGTCGGCCGTCGACGGGAGCAACGTCTCCGTCGACCACGGCAACCTCTCCGGTGTCGGGGCGAGCGACCACCACTCTCGCTACTCCGACAGCGAGGCCCGGACGGCCGTCGACGGCGCGAACGTCGACATTGCGGGAGACGCCGATACGGTCGACGGCCAGCACGCTGGCGACCTGGGGGGGAACGCCGTGCAAGTCTCGGCGTCCGACGGCACGACGCACTCGGGGCTTTCGGGCGACGGCGACACGCTCGAAACCTTCGGGCTCGGGTCTGTTTCCGGCGGTGGCGCGACGATGTTTTTCGTCCGAATCACCGCGACGGGACAGACCGAGAACGGGTCTGGCGGCTACCCGGCAATCGGAATTCGATGGGTCGACTCGGGCGGGTCGGAAATCACCAGAGTCGATACGACCAATTGGGCGGGGTCGAGTCCGCGAACGAACGACCCCGACGGAGTAATCCAGTTTGACGAAACCTCGAACGTCACTTACACGGCGGATTTCTCGGGTCCATCCGCCGCCCCAATCGCCTCCGGGACCGTCACCGCCGAAGTATTCGACGCAGGCGGCGGGGGCGGGTCGTCCGACACTCTCGCATCTATCGACAGCATCCTATCGACAATCGTGGAGTTCTGAGGAGGAAAAATGAAACATAGACACACCAACGACGGAGGTATCGGCAGATGAGCAACGCACAACGGAGGGCCCACTGATGGCGATGGTCGCCAAGATGCGGGTCAGCCCGACGAGAGGAGTCAGCAAGGGCGACACGATCACGGCCGACCTGACGACCTACTTCGCCGGCGAGATCCCGATCAAGGTCGAGACGAAATCCGATCGGATGTACGACGACTGGACCGGGGCGGATAAGACCGTGGCGACGGTCAACGCGACGAGCGATAAGACGAGCTACACGGTCACGTTCCCCGCTCCCGAGCCGCCGTTCCTCGTCTTAGCGGACGGGTCAGCCGGCAAGGACAGCGCCCGAGTCGGGTTCACCGAGGTCGAGGAGATGAAGGTCGACACCGACGGAGACGGCGGCCTGGAGACGGTCGTCGACGAAGACGAGGGCATCGACAAGCGGGAGCGCGAGACCTACGACGGCCCGACCGGCGAGGACAACACGACGGGCGGGACGACCGGCGGGCTTGAGGATGACTCGACGGACTCCTCGACGGGGTCGGACGACAACACCACCACCGTCGGGAAGATCCCCGGCGACATCGAGCCGGACATTCACGACCCGAGCGACACGCCGGACGTGGTCGATGAGGCGGACGACACGGCCGGCGGTAGCGGTGAAGGGACCGCCGAAAGCGTGGGCGGGAACACGATGCTGTACGCAGGGGCGGCGGCCGTCGCGGCGGCCGCTGTCGCACTCTCGCGGAGGGAGTCATGAGTCTGCTCGGCTACCCCGTCGACGGGAGCGCGCCGAGTGACGCCCACAACTGGGACCCCGCGAGCCCCGGCGCGCAGGTGACGACCGGGACGGGGACCGGCGAGGATCTCGCCAACTTGGAGGACCCCGACCCGGAGGTCGCGGAGACTATCGAGGGCACGGGCAACTCGGGCGGGTCGACCGCGGGCGACGGCGCGTCGAGCGACGGGTCGACCGGAATCAGTAAGACGGTCAAGTACGGGGCCGCGGCGGCCGCTCTCGCCGGAATCGCGTACAAGAGTCAGAAATGAGCCCGATGTACGGGCGGCGCAGTACGGCGTACTCGGAGGCACAGGCACGCCAGGAGGACGAAAGCACGACCTACTCGCCAACGACTGCGGGTGACGAGCAGGACAGCGGGCTCGCAACGTCGCCGTTCGGTACGTCCGGCGGCGAGGACAGCAATCACTCCGGCGGAGGGAGTGGCCCGCTCGGAGGGGTGGACCCCGCGACGGTCGGGATGGCTCTCGCTGGGCTGTATCTCGCCTACAGGGGGCTATCATGAGCGCGGCGGCAGGCGCGGCGCTCTCGGACGCGGACGTGAACGCCCTCGCAGACAGCGCGAGCGACAGCAAGGGAGCTAATATCGCCCTGGCGGCGGTCGCTATCGCCTTCCTGTGGTTCGTGTTCAAATACACCGAGATCCTCGGCGGCGCGGCAGAGGGCGCCGGTGACGCCGGAAAAGCTGTCGGTGACACGGCTGGCGACACGTTCCAGGGCGGCCAGGACTTCGTCGAGGACTCGTCAGACTGGTGGCTCGGCGGCGGCGCCGACAACGTCGAGAACACGGCCGACTTCTTCCTCGGGGGCTCGGCCGACGCGGTCAAGGGGACCGGCGACGTGGCCGAGGACGGTCTCGATTGGGCGGCCGGCGGCACGGCCGACGCCGTCGAGGACGCCGGGGACGCGGTGGGCGACCTCACCGGCGGGTGGTTGTGATGCCCGTCGAGACCTCTCTTATCGGCCTGGTGATGGCCCTGGAGGTGGCGAATCTCGGCATCTCGGTAGCCAACGCGCGACAGCTCGGAGAGGACGCGACGGCGCGCAAGCGAGCGGCGCGAGCCCTCGCCCGAGTCGACCGGCACGAGGAGCGGCATCACGACGAGAGGCACGCATGATCCTACAGACTGCAAGTTCGGTCCCGATTCCGGACGGACAGGCTCTCGGGGCGTTCATCCTCGCGTTCCTCGCGGGGATGGCGGTCCCGACGCGCTACGGTCTCCTTCGACTCCGCGGCTTCGGGAGGATGATGGCCTCGAAGATCCCGGCGAAGCCCCCGGCAGGCGTCGACCGGGAGGACTGGCTCCAGCAGGCCGAGGGCCCCCTCCCGGCGGAGGCCGACAGTGACGGCGAGCCGGTCGAGCAGGCCGACGCCGTCGACGAGCGCCAGCCGTGATCCCGACGACCCCGCTCCCCGTGCGACTCCCGGGAGGGTTCCCGGCGGAGGCCGTTCCGGACGGGTCGGTCGCAGTCCCGCATCACTACTACACGGGCGCTCTCGTCGCGCTGTTCGCGGCGGCGGTCGTGTGGGACGACTACCCCCGCGAGGAGCCGCTTGTGGTCGGCGGCGGGACCATCTTCGGCATCTTCGCGTTCGTCGCCGTGTGGCCCCGCTATCCGACGCTCGGGGCGGCGCTCTCGGTGACGTTCGCGACAGCGGTCGCAACGGCGGCGCTCCGGCCGGCGTGGCTCCAGCGCTACCCGCTCCGCTGGCAGGTGGTCGCGCTCGTCGGCGGGCTCATCATGCTCGACGACGCGCTCTCTCACGGGACCGGCGTGTGGACGCCGCTCGATCACTACTGGAAGGCGACGATTCGGCCGGCGCTCGGCATCGGGTGAAGGAATCTATCTTTCTGTCTGTGAGTCGCTGATACCGGTAGGCGAAGCCACAGCGTTCACAGTGAACGATCTGGCCGCCGCTGTAGGCGAGCAGTATTTATTATAGATCGAATTTCTCGCGAATATGTCGTTCAGTACGTTCAGCCACTTCCTGTTCTACGTCACTTTCGTAATCGATGTACTGGGATAGTGCTCTTGAAATCAGATCCGCTTGATGTTTAGTGAGACCAAATTGAATTTCTTTCATCGAAACGCCTGAGTCACCAACTGGATTCCCCATCGACATCTCTACCAATTCGAGATCCGTATAGTCTGTATCATCGTGGGGGTCGTAATCTCCCATATCATCTTGATCTTAGCCAAATATCAAGTAATTATTGATCGGACACCCTGTTCATATACCGTCGTTCCCGCACAGACTGTGCGTAAGTGCCTTCTTTTATTACGATGGCGTGGGTGTGCGAGAGTATGGGCGAAATCGGTTGCTACTGCCGGGTGAGTACGGAGGACCAGAGCCTCGATCGTCAACTGACCTCGACCCAGGAGTATGCCGAGCGCGAGTTCGGCGCCGACCTGGGCGACCTGCGGATCTACCGGGACAAGTCGACCGGGACGAACACCGACCGGTCGGACTACCAGCAGATGATGGCCGACGCGGAGAGCGGCGAGATAGACGCTGTGGTCGTTCACAGCATCTCCCGCATCTGCCGGTCCATATCCGACCTCGAAGGTACTGCGTCCGCTCTCGAAGACGCTGGCGTGGAACTGCACATCATCAGCGAAGGGCTGACTCTCCAGCCGGACGAGAGCGACCCGTACCAGACGGCGCTGTTCCAGCTACTCGGTGTCTTCGCGGAACTGGAGGCGAACATGGCCCAGCAGCGGACGAAAGAGGGTATTCGAGCGCGCCAGCAAAACGAGGACTATCACCACGGGCCGGCGCCGCTCGGCTTCGAAAAGAACGACGGGCTGCTCATTGAGGGCGACAACTACCACGCCGTCGTGAGTGCCCTGGAGATGGTCGAGAAAGGCGATCTCTCGAAGCGAAAGGCTGCGCAACGTCTCAATACATCACGAGCGACTGTGAATCGGGCCTTAGACCGGTCAGAACTCTATGGATTCTGAAATAAGAAAATCTCACCACTCTTTTTCAATTTTGTACCGGTCGGGATAGTCAAACATTATATATTTCACATCGGATAATAAGGGAAATGGAAGTGATCCAGTTGTTTTGATCTTCACGTAGATCGGTTCAGAAATCTCACCCTCTATCAACTTATATACGTTATATTCGCCATGATTCTCACTAACTACGTCAGGTTCAATAGTTACACTCTTTTCCTCTTGGAACTCATCATATATTGAGTATGTTATTGAATGATTCTCTGTAGTCTCACCGGGTTTCAAACTCTTGATTTTACTCGGATCATAGATTTCGTTAGTCCAGTCATTTCGCTCAACACCAATCCACGGACCTAGTGGCTTTCCCGATTTATTATACACCCTGAACTTTGTTTCTACATTTATTGCTTCTTTGTCACCAAAGTTTCCAACAACCACTCCTGTCCTAATTCTCGATTCCTTGTTACTTATATTGGGGAACTGTTGCCCAGGAGATATGATGAGGGACAGTATAGGTATATCGCTGAAGAACTCTCTTAGAAATATCACTGAAGCATAAAATGCAGTTATTGTTGCAACAGTATTCTGTTCGGTGAAATAATATGTGGTATAAGTTACTAATATCGATCCAAGAACAGTACTAATTGATGAGTGTTTAAAAACTGCCCTAAGTATCGGCCTAACGAATGTGACATATGTGGCATCAATAATGAGTCTTGGTTTTGTGAATAAAGTGTAGTTATTTAACTTCGACAATATGGAGAATTTCAGTGACCCGTATCTTGTATCGATATTAAATGAATAATGTGATTTGTTCCTTATCACAAATGAGTTAATATAGAAAAATATGGCACCAATAAATAACACAGTTGCGACGAGGACTATAAAAAACTGAAATGCAGAACTGTTTAAAACTCTCATCCTTCAGTGGATCTAAGCGCGGCGGGTCCGGACCGCCACCTGGACCTGCCGCGTGCTTTCTGTTCCAACGTCTCCTGCGTCTCCGATATCGGTGTTGTCGATGACGAGAATGTAGTTCTGCCCTCCATCGAGTGTCACCGTCCGGCTCGCACTTTCTCTGACACCTTGGACTGTCCCCTGTCCGATGTACTCGAACTCTCGGTCGTCACCCTGGACGATTTCCTGATATATCGAGAATTCGGCTTCAGTGACGAGGAACACGTCGAAGTCGAGATCACTGCTCAGTTGATTCTCGACAGCCCATTCCAGAATGAAGTTCTCCTCGAAGCCGACTCGCATAGCCGCGTAGTTGTCTTCGGAGGAGATCGTGAGCGTTTCGGTGCTTTCAGATCTGTAGTCCGGCGTCCCCGTCGCGGTCGCCGTCGCGGTCGCCGTCGACGTCGAGGTGGCCGTCGGCGAGGGTGTGGCCGTCGCGGTCGCCGTCTCTGTGTCCGTTGCGGTCGGCGTCGGCTCCGGCGTGTCGGTCGAGCCCGAGCCGCCACCCTGACAGCCCGCGGCCAGTAGTGCCGCCGTCGATGCCCCTGCTGCAAGGAATTGTCGGCGTTTCATCGTAACGGACTACAAGTTCCACCCGGCCGTCAAAAAGCTACTTCTATTCGCTGGCGCGGAGTCGAGAGTCCCGAAGCATCCGGTCCTCTCGCGGCCACGGGCGATTTCGCGCGTCGATTTCGCCTTTCAGATAGAGGATCCCGTCCGTCGTGAGTTCGTACATCTCGCCGTGGAACACGTCGATAAACTCCACCTCGCGGAGCTTTTCGCACCGGTCTCTGATGTGCCCCTCCGAGCAGTTGATCCGCTCGTCGCGAGAGATGAGGCTCGGCGTGGCCCAACCCTCCCGGCTCAGGTTTTCTAATATCCGTTCATCCAACTGCTTCATCCAGAACGCCGACTTTCTCTTGCGCATTTCTTAGGCTTGCTCGTGGCTGTCCCCCGTCGTTGGCCCGTTTTCATCTACAGACGGAACACGATCGGGCGAGTCTTCGGCAGTGTCCAGCTTCCCCTCAAGATACATCTCACCACGATCTGTGATGGTGTAGACACCCCTTCCGAGATTTTGAACCAGTCCGTGTTCTACTAATTTCTGGCATCTTTGGGAGATGTAGGAGCTTGTATATCGCACGAACCCGCTTTTAACCATCTCTGAGGGAGTACCTCTCTCCTCGTCATAGAGATACTCGAGTATTCGATCGTCGGCGAGGACCATCCAGTCCCCTGAGTACCGTTTTGACATCAGTGATTAATTGATAATTAACGCAGTATCCCATTATAGCACTGCTAAGGTACTATATTTGGTGATATACTTGGTGCGATATAATCTACCAGTAAATATATTACCCGCCGGTTAATTGTTTGCTAACGCAATGGCTCGAAAGACCATTTCGGTATCCGTGTCGATGCCAATTTGGATGTACGAGCGGTTGGACGAACAGGCAGACGATCACAAAGTCAGTTTCTCACGGTACGTTCAAGAGGTAGTTCGCGACCACGAGGTGACTCCATTCGAGAAGATGGACGAACCGATGGTCTGCAAAGACGAGAACTACGCGGACGGTCGTCGGAACGAGGGGGCTGCCTGAATCATGTCCAGTGAGCCCAGGGCCCCCGTTTTCGATACTGACGCGGAGCGCGAAAAGAGTGACGACGACGAGGGGGAAGGTCCATGAACGGGGATTTCCTCGTCAACCCCGTCGAAGTCGTCCGAGACGGCGACACCGTCGCCGCTGGTGCGCTCATGTCCAGCGGTCAGGTCGTCGTCGAGTGGAACCGCGAGGCGTTCCCCGAGGACGAGCGCACCGAGGGCCCCACGCTTTCGATCTACCGCGACGTAGACGACGCCGAGGAAGCGACTGGTGGCACCGTCGAGATCGGCGAGGCTCACCGAGCGATGACCGACGGCGGGACGAGCATCACCGGCCCCGGCGGCGACGGTCCCGAACCGGGCACGGTGGACGACGGCGAGCCCGCCACGGACCCGGTCAACCCGGAGATGGTCGCCGCCTACACCCCTGCGTTCGTCGTCAGTAGCGACGCCGCAGAGCGGTTCGTGGCCGACTACAGCGTCCTCGATAGCGGATGGGTCCGGGTCCGTGACTGGGACGGCGAGGTTCAGAAGATCCCGCCTCACAAGATCAACGCGATCCGGCACGTCCGCAAGGAGCGGTACGGCGATGGCGGCAGGAACGGTTACAAACCTGAACAGCTCGCCGACGAGGATCTTCGAGAGCGAGCGCGAGAGATGGGAGGGGCTGGAGGCGATGAGTGACGACGATCTCGAGCTTCAGATCAAGATGACCCGCGGCGGCAACGCGGGCAACAAGGAGACGATGAAGGCCACCGTCTCCGCGCCGGACGTCGAGACGCTCGACGACCGCGTGACTGACCTCCGCGAGCGGATGAAAGAGTGGTCGCTGGAGTTTCGCAACATCCAGCCCGAGGAGGAGCGGCTGCTCGCCGACGACCAGTCACGCTTGGGAGAGACGGAAGCATGAGCCCCCAACAGTCGCTTTTCGACTACGAACGGGACCTCTCGAAGCTGTCCGAGGCCGAGCGGGACGCCTACGAGGCCGTCGAGCGCGGCGAGTTCGGCGTCCGTGAGTACGCCCGCGAGACAGGCCGTCGGCCGGGGACGATCGGGAACCTGCTCCGGCGAGCCCGCGACAAACTTGAGGAGCGTGAGGCGTCGTGAGCGGTACACCGGATCTTTCAGTCCGAGAGGCGAAAGAGCGGTATCTGAACCATCGCCGGACCGAGGCGAAGGCGTCCTCGATCAAGGGGTGGCACTACCGCCTGAAACTGTTCGTCGAGTGGGCCGAGAGCCAGGGCATCGAGCGCGTGTCCGACCTCGACGGATGGACGCTCGACGAGTACCAGACCCACCGGCGCGGGAAAGGCGTGACCTCGTCGACCCTCAACGGCGAGATGCAGACGCTCAAGAACTGGATGGAGTACCTCGCCCGGATCGAGGTCGTCGATAGCGACCTTCCGGAGAAGGTCCACGTCCCGACAGTCCCCGACAGCGAGGAGTCCAACGACGAGATGCTTGAGCCCGATGCGGCTATGTCTCTCATCTCGATGTACCGGGGAAACCCGGACCTCCGGGCTACCTCGAATCACGCGCTTCTCGAACTGTTGTGGTTCACCGGCGCTCGAATCGGCGGGATTCGTACGCTCGATCTCGGAGACTTCTACAGCGACGAGCAGTACGTCGAGTTCCGAGATCGGCCCGACACCGGAACCCCGCTGAAGAACGACTCGGACGGCGAGCGTACATGCGCGGTGCAGCAGCTGCCGGTGTTGCGGGATCGGCACTACTCGCGGGATGTATCACTGGTGACGACGACGGCGGTGGGAACGATTCGGAAGGCGGTCCAGATCGGAAGAGCACACGTCTGAACTCC
>ENA-ORCO01001061-ORCO01001061.1-marine-metagenome-genome-assembly--contig:-NODE-1061-length-9941-cov-2.883414_pt1 | contig 9941 bp, 8 predicted proteins | sample MGYA00248633_ERZ508508 | MGnify/ENA primary metagenome ERZ508508 (study PRJEB26179, sample SAMN06268845) | marine metagenome | isolation source: A23 P1 aerobic enrichment on pine of planktonic cells taken...
CGATGTCGACCGCTTCGGCGTCGTGCCGACACCGGGATTGCAGGCCTACTGCGAGCGTGAGGCGGTCCCGGGCGTAATGATTACTGCGAGCCACAATCCGGCCGCGTACAACGGCGTGAAGCTCATCGGCGCCGACGGGGTTGAACTGACACGGAGCACGCTCGACCGCGTCGAGCAGTCCCTCCGGGACGACACCCCGGCCTACGCGGACTGGGAGACAGTCGGGTCTGACAATGACATCGCCAGCGCTCGCCGCCGATACCGCGAGCAGGTCCTTTCCGTCGTCGACCGCGACCGCATCGCCGACGCCGACCTCACTGTCGTCGTCGACCCCGGGCACGGCGCTGGCTCCCTCACGAGCCCCGACCTGTTCCGCGAACTCGGCTGTGAGGTCCACACCGTCAACACCCAGCCCGACGGCCACTTCCCCGGCCGCGACCCCGAACCCGTCGCCGAGAACCTCGAAGATCTGCGGGCGTTCGTCCGCGCGACCGACGCCGACCTCGGGTTCGCCCACGACGGCGACGCCGACCGCGGGATGTTCGTCGATGAGACCGGAACCCACATCGAAGGCGACGCCGCGCTGGCCGCGCTCGCGGCGGCGAAAATCGAGGCCGGCGACGGCGTCGTCTCGGCAGTCAATGCCTCGCAGCGGCTGGTCGATGTCGTCGAGGACGCCGACGCGTCCCTCTCGCTTACCCCCATCGGCTCGACGTACATCGTCAGCCGCATCCGCAAACTGCAGGACGACGGCATGCACGTCGCGATTGCCGGCGAAGGCAACGGCGGCATCCTCTTCCCCGACTACCGGATCGCCCGGGACGGCGCGTTCACCGCCGCGAAGTTCCTCGAACTCGTCGCCGAGCGACCCGCGAGCGAGGTCGCCGCGGACTACGACGACTACTACAACGTCCGGCGGAACCTCGAATACGAGACCGAAGACGAGCGCGAGGCGATGCTCGAAGGCATCGAAGCACACGCGAACGACGCGACGGCCGACCTCGACACGACGGACGGCTACCGCCTCGACTACGGCGACGGCTGGGTGCTGGCCCGACCGTCCGGCACGGAGCCCGTCGTCCGTGTCTACGCCGAGGCACGAACGCTCGACCGGGCCGAGGAACTCGCCGAGACGATGGTCAACCGGGCGACCCAGCGGATAGACACCTACAGCGGCGAGTGAGTTTCCAGCGCGTCCTCGATGGCCGCCCGGGCCTCGCGGGCGGTCGCCAGTTCCTCTTCGACAGCGCCGCTTTCCAGCCGTTCGCGCTCGGATTCTGTGAGTTCTGCCCGAGCGACAGCGCTCTCGCGAAGCCGCTCGTAGTCGTCCCGCTCCGCGAGCCCACGCACCTCCCGTAGCGCCGCGACGACTGACTCGTCGGCGAATCGGGCGACGACCGAGCGGTACTCTCGGCAATACCACGGCAGGGCGTCGGCCGACGGCGGCGGCCAGTCGATCCGCACCGGCTCGGCGTCGAGCCGCCGGAGATACGTCTGCCGGGTGGCAACGGCGCTCCGTAGCGCCGCGGCGTCGTCGACGTAGTGGTCCAGCTTCGAGGCGGAGTAGTCGGCGTACTCCAGTAGTTTCGGAATCGGCTCCCGGCCGGCGTCGTGCTCGCGTACGTACGTCAGCAGTTCCGCGGGTGGGGACCGGAACTCGACCAGCGGGTACGCGTCGGCCCGCTCGATGACCGCCAGTGCGTCCCTGGCCGATGTGTTGCGCCGAAACTCGGTGAACGCCTCGGTGACGGCGTCGTTGTAGCGCTCGATTGGCTCACGGAGGTGCTCGACCGGGGCATCGAGGTCAGCGTCGCCGAGTCGCTGGAGGCGTTCCAGGTCGGCGATGCGGTCGCGCAGTTCGTTACGTCGACGGTTCGCCTCGGTCCGGGCTTTCTTGTACTGCTCGCGTGCGTCGTCGAGTTCGTCGAGTCGGCCGACGAGGTCGCCGACGGGCGACAGCATCTCGCGGGCCTGCTCGAAGTCGCTCTCCGTGAGCCGCCGCTGCTGGAGGAAGTCGTCGATTTCTTCGAAGGTATCGCGCTCGGGCAGGTCCTCGGGGAGGTCGTCAGTCAGCGTCCCGACCCGGCCCTGGAACTCCATGAACGCCTCGAAGTCGCCGCCGCCGGTCGCCCGGCCGTCGTAGCTGTCCAGCAGGTTCCGCAGTTCGCTGTAGATGTCACGGCAGTCACGTAGCGCGTCCGCACCGATTTCCTCGACGCGCGCCTGTGCTCGGTCGTACGCCTCGGCGGCCTGTTCGAGGCGCTCCACGGCGTCGGGGGGTCCCGAGCTGCTTCCGATCTCAGTATCGGATCGAGCCATCAGTACACGTCGTCGGGGTCGAACACTTGCTCACCGACCGTCTCGCCGTCGACGGTCCGGTGGAAGCAGGACTCGTAGCCGGTGTGGCAGGCCCCGCCGGCCTGGTCAACGATGTACAGCAGCGCGTCCCCGTCACAGTCGACCCGCACCTCTTCGACGGCCTGCGTGTGGCCGCTCGTCCCGCCCTTGTGCCAGAGTTCGTCCCGGCTCCGCGAGTAGTAGTGAGCCTCCCCCGTCTCGCGGGTCTTCCGGAGCGCTTCCTCGGTGACGTAGGCGAGCATGAGCACCTCGCCGGTGTCGGCGTCCTGGGCGACAGCGGGGATGTACTCCTGCTCGTCGAACGCGAGGTCGACGTCGGTCATACTCGGGCGGAGGCGTGTCCGAAAAATAGGTCTTCTGCTCAGGCGACCGGATTCCCTCAGGACAGGGCCTCCGAAAGCCGCGTCGAGAACGTTGTTGCGCTGTTGTAGCGCTGTCCCGGGTCGGGGGCCATCGCGCGCCGAATGACCGTATCGACGCCCCCGGGGAGGCTGGTCCCGGAACTGGGTTTCCGGAGCGAGCCGTCGCGGATTGCACGGTGGAGGTCGCTCGCCCCGCGGAACGGCTCGCGGTCACAGAGCAGTCGGTACGCGACGGCACCGAGTTGGTACACCGGCGTCGTCCGTTCGATGGCCCCAGCCAACTGTTCCGGCGCGGTGTAGGGCGTGACCCTGTCGTCGTCGAACGCGCCAGACACCGCGCGTTCGATTCCCCACCCGGCGAGTGCCGCCCGAACGGGCTCGTCACGCGAGAGAATCCGTATGGAGTCTGGCGAGATGGCCGTCGCGTACACGTCGTTGTGCGCCGCAGCGGTTACCGCCGCGGCGACGTCGTCAAGCACCTGCCGTCGGGCATCGACCGAGAGCGACGCGCAGTAGTCTTCGGCAGCACCCTCGCCGGCACGGTAGGCGATCCAGGCGCTCGGGCTGACGCCGACTTCGTAGATAGTCGATACCGTCGGTCGGTCGGCGACAGACTGCCAGTTCTCGACGGCGGACATGAACCGCTTGACCGCGCTGCCCTCCTCGCCGCGGTCCGGGTCGAGTAACGCGATGTGTGCCACCTCGCCGTCCGTCCACGTTCCGCGATACCGATGGACGTAACCGGAGGTGTCGATGGTTTCGAGTTCTGTGAGGTCGGGAATCGCGGCCATGAGCGTACTCGCCGTGGTCATTGGGCCGATCTCGGACGGGTCCGTCACGTCGGCGTCGTCGTCCGGGTCCGGTTCATCGACGGGTGCGGACAGTCGGTCCCGCTTGAATCGGACGCCGGACTCCGCGATGCCGTGGCGGATGAAGCGGTGGTCGACCGACTGCTCCGTCCGACCGTCGGTGTCGCGGAGTTCGAGGCGCTTGAAATCGAACGCGCGCTGAATCGCTTTCGCGTTTTCACAGGCGGATTCGAGGTCGGCGTCCACGTGAAAGACGACAGCGTCACCCTCGGGAACGACCACCCATGCGTCGAGCATCCCGCTGCGTTGCACCCGGAGGCACTCGAACAGTTCGTTCCAGTAGATGTCCCCGACGATATCCGGGGCGTCCCAGCGCAGCAGGCACGGATGGCGATCCGCGTCCATCCGGTCCTGGGCCGCTCGCATCGCGTCGATTCGGCGGTCGTGGGTCGAAAAGACCGTCGCATCGCGCTGGTCGCGCCGGTACTCGCGGACCGTCCACTCACCGTCGAGTTCGATGAGTTCGAGCGGCGGCCGACAGGGCGGACGCGGACCGGTCGCCGTGCCGACGCCACTGGATTCGCGCCGTGTCTCGTTGCCACTCATCCAGTAGCAACACCTCGCGCGTTCACCCGTGACTCTCGGCCGTAACAAGTGAGTGCCCCCGGAACCCCGTCCATGTTGGTTACGAAATACTACAGTCTATTTTCATATAAAAAGCCTCGGTTGAGAGAAACGTTCACGCCAACCGAACGCCTCAGGCCAGCCCGACGGCCTGCAACAGCGAGAACAGCACGTCGCCGTAGGTGAGCGAGACGACCAGCCCGGCGAACATCGGGACGAGAAACGGAATCCCGGGCGAGATCCACACCTCGTCTTGTTCGACGAGCACGTCCAGCCCGTCGCGAAGCTGGGCCGGCGACGTGCCGTAGGCCGAGTGGTCGATGTCGTCCAGAAACCGCTCGGCACCCCACGGGTCGTCGATGTGGTCGGGACGGTCGGTCTCATCGGCCCCGGCGTCGTGGTCTGCCGGTCCATCTCCGTCGTCGGCCACCGGGTCGCCGCCGTCGGTTGCCAGGGAGCCGTCGCCGGGGTCGTTCGGGACCGCCGGGAGGGAAGTCGGACGCCGGTGCTGGTCCGGGTCGGCCCGGATATCGGCGAGCGAGCAGCCGCGCCAGCGGAGGTACATCCGGAGGGCATCGAGGTCGAGACCGCTACGGTCGAACCCGTCGGGCGATTCGAGCAGTCGGCCGTACTCTTCAGTGACGTTGGCGGCGGCGACGGGTCGCCCGATGAACATCGCCAGCGAAAAGCGGCCCCGGGCGAGGTTGCCGGCGGCGACGGCCAGCGGATAGACGACGCCGGCGAGGACGGTGTTCGAGAGCACCGTCAACGAGAAGACGCCGATAGCGGTCGCCTGGAGCGGGAGGGCGACAGTCGACAGGTAGTACACCGGATAGACGGGAAAGAGGACGGCGATGAGCATGAACGCCTTCGCGTCGGCCCCGCCGAACCCACCGACGAGCCAGAAGCCGTACGACAGCGGAATGACGAAGCCGAGACTGATCGCGACCCTGATGAGGAACAGCCGCCGGCCGACCGCGGTCGGGCCAGTCCACACGGTGTATGTGTCCCACAGCAGGAGCACGACCGCCAGCACGGCAAGCGGGGTCCAGGTCCGGTTCGGCACCCGGCGGGTCTTCACGTCGCGGTAGGCCGCCCACCCGAACACCGGGACGGCGACCAGCCGAAGCAGGTCCGGTATCGACCCAAGCACGGCTACATGCAACACAGCGGTGCCCCTAATGGTTCCGATACGACGACTGTCAAGAGCAGTTGCTACCGGGAAAAGAAAGGGTAGTGCGCTGCAGGAGCCGCGTTATATGACGCGGTTCTGCAGGTAGTCGAGGTGCTTGGCGTTGTAGACGATCTTGACCTCGTCGGCGTCCGGGCTGCCGATGCAGGTCAGGCGAACGTTCTTGTCTTCGACTTCCTCGTCGCTGAGGATCTGCTGCATGTCCATGTCGATGTCGCCTTCGAGAACGATAGCGGCACAGTTCGCACAGGCGCCGGCGCGGCACGAGAAGGGCCAGTCATAGCCCTGTGCCTCGGCGGCTTCCAGGATGTACTCGCCTTCGTTAACCTCGAGGGACCCGTAGTCCTCGTCGTCGAGGTCCATATCTGACGCCTCTCCGAAGACGTCGTCGTCGTACATGTCCCAGCCGTTATCGTCCACTACTTCGTAGTTAAGGTACTCTACCGTGGGCATCACCTGACTGGTTCGAACCCCGCCCTGTTAGACTTTGCCCTTCGGAGTTCCATCGTGCAAAATAATGAGGGACAACGCGGCGATTCGTTGGTGAATCGGTGTCATCGGTTCAGAAATGTTCACCGCTCAGACAATCGGCAGGAACCGGAACACCAAGTAGGCTGCGAGGGTCGCAATTGACGGGACGACGTTCTGGAGGAAAATCACTCTGGCAGTGGTCCCGGGTTCGAACAGGTCTGACGCCGACGGGATGTCTTCCCGCGATTCCTCGCCGATGGGTTCGGTCTCGGCCGGCTTCGGCGTCCCCTTTTTCCCGCCGACGGTCGGTGCGTCCGCGGCCTCCGCGTCGGTGGTCAGCGCACCGACGGAGGCCACGGGCGTCTCACCCTGTACGGTGTCGGAGAGGCTCGTCGTTCGCGTCGCACGGCCCCAGCCGAGGCCGACGATGCTCATCGTGGCGATGATGACGAAACTCGCTGGGATACCCAGCGCCGAGAGGAACGTGACGATGGTGGAGGCGACCGCCGCGACCACGATGGCGGCGACCAGCGGGAGGTCGGTCAGGTCGTTTCCGACCGTGTCCATCGTCCGACGGGCGATGGTGAACGCACCGAGGCCGATAGCGCCGCCGCCGAGCAGGATAGCCGGGTACAGCTCCAGCGAGCCGTTGCCCACGAGGGGGGCGACGGCGTTGGCGACGTTCGACGCACCCGCCGAGAAACCCATGTAACAGCCGATACCGATGACGACGACGGTGCCAACGAACTCCCGCGGCGTCGTGTTGTCACCGAGGGACGGGCGCGGAATCGCACCGGACCGGTCGAAATCGAGCAGCGCGCCCTCGCTCTGGGAGACGGCGAACCACTCGACGAGTCGGGGGTAGAAGTACCGTCCGATGACGCCGCTGACCCAGAAGGCGATGATCGGCGAGACGAGCCACCAGGAGACGATTTCGAGCATCAGCGCGGCGTTCAACGTCCCGCGAGCGAGGCCGAGGCCGGCGATAGCGCCGACGGCAGTCATCGAGGTCGACGCGGGGACCCCGACCACGTTCGAGAGAAACAGCGCGACACCGATGAAAAACAGGACGACGATGCTGATAAGCGGCGAGAAGGCAGTCGCGACGAGGTCACTGCCCAGGCTCTCGACGACGGCCGGCCCGACGATGAGGCCGCCGGCCATCGCGAATATCGTCATCAGGGCCGCAGCGGAGAGCTTCGAAAGCGTGTTCGACCCGACTGCAGGCCCGAACGCGACACCCGTTGAAGACCCCCCGATATTGAAGCCGACGAAGATAGCCACCAGAACACCGAGGGCAAAGAGAACTTCGACCATACAGATGCCAGTCCCTCACTGGGTTAAAACGTACCGAACAGGTACTCGGCCGAGCGGCGGCGGCAGCCGCTACGGCGACTGCCCGGCCGAGCCACCGTCGTCGGTGTCGGACTCGCCACCCTCGTCAGCGAGATGCTCGTCATCGGCCGGCATCGTCTCCTCTACCTCCACGGCCGTCTCCTCGACCTCCGCGGCTGTCTCTTTGGCCGCTTCGACCTCGTCGGTGACCGATTCGGCGGTTTGCTTCGCTTCGCTGGTCTTGTCTTTGACCTCCGTCGTCTTGTCTTTCACTTCCGTCGTCCGGTCTTTCGCTTCCGTCGCCTTGTCCTTGACCTGGGTCGTCTTGTCTTTCACTTCGGTCGTCTTGTCCTTGACTTCGGTCGTCTTGTCCTTGACTTCGGTCACCTTCTCGGCGGCGTCCTCGTCACCGGTCTCGGTCGCAGTCTGTTCGACTTCGTCGGCCGTCCGCTCGACTTCGTCGGCTGTCTGCTCGACCTCGTCGACGGTTTCCTCCACTTCGTCGGCTGTCTGCTCGACCTCGTCGGCCGTCTGTTCGACGTCCTCGGCGGCCTCGTCGACCGTCTCGGCGGCGTTTTCGACCTCGTCGGCGGTCGTCTCCAGCTCCTCGGCGGTCGTCTCCAGTTGCTCGGCGGCCTCTTCGAGTTCAGCGGCTTTGGTAGCGACATCCTCGTTGGTCCGTTCGAGGACGTTCGCGAGGACGAGGAACTGCAGGAGACCGACGACGACGAACGCCGAGATGGCGACGCTCGCAGCGGTCGCAAGCAGCGATGCCGCGCCGGCACCGAGCGGCAGAACATCGAACGCGACCAGTCCCCAGGCCAGCGCCAGGCCGACGGCGACGACCAGCACGGCCTGTTCGAATAACCGGTACTCGCGCTCGTACGGCCCGAACATGATTGCTTCGAGCCGACGGGCGAGCGGTGTGAGGACGAGTGTAGCAGTAACCATGGCGGACCTTTCCCATCACGCCGTAAAAGCATGGGGGTGTGCTGGCACAGACAGCCGTCCGCACGCATCGGACCGACACGCTTTCGACGGCCGCCGAGAACCTCCAGTCGCTTAACAGCCACGGAAAGCTCAGCGTGAAACTCCCCGACCCGACGACGCTTCGCCAACAGCACAACTACGAAGTCCTCGTCGAACCGGCCTACCGCATCGATGTCTGGCTGGCTGACACAGAACGGTATCGGGAACTCCGTGACACACTCGCGGCCGGAAAGAGCCATTATGTCCCGAGCCTCGGCCTCTCGGAACACCTCGCTGAACTCGAGTATCACGGCGAGTTCGCTGTCGAACCTGGGCCGGACGGTGAGCAAGTCGAGGTGGATTCGGCGGTTCCCGATGCCGTCGAGGATGTCGTCTTGAAATCCGGCACGCGGTGTCAGGTCGAGGAGTCGCCCGCGTTCATGGCGGCCGACGCCGGCGGGCGGACGACTGCGGGCTTTACGGCCTACACGTACAACCCCGACGCTGAGTCGCTTCCCGTCAGGAACGTCGCCTCGTCTCGAGTCGACGGACGAACCGTGGTGTTCGTCTGATATGACAGTCCGGTACTCGCATCCGCCTGAAGAAGGCCATGACGGCGTCCTCCTTTCCGATCATCTCGAGGACGTGGCCGAGCGCGTCCGACATGTGGTACCGGCGGCTGCCCAAACTCCAGCGGGAGAGTCCGTCCGAGCCGTTGTCGAGACGCTCGCGTCCGTCCATGACTTCGGGAAGGCAACGAGGTATTTTCAGCAGTACCTCGGGGAACTGCCGGGGACGCCGCCGGACAAGCGGTATCGGTACCACGCCCCGGTCGGGGCGTTCGCCGCCTACTACGCACTCGACGCCCGCGGATACGACGCCGAGACTTGTCTTTCGGGGTTCGTCGCCGTCGGGAAACACCACGGCTCTCTGCCGGATGTCGCCGCCTACGTCTTCGATCGCTCGCACCGACGCGAAGATGTCTCGGCAGGAACTCAGACCGCCGCCGAGAAACAACAGGCCGTGATTGCCCAGCAACTACAGGACATCGACGAACACGCCCCCGAACTCGCCAGCGAGGTGTTCGAGACGGCAACCGATGGAAACGGCTCGTGGGATGCCTTCTACACCGGCTTCCTCGAGTTACTCGGGGAGATCGAATCGACCGTCGCGGCGTCCGGCACTGGCGTCGGCATCGACCGCGAGTCGCTATCGGAGTCGTGTTACGCTCTCGTTCTCGAGTGCTGGGGCTCGCTCGTCCTCGCCGACAAGACGAGCGCTGCTTCGGCATCGAACGATACCGGTCCAATCGAAGGGACGTACGCAGCCGACCCCCCGTCTCTCGAGCGACTGGCGGAGTACATCGGCAAGCTCGAGGCCGACGCCTGTGCCGACCCGGATGGAACCCGGAGCGAACGGCTGAACCACTACCGGTCACGAGCACAGACGGCCGTCGCCGAGAACGCAGCGTCGTTCGCCGATGAGGGTGGTGGCGTCGCGACGATCACGTTACCGACGGGAATGGGCAAGACCCTCTCTGGGCTGTCGGCGGCGCTTTCGATCCGGGATCGGATCGGTGGCCAGCGGGTTGTCTACGCGCTTCCCTTTACCAGCATTATCGATCAAGTGGTCGACGAGGCAGCAGAGATCTACGAGACCGACACTGCTGGCCGCTTGCTTACGTCACATCACTATCTCTCGGAGACGACGATCCGCGACGCCGACGGTGGTGACGCTGACGAGGCTGACTTAACTGACGACGTTGCCGGAATGCTCGCCGAAAGCTGGCGAGCCGGCCTGACCGTGACGACGTTCGTCCAA
>ENA-ORCO01001063-ORCO01001063.1-marine-metagenome-genome-assembly--contig:-NODE-1063-length-9938-cov-2.850117_pt1 | contig 9938 bp, 6 predicted proteins | sample MGYA00248633_ERZ508508 | MGnify/ENA primary metagenome ERZ508508 (study PRJEB26179, sample SAMN06268845) | marine metagenome | isolation source: A23 P1 aerobic enrichment on pine of planktonic cells taken...
CGCGCATGTCGTCGTCGTTGCGCTGGATGCGCCGCGTCGTGTCGCCGGAGACGAGGTCCCCCGGCTCAATGACGTACGAGAGGTGCCAGAGGTCGTCCAGCGTCTCGGGGACCACCTCGATGCGTTCCGCCCCTTCCGCGGTGGTCTCCTGACTCTGTATTTGCATACTGAATCGTCCGCTTCAGGGACACAAGTGTTCTGCCATTCGACGCGCTGCCACGGGGAGACTGGTACCGGGCCGGTCACGCGACTGAGCGTTCAGCGCGCGTCTCGGATACGGTTCCGACGGCCGGCACCTCTCTGACAGCGGTCCCGATTGCGTACGCGCCGGCGACGTTGCCGTAAAAGGAGATGAGCGGGACCAGGACTGCGCCGATTACCGTGGCGGAGGCGAAGCCCCCGACCACCTGTGCGCCGATAGCGATGGCGACGGCGACCAGCCACGCGACGGCGTACGTCTGTGACCCGCAAATCGCGCGCAGCGTGCCGGGCGAAAACGCTGCCCCGATACGTCCGGTCACTGCGTACGCGGCCACGGCTGCGGGGAGGAGATATGCGACACCGAGCGAGACTACGACAGTGACGACGACAACGACGAGTGCAAGCAGGAGGCCGCCGACGGCGATACCCGTCGCCGGCTCACCGGCCGCCGTCGTGACCACGGATGCGGGCAGAATGAACGAAGCGATTGCGAGGCCGATAACCACCAGCGGGACGAGCGAGTACACCAGCGTAATCAGGAACGCGACCAGTCCCTCGACCAGCAGGTCGCCCCACTCCTCAAACACCGGCGGCACCTCGGTGTCGCCGTCGTTTACTGCCCGGATGACGCGGACGAGATAGCCGAACACGAACAACACCGGGATGAAAAACACGCCCAGCAAGCTCAACACGCCGCCGATAAGTAACGTTTCGACCTTCTGCTCGCCGTTCCAGGGGTACCGGATTGCGTCTTCTAACATAGGGGGACTCCGTCACTGTGGGGATCAGGGGCAGGCTCCGATAGTCTACTCAAACCAGTGACGACTCTGTCTTGCGAAAGCAGTAACATAAATCTGCACTCCCGGAGCGGAACGACGGACGGGAACTAAAAGCAGGCACCGAGAACCGTTGCGTGACCCTTTCAGGCCACAGGCTGGGCATCCGGCGTCTCGTCGCCCGTGTCGATGGCGGGCATCTCCCGTACGGCAGTTCCGACAGCGTAGGTCCCCGCCACGTTCGCGTAGAACGTCACGAAGGGGGCCAACACCGCGCCGATGACGACGGCGTTCAGGACGCCGATGAGGACGCCGGCGACCAGGCTGATGCCGAACGCGACCAGCCAGCCAGTCGCGTAGGTCCGGCTGAGCGCGAACCGGCGGAGTTCGTCCGGCGCGAACGCTGCGGCAACGCTGTCAGTGCGGGCGTACGCGACGATTGCAGCCGGGAGCACGTAGGCGATGGCGAGCGAAATCACCGTCACAGCGAGCGCGGCGACGAGGACGATGAGGCCGACGGCCAGTCCGCTTCCCGATCCGCCGTTACCGAGGCCCAGCGTCGCACCGCTTGCGAACACTGCGGCGAGGGCGATAGCCGCCGGGACGAGCGAGTAGGCGAACCCGATAGCGAACACCTTCAGGCCGTCCATGCCGAGGGCACCCCAGTCGTCGAACACTGGCGGCTCGGCTTCGCCGTTCAGTACCGCCCGGAGCGTCCGGACGAGGTAGCCGAAAACGAAGAACGTCGGGACGACGAGGAAACTCAGGAACAGCAACGCGCCCCCGATGGCGATGGTTTTCACTGCGCTATCGCTGTCCCGCGGATACGTTATGGCTTCTTGGAACATGGTGATACTCCGTGACATCAGCCTGGCCGGCGTGGCCCCTGCCACGTCAGTCTCGACGAGGTGTCACATCAAATTATAGTACAACTTACAAGTATATATAGCAGTACGTGCGCCGTGCTGTCAGGTGTAGCCAGACAGCTCTCGGTGTCACTACTTGTCGGCGTCGCCCTCGGCAGCCGCCTGTAATCTGGCGAACGCCTCCCACGAGGGGTCCGCTCCGGGGTGGGACTGCCGGGCGCCGTCGACGTACAGCCCCTCACCGTCGGTCACTTCGCCGACGACGGCGGCCGGCGTCCCGCGGTCGCGGAGCGCACCGACAACATCGTCGGCATCTGCGGGGTCGACGGCGGCCAGGAGCGTCCCGCAACTGCTGACGTGCCAGGGGTCGATATCGAGCGCGTCACAGAGCGCGTCGACGCCCTCGGCGACTGGTACCGCTTCGCTGTCAACGTCGAAGCGAGCGGACGCACCGTCGGCCATCTCGATGAACGCACCGGTGATACCGCCCTCCGTCGCGTCGTGCATCGCTGTCACGTTTCCGGCGTTCGTGGCGGCCATGGCGTCCTCGACGAGGGCGGTGTCGGCCAGGCGCTCCTGTGCGGTGGCGATTCGGTCAGGCGGCAGGCCGATCTGCTCCGGGAAGAGGTGCGCGAACAGGCCCGTGACTTCCGCGCCAGGGCCGGTCCCGACGACCAGTTTGTCGCCCGGTCGTGCACCGTCCGGCCGAACGATGTCGTCGTGGGCCCCGACGCCAAGAACCGTCGCGCCGCCGACCCAGGAGTAGTCGACACCGGCGTAGCGGGCGGTGTGGCCGGTGACGACGCTCACGCCGACCTCCCCGGCCCGCCCGGCAAAGCCGTGCCACATCGCCGCCAGTTCGTCGTCGCTCATCTCCGGTGGGAGGGTGAACGTCACGGAGAGGTGCGACGGCGAGACGCCGGAGACGGCCACGTCGGCCAGCACCACGTCGAGCGCGAACCGACCGGCCCGCTCGAAACCGAGGTCGGGCAGCACCGACAGCGGATCGGTGGCTGTGACGAGGGCGTCGCCGCCAACGTCGATGACGCCGAAGTCGATACCGTGCGTCGGCCCCAGCGTCACGTCCTCTCGGTCCGCGCCCAGTTCCGGGTAGATGACGGTATCGAACAGTTCGCGGTCGATTTTTCCGAGATCACTCATGCAGCCAGCTACCTCCGGCGCGGTGTTCTCTCTGCCCCGGCATCGTCACTCCTCGGTCATCCGGCTGCCGCCCGGCGGCAGGAACTCCTGTATCTGGTCCGGGCTGGCGACCTTCCGGACGAACGTCTCGTCTGCGAAGCGGTCCTTGAATTCCCGGTACAGGCGCTTCGCGATGTCGTTCTGGGCGTACTGGCCCGGTTCGACGGTGATGCTGGTCGCGGCCTGGCCCTCGATGGCCGCCGGTGGCCCGCCGATGACCCGCGTCTCGTCGTCGCAGGTGATGCCGACGGCGACACCGACCGGCGTGCCCTCGAAGTACGTCCGGTCGCCGCGGATGGCGAAGCCGCCTTTCTCCAGGTATTCGCCGCTCTCGGGCGTTTTCGACACCTGATCGGGGTCGACCATGTACACGTCGCCGGCGAACTTCCCGTCCTTCCAGACCGAGGAGTACGACACCGCGAACTGCGCGGCCTGGTCCAGCGATGACTGCGGGAACTCCACCTGCTTGGATGGCTCGCTGGGGCCGGTGGCCTTGAGCACCGTGACGGGACCGCCGTGGGCCTGCGCGTGGAAGAACTTGTCACCGCCCTCCAGGTACTTCTGGACGATTTCCTCGTTGTCGTCGGCGTCGCGGCCGCCGATGACGAGGAAGCCGTCCGAGGTGTGGAACCAGCGGAACTGCTCGTACCAGCGCTCGGTCGACCGGGTCGGGATAGACTGCATCGAGAGCCAGTCGGTCGGTTCGTCCTCACTCTCGTCCTCGTCGGCTTCGTCTTCGCCGTCGTCGGCCTCCCACTCGTCCCGGCGCTCTTTGACCGCTTCGAGGTCCTCGCGAGTGTTCTCGATAGCTGCGAGCGCGCCCTCCTTCTTCTCCTCGATGCGTTTGGCCTCCTTGTACAGCTCGTCGGCGTTCTTCTCGACGCCGGTGAAGGCGTCGACCGTGACGCGCGTGCCGTCGATGTCGAGGGTCACCGTCCCTTCGCTCCCGTCGAGCGAGACGACCGCCTCGGCGGCTTCGATGCCGCGGTCGGCTCCCTCGTCGAACTTCGCCTCGATGTCGTCCCAGGACACGTCGTCCTCGCGGGCGGCTTGGACTGTCGAGAGTACGTCGTCGACGAGGTCGTAGTTTGCGTACAGCAGTTCGGCCTTCTCCCGCTCGGCCTCGGCGTCGGCCTCGAAGTCCTCGATGGCCTGCTCCTGCTGCTGGATGATGCGTTTCTGTTTCTCGATCTCGGCCTCGAAGTCCGGGCGCTGGGTCTCGCCGCCTTCGACTTCCTCCTCCCGCTGGAAATTGAAGAAGTAGTCGTCCAGCGCGGGATTGAACTCGGTGAAGGATTCGCTGTACAGTTCCTCGTACTCTGCCAGCGGAATCGGCGTCACGTCGACCCGTCGGCGCTCTGGCCCGTCGGACTCCCCGCTGCTCGCACCGTCACCATCGTCGAGCGTCTCGTAGTACACCCGCGGGTCGACGTTCCCCTCGCGCAGGCGCGTCCCCATCTCGTCGACGAGTTCGTACAGCCGCTCGAAATCGGACTCGTCGAGCTCATCGACGGCGACGTTGTAGTCGATGCCGGCGCGGGTACACAGTTCCTCGCCGTAGAGGCCGCCGAAGTTCAGTTGCGTCGCCAGCGTCCGGACGAGGTCGGCGTCGGATTCCTTGATGCGGGCGACGAAACCGTCGTAATCGACGGTCATCGGGTTGAACCGCGCCGACGGGAACTCGTAGGGCGTCCCGGGCGCGACGGTCCGTGATTTGAGCCTGACCGTCTCCAGACAGTCGATGACCTCGCCGTATTCGTCGAGGACGGCGACGTTCCCGTCGCCGAACAGCTCCGCGACGATGGTGGTCGAGGCGTCTTCGCGGTCGAACTCCAGTTCGATGATGCGGTCGAACTCGAACTGCTCGACGCGAACGAGGTCAGCGCCCGACAGCCGGTTCCGGAGCATCATCGCGAAATCCGGCGGGCGGCCCGGCGCGTCGGGGACGTGTGCTGGGTCGGCAGCGTGGGCGCGCTTGACGTCGCCGACCTCGATGAGGAACTCGACGCGACCGCGGTCGAAGTCCCGGAGCTTCAGTCTGACGAGGTCGTCCTCGGGGTAGAGGTACGCCTTGTCGAGCTTCGCGCCCTCGTAGCCGGCGAGTTCGCCCTCCAGAGCGGCGAGGTCGACGCTCGTCAGTTCCCGCTTGTGGTCCATGTCGGAGGCTGTCGGCGGGCACCCAAAGGCGTTCCGTTACCCGCTGTCGGCGATTGCCTCGCCAGTCTCCAGTCCGTTCCGTAGCGCCGCGTGGAGGCGCCCCTCGCCGGCCACCCAGTCGCCGGCGAAGTGCAGGTCGTGCTCGGCCGCACACGACAGCAGGTCGTGATCGACTTCGCCTTCTGGCTGGGAGTAGCGCCAGTGCTGGTGGTCGGTCCAGTCCGGGTCGGCCAGCCGGTCGTCGTCCAGCAGTCGAGCCGTCCGCGTTGCGATATCGTCGATGAGCGTGTCGGGGTGTTCGTCGTAGTTCGCAATCGACCAGGGTTCGTTCATCTGGACCAGCAGCAGGGACTCGCCGTCGGGGACGTGGCCGTCCTTGCACTCCTCGCGGCCGACCCAGCCGATGTCGTGGTCCTTGTCGCTGTTGACCGCGGCGTACCACGGCACGTCGATTTCGAAGGGATAGTGCAGCACCCCCGCAATGACCGTTCGATAGGGGACCGAAGCGATTTCCTGCCGAAGCGCCCGGCAGTCGTCGTGATCCCACCGCGACTGTCCCAGCAAATCTGCTGTCTGGGGGGCCGGCGGTGTCAGCAGCGCGGCGTCGAAGTGCCCCAGGTCCGCCCCGTCGTCGTCCTCGAGCCGCCAGCCGTCGCGCTGCCGCTCCAGGCGTTCGACCCGGACGCCGTTCTCTACTTCGGCGTCGGTCTCGTCGAACAGTCGCTTTGCAAGCTGTGTGATGCCCGCCTCGTACGTCCATTTGTGTTCGTCAGCGTCCCGTCCGGCATCGATTTCGCCCGTCCGGTCAAACGTGTACACTGGTTCCTCGATATTGACGAGCCCATCGGTCGGGAGCGTCTCGGTGACCAGTTCCGTCACGCGGCCGTCGTCGGCCTTGAGATAGTTCGCCCCGTACTCGTACGTGCAGTCGCCGTGCCGCCGGGTCGCGGCGCGCCCGCAGACGCCGCGGCTCTTCTCGAACACTGTTACGTCGACTTCCGCGTCGTGGAGCGCGTACGTTGCCGCCGCACCGGCAGCGCCGGCACCGACGACTGCGAGGTCACGAGCCATACTTGCCAGTCGGACGGTGCGAGTAAAAATCCACCACACAACCAGTTCGGACCGCCCGCCGGTAGTCCGATTCAGCGGTCCCGCTGGCGTCGGAGGGACCGACTCGTCCAGCCGATGGCGGTGAGTATCGTGACAACTACGCCCACCTGTGCGAGTGAGAACCCGGGGCCCCGTGCCGCGGTCGTCGCCTGCTCATCGCCGACAGTGGCCGGAGCGGACTGGTTTTCGACCGTGAGCTGGCCCGCCGTCACGCCGTTGACCCGGACGGTTCCGTCGACCGCCTCGAACTCGGTCTCGACGACGGTCTCCTCCGCGGGGTCGAGCGCCACTTCGTTCGTTGCTACCGGTTCGCCGTCGACTGTTACGGTCAGCGTCTCGTTGACCGGCCGGGAACGGGCGTTCTGGACCGTCGTTCGCACGGTCGTGTTGAACCCGGACCGAACCCAGTCGGCCGACAGCGACGCATCCCTGATCCGCAAATCGGCGGTCTCCTGCCCCGCGGGAGTGGCTGTCTCATCGGTTCCCGTTTCCGTTACGAATCCGGCGGTTCCGTTCTCCTGGTCGGTCGTGTTGGCGGGAGGCGCGCCCCCGCCTGCTGTTCCGTTCTGCGCGGTTAGGTTCCCCTCGTCGGTCGATGTCCCGCTTTCATTGCCGTCTGATTCCGTGATCCCGTCGTAGATTTCACCGTCGGACTGTGAATCGTTGCTATCATCCGAGTCGTCGGAGTCATCGGACCCGCCATCGGGGTCGGAATCGTCGGAATCCTCTGAATCATCTCTGGTAGCGTCGGTATCGCCCTCAGAGTCATCACCGTCATCGGCTTCGGTTTCCGCTTGCGTTCCGCTTTCAGTTCCTTCACCCTCGGCCGGTTCCTCGGTCTCTCCATCGTCAGTTGGCTCGTCAGCCTGAGTCGGTGTCTCGGTCTCTCCATCGTCAGTTGGCTCGTCAGCCTGAGTCGGTGTCTCGGTCTCTGCTCCGTCTGTGGGGTTCTCAGTTTGCGTCGGCTCTTCCGTTTCTTCGTTTTCAGTCGGTTCCTCCGTTGCCTCGCTCTCAGTCGGTGTTTCTGTCTCCTCGCTCTCCGTGGATCCCTCCGTCTGTTCACTCTCGGTCGGCGTTTCGGTTTCTTCGGATTCCGTCTCTGCTTCAGTTTGGGCCTGCTCTGTCGTTGTCTGTTGGTCTTCCTCGGTTTGCTCGTCGTCAGCCGGTGTGTCGGTCTCGTTGACCTGCCCGAGTAGTGCCCCTGTGGTGCGCTCGAGAACAGATGGGACGGTGGTTTCGGATGTGCTTACCGAGGCGTCCGACATGCCGCTCTGTGGACTGGCGTCGGAAGCGACGACGCTGCCGACGGCGAATAGGAACGCGAACACAGCGACGGCAAAAACGACAGCGACGGCAGTACAGAGTGTTCTGGCCTCGTTCATACAGGGGTGTACGTGAGTAAAGGATTAGTTACGCAGCAGCCAAACCGTCGGTAAGGTCGTCCTTCCCACGCTGAAACGAGAGAGACAGAACGTCTCCGTCCGCTAGAGCCCTACACTCGTCGGCGGAGTCGGACGACACCGGCGACCAGCGCCAACACGATTGCGACCAGGTGGACGGTGAAGCCGGGCCCCGACGCAGCGGTCGTTTCCGCCGCTGGCTCCGCGCCGCCACCGCTTTCCCCGGTTTCGTCAGTTCCGGACCCGCTTGCACTCGAACCGGAACCAACGCGCAGGTCACCGGCACTGACGCCGTTGACAGCAACAGAGCCATCGACAGCCTCGAACTCCATTGTGACCGTCGTCTGTTCGCCGGCATCGAGACTGACTGTTCGGGAGACCACCGAATCGCCGTCGACGGTGACTGTCAGTGGCTGCTCGACAGCTTCGTCAGTCGGGTTCTCGACGGTCGCCCGGACAGACGTATTCAAGCCGGCCCTGACCCAGTCAGCCGTCAGGGACGCATCAGTAACGGTGAGTTCGGCGGGCGTCGGGGTCTGCGTATTCGAGGGCGTAGCTGTCGTCAGGGTGGACTCGTTAGCAGCCGGTGAAACGACAGCGATGGTTGATAGATGGGGCGATGTCGCCCGGGTGGATCTGTTCGTCCCGTTGACGGTACTGGGCAGCTGACTCCAGGACTCGTTGTGGTACTGGAACACCCGGACGTTGTCCATCGACCCGTTTGCGGGAAGCGCGGATTCGTTGAGTCGCAGGGTGTACGTTGCGCGACTGATGGCAGACGAGTTTGGGCCGGAGGTGACGGTCACGTACCCGCGCACACCGTCTTCCTGGACCGCAGCCATATCCTTCGGCGTGGCGTGTGGGCCGAGCATCGTCGCGTTGAATCCGTCGCTCCCGTTGGTCACGTTGAGCGAGAGTCCAGAGAGAGTAAACGCCGGCGCTGTCTCGGACGGGCCGGAGCGGTTCAGCGACTGGGAGACCGTCGAGTTCGCAGCGTCCGCAGTCACCTGGACAGTGACACCGTTGTCAAGGCTGGACTGCGAGATAGCGGGGGGGTTTGCGCCGCCGCCGTTGTCGGTCTCGTCCGACTCGTCATTGAGATCGAATCCGCCGCCACCGCCACCACCGCCACCACCGCCTCCACCACCGCCCCCACCGCCGCCGCTACTGCTTTCGGCTTCGACGGCGAGCGTTTCGGTGATGGCGTTGCCGATAGAGAGCGACCGGTCGCCCTCGCTGTCAAAGGAGATGCTAAAGGTGACAGTTTCGGTCTGACCGCCCGCAATCGGGCCGATGGTTTTGGACTTGAGCGCCTGGTCGCTTTCTGTGAGTTCCGCTGTGTAGTTCCCACTCTCCGTTCCGACGTTTGCGACAGTCGCCGTCACGTCCACTGACTCATCGGTTTCGACGGACGAACTGCTCAGCTGCGCGTCGCGAACCTCGAACGTCGCGGGTTGGGTCACTGAGATGTTTCCGCCGGAATCACTGTTGACCGCCACGTCGTACTCACCGCCGCTCTCGAAGGCATAGACGAAGGTGACTTCGGTCTGTTGACCGCCCGAGAGCGTGACGTTCCTCGTGTCCACGATGTCGTCGTTGGTCTGGAGGCGCACCGGGGAGGTGCCTGTCTCGTCGCCGTTGTTGGCAACCGTGGCAGTCACCTCAACAGGTTCGCCCGTCCGAACGCTCGTCCGGTTCAGTTCGACGGCAGCCGTGTCGAATGCCGCCGGCTCCTTGACCGTGACAGTGCCGGCCCGCTCGCCGTTGATGTCGACAACGTAGTTCCCGCTGTCGTTGAAGACGTGGTTATACGTGATCTCGGTCGCTTCACCGCCCTCTAGCGTCACTTCTCGGCTCTCTACAATGGAGTCCGCGACGGCGAATTCACCGGTGACAGTCCCCGCCTGTCCACCGGTGTTCGTGAGGGTCGCGCTGAGCTCGACAGAGCCGCCCTGGGTCACGGACTCACTACTGACCGCCGCGTTGCTGACCTCGAACGTCGCCGGTTCCGTGACCGTCACGCCGGCTCCGAACTGGTTGTCGACGGCGATGTCTCGCGTCCCGGCATCGCTGAACGACTGGACGAACGTGACGGTCGCTTCCTCGCCGCCGTCGAGTGTCACCGACTGCGTGTCGATGGTGGTGCCGTCCTCCTGCAGCCGTACATCGGCCGTCCCGGTCTGGTCACCTTCGTTTCGGACGGACGCGGTGCCGGCTATCGGCTCCCC
>ENA-ORCO01001064-ORCO01001064.1-marine-metagenome-genome-assembly--contig:-NODE-1064-length-9921-cov-4.023364_pt1 | contig 9921 bp, 7 predicted proteins | sample MGYA00248633_ERZ508508 | MGnify/ENA primary metagenome ERZ508508 (study PRJEB26179, sample SAMN06268845) | marine metagenome | isolation source: A23 P1 aerobic enrichment on pine of planktonic cells taken...
CCGCCTGGAACCAGCCGAAGGCGATGAGTCCGCCGAGCACGTTCGAGATAGCGAACGCCAGCCAGACGCCGCTCGACCCGAGCGCGAGCGGGAACGCCGCGACGTACGCGATCGGGAGACGGATGCCGCCGAGCATCCCCACGGAGATGAGCGCCGCCGTCACGGTTTTTCCGGTCCCCCTGAATCCGCCGGTGTACGCCCGTACGACGCCGATGAACCCGAACGTCGGCGCGACGGTCCGCAGGAAGTCCACGCCCACGTCGATGACCAGCGCCCGGTTCTCCGACTCAGCGATGAACACGGCGACGATGGGTTCGGCGAACAGGTACACCAACAGTCCGGCCGTCGAGAGGACGAGGAACATCGTCGCCGCGGCCACCCTGTTGATGCGTTTCACTCGGTCGTAGCGGCCCGCGCCGACGTTCTGTCCGGTCATCGTCTCGACGCCCTGCCCGACGGCGATGGCGGGGAGGAAAATGACCGAAAACACGCGGATGGCGATGCCGTACCCCGCGACGATGTGCGTCGCGAACGTCCCGATGAGCGCGAGCAACGCGACGACGGAGAGCGAGCGCCCGGTGCCCTCGACGGACGCCGGAATCCCGATGCGGAGCAGGCGCTTGAGGAACGGGACTCGCGGTTTGAGTTCGCGCAGGCGTATCTTCACGCCGCGCTTCCCGCCGAACATGATTCCCACCCCGACGATGAACGCCAGTCCCCGGCAGAGCACGGTGGCTATCGCGGCGCCCTCGACGCCCGACCCGCCGTACCCCGTCACCCCGTACAGCGCCGATTCGACGCCCCGAAGACCGAGCATCCCGAACAGGGGGTTCGCGTCGAAGCCGAAGATGAAGAGCGGGTCGATGGCGATGTTCAGTGCCACCGACCCGAACATCACTACCATCGGCGTGACGGTGTCGCCGTACCCCCGCATCAGCGAGATGAACACGAGGAATCCGAACACGAAGGGGAGGCCGAGCGCGATGACCTCCATGTACGCCGTCGCGGGCGCGAGCACGCCCGGGTCGGCGCCGAGGACGGCGAGCAGGTCACCGACGACGAAGAACGCGACGAGCCCTAACCCGGCGGCGAGCAACACGGCCAGCGAGATGGTCTGCGAGGCGGCGAACCCCGCCTCCCGTTCCTCGTCGCCGCCGACGTGCTGGGCGACGAGGACACTGCCCGCGACGGAGATGCCGAGGCCGAGCGAGATGAAAAAGAAGACCAGCGGGAAGGCGAAACTGATGGCCGCGAGCGCATCGTCGGCGGACGCGAGGCGCCCGACCCAGAACGTGTCCGCGAGGTTGTACGCCGTCTGGAGGAGGTTCGTGATGACGATGGGCAAGGAGAGGTAGAACAGCGGCTTCCCGATGCTCCCCGACGTGAGTTCGAGCTCGTCACGGGATTTGAACAGGTCCGGGCTCATCGAGCGCCCTGCTCGCCCCCGTTGCCCGTGCTATCGCTGATTACTCGCACTGCTGACTCGGTAGTTAGTCCGCGCTTGTAAGCTTCTCCTTTCCGGCGTTTTCCGAGCCCGCAGGTTTATACGCCTTCAGTCGGAGTACGCATACGAATGACCGAAGCAGAACTCGACGACCTCCCACCGAGCGCCAAGCTGGTGTACAAGGTGTTGGAGTACGACGGTCCGATGACCCAGAAGGAACTCGTCGAGGAGTCGATGCTTTCCGCCCGCACCGTCCGCTACGCGCTCGACAGACTCGCTGAGCGCGACGTCGTCGACGAGGAAATCTACTTCGCTGACGCCCGCCAGAGCCTCTACGAACTCAACCTGGAGGACTGTAGCGAGTGCGCCGCCGAAGCCTGAGTACACACCCGTACTCCGATTACACCACCGTCGCGTCCTCGGGTCCGAACGCGACGACGACCCGCTCGCCGGCGGGAACGTCCTCGCTTTTCACGACGATTTCACGCCCGTTCCACGAGCCGTAGGTCCGCGCGGCGTCACCGAGGAACTCCGTCGTCTCGACGGTCACCGCGATGCGATTTTCCCCCTCGCCATCGGTGCGATTTTTCCCTTCGCGCCCGAGCGAGAGCGCCTCCGGGCGAACGTAGAAGGCGACGCGCCCCGCCGCCTCGGGCGCCCGGACCCGGAACGTCGTTCCGTCCACTTCGACGAGCGCGTCGTCGCCCTCGCGTCCGATGACTTCCCCCTCGAAGCGGTTGTTCTTCCCGACGAACTCCGCGACGAACGGCGTCTCCGGCCGGTGGTATATCTCCTGTGGCGTCCCGACCTGCTCGACTCGCCCGCCGTTCATCACGGCGACCCTATCGGAGACGGCGAGCGCCTCCTCCTGGTCGTGGGTGACGTACACCGTCGTCACGCCGAGTTCCGACTGGATGGTCCTCACCTGTCGGCGCAGGCGCTCCCGGAGGCGGGCGTCGAGCGCGCTCATCGGCTCGTCCAACAGGAGCAGACGCGGCCCCGGTGCGAGCGCGCGGACGAGCGCCACTCGCTGTTGTTGGCCCCCCGAAAGCTCCTCGGGCATCCGGTCCCCGTAGTCCGCCATGTCTACGAGTTCGAGCAGTTCGCGCACCCGCTCGTCCTCGCTTTTCCCCTCGGGCGGGTCCCGGAAGCGCAGGCCGTAGGCGACGTTCTCCGCGACGGTCATGTGCGGGAACAGCGCGTAGTTCTGGAACACGATGCCGACGTCCCGGTCCTCGGGCGGCACGCCGGCCATCGACTCGCCGCCGACGTGGACCGTCCCCGACGTTGGCTCCTCCAAGCCGGCGATGGTGCGAAGCGTCGTCGTCTTCCCACAGCCCGAGGGCCCGACGAGCGTGAAGAACTCCCCGTCCGCGACGGTCACGTCGACGCCGTCGAGCGCGACGGCGTCCTCGTAGCGGCGCTCGACGCCCCGCAGGCGAACGTCAGCCACGGAACCGCCCCCCGAGGCGTTCGATGGCGACGAAGCTCGCGCCCGTCACGACGAGGAGCACACACCCCATCGCCGTCGCCGGGCCGAGGCGCCGCCCGATGAATCGCTCGATGGCTACCGGCATCGTGTAGTTCCCCGCGCCGGAGGTGAGTATGACCGTCGAATCGAACTCCCCGATGGAGATGGCGAACGCGAACGCGGCGCCCGCCAGCACGCCGGCGGCGACGAGCGGCAGTTCCACGTCCACGAGCGCCCGCGCACGGGACGCGCCGAGCGTCCGCGCGGACTCCACGAGCGAGCGGTCCAGCGTCGCCAGCATCGGCGCGACGTTCCGCGTCACGAAGGGGTACGCGCCGACGGCGTGGGCGGCGACGACGGCGAGCGCGCCCGAGACGGTGACGCGGACCTGGGTCACCAGTAGTTCGGGTATCGGCACGCTCCCGACAATCGGAAGCGTCGCTCGCCCCAGCGCGATGCCCGTCGGCGCGGGCACGGGCGTGCCGAACACGAGACCGCGGAGCAGGCCGAGGCCGACGACGATGCCGGAGACGGCGAAGGGCGCCATCGCCAGCGTGTCAATGACCTTCCGCCCCGCGAACTCGCGCGTCGACACCACCGCGAGCACGACGCCGATAGGGACTGAGAGGAGCAGACTCCCGACGCCGAACAGAAGCGAGTTCTTGACCGCCGTCAGGGGTTTCACCTGGAACGCCGCGCCGGTCGCCTGCCGGTCCACGAGGAACGCGTAGTTGCGGAGGGTGAAGGCGTCGCCGCCGGCCACCGGCACGGTCAGGCTCTCGTACACCATGCTGAACACCGGGAGGACGAACACGAGCGCGGCGACGAGACAGACGCCCCACGCGGCGAGTCGCTTCGCGTCGGGGCGCCCGAACAGCGGCGCGCGCTCGGGCGGATGGACCGCTCGGCTGGCGCGCTGGTGCGCCTCGTAGCGGAGGTACGCGTACATCAGCCCGAGCGAGAGCACCGTTTCGATGACGGCGAGCGTGGCGGCGAGGCCGTACTCGAAGTTGTTGACGCTCTGGTACACCCACACCTCGACGGTGGCGAACTCGTACCCCCCGAGTTCGAGCACGATGGCGAAGGAGAGAAAGCAGAACACGAAGGTGAGCAACGCCCCCGTCAGCACCGAGGGGAGGAGTTGGGGCACCACCACGTCGCGGAACGCCCGGTACGGGTTCGCGCCGAGCGAGCGCGCCGTCTCGACGGCTCTGGCGTCGATTCCCTCCCACGCCGCCGCGGTGATGCGGGCCACCAGCGGCGCGTTGTAGAAGGCGTGCGCGAGGATGACGAGCTTCAGCGTGTGAACGAGTTCCAACCGGTTCAGCCCCACCCACGCGAACACGCCGCTCACGAAGCCGTACTCACCGAAGGCGGCGATGAACCCGACGACGACCATAATCGACGGCATCACGAAGGGGAGCGCCGTCAGCGAGCGGACGGTGTCCCGCCCCCAAAACTCGAAGCGGGCCAGCACGTATGCCATCGGCACGCCGAGGGCGACGCTCGCCGCGGCGGAGAGGAGGGCTTGGTAGGCGGTGAACCCGAACAGGCCGAGTCGGTAGTCGGGGAACGAGGCGTTCAGCGGGTCCGTCAGGAGAGCGAGGAGAAACCCACCGAAGCGGGCGAGCGCGTCGCCCGGATGGGCCAGAAAGCCGACGTAGAACTCGTCGGTCAGCACCTCTCCGAACAGCGCGCTCGCCCGCGCCGCCTCAACGAACACCGTGGCGACGGGCAGGTAGAACACGAGAAAGAGGAGGAACGCCGCGAGCGCCACCAGCGCGGGAATCGCCGCGCGCTCAGCGAGCGCCTCAACATCGTGGCTCCCGAGCGCCCGCCGCATCGTTACCGTGCGCCTCCGCTATCGCGGCCTAAATACCCGGCGGTGGAAGCCGGCTGTCTCAGTTGGATGCGAACTGTTCCGACCACTCGTTGGTCCACGTCGAGAGGTTGTTCGCGAGTCGCTCCTTGCTGAAGCGGACCGTCGTCTCCGGTTCGTACACGTACTTGGAGTAGTCCTCGGGGAGGGCCGCGTTCGTGGTCGCCGGGATGCCGACGTTGAGTTGCGCCATCTCGGCCTGTACCTCGGGTTCGAGCAGGAAGTTCAGGAACTTGTTGGCCAGGTCGGGCTTGTCGGTGTTCGCGAAGCGCGCGGCGCCGCCGATGTAGCTGTACCCCTGTCCGTTCGGGAACCCGATCTGGTGGCGGGACATCGGGCTGTCGCCCTGACTCGCGTACACCTGGTCCGTGGAGTAGGACGTAATCATCGCCGCCTCTCGGTTCTCGTAGGCGGTGTACGCCGACCCCCAGTCGCCGGTGACGGTGAGGTTCTCGCTCAGCCGGGACCAGTAGTCGAGGTAGCCGTCCTCACCGAACTGGTTGATGGTCATCAACAGGAACATCCGGCCCGTCGTCGTGGAGGGCGGCGAGGGGATGAGGATGTCCTGGTCGCTCTCAGCGATGTCCTCGTACGTTTCGGGCTGAACCGCGTCCTCGTCGTACACGAGGCTCACGTACGACCCGCCCGTCGGGATGACGCGCTCGTCGGAGTCGAAGAGGTAGTCGTCTTTCAGGCTCCCGCCGTTTTCGAGTTCGCTCGGCGGCGTCGCCTGAAAGAGGGGCTCCTCCAACTGCTGTTCGATGCGCACGAGGTCCATCTGACGGATGCCCGCGTACACGTCGGCGTCGATGCCGACGCCCTGCTGGCGGCGCTGGATGAAGTGGTTCAACTCGCCCTCTAAGGGTATCCACTCCAGCGTCGCGTCGAAGCGGCTGTCGAACTCCTCTTTGAGGTACGACCCGGCGCTCGACGACGGTGCGTCCACGTAGGAGGGGTACGTCGCTACCTGGAGCGTGCCGTCGGTGCTTCCGGTCGGTGCCGAGCCACAGCCCGCGAGGAGCGCCGCGCCGGCGGCACCCGCGTTGCGGAGGAACGCGCGTCGTTGCATGGAGACGACTCCGCGGTCCCCGAATAAATGCTTGGTGATATTACCGGGTAATCAGTTCGGCACGGCCGTGATGAGTCGCTCGTGGTCGATGGCCCGTTCGAGCTCCTCCGCGATGGCCGACCCGCGGGACACCTGTATGTCGCCGCCCCGGCCGACGGTGGCGGTAAAGAGGTACTCGCCGTCCGCGCGCACCTCGACGGTGTCGCCCGCCCCGGCCTCCTCGACGGGGATGATGACGTGTTTCCCCGTTATCTCCGGGACGACGCCCTCGCCGGCGTAGGCGTCGTCGCCGTCCTCGGACTGGTTCGTCCCCGCGAGCTGCTGGGGCATCTCGTCGAGGGTCCGCACGTCGATGTCGATGCCGAGGCGGTTCTCCACCTCCGTGATGCGCCCGCCGCCCTTGCCGATGACGTAGGAGATGTCGTCGTCGCTGACGTACACCGTGGCGCTGTTGTCGCCGCTCACCTCGACTTCGACTCGGCCGCGAGCGAGCGACTGAATCTCGCGCTCTATCTCCTTGCGCGCCAGCTTCGAGACGCCGCTCTCCTCCTCTTTCTCCGTTTCTTCGAGGGGCACCGTGACGACCTGCTGGTTGTACGTGTATATCTCGTACTCGGGCTCGCCCGTCTCGAAGTCCGCGACCTGAATGACCGGCCGGGTGAGGTCCTCCTCGGTGAGGCCCTCCGGCACCTTGACCTTCGTCTGGACGTCGTACACCGTCTCGACCTGCCCGTCCTCGATGTAGACGACGGTGTCCACGACCTGGGGAATCATCCCCAACTCGACCCGGCCCACGAGGCGCTGGAGCGCGTCGATTGGCCGCGTCGCGTGAACGACGCCGACCATCCCGACGCCGGCGAGGCGCATGTCCGAGAACACGCCGAAGTCGGAGGTCTTGCGCACCTCGTCGTAGATGGTGTAGTCTGGCCGGACCATGAGTAATGAATCCGCGGTGTTCTCCATCGACCCGTCGAGTTCGGTGTACTGCGTGATTTCGGGGCCGACCTGGAGGTCGCGGGGCTTCTCCATCGTCTTCACGGTGAAGTCGCTGTCGTCGAGGAACTCCGCGACGGCCTGCGCGAACGTCGACTTCCCCGCGCCCGGCGCGCCGGAGATGAGGACGCCGCGCTGGCGTTCGAGGAGTCGTTCCTCCAACTCGTCCGCGAACTCGTAGTCGTCCAGGTCCGTCTTGGCGACGGGACGCACGGCCGTGATTTCGACGGCGTCCGCGAACGGCGGCCGCGCGATGGCGATGCGGTAGTTCTTGTACTGGACGATGGTCATCCCGTCGGCCTCCAGTTCAACGAACCCCTGTGCGTGGTCGCGGGCCTTCGTCTCCACGTCGTGTGCCCACCCGGCGAGCTCCTCCTCGGTCGAGGCCTCGTCGCTGAGGCGCTCGTAGCTCATCTCGCCGGGCGTCCCGCGCTTGGCCTTCGGCGCGGCGCCGGCGCGGAGGTGGAGGCTCATCGTCTGCTCGTCGAAGAAGGACTCGATGGCAAGGCCCTCCTCGTCGTCGCCCGCCTCCGTCTCCGGTTCGGTGTAGTCCACGTCGAGGCCCTTCGCGCGGGCGACTTCCGCCTGGACCACGTCGCTGGTGAACAGCGTCGCGGCGTACTCCGCCGCGATGTCCCGGATGACGGCGTCGATGTCGCCCTCGCCCGCGTGGGCACGCTCCTCGCCCGTGGGCCGTCGGCCGACGTACTCGACGGATATCTCGCCGGCGTCAGCGAGTTCAACTAACCGTTGAAGTTCGGAGATGCCGTCCCAACCGCTCTCGCGGCCCTCGTTTGCCTGCCCCTCTAACTCGTCTACGACGGCCTCGGGCACGTACAGCGTCGCGCCGGCGTACGTCCCCTCGGCCACCCGCTCGGACACGCGGCCGTCGATGACCACGCTCGTGTCCGGTACGACGTTCATACCCCGCTTTTCGACGGGACGCTTGATAAGGGTGTTCGCCTCGCCGTCCCGTCCGTCCAAACCGGGGAAGTCGGCCCCGTACCGGCCCGCCGGGAGGGGTGGATTCTTGGGTCCGCCGCCCCACGCTCCGGCAATGGCAACACAGGAGGAGATGACGGACGCTCCACCCGAGTACGAGACGATGTGCGAGGCGTACGGACGGATAGCGAACCTCGGACACGCCGCGTCGGTGCTGAACTGGGACCAGGAAGTGATGATGCCGGAGGGCGGCACGCCCGCCCGCTCACAGCAGCTCTCGACGCTGTCGGGGCTGCGTCACGAACTGCTCGTGGACGGCGAGTTGGGGCCCGCGCTCGAATCCCTCGACGCGGACGCCCTCGACGACGAGCGAAGCGCCGCTGTCCGGGAGGTCCGCCACGAGTACGACCGCCAGACCAGCGTCCCTCGCGAACTCGTCGAGGAGATATCCGCGACCACCTCGGAGGCGCTCCCGAAGTGGAAGCAGGCGAGAGAAGAGGACGACTTCTCGGTGTTCGCGCCCGTGCTGGAGGAACTGGTCGAACTCAAACGCGAGTACGCGGCGCACATCGACGAGGAGCGGGACCCCTACGAGGTGCTGTTCGAGGAGTACGAGCCGTATCTGGGGATAGACACCGCCGAGCGCGTGCTGGACCGTCTCGGTGACGCGCTCCCGCCGCTCATCGAGGACATCCGCGCGAGCGATGCCGAACTGGCCGACCCCTTCGCTGACGGCGCCTTCGACACCGACGCCCAGGAGGCCGTCTCGCGGGACATACTCGACGCGCTCGGCTACGACTGGGACCGCGGCCGCCTCGACACCGCACCCCACCCGTTCTCGACGGGGAACGTGTACGACGCACGGGTGACGACGCGCTTCGACGAGTCGGACCCGCTGGGCGCTATCACCTCGACCGTCCACGAGTTCGGACACGCGCTGTACACGCTCGGCCTCCCCGAGGAGGAGTACGCCGCGCCGCTCGGCGGGAGCCGGGACCTCACGGTCCACGAGTCACAGTCCCGGTTCTGGGAGAACCACGTCGCCCGAACCCGGTCGTTCTGGGCGACGTTCGCGCCGGCGCTGAACGAGCGCTTCGGCACCGACGCCACGCCCCGTGAGGTGTACGAGGCGGCGAACACGGTGGACACGTCGAACCTGATCCGCGTGGAGGCCGACGAACTCACCTACCACATGCACATCGTCCTCCGGTTCGAAATCGAGCGGGACCTGATTCGCGGCGACCTCGACGTGGCCGACGTGCCCGCGGCATGGAACGAGAAGTGCGAGGAGTATCTGGGCGTTCGCCCCGAGACGGACCGCGAGGGCTGTCTCCAGGACATCCACTGGTCGCACGGCTCCTTCGGCTACTTCCCGACGTACACGCTCGGCTCGGTGCTCGCCGCACAGCTAGACGCCGCCGTGCGGAGCGACCTCGACGTCGACGGCCTCGTCGCTGACGGCGAGTTCGGGCCCGTCCGGGAGTGGCTCCGCGAGCACGTCCACCGACACGGCTCCCGGTACACCACCGACGAACTCATCGAGAACGCCACCGGCGAGGCGTACACCGCCGACTACTTCCTCGATTACGTCCGCTCGAAGTACGGCTCGCTGTACGACCTGTAGGCGTTCGGTTAGGAGGGGCGAACAGGCGACAGCCGGCGGTCCGCGCGGCGGCCCGTCGCGCCCGTCTGCGCTCGCCGTCGCACTCGCGTGCCCCTCCCGCCGCGCGGCGCGTCTCAGAACACATCCCCCGTTCCTCGCCCCCTCCCGTTTGAACTACCGTGGCCGGTGGTTTTATGTCGAGGTGTGTCATAGCATACCATGTATGGCAACGAGCTCCGATTCCGACGCGCTGATGGACGAATTCCTGTCAGACCACGGCACGGAAGCGCCCGAAACGTGGAACCGGAGCTATAACAAGTTGCAGTGCCCGGAGTGTGCCGGACTCCACGACGAAGGCGCCGACGAGTGCGGCGTCTGCGGGTGGACGCCGACCGTCGGGGCCGGATAACGGCGCTTTGGACTCGAACGGGGCGCTTACCTACCTTATCGTCCGCGGCCGTTGGAACTAAGACGCCCAACGGGAGAGTGTACTGTATGCCCGAGTGTAGCAACTGTGGCT
>ENA-ORCO01001065-ORCO01001065.1-marine-metagenome-genome-assembly--contig:-NODE-1065-length-9918-cov-3.513159_pt1 | contig 9918 bp, 15 predicted proteins | sample MGYA00248633_ERZ508508 | MGnify/ENA primary metagenome ERZ508508 (study PRJEB26179, sample SAMN06268845) | marine metagenome | isolation source: A23 P1 aerobic enrichment on pine of planktonic cells taken...
CCGCGGCCGTCGACTCGTTCTACCGGTACCACGACCTCGGCGTCGACGCCGACGACCTCGTCACGTTCAACGCTGATGCCAGCCCGAAACACGACGAGACGGACATGTTCACCGACGAGGACGTCCAGGCGCTCCGTCGGGCCTGTGGCGAGACCGGGATGGCGACGCGCAACCGCGCGCTCCTGGAGTTGCTCATCTTCACCGGCCAGCGGATCCGCGCGCTGGTCACGCTCCGACTGGGCGACGTCGACGTCCAGGAGGGGTACATCTACCTCAACGACGACTACGACGAGGAGTTCGGCGGGCTCAAGGGCGCGCTCGAACGCGGTCGGAAGCGACCGATGTTCGGCGCCCGGAAGTACGTCCGCGACTACATCCAGTACCACCGCTCGGATGCCGACCCGGACGACTGGCTGTTCATCGGCGACCCGTCGCACTGGAAGACCGACCCCGACGACCACTGGGCGGCCGTCTCGGCCGACCACGTCCTCCGGCGGATGGGCGACGCTGCCGGCGTCGACAAGCCGGTCAACCCCCACAACTTCCGGCACTACTGCGCGACCGTTCTGTACCGTGACTACGACGTCGACCGCGACACCATCCGGATGCTCTTCGGCCACGTCGAAGGGTCGAGCTCGCTCGAGGAGACGTACACCCACCTCTTCGACGAGGACTACATCCGCAAGGCCGAGGAGGCGACCGGCTACCGAGAAGAAGAGGAGACGAAGACCTTCACGCCGGACACGTGCCCGACCTGCGGGGAACTCCTCGAGGACCACTGGCGGCGGTGCCCGGCCTGCGAGGAGTTGTTCGGCCCGACCGACGACTTCGAGGAGCGGCTTGAAGAGGCTGACGAGACGGTCACGGACAAGGCGGTCGATAGCCGTGATCCGAACGAAATCGCGGCGTGGAAGATCATCAGGGACGTGGTCGACGATCCCGAAGCGGTGGCACGTCGGATGGCCGACCTCGACGCTAAGTGACGTCACTGCGGGTCACCACCACTGATTTTCGGAAGGCCGGCAAGTTCGGCATCCCTGTCGTCCGGTGGCTCTTCGCGAGCGAGCGCGAGCATGTACCGAGCGATCGCGCCGGCCCGGTCGTCGCGTTCACCGAGTTGTTCGACCGTCTCTTCGTGTTCGAGCAATCGCTCGAACGGGTCGTCGGTATCCTGCTCGTCAGGTGTATTCGCGACGCTCATGTAGAATCGACCTCCTCGTGAACGAACAGCCGCCAGCAGTCGTCGCCGCGGACCGGGCAGACGTCGCCCTCGACGACGTCGAACGTCTCGGTGCCCAGGCTCTGGACGTCGACGACCGCGAGCACGTCGCGCTCGCAGTCGGGGCAGACGCGGGTCATGCCGCCTCGACCTCCTGGTGCTCGCGCTGGAGAACAGCAGTGCTGTCGTGGTCCTCGAGGACGGCATCGTCCTCGGGCCAGATCCAACACAGCTCGTGACCGCTCTCGAAATCGTCGACGATCACGGCCAGCCCCTCGCTCAGAACGCGGTCGTATGCGAACAGCGTCGAGGAGAGTCCCGGGCCGAGATCGTGCCGGCGCCGGCCGACCTCTGCGTAGGCGGCCAGGAGTTTCCGGCGCCGGCGCCGGACGTGCCAGCGTTGATAGGCCGTCCGCAGTCGGTCAAGCACCGCCGGTCACCTCCCGGTCGTGGCGCTCGCGAGCGACGGCGTGGAGCTTCCCGCGGGCCCGCAGGTCCGCATCGGGGATCTCGACACTCTCGAACCCGTCGCGACTGTACCACCGTTCGTCGAGCTCGTAGCTGATCCGACCGAGCCCTTCGCAGAGCCGGCAGACGTTGTTGCTGGGGTCGTGCATACACCGGCCCTGCGCGTGGCAGAGGTCGTCGATGCACTCGACGCGCTCGCCGGTCCCGCGACAGCGGTCGCAGCGGACCCACTCGACGTCGTACCACCAGCCGCGGCCGCGAACGGCGTTAACTTCCATCGCTCACCTCCTCGTCTTCGTCGAGGATCTCCAGCCAGACGCGTCCGCCGGCGTCGTGGGCGACGATCTCGTCGCCGACCTCGAGGCCGACCTCGCGACAGGCTGCCGCGTTGAAGAACACCTCGCCACCGGAGTAGCCGCCGGACTGAACACTCAGATCGACACGCCCACCAGCCCCGGGTTCGAGGAACCACCGTCCCCGGTCGCGGACGAGCGTACACTCGTCAGGGACGTCCATCGCCCGGCCGACCGGGCGGCGAAACTCAATTTTCGGCGCAGCAGTGTCTCGGCTTTTATGCGTCTGTTCTTCGACTTCGTAGGTCCCGAGGTCCGACGGCGCGTACGGCCGGTGGCTCGCACCGCCGTCCGCCGTCGCGTCGCCGTCGTAGTCGGTCCACTCCGGCGGATCCTCGTCGGGAACGTCCTCGTCTACTTCTTCTTCGGGTTCCCAGTCGGCGCGTTCGAGTCGGACCGTCTCGCCGTCGGGGATGGCGACGACGTCCTCGCCGGGAGAGAGCCCGATCGTCTGGACGCCGGGCATCCCCAGCTGGATGTTCGACTGGCTGACCGCGTAGTCGACGCCGTCGTCTTCGACGCCGGGGACCAGGTCGGCGCCGTACTCGCGGTCGACGACTGTCACTCGGTCGGCGTCGAAGTGCTCCTGGACCCCGGACAGCGCAAGGCCGTAGTCCTTGGTGGTGAACGTGCCGTAGTCTTCGACGACCTCGACGATGTCGTCCTCGTCGCCGGGCTGGTCGTCGCCGGCGTCGCTCTCGACCTCGACGAGCGAGCGCTCGTCGGCGCCGTGGAACGGGTCGCCCTCGGTCGTCGGCTCCGGGAGGTCCGCGGCGGCCACGTCAGGACCCCCCCCGTTATCGATGTGTTCTGCGTCGGCGGTCGCGTCGCCCTCGACGTCGGTGTCGACCGTGAGGTCCTCGGCCGGCCGCGCGTAGTCGGCGTCGTCGGGCACCGCTTCGACGACGTCTTTGATGAGGCCGATAAGCGGGGCCGTGACCTCGGGAGCACCCTTCGCTTCGTCTCCGGTATCTGAGGTATCGGCGCCGAAGCCGGCCGACCGCGTGTGCGCCCGGACGGTCAGGTCGGCCGCGATGCCCGACTCGACGCGCTCGACGGAACCGATACCGTCGACGTGGTAGCCGGCCTCGTCGAGCAGGTCGACGGCGTCCTGGACGGCGTCGAGATCGTCGGCGCAGAGGTCACGCACCATCGGGCATCACCCCCTCCTGGAGGATCTGCTCGATGACCTCGTCCAACGTCTCGGGGTCGTCTCCGAACGCGTCGAGCGTCGCCTGGTCGGCCTCAACGAGCCCGTGGCGCTCGCGGAAGAACTCGGGGTGGTTGATGCTCCCGGGCTTGGCGCCGATGTGCAGCTGGGGCCGACCGTCTTCGGGCAGGCCCATTACGTCGACGCGCTTCCCGATGACGAACACGCGTTCGCGATGCTGGGGAACGCCGTAGTCGGCGGCGTCGAGCTTGTCCCAGGTGACCTCGTATCCGCCGGCGGCGAAGTTCTCGCAGACCTCCATGATCGCTTCGCCGTCGTGCATGGTCGCCAGCCCGGGGACGTTCTCCATGACGAAGAACACGGGCTTGGCCTGGTGGACGATGCGGACCATCTCGAGGTAGAGTTCGTTGCGCTCGTCGTCGGGGTCGCGCTCGCCGATGTGCGAGAAGCCCTGGCAGGGCGGCCCGCCGGTGATCGCGGTGATCTGCCCGACGCCGACGTCGGCGGCCTCCAGGATCTCCCACGTCGCGACCTTCCGGATGTCTCGCTCCATGAGGACGGGGGCGCCGTTGCCGGGTCCCCAGTCGGCGCTGTTCAGGCGGTACGTGTCGGCGGCGTGCTCGTCCTCTTCGACGGCGACGAGCGTGTCGAAGCCGACGCGATGGAAGCCGAGGTCGAACCCGCCGATGCCCGCGAACAGGCTGACGTGGGTCGGCGGGTCGCTGTAGCCGAGGCGTGCGTCGAGACTCTCGGGGCCGGTGTGGGTGCCGAGGAACGCACTATCGTCGAGCATCGACCGGGGGCTGCGGTCGGCGTCGTCGGCCGACTCACTCGACACCGCGACCACCTCCCTCGCCGCCGAGCATGTCGCCCGGCGGGTCACAGTCGTGGTCCGCGAGGTCGGCGAGCGTGTCGAACACCTGCTCGCAGAGGTCGCACCGATGGACCTCGGGGCCGAGCATCCCGACGTCGTCGAGATAGCAGACCAGCGAGCAGTACTTGTCCCCGCGGGCGGTCGTGACGTCCGCGCGACTCCCGAAGGGGGTCTCACAACCCGCGCAGAGCCAGGTCCGGCCGCGGGTCGGGGGCTGGTCGCTCGCCGCAGCGGTGCCGGGCGCGTGCCCGCCGTCCGTCGCCAGGTCGGGACCCGGGACGTGCTCGGGTTCCTCGAAGGACACGTCGAGGATGCGCCCGCTCGGTGGGTCGACCGTCAGCGTGCCAACCTCGCACTTGTCGACGCCCAGCGGCTCCCGGCGGGGCTCCGGGACCAGACGCTCGATGACGTCGTCGGCCCACTCGGTCTGGAAGAACTGCCCCTCGATCCATTCGAGCGTGGAGAGTGACGTCTCCGCTGGTGGTTCCAGGTCGTCGACGGTGGGCATCCGCGCGCCGAACGAACAGTGGGCCATCCCGTCGCCGGCGACGTGGGCGTAGACCGGGACCGCAAGCGTCTGCTGCCCGCCGTCGGTCCGGAGGTCGTCGTCCTCCTCACGGTAACTGCCCGTGGTCGCGTTATCACGAACGTAGACGCCTGCCTCTCCGTCTGACGTGTATTCGGGATTCCCGACATTCTGTTTTCGAGAAACCCCAAACAGAGTGTTATCATCTCCGTATCCGCACCTCTCACACTTTGTCGCGTTCTTGTGGTTCTTCGCACCGCAGTCAGCGCACCACATTGACCACTTGCCAGCCACGTCGGATCGTTTCACTGGCATGATTCCCTCCATTCACTGCCGCCACTCGCGTTACCGTCGACGCCGCCGTCGGTCACGAGCGGCCGCTCGTCGTCGTCGAGCTCGCGATCCGCGAGTCGCTTCGCGAGCGTCGGCCCGCCGCCGTACCCGCGGCGCGTCTCGGCCTCGGGGTCGCAGTACTGACAGTAGGAGTACCGGTCGGCGAGCGACCGCGGGTCGCGTCGGCGCCACTCGTGGGCCGCGGCGTCGGCGCGGTCGCATTTGGGCTCGTCCGGGTCATCCGGGTCGGGGTCGTGGTAGACGTCGTTGTGGGCGTACTTGGGGACGAGGACGTAGTCGTGGCCGCCGTCGGCGAGCAGCGGCGCCGCGCCGCGGTCCTCGTCGTCCTCGTCATCGTCGTCGACGTCGACGAGGTCCTTCCCACACTCCGAGCATCGGTAGGACAGCTCGGAGTCGGCGCCGCAGCTGGGACAGACCGTCACGCCCAGACCCCCCTCGCGACCGCAATGGTGATGAGCAGCGCCGACAGCAGGAGGACCATCAGGACCGGCCAGGCGAGCGCCCAGCCCTCGGTGTGTTGGCTCATCGCGGATCGGCCTCCCACTCCAGGGCGATCTCGTCGCCCTCCTGGAGGCGGTACTCGTGTTCGGTCCCGTCGACGATAACCCTAAAGACGCCGTCGCGGGGCACCGCCATCGGCTTGCGTTCGAGGCTGGACCCGCTCATCGCGACCCACCTGCCCTCGCCGCCAGCGTGCGACGCCGCTGCTCGCGACGCGCCTCGGCGATGAGCTGCGTGGCCTGCTCCGGGGCCTGGCGGCGCCACTCGCGCCACAGTCGCATGACCTTGCGGACGCACGACCCGCAGAGGACGAGCCGCGTCCCCTCGGGCAGGCGGTTGCGCGTCCGGGGGTAGTGGTCCTCGCCGCAGCTCTCGCAGGCCGGCATCTCGGACTGGTCCATCAGTCGTCCCCTCCCTCGCGGTCCGCGACGTCACGAACCCGTTGCTCGCAGAGGTCGCAAATCTCCGCGTCGTCGTCAACCTCCCGCATCGGCACGCGCACTTTCCCGTCCTCGGCGGGGCGACACGCCGGCGCGGTCGTCTCGGCGTCGCTCGGATTTGCGGGCAGGTGGTAGACCTCTCCGTTCCCGGGCGTCTGGAGGACCTCGTGGTCGGGCATGTTGATGACGTAGACGTCCTCAGGCCAGACACACACCGACCAGCGCGTCTCGAAGTAGCGCGAGCAGAACCCGCCCTGTATCTCGTGGTGCTTCCCGCAGAGGCGGAACCCGCAACAGCCACAGCGGAGGTGCCCCTCGTTCGAGCAGTCGACGCACATGTCCTCGATGGACGGCGTCGGGTCGCCGACGCGGTCGTCGCGGAGCATGTGTCCGCCACCGCTCGTGAATCCCTCGGGGTAGTGCTCGGCGTCGTCGGGGACGCCGCCGTCGGTCGCGAGCGTTTTCTGACCAGGGTCGCGCCACCACTCTTCGAGCGCATCTTCGAGGTTGTCGCGGAACACGTCGTAGAAGCGGCGGCCGACAAACTCTTCGAGCTGGAGTTTCGCCTCGTCCGCGACGGCCTCGGGGGAAAGCTCGCCCTGGTTGTCTTCGACGATGCCGGCGTCGAGCCACACTTCGGAGACGGTCTTCTGGAGTGCGAAGTGCATCGCCGTCTCGATACCGATACCGAAGTCGGTCCGTGGTGGGTTGAAAAACGTGTGGTAACCGAGGCCGCCGCGAAAGGCCACTTCACCGAGACTGTCGCGCTCTCGAATCTCCTCGGACATGGCAGCGAGCCGCTCCTGGGGCGGGCGCGGGTCGTCGAGATCGGCAAGCACCTCGGCGAGCAACTCCGTGTCACCCTCACCATCCTCAGTCGCGAGCGGGGTCATCTCCCCAGTCGCGTTGACGGAGTAGATACCGGGCGACGTTCCGCCGTCAGTCGCGACCTCCAGGTCCTCGTGGTCGTCGACGAAGCGCACCCTGACCAGCCACTCGTCGCCGCCGGGGTAGTCGACCCACTCGATGCCGTAGCGCGTCTCCTCGGTCAGGACGTCCGCGTAGTGGTCGGCGACGGCCCCGTGCGCGGCGTCGAACAGCCGCTCGCGAAGCGCGTCGTCGGTCACCTCGATTGTGATCGTGTCGGCGTGGACGTCCTCGCCCAGGTCGAGGTCGGCCTCGACGAAGTCCTCGGCGTCCGATCCCTGGACAGCGACCTTTTTGGGGACGATCGCCGCCTCCGGCAGGTCGTTGTCGGTCGCGGCCGTGACGACCTCGACCGCCGCACACCACAGCCGACTCCCGTCGGTCGTGTCGACGTGGATGGCGAATCGCGCGGTGCGACCCTGAGTGACGCCGCCGTCGGTCGCGACCTCCGGGTCGTCGACGATGATCCGATAGCTGTTGCGATGTGAGCCCCGCGACCGTGCCTCGACGAGGTCGCCCTCGGCGTCTCGCAGCCGGTGGCCGATACTCCGGAGGGTGTTCCCGTCGACGCTCAGCCCGAGATGCTCGGCGACCGCGCGGGAGTTGATGATCTCGCGACCGTCGGCGTGCATCTCGCGGACGGCTCGCTCGACGGTGTCGGTGTCGACCATCAGTGCTCCCCCCAGTGGTCGCGGAGGTCGTCGACGAGCGCAGCGGCCTCGCGTCCGCGCTCGGTGATGTGGATCGTCTGGCGCTCGCGCTCGACCAGGTCGGCGTCGGCCAGGTCGGGGATGTGATGCTGGTGGAGCGCGACGTACACGGCCTTTTTATCGTCGCCGTGGACGTCCGCCGGCGCCGTCGCGTACGCGACCTCGTCGACGGCGATCGACCGGGACAGCGTGTCCATCTCGACGCCGGCCCCCTGGTCGAGTCGGGTCAGGTGATAGAGCGCGCGCCGGCGCCGGTAGTTCGCGAGCAGCGTGAGCGTCTCGTCGAGGCTGGGGAGGGAGGGCTGACCGGCATCACCGCCCCGGTCATCGTCCGCGGTCGGCCGGAGGGCTGCGCGGATGCGACCGAACATCAGGCGACCCTCCGACCCGGATGTTTAGAACCGTCCAGGCCGTCGGTCCGACTCGACGGATACCGCTCCGGTGACCCTGCACAACCGATATCCGTCGCGCCGGCCCCGCCATCCTGGGGCCGGCTCGTCTCTGCTCGCGAGCCGCTGGTATCTCGACCCGTTGCGGGGTCGGCTGTACCGCTCTCAGTGGGGCCATTCTTAAGACCCCGGTGTCCGATGTTTGTCATGGCTTCGAAACCGCTCAGGGGTAGAAGCCAGGCAAAGGGGTGCTGTCACACCCCGGCGCTTCCGTGGGGAGAACGCCAGCCTGAGCTTCCAGTACGTCATTTACCTGGACGCTACTTATAGATACCGGAGGTAGCTACGGGAATAGGCTACCAATAATAACAAGTCGGTGGATACCAATGGTACTTTTAGATGAGCCACCCCGAAACCGAGGTAGTGAAGTTGAAGCGCCCGGTCGACTTCGAGATACTCGAAGCTTACAGCGATGGCCGACAAGACGTCGGTGTCAACGTCTCGAAGCGACTGGACAGGAACCGTAGTTACATCAACACCCGACTTCCGCAGCTCGACGACTACGGGTTGCTGGAGCGTGTCGGCCCGGCCGACCGGTCGGGCCTGTACCGGATCACTCCGATGGGGATAGCCGCGCTCCGACTGCGCGAACGATATGAAGATCGCGAGTTTGAGCAACTCGTCGAAGAGCGGGCCGAGACGATCCGTATCGATCCGCCGCGCGTCGTTGAGGACTGACCCGTACCTTTTAATCGGATCCCGCGCCCACTCCCGCCCGGGCCCCGACAGCCAGAGACTCCCCCCAACGTCTCCCCCGCGGGGCCCGTTTTGCTTACCCCAACCGGTATCGGTCATACTGGCGACGCCAGCCGCGACAGGTTGTCCGTGAGCCACTCGGGCACGGCCAGGTCCGCGGGGTCACCGCCTCTGCGGGTCACCTCCACGGCGACCTCGCCGCTGCGGTCAAGCACGACGATCCAGGTTCGGTCGTCGGGGTGGCTGACCTTGAGGCGGGCGCCGTCGTCGGTCGTCTCCAGGTAGCGGACGTCGACCTCCTCACCATCGTACGTTCGTATCTCTGTTTTCGTCGACGACATACAGGGACGACCGACGACCGACTGCCCCCTAAAAACCCCTTACATTTCCGGTTGATTTCTGATACATCAGTCTGTCGAAACGCCGGCCGGCAGCGAGACCACGTCGGACGCGACGCCGGCGTCGCGGACCTCGTGGACGTCGTGCCGGTGTTCGGCGCGGTCGATGAGTCCGTATTCGTCGAGTTTGCGGAGCTTGGTCCGGCGCTGCCGGCGGCCGACCGGGACGGCGCCGCGCCCGTCGTAGACCTGGTCGGCGACGCGGTCGTACCGGTCGTTCAAATCCTCGGGGGTGATGGACCCGGCGGCGCGTATCAGCTCGTAGAGCACGTGGTGGTGGACGGTCAGCGACTGCAGGTTCAGCTCCCGGATCCGTCGGAGCGCCCGAGCGTGTGCCGCGTCGACGTCGACGTCGCTGACCGCGCACTCGCGTTCGCCGGCGATCTCCCCGGCGGCCCGGAGCGTCTGGATGCCCCGACGCGCCCCACCCGCGGCCCGGTCGGCGACCGTCTCCAGATATGAGCGAGGGACGCTGCCGCGGAGTCCCTTCCGGGCCCGCGGCGCCAGGATGTCCGCGAGCTCGTCGACGGGGTAGCGGTCGAGTTCGAGTTTGACCGCGGTCAGGCGGCGCCGAACCGAGTCGTCGAGTCGGGAGAGCCAGTGGTCGACGTCGTGGACGATGGGGGCGACCCCCACGAGTGGGACGTCCAGCAGCCGGTCGAGGGCGGCGCCGGGGAGTTCGTCGCCCTCGTCGAGGACGACGACCGTCGGCTGGTCGACGCGCTCGCGCAGCTGCAGGCAGAGATCCTCCTGTGGGGTGGTCGGCGCGGGGTCGGCGCCGAGTTCCTGGAGCGTCGCGCGGACGACGCCGGCGGTCGAGAGTCCCATCGCG
>ENA-ORCO01001066-ORCO01001066.1-marine-metagenome-genome-assembly--contig:-NODE-1066-length-9909-cov-2.384561_pt1 | contig 9909 bp, 10 predicted proteins | sample MGYA00248633_ERZ508508 | MGnify/ENA primary metagenome ERZ508508 (study PRJEB26179, sample SAMN06268845) | marine metagenome | isolation source: A23 P1 aerobic enrichment on pine of planktonic cells taken...
CGGCGTGAAACAGCGTGACGTCGACGTTCCGGCCCCCGATCAAGGCTGCCACGAACGCGGTGATCCGGTCGGCGTCGACTTCGCCGCCGATGGGCACCAGCAGCCGCTCGATCCGGGCCGCCGGGTTCGGGATGAGGACGGCGTCGGCGCCGGTTTCCTCGGCGACGCGGTCCAGGGTCTGTTCCTCGTCGTGGGTGAAGACGAGACGGGTCTCACAGGAAGCCCCACGCTCCCCGAACGCGGCCGCGAGGTCGTCGAGTTTGGTCTGGGCCGGCTCCTCGAACTGCATCCGGGCCTGGCCCGGCGGCGTCTGTTCCGGCAGGACGTGGTAGCCGAGCACCACGACCGGCAGTCCCGTGAGCGCGTCGATTACGGCGTCGGGCACCGTCTCGCCCTCCAGGATCTGGACGGGGACGAGGACGGTCCACTCGGGTTCGGTCATTAGAGAGCCCCCCTGAGACTCACGTCCCGAGCGTAATAGAAGTACCAGCCCGCCGAGAGGGCCATGATGCCGAGACCGATTGCCTGTGAAGCGGGCCGCATGAACCCGATGAGGGCGAAGCTCGCGATCGCCCCGAGAATCGGGACGGCCGGGTACCCGGGCACCCGGAAGTCGGGGTCGTACCACTCCGGTTCGTCGCGCCTGAGCGCGAGCAGGGCCACGCAGATCAGGCCGTACATCACGAGGTGGAGGAAGGAGGCGACCTCCGCGAGTAGTTCGACCTCGCCCAGCAGGATGAGCGCGAGGATCGGCCCGCCGGCCAACCCGAGCGCGACGTGTGGGGTGCCGTACCGGAGGTTGATGCGGCCCGCCACCCGGGGCAGCAACGCGTCCTTGCTCACCGCGTAGATGGCTCGCGAGGTGCTGAGGATCGACGCGTTGGCGCTCGAAACCGTCGCGAGCAGCCCGCCGATGAGGATTGCGACTGCGCCCAGCGGGCCGAGGAAGCTCTCGGCGACGGTCACCATGGCCGTCTCGCCCAGGGTGGCGAGGCGTTCGCTACCGAAGGCCGAAACCGCCACGAAGATGGTCGCGACGTACAGCACGCCGACGATCAGCACCGACCCGACCATCGCCAGCGGGAGGTTCCGGCCGGGATCTTTGATCTCGCCGGCCACGGTCGCCACCTGGGCGAAGCCCAGATACGAGGTAAAGACGAGCGCGGCGGTCGTCAACACCGGGAACGTGCCCTTCGAGAAGAAGGACTCGCTGATGGGTTCGGGGTTGCCGATCAGACCCAGCGAGGAGAGTCCCCCGAAGGTGAGAAAGGCGACGATGATCGCGAGCAACACGCCGACCACGCCGTTCTGGAGCTTCGCGGCGTTCTCGGTGCCGGTCACGTTCAGGACGGTCAGGAAGACACCGAACAGTAGCGCCAGGGGCACCACGACGTCGAATCCACCCAGCGCTACTCCGAACTGGGTCAGCACCGCCTCGGCGTAGAAGCCGAAGCCGACCAGGTAGAAGGCCGAGGCGAAGACCAGCCCGAACCACAGCGACAGCCCGACGATCGCGCCGAACAGCGACCCCATGCCCCGGGAGATGAAGTAGTAGCCGCCGCCGCTCCGGGGCATCGCGGTCGCCAGTTCCGAGGTCGGCAGGGCGACCAACAGCGCGACCACGGCGCCGATGGCGAATGATCCGGCCGCCGCGGGCCCCGCCTGTCCCGCCGCGATCCCCGGGAACACGAAGATGCCCGCGCCGATCATCGTGCCGACGCCGATGGCGATACCGCCCGAGAGCCCGATGGTTCGTTCGAGTTCCGTCCCCTCGTCGTAGACCGTCGCTTCGGGTTCGGTCTCGCCCGCGCCGACGATCGGTGACTCCCCGTCCCTATTCGCCGACTCCCCCGATCCTGCCGTCGCCTCCTCCGGGACACCGGCCATGTCCAAAGAATGTCGGGCTTCCTTATATGTCTGGGGTCCGATACGCCCGCCGGCGTCCCCGGCAGCCCCGTCAGCGACCGTCCCCGGCGGAGGCCTGCGAGTCGGAGACGTTCAGCCCCGCGAGCAGGCGCGCCGTGACGACCTCTTCGACGATGTCGACCAGTTGGGCGTCGTCAGTCGCGTAGTCCGCGAAGATGCCGAGCGGGATCTCGCCTCCCCCCATCTCGCGGTGGCCGCCCGCGCTGCCGACGTCCTCGAAGGAGGACCGGAGGACGTCGCCGATGTGGACGCGTGAGTCCGTCGACCGGGCGCTGAGGTGGATTCCGGCGTCGACGATGCCGAACACGACGGCGGTCTCGACCCCCTCCAGGGTTGCGAGGTAGTCCGCGGCCTGCGGGAGGGCGTCGCGTTCGCTCGTCCGGCCGACGTGGGAGACCAGCACCGCCCCCCGGACGGTCCGGTTCTCGATGGCGGTGGCGATGGCGTCGACCGTCGCTCCGCTGATCGAGGGGTTCGAGAGCCGCCGCAGGAGGTCCCGATCGGCCACCTCGTGGAGCGCCCCCGCGGCCTCGTACTCCGCCCGCGTCGCCCCGCGGAGAAAGCCCAGCGTCTCCCGCCGGATGGCGAACATGAGCGCCGTCGAGAGCGCGGCGTCCAGTTCCACATCCAGCGCCTGGACGTACTCGGCGAGGATGGTCGCCGTCGCACCGATCTCCACCCGGTGATCGACGAACCGGGCGTCGATCCCCTCGGCGGGATGGTGGTCGATCACCACGTCGACCGGCGTCCCCTCTGGCACCCGGTTGTTCGCGCCGGGAACCGAGTGGTCGACGAAGGCGAGCAGCGACCCCTCGGGCCGGTCACACACCGTCTCGGGGTCGAACGGGTCGATGTCGATGTCCATCAGGTTGACGAACGCGCGGTTCTGCTGGTGGGAGATGTCGCCGCTGTAGAGGATGCAGTGCTCGTCGATGCCGGCGGCGACCGCGATCCGACCCAGGGCGAAGGCGCTCGCGAGGCAGTCGGGATCGGGGTTGTTGTGACAGACGATGAACAGTCGGTCGCCGTCGGCAAGGAGATCCCGGAGGGTGGCCGCGGACGTCATACCTGACGTACTGCGGGCGCACACAAGAGGGTTCGGCGCACTACGCGACCTCGGCCGGGGCGTACCGACTGTTTTTTCCCACGAGGGACCCTAGTCAGGGTATGGGTTTTGGGAGCTACGACGAATCCGAACAACAGAACGGGACAGTGAACGAGGACGACGAGGCCGAGGGGATCAGCGTCCACGACGACGAACGTGAGGGCGAGATGCGCTTCGAGTCCGACGCCTCCACGGACGACCTAGTCGATCAACTCGCGGAGATCAAAGCCCGCGACGCGGACGAGAGCGAGGAGTAAGCCGCCGGAACCGGGACCGGTCGTGCGTGGGTCGCACACGACCGGTGTGCCGTTAACAGCCCGGGCCGACGACAATGTCCAATGTCCCATCGACCGGACGGGGAGGACCTCCCGCGGGCGGCGTTGACTGACCTGTCTCCCAGCGAGAAACTGGTGGTGAAGACCCTCCAGTACGAGGGCGAACTCACCCAGGGTGGGCTGGCCGAGTCGACGCTCCTGCCGTCGCGGACCGTCCGGTACGCGCTGACGACCCTGGAGGAAAACGACCTGGTCACGTCGCGCATCTCCTTCATGGACGCCCGACAGCGGATCTACGAACTCGACGTCGACCCCGCCTGAGGACGCCGCGCTCACTCCCTGCGAAGCAACGCTCCGAGCACCGCGATCATCGCTAGCTCCACGACCTTGGAGGCCGCCGCCAAGGGGTCGTTCGTCAGGTGTCTGCGGACGTTCTCGATCGGAGTGAGGCCGTGGAGGAGCGGCTGGCGACCCGGGAGGAACCCGCCGTGCCCGGAGAAGTGCCAGGCGAAGTAGCCGAGGAAGTACGTCGCCGCGAGTACCACGCCGACGACGTAGTACGGCCGTCGATCGGGCGCGTTGCGGCTCAGCGACAAGCCGACGATCAGCGCCGTCCCCGAGAGGACGAACGCGAGCGGCCGCGGATCGAAGACGAGCGTGGTGGGGCGGACGGCGAGCAGCGCGAACAGTTTCAGGACGCCGTGGGCGGGATGAAACAGGTGGAAGACGGCGACGAGGGCAGTGAGGGTCGCCCCCGCGGCCCGGAGGACGGCCCCGGCGTCGACGGGACGGTGCTGGCCGACCGCAACGGGCTGGCGATCGACGCGTTGCTCTCCCACTACGCCTACACCGACGACGAGCGCGCCCGGCAGTACGCCAGTCGCGCCCGCGACGCCGTCTGTGAGTCGCTCGTCGACGGCGGCGAGGTGGCCCACTACGACGGCGCGGACAGCGACACCGGCCTGCTGCTGGACCAGGCCCAGCTCCTCCAGGGCCTGACGACGAGCTGGCAGGTCCTCGGCGAGCCGGGGCCGGCCAGAGCTGTCGCCGACTGGACCATCGAAAACCGCCGGCAGGACGGCGGGGCGTTCCGCGACGGCCCCGCCAGCGGAGCGGGGCTCTGTAACCGCTCGCTTCATCCGCTTGACGCGACAGTTGAGCTGGCCGACGCACTGGTCGACCTCGCGGCGCTCACCGGCGAGGACCGGTACCGTAACGCGGCGCTTTCAGCTGTCGAGTCCTTCGCCGGCGCGGCCGAACGGATGGGCGTCGAGGTAGCCGGCTACGCCACCGTCGCAGCCCGCCTCCAGCAGCCCCAGACGCTCACGGTCGGCACCGAAGCCGGAACGGACCTCCACCGCGCGGCGCTGCGGCTGGCCGACCACGAAACCACCGTCGTTCCGGAGCCGGACGGCGACGGCACGGCGCGGCTCCTCGACGGCGACGCTATAGTCGCCGAGGGCGCGACACCATCCGAACTCGAAGGCGCGCTGACCGGCGAACACTGACAGGAACAACGGCAGCAAACGTGGACAAACGGTAAACGCCCGATAAGTTTTTGCACGCGTACCCTGATGTACGGGTATGTCCAGTCTCAGAGACCTCGGACTCTCCGAGTACGAAGCCAGAGCGTACCGGTCGCTGCTGGAAACGGGGCCGACAACGGCCAAGGAACTATCCCGGGCCAGCGACGTGCCGATGGGCCGCATCTACGACGTGCTCAACAGCCTCGAAACGTACAACCTGGTCCGCAGCCAGACCGCCAGCCGACCCAAAAAATACGTCGCGGTCGAGCCGGATACGGCCCTCGACCGCTTGCTCGAGGACAAGAAACGCGAACTCCAGGAGAAGGTGGGCCAGTACGAGGACATCGTCGACGACCTCTCGTCGCAACTGGAGTCGGCAGATCCCGTCGAGGAGCCGTTCTGGACGGCCGCCGTCGGCCCCAACGACTCGCTTGACCTGTTGCTTGAACGGCTGGCCGCCGCCGACGACGAGATCATCATGGTCGGCTCGGCACCCGCCCGGCAGGTGGACATTCTCTCCGGCACCGAGCGGATCGTCGACGAACTCGAAGCGGCGTTAGAGCGGGGCGTGGACGTATCCCTGCTCGTCAGACCGGACCTGTTCGAGAGCCTTCCCGAGGAAGCCAACCGGGAGTACTACGAGCGCCTCTTCCACTACGACAACTACAGCGCCCGCGCCAGCCCGAACATCAGGACCACGTTCGAGCTACTGGACGGCGTCGAAGTCTGTATCGAGGTCCCGCATCCCCTCGGCCGCGAGGAGACCTTCGGCGTCATCGACATGAAAGACTCGGATTTCACTGCCGATATCAACAAGGCCTTTGAGGAACACTGGGCCGAAGCGACGCCGGTCGGGCCGCCGTAACTGGTAATCAGAGAGCTAGAACCACAGCCAGCGACCGCAGTCTCGCGGGTCACTACGCTCCCCGCTCAACGTCCCGAGGACTTCGCTGCGCTCAGTCCTCGCTAACTTCCTGCCGCAGATCGCCCAACTGCGCCACACGCTCGGCGTGGGCGTTGTGCTGGTGGATGGACTCGTCGTTGGACTGTTTCATCGTCACGACGGCATCGTCCGGAAGGTCTGGGAACGTCTCGACGACGCCTTCCGCGAGCGCGCGAACGCAGTCCTCGACGAACTTGGCGTCTTTGTGGGCCTCGTAGGTCATGTGGTCCTCGTCGGGCCGCTTCGCGAGGTTGTAGATGCGGGCACTCATCGAGTCGCGGGCGACTTCGATGAGTTCGTTCAGGTCGACTTCGGGCGCGCCCTCGCTCTGAACGGTGAGCGTGGCGTGGCCCCGCTGTGAATGGCCGGCCTGCGGGTTCGTTTCGAGGAACTCCTCAATGACGTCGTCATCGACATCTAGCTGCTGGAGCGTCTCGCGGGCACGAGAGGCTGACATCCCCTGTGAGCACGGGCAGACGGTCATCCCGGTGACACGAGCGCCGATTTCCTCGCTCGTCCCGTCTTCGGTCGCCGTCGCCGAGGCGATGATATCAGCGGTCGACTGCGTCGGCATCCCGGAGGCCGGCGTGGACTCGTGGGTGACGTACTCCGCTTCCATCCGGACCTCCGCCTTCGTCGTGTAGTCGTGTTTCTCCAGCAGAAGTTCGGCGGCGTCGCCACAGACGTCCTCAACGCGGTAGGCTTCCTCCGACACGGCGGTTTCCAACGTCTCGTCGATAACCTCCATATTGCGGGACATATCCGCCCCCTTTCGCCAGGACGGCAGATCCACGAACACTTCGAACTCCGCCATGAGTACGATGGGGTCGCGGTCACGACGCCCCAGTTTGACGAGTTTTTCGACGCCCGTCACACCGACGCGATTGAGACCGACCGTTACGTCCGGACTCGACGCCTGCACGTCCGGGAGTTGCTGACTCATTGCCCCCTCTATGGAAGAGAATCGGTTAGTGCTTTCGAAAGGGTGGGCGGGTCGCCGTGAGCATCGCCACCGCAGAAACTACCCGCTCCAAACTCGATCAGAGCTGCGTACTGTCCGGCATCGATTCACCCGTCTCGAAGTCCCGGAACAGCAACTCGAAGTCAGTGGCGTCGAACGAATCGGTGATCTCGTCAAGCTCCGCTCGTACCTCCGCCAGCTCAGCCTTCAGTTCAGTGAACTCCTCGCTCTCATCGAGGACGCTCTGTGGTTTCGAAGATTCCAGTGCGGCGTATTTCGCCGTGAGCGAGTAGCACTCACGCAGGCGTTCCTCGTAATCGGCGTACAGGCGCAACTGTTCGATTGTCTGGAATAAGTCCTCCTTCGACACCGGTTTGATGACGTAATCGTCGAAGGGCATCTCGATGATGTCGAAATCGGGATCCACTGCGGTCACCATCGCCACGCGCGTATCGTAGCGTTTCTCACGGATCGCCGACAGCACCTCGTCGCCGGAGAGGTCCGGCATCCGTCGGTCTAGCAAGACAACGTCGACCGCCGAATCCAGTTTCGAAAGGGCGGCCTCACCGCTGTACGCCGTCTCGATTGTGTACCGATCCCGCAACTGTTCCGCGTACATGTCGGCCACCGCTGGCTCGTCGTCAACGACGAGGATTGTCGCACGCCGACCCTTTGTCATTAGCTAGCATGTTTATAGCAGAATTTCAAAAGGGTTCCGGCTGCCTTATACCGATCTGCCTTATTTACCAAGCCCTACTGGCCGACAATGTCGTCGTACCGTGCTCCGGTCTGTTTGAGCGTCGCCGTCGAGTAGAGCCGGTCGTGGTCGTAGGGGAGGTGGTCGGTCGCGAGTTCGTCTATTTTCTGGTCGACCACGGTTGCTTCACGGCCGTGAATCATGGTAAAGAGGTTGTACTGCCAGTCCTGGTCCGGGCGGCGTGGCCGGTGGTAGCACAGCGTGACATAGGGGAGTTCGCCGACCGCCTGTCCCCGCTCGTCGAGGGCGTCGTCCGGCACGTCCCAGACGACCATGCAGTTGTTGTCGAACCCGGTGACGATGTGGTTGACGACACAGCCGATGCGCTTGATACAGCCGTCGTCGCGGAGCCGCCGGATCGCGGCAAGCACGTCCCCGACGGGGGCGTCGACGGACTCGGCCACGTCGCGGTACGGCGTCGCCGACAGCGGCAGGCCGTCCTGGATGGCCAGCAGCACGTCGGCCTCCAGGGGGGTGAACTCGTCGGCGGCCTCCTCGCTGACCCGGGTCGCGGACACCTCGGTCTCGTGGAGCGACTCGCGGGCGAAGCGGTCGTCGTTGACCACGGGGAACTCCAGGTCGATGTAGTAGTCCGTCAGCATCGGGAGCACGAGCACCGAACAGCCGGTCTCGGCCTCGATGGCGTCGAGGATCTCGTCGCGGCGCGCCCGCGACCCGGCGGTGACGACGAACCACATGTTCCAGGGGTGGTCGCGGCGGTAGTTGTGGTTGACCTGCCGGACGTCGTTGATCGTGGCCGCGATTTCATCGAACCGCTCGGGCGGCGCCTGGACCGCCGCGAGCGTCGAGCTACCGATCACCGGCGGGTTGAGGACGGCGCCGAACCGGCGGAAGATCCCCCGGTCACGCAGGCGTTCGACCCGCTCTAGGGCCGCCGACTCGCTCACGCCGAGCGCCTCGCCGACGGCGCGGAACGGCCGTTCGACGACCGGGAAGCCGCTCTGGTAGCCGTCGACGAGCGCCGCGTCGGCGGCGTCGAGGTCGGCGCGCCAGTCACCGTCGAGGGAAGGCATTACCACGGCTTGGGAGGGGGGAAAGGTACCAGTTTCGGGTGCGATCGGGGCTGGCGCCCCCGGGCGACGACCGGGGCGGGGAACGGACGCGGCCGAACGCGGGAAATACCCCGGAGCGGACGAACGGACGAAACCGGGGCCGTCGCAGGGACGAACGTCGAATTCCGGCGGCGGACCGGGTCGTTTTTGCCCCGAGCGCGCCAACCGGCGGACATGGCGAAGGCAACCCGGACGTTCGGCGAGTGGCCCCTCAAGCGGCTGATGACCGAGGTCGTCGGCAGTGGCGTCAAGTCCGCCGAGGACATGACCCGCGAACAGGCGAGCGAGGCGATGGAGCGTATCCTCGCGGACGAGCCCGATCCGACGACGCTCGGTGCCTTCTGGCTGGCGAACCGCTGGAAGCACAACGACGCCGAGGAGCTCGCGGCCTTTACGGACGTCATGTGCGAGCGCGTCGAGTACGCCGAACCGGACGTAGACCCCGTCGACTGCGGCGCCAACTACGACGGCAAGGGGAGCACGGCGATCCTCGGCGCGGCCGCGGGCATCGTCGCCGCCGGCGCGGGCACCCCGGTCGTCGTCCACTCGGGCGACCGCGTCCCGACCCAGAAGCAGGACGCCTACAAGCACGTGCTGGACGAACTCGGCGTGGCGACCGAACTCACGCCGGGGGACTCGGCGGAGATGGTCGACGAGACCGGCTTCGGCTTCTACTACCAGCCGGCGTTCAACCCCGCGATCGACGACCTCTGGGAGCGCCGCGACCAGATGGGCGTGCGCTCGTTCGTCAACACCGTCGAGACGCTGGCGAACCCCGCGGGGGCCGACGTCCACCTCGGCTCCTTCTATCACCTGGCCTTCGCGAAGAAGGTGATCGAGACGTTCGAGCGCAGCGAACGACAGGACCTCAGCCGGGTGATCATGTTCCAGGGGATGGAGGGGTACGACGACATCCGGCCGGGGTACACGAAAGTCGCCGAGTGGACCGACGGCGACTTTACCGACTACGAGATCGAGACCCCCGAGTACGGGATGGACTTCGAGGAGGCGGACCTGGAAGTCGACGCGGACGACGTCGCCGGCGAGTCGGCACACATCACCCGGGAGGTGCTCGACGGCGACCGGACCGACCACTGGTACGACGCCGTCGCGCTCAACGCGGCGTTCCGGATCTACGCCGGCGGCGACGCCGACAGCCTGGAGGCCGGCCTGGACCTCGCGCGGGCCGCCATCGACGACGGCGACGCCCGGGCGGTGCTGGACGACCTGCAAGAGTTCTGAGCCGGCCCGCGCGTCGGCCCCACCGGGTCAGCCGCCGTCGGCGCCGTCGAGCGGGAGGGCGACGCCGACGAGGGGTTCGCCGCCCCTGACGGCCGCCTCCC
>ENA-ORCO01001067-ORCO01001067.1-marine-metagenome-genome-assembly--contig:-NODE-1067-length-9902-cov-3.073791_pt1 | contig 9902 bp, 8 predicted proteins | sample MGYA00248633_ERZ508508 | MGnify/ENA primary metagenome ERZ508508 (study PRJEB26179, sample SAMN06268845) | marine metagenome | isolation source: A23 P1 aerobic enrichment on pine of planktonic cells taken...
GAAGAAATCGACGATCTCGACAAGTCCGGCGCGTACGGCTGGCTGTATCAGGCCCACGAGGATTCGAACCTCGTCGGCATTCAGGACGCGCTGTCGGTCACGCCCGGGACGGTCGCATTGACTATCCGCGACGCCGCCAGCGCCAGCGATCCCGAACCGCGGTATCCCGTCGGCCAGGGCGCACAACTGCTTCTCATGCTCGATTACCTGCCAGCGCGGTGGCGCGACGCGGCGTTCGGCGTCATCCGGAAGCTGACGAGCTAAGCAACGACTGCCACGATTTCAGTCCAGACAGGCCGCAACGACTGACAGGAGCCGCTCGCCGCGCACTTCCTCGGCGAACAGCGGGACGCGACGCACGTCGTGGCCGCGGAACATGTCCTGTGACCGAGCCAGTGCGTCCTGCTGGACCTGCCAGCGCCGCGCGCAGAACTCACAGTCGGCGTGGTTCGGGCCGGCGATGTCCACGTCTTTGCCGAGCACCTCGCTCGGGTCCTGCATCACGCGGTTGACGACAACGGTGCTGACCGGAATGTTGAACTCGTCGAGTTGGGCAAGCAAGCGCTCGGACTCGACGACAGAGAGTTCCTCGGGCACCATCACGATGCGGAAGTCCGTCTTCCGTGGGTCCTGCAGGATCGACCGCAGATGCTCGATCCGGTCCGACAGCTCCTGCAGGTCCTCGATGCCGGCCTCGGCATCCACGTCCTGGTCGTCGCCGAACATGCCGGTGAGGTTGTCCATCATCCCCGAGAAGCGCTCGCGGAGCTGTAGAATCTTCCCGACCATGGAGTCCATGGTCTCGGGGAGTTCCAGCAGGCGGAGGGTGTGGCCGGTCGGGGCAGTGTCGATGACCACGCGGTCGAAGCGGTCGTCATCGACGTAATCCAGCAAGAGGCGGAGGGCCGCGGCCTCGTCAGCCCCGGGCATCGACCCGCCGAGCAGTCCCTCTTCGCCGCCGATGGGGTCCTCGGCCTGGCCTGTGCCTGCTGCGCTACCCGCGCCCCCGCCGAACATTCCGTTGCCGCCGAGCAGTTCGCCCACGCCGCCCAGTGCGTCCTCCTCGACACCGAGGGGCCCCTCACCGACGGCGGCCTCCGGGTCGATTTCCGCGGCGTACAGCGGGATATCTTCGCGGATTCGCGTCGGCGTCGCCGGGATGTCCGCCTCCAGCGTGTCCGACAGGGAGTGGGCGGGGTCCGTAGAGACAACGAGCGTTGCCGTGTCGTCGCGTGCGGAGGCTAGCGCCGTGGCCGCGGCACACGTCGTCTTGCCGACGCCGCCTTTCCCGCCGTAGAGGACGTACTCCGCCGCGTCGATTCCCGCGGGTGCGTCGATGTCGTCGACCGCCTCGACGTCGAGTTCGCTCATGCCAGAAGCTACGCTCGTCCGGCCTTGAGTACTTCCCGAAAAGGAGTTGTCCTACTGCCTCGAGGAACGCGCTTCACGGACGTCCGCGCCGTCCCGGAGTTTGTCCTCACAGTTCGGACAGACCCGGGGGCCATGGCCTTCGACGGCTTCTGGTGTAAAAACCCGTACGTACTGCTCGGTTACGAACTCACCGCAGTTCTGACACTCGGGCATCTATAGGTACACTCGTTCCACGATGTATATGCCTTCCGCTGCCAACGATATCTTCCGGTTAACCAACAGGCGGCGCTACTGGTGGTCGGCCCAGAACGAATCCAGTTGGCTCGCGAGGAAATCGGGCGTCATCCGGGTGAACTCCTCGCGCTCGCCGACAGGCAGGTACGGATACACCGAATGGCGTGCGTCCGGCGTGTACCGACGGCCGACCAGCGCCCGTACCCCGACTTCGTCGACGCCGCGGATGACGCGGCCGATGGCCTGGCGCGCGCGCCGCACAGCCGGAACTGTCAGGGCGTACTCGAAGGCGTTGTCCTCGCCGAAGGCGTCGCCGTAGGCCCGCTGGACGCCCCGGACGCGGGGTGACCCAATGTTCACCAGCGGGATGCCGACGACCGCACAGGTGGACAGCTTCTCGCCGTCGTAATCGACCCCCTCGGTCAGCGTCCCGCGCGTTGACGTGACCATGACCTTCCCGTCGCCGCTGAAGAACTCGCGTTTCAGCCGTTCGGTCTCCTCGTTGCTGGACGACTCATCCACGAGGACTGGTTTCTCGACGGCCTCCTGCAGGTACGCCCCGGCCCAGCGGGCTTCCCGGTAGTTCGGCATCGCCACCATCACGTTGCCCGGCGAGCGGGCCAGCGCGCGCAGCGCCTGTGCGTACTCGTCGCGTGTCGGGTTCCAGCTGTCGCCCAGCGGCCGCATCGTCTCGGGGTCGCCGCGGTTGCGCGCGGTAAACGGCGTCGCGTCGACGAGGTACGACGCCCGGTTTTCGGACGGGAACGGCAGGTCGTACGTCGTCGTGCGGACCGGCCGTCCGTCGCCCGATTGCTCGTCCGGGTCCGTCGACCCCGTCTCGGCCATCGAGTCGAGTCCCGACACGCGGGTAAACACGTCCAGGGGCTCCAGCGTCGCGCTCATCAGGATACCGCCCCCGAGGTCGTCGAAGACGTTCCGCAGGGCCGTCGCGGGCATGCAGTTGTAACACAGCAGCCCCGGCGTGTAGACGGCCTGGTAATCGGAATCGAGACTCTGCCCGTGGTTCGGCGAGTGCTCCAGTTCGATCTCCCGGAGGAACGTCGCGTGGTCGCGCTCCCACCACTGGCCGGCCAGCACGCCGACGGCGGCACACACCGGCTGGCGGGTCAGGCCGAGCTGGTCGATAGCGTCCTCGACGGCGGCCCCGACCTGCGACAGCGACCGCCAGAGCGAGCCGTCGTACCCCTTCCGCTCGGCCCACTCGGTCAGTTCGTCCCGCTCGACCGTGTCGGGATCCCGCAGCGGAATCTCCCTATCGTGTTCCGGGAGGACTGACGGGTCCGCGCGCCAGCCCTCGTGTTCGGCGTCGAGAAACGCCTCGACGCGGTCGTCGAGCCACCGCACGAGGTCATCGTAGAACTTCCGGGCCTGGTCGACTGCGTCCAGCGGGACCTCGCGGGCCGACAGCACCTCGCGGACCTGCGCCTTGTGGTCCGCGCTCTGCTGGGCGCGCTGGATGAGCGTCGTGCAGTCGTTGCGCGCCTGGACGAGCGTCTGGCGGCCCAGACGGTCCGACAGGAGGTCCCGCACGCGCTCTTCGAGTCGGTGGGCCTCGTCGACGATGACGAGCGTCTGGTCGTCGAGCACGTCCGACAGCAGCGGTCGAGAGCCCGGGTCGAACAGGTGGTTGTAGTTCCCGACGATCACGTCGGCCTCAGAAAGCATGACGCTCATCACCCGGTGCGGGCAGGTCCCGCGCTCCGTCGCTGCCGGGAGGTAATCGTCCATCGTCACGACGTGCCGCTCCCCGGCCGAGAAGTCCACGGGCGACCCCTTGTTGCGCGCGTACCAGTCGGCCTCGAACGGACAGTACAGCGGCGGGTCCGACCCCTCTGCCATCGACTCCGGGGCGGTGGGCTGGCTCCGCCGGTACGGCGAGTTCGCACCCGCTGTCGAGAGCGTGTCGTCGCCAAGCGTCGCCTGGTCGGCGGCGTCGGGACGCGCGGCCGCGGCGAGGTCTTGCCCCTTTCGGGGGTCCCACCACTGGTCGTCGTCGGCCTCACCGGCGATTGCGGCGTCCGCGACGGCCGCCCCGTCCGAGCGCCCGTCGTCCTCGACTAACCGCGCCGTGGCTTCCCTGAGATCCTCACAGCGGTCGTGTGTGCTCACGTCGTCCGGGAACTGTCCCTCACGGCCGTACGGGCAGAGGTCGCGCTTGCCGACCAGCGAGATGCCGTCGAAGGGCTCCTCGATGCCGGCGTTGAGCGTCCGCAAATCATCGACGAACTGCTGGAGCTGCTGTTTGACCGGCGTGACGACGACCATCCGCTCGTACAGGTCCGTATCGCGGACGAGGGTCGCGCCGGCGGTGAGCGCGGCCATCGTCTTGCCGGTCCCGCAGGGGCCCTCCATCGCGAGAAAGCCGCGGGCTTTACCCGCCTCGATGGCTCGTTCGACGGCGTCGGCCTGATTCTCGTAGGGCTCGTCGAAGCCGAAGTACGTGCGCCAGGACTCCGTACCCGTCGAGGCGGGGTCTGCCATTGGGCCGGCTTTGGTCGTCTTGGTATTTGAACCGCGGGGTTCTACCCCGTGGCAGTCGCTTCAGCCAGAGACGAACGGAAAAACGGGAAGTGACTGACTGCCGCCCAGTCACTGGCACCGCGTGGTTAGTCCAGCAGGCCGAGGTCGCTCAGCCGCTCGACGATTGTGTCGACGGCCTCCTCCGCGTCTTCCTTTCGCTTCCCGCCGGTGACGACCAGCTTCCCCGAGCCGAACAGCAGCGCGACCACGTCGGGTTCGTCGAGTCGGTAGACGAGACCGGGGAACTGCTCGGGTTCGTACTCGATGTTCTCGAGCCCGAGGCCGATAGCAATGGCGTTGAGGTTGAGCGAACTCCCGAGGTCCGCGGAACTGACGATGTTCTGGACGACGATCTCCGGATCGTCGTCGACCTGGATGTTCAGGTCGCGGAGCTTGTCGAAGACGATGCGCAGACTCTGGTGGACATCGTCTGTCGATTTCGCACCCGTACAGACGATCTTGCCCGACCGGAAGATGAGCGCGGCGGATTTGGGGTCCTGTGTCCGATAGACGAGGCCCGGGAACTGCTCGGGGTCGTAGTCGGCCCCCTCCAGGTCCATCGCGACGCTCTCAAGGTCGAGTTCTTGTCCGATACCGGTCGAAGCAACGACATTTTCGATGTCAATGCTCTCTTTTGGGTCGACCATGTAGTGTTTTAAATACCGGATTTAAATCATATAAACGTTTGTGATGCTGTGATTACTAGTCGTTCTTCGACCTCTACCGTGTCCGACAGATTCCATTCAAGTAGGGGTACGTCGGTCGAGCGACCCGCTATGGCTGTTTGTTCCGGACCTACAGGGACTGCCAGCCCGGTGGTCACTGGGCCGCTGAAAACGCACCTATACCGCTATGCGGTCCGGCCGTCGTTGTCGACGACGCTCGCAAACGCGACGTTCTCCTGTACGGTTTCGATCTCGACGGTCGGCGAGTCGCCCGGTTCGCCGTCGGGGACGATGACGACGTACCCCCGCTCGACCTTGGCGATGCCGTCGCCCTGGTCGCCGAGCGATTCGATAGTCACGTTTCGGATTTCGCCCTCGTCGACCGGCGGTTGCGGGACGCCGGTATCGGCCCGTACCGGGTCGGTGTTCTGTTCGGGCTCCCGCGGTTGTGCCGTCGACGAGCCGGCATCGACCTGTGAGAGCAGGCCTACGCGGTAGGTCTCGCCCGGCGAAATCGCGCCGTGGGACACTTCGCTTTTCGGAATTTCGACAACATATCGGTCCCCATCTGTTTCGATTCGCGCACTGAACAATGTACTGAGTGCATCTGGAACTTCGACCATAGCCTATTCTACGGCTCATGATAGATAATGGTCCTGCCCTGTTGTGGTGAAAATTGCCGGGAGTTAGTATCAGTCGTCGCTTTCGACGCGATTGGTCTCCGTACCGACACCAGCCTCATCGAGCAGTTCCGCTCTGTGCTCGTCCAGCAGCGGTGCACGACCGCCCGGCGAGGGCATGGTTTCGGTCATCTTTATCGGACTGCCGGCGATGGTCATCCGCTCGTCGGCTCCGGGTTGATCGACGTCGGCGAGCATCTCCCGGTCGTGGATGTGCGGGTCGTCGAAGATGTCGGCGGTGTTCTGGACCGGTGCGGCCGGCACACGCCCTTCGAGTAGATCGAGAATCGTCTCGGAGTCGACAGACGCCGTCCAGTCGGCGATTTCGCGGCGCAGGGATTCGCGGTTCGCGATCCGGCTGCCGGCGTCGGGGTAGTCCGCGGCGAGGTCCGGGCGGTCCATTGCGTCACACAGCGCCTCCCAGTGACCGTCGGAGAACGCCGCGATGACGACGTGGCCGTCGGCAGCCTCGAAGGAGTCGTACGGAAACAGCGTCGGGTGGGAGTTCCCCTGCCGGGTCGGCGACTCGCCGTCACAGGAGTACTGGTACACCGTCCGCTCGCACAGCGACACCATCGAGTCGTACATCGCCGTGTCGACGTACTGGCCTTCACCCGTGCGTTCGCGGTGATGCACGGCCGCGAGGATACCCACGGCGTTCAGCGCGGCGGTGAAGAGGTCGCCGACGCCGGGGCCGACCTTCGTCGGCGGCCCGTCGGGCTGGCCGGTGATCTCCATGACGCCGCCCAGCGCCTGCGCGATGAGGTCGAACGAGGGCTGACCCTGCCGGTGGGTTTCGCCCGTTCGCGGGTCGCCAAAGCCTCGGATCGAGGAGTAGATGAGCTCCGGATTGTGCTCTCGTAGCGTCTCGTAGCCGCAGTCGAACTTCTCCATCGTGCCGGCCTTGAAGTTCTCGACCACCACGTCCGCACGCTCGACGAGCGAGAGGAACGCCTCGCGGTCTTCCTCGGACCCCAGGTCGAGCTCGAGCGAGCGCTTCCCGCGGTTGACGCTCTGGAAGTAGCCGCCGTAGGCTTCCTCGTCGCCGTCGGCCACGAACGGCGGGTTCGACCTGATGAGGTCGCCGCCGGGGCGCTCGACCTTTACCACGTCCGCGCCCATGTCCGCGAGCAACATCGTACAGTACGGTCCGGCGAGGACCTGTGTCAGGTCGAGCACACGCAAGTCGTCAAGCGCACCCATGGGAAAACCACGATGGGGCGGCGGTATAAACCTTCCTGAACGACCATTATAAATTCCTTAAGGCCATATTATCATGAAAGACCATTAGGTTTATCAGTACCCGCCGACGACGGGGTAGTACATGCCCCGGACCGTTATCCTCGGCGTGATTGGCTCCGACGCGCACGTCGTCGGCATCACGATTCTAGAGCAGGCGCTCTCGGCCGCTGGCTTCGAGGTAATCAACCTCGGTGTCCAGACTTCACAGGACGAGTTCGTCTCCGCCGCGAAATCTCACGACGCCGAGGCAGTACTGGTATCCTCGCTGTACGGGCACGCCCGCCAGGACTGCGAGGGGCTTCACGACGAGCTCGACGACGCCGGGCTCGACGTGCTCACCTACGTCGGCGGGAACCTCGCCGTCGGACAGTCCGACTTCGAGGAGACGCAGGCGACCTTCCGGCAGATGGGCTTCGACCGGGTCTTCGACGCGGAGACCGACCCGGAGGAGGCTATCGAGATGCTCCGCGAAGACCTGCAACTGACGACAACAGAGGCGGAGCAGATCAGGGTTGACGGGTGACTATGCCAACTGACGAGCGACTCAGCGACGACCAGCTACAGCGCATCGCAAACGACCTCAGGGACAACTGGCACACGGGCCGGGAAGTCGACTTCGAGGAGGCCATCGCCTTCCACGAGTCGCTGCCGGCCTCAAAGCAGTTCGCCACAGTGCTGGAGTCGGCTGACCAGCCCCTCCTCCAGCCGCGGGCGGGCGTTCCCTGTCTCGAAGAGCAGATCGACCTGCTGCGGTACCTGCAGGACGAGGGCGGGGCGGACCTCCTGCCGACGACTATCGACTCGTACACGCGCGACAACGAGTACGAGAAGGCCGAGGAGGGGCTCGCCGCCTCCCGCGGCAGCGACGAGAACGAACTGAACGGCTTCCCGGCGGTCAATCACGGCGTCGAGGACTGCCGGCGGCTCATACGGGCGCTGGACGCGCCGGTTGAAGTTCGCCACGGCACGCCGGACGCCCGACTGCTGGCGATGGTCACGCTCGCCGGCGGCTTCCAGAGTTTCGAGGGCGGGCCGATTTCCTACAACATTCCGTACACCAAACGGCACGACCTCGCGACGACCATCGAACACTGGCAGTTCGTCGACCGGCTCTGCGGGGCCTACACCGAGCGCGGCGTAACGATCAACCGCGAGCCCTTCGGCCCGCTGACCGGCACCCTCGTCCCGCCGAGCATCGCCATCGCGGTGATGCTCGTCGAGGGCGAACTCGCGGCGACACAGGGCGTCCGGTCGCTCACACTGGGCTACGGACAGGTCGGGAACCTCGTGCAGGACGTGGCGGCGCTGCGCGCGCTGCGGAAGCTCGGCAACGAGTACCTCCGCGACGAGGTGACCGTCACGACCGTCTTCCACGAGTGGATGGGCGGCTTCCCGCCCGACGAAGCGCGGGCCAACGGCGTCATCAGCCTCGGCGGCGCGACGGCGGCCGTCGCCCAGCCGGACAAAGTCATCACGAAGTCCGCCCAGGAGTTCCAGGGCGTGCCGACGAAGGAGGCCAACGCCGCCGGACTGCGAACGACGAGACAGCTTATCGATATGATGATCGAACAGGACATCGACCTCGGGGGTATCGAAGAGGAACAGGCGCTCATCGAACGGGAGACGCGCCACCTGATGGACGCTATCTACGAGGCCGGCGACGGCGACGTGGCACAGGGGGTCATCAACGCCTTCGACAGCGGCGCGCTGGACGTGCCGTTCGCGCCGAGCGACGCCGCCAAGGGTGCGGTGCTCCCGGCCAGAGACGACGACGGCCGGGTCCGCATCTTCGAGTTCGCGGACCTCGCGCTCCCGGACGAGATCAAGGAGATCCACGCCGCGCGGCTCGGCGAGCGGGCCGAGACCGAGGGGCGCGACCAGTCGTTCCGGATGGTCGCCGACGACGTGGACGCCATCAGCGACGGGAAGCTGATCGGGCGTCCGACCGGCGACAACAGCCCCGCGGGAGGTGCCAGCGATGCGGATTGAAGACGTTCGAACGGTTCCGGGCCTCTCCGGGTTCTTCTTCGACGACCAGCAGGCCATCAAGGACGGGGCAACCCAGAGCGGGTTCGCCTACGACGGCCAGCCGGTCACGGAGGGATTCGACCGCATCCGCGAGGCCGGCGAGGCGCTCATCGTGGAAATCGAACTCGCCGACGGCTCCATCGCGACCGGCGACTGCGCCGCGGTCCAGTACTCCGGGGCCGGCGGCCGCGACCCGCTGTTCCGGGCTGAGAAGTACCGGCCGGTCGTCGAGGGCCCCGTTGCCGATACGCTCCGCGGGCAGGACGCGACACAGTTCGGGGCCAACGCGACGATGCTGGAGGAGATGGAGGCCGAACGGTCGGGGGGCGACCAGCTCCACACCGCGGTCCGCTACGGCGTTTCGCAGGCGCTGTTGAACGCCGCCGCGCAAGCGCGGGGAGTGACGCCGACGGACGTGCTCGCAGACACCTACGACACCGAGCCGGCGACCTCGCCGGTCCCGGTGTTCGGGCAATCGGGCGACGAGCGCCGCATCAACGCCGAAAAGATGCTCATCAAGGGCGTCCCGGTCCTTCCCCACGGCCTGTTCAACAGCGTCGAGAAGGTCGGCGAGAACGGCGAGGGGCTGCGCGACTACCTCGCGTGGCTCTCGGACCGGGCGACCGCGCTCGGGCCGGAGCCGTACTCGCCGCGCTTCCACGTCGACGTGTACGGCATCCTCGGGAAGGTGTTCGGGCCGCCGTACGACCGGACCGAGGTGACCGACTACTTCGAGACCCTACGGGAGGCCGCCGCGCCGTATCCCCTTCAGGTGGAGGGGCCGATGGACGCCGGCGGCCGGGCGGAACAGATATCCCGGATGGCCGAACTCCGCGACGGACTGGCCGATGCCGGCGTCGGCGTGGACATCGTCGCCGACGAGTGGTGCAACACCTTCGAGGACGTCCAGGCGTTCGTCGACGCGGAAGCCGCCGACCTGGTTCAGATCAAGACGCCGGACCTCGGGGGCATCCAGCGCTCGGCCGAAGCGGTGCTGTACTGCGACGGGACGGACACCCGCGCCTACGTCGGCGGGACCTGCAACGAGACAGTGACCTCCGCGCGGGCCTGTGCCCACGTGGCGCTGGCGACCGACGCCGCACAGGTGCTTGCGAAACCGGGGATGGGCTTCGACGAGGGG
>ENA-ORCO01001070-ORCO01001070.1-marine-metagenome-genome-assembly--contig:-NODE-1070-length-9882-cov-3.171443_pt1 | contig 9882 bp, 10 predicted proteins | sample MGYA00248633_ERZ508508 | MGnify/ENA primary metagenome ERZ508508 (study PRJEB26179, sample SAMN06268845) | marine metagenome | isolation source: A23 P1 aerobic enrichment on pine of planktonic cells taken...
TCGCGACGTGGCAGTGTCGGTGGTCCTCGACCGGTCGCCGGACCAACTAACCGGAGCCGCCCGCACGCAGTACGAGACGCTGGCGAAGATGGGCGTGCCGGTGAGCGAGGGGACAGCCCCGCTCATCGAGGAGAGCGGTCTCGTGCTCGTCGACGCGCTCGTCGGGTACGGTCTCGACGGACCGCTCCGCGGGACTGCGGCGGATCTCGTGGATCTTACGGACGACCGGGACGCGTCGGTCGTCTCCCTCGACGTTCCCTCGGGGATGGTCGCGACGAGTGGCGACCGACCCGGCACGGCCGTCGACCCCGACAGTGTCCTCACGCTCGCGCTCCCGAAGACCGGACTCACAGAGTGTGATGCGGCCCTCTCGCTCGCGGATATCGCGATCCCGGCGGGCGTGTACGGGTCGCTCGACATCCCGTATGTGACACCGTTCGACGAGGAGTACTGGGTCGAACTCACCCGGTAGCCGGACACGGGGCGAGTCACCGACCGCTCACCTGGCAGATGACGGGGCGACCGAACGACTGCTCAACCGATCACACCAGCCCGAAGCCGACAACGACCAGCCTGAGACCGATAACCGAGAGCAGTACCAGTACCGCAGCCAGTTGCGTGGGTTCGGAGACAACGCGTCGGAGTTTGCCACCGACTGCGACACCGACGAGTCCGGGGATCGAGAGGCCGGCCGAGTAGAGGAGCAGGTTTCCACCGTCGTACAGTCCGAGTGTCCATGCCATGCCGACACGGAGACTCGACACGCCGACGAGGATCATCGCGAGCACACCGACGAACGTCGACCGGTCGAGGTCGAGGCTGTCGAGGTAGGCCACGACCTGCACTGCGATGTTCGACAGACCAAAGACGACGCCCGAGACGAACCCGAGGGCCGCTTTCATTCCCGTGTCCCTCCGGAAGCAGTACCGTGAGACCCACTGTTCGCCCGGGAGTGCCGTCCAGGGCTGTTTGACGGCGACGTACCCGAGCGTGAAGACGCCAAGCGCCGGCGTCAGTACCGAGGTCGGAACGCGGTCTAACAGCAACATGCCCAGGACAGTACCGACCATAGCGAACAGAACGTACGGCCAGAACTGTTCCAGACAGCGGACGAACTCCGTCCGGTCGAGTTCACGCAACAACGAGATGTTCGCGGCCAACATGGGCAGGATCATCAACACGACGGCAGTCGAGGGCGAGAGAAACACCGCGAGCAACGCGGTACTCGCGATAGCGTATCCGAAGCCGACAGTGCCCTTGATCAGCCCACCGAAGAGGACAACGACGCCGGCGAAAAGAAGAGCGGTCGTAGTAAGCATCGAACTGTCTCAGTCCGATGATTCGTCTTCGGGTTCGGTCAGATACTCCATCCCCCAGTCTCGCATCGCGTAGATGACCGGCTGGAGCGCCTCACCGTATTCACTCAGCGAGTAGTGAACGCGGAACGGCTTTTCGCTGATTATCTCCCGCTCCACGAGCTGGTTCTCTTCGAGGTCGTCGAGGCTGTCCGAGAGCACCTTACTGGAGATGCCATCGACGTTCTCCTGTAGTTCGTTGAAGCCACTCGGGCCGTGTTCGAGCAGTCGATGAACGATGACCGGATGCCACTTCTTGCCGATCAACGAGGCAGTCGTCGTGACAGGACACCACTCTTCGCCGGCACACCAGACTTCGAGTCGCTCGACTGGCTCTTGGTTCGGCAGGTCGTCCATACCCCTTATTCGAGCCCGTGGAATATAATAGTAACTTATTGAAAGCAGGTAACTATATACAACCCTCATTCTGCGAAGCCGTTCCAGCCGTCTCCGTGACGACAATATCGACAGCGGTGGTCCTCTCTCCGGATCAGACCATAAATTCCAGCCCGATCGCTTCGGCGTACCGCTGTAGTTCGGCCGCATCCATCCCGACCGTCTGCGCCGGTCCCCCGGAGACCGTCACGACACAGTTCATCGTTCGCCGTCGGATCCCGCCCCGAGTAGCCGTCGCGATGAGCGTCTTCGTCCTCGCGATCGCTGCCACCGCCGGCGCGATCGTCCACGCGTTGACCGCCACGCCAGTCTGGTACGTCGTTGCGTGGTCGATTCCCGGCGTCGTAATCGGTGGCACCATTGGAACGCGGGTCGGGAAATACGTCCCCAGCGAACTCATGGAGACCGGATTCGGTATCGTATTCGGCCTGGCCGGACTGGTCGTGCTTGTGACGGAATTCGCCGTTGCGTAACCAGCCGTGATCAAATATCTGTCCACCTCGCGGTTACGCTGCGGTAGTCCGGTGAGCACCCACTCGCTGGGTAACCATATGGTTACAAAATTTTGATGAGTTTGTCGGACGACATCTCGTCTATGTCGGCCGACCTGGAGCCTGGGGTTGTGGCACCGGATTTCGAACTACCGAACGCAGGTGCCGGACCGGATCCGCTTTCGCTCGACCGCGTCGTCCAGCGCGTGGATTTTGCTGTGTTGTTGTTGCTTCGTGACTATCACTGTCCGAAATGCAAAAGTCAGGTCCAGACGCTCGCCGAGGAAGCTCGCCAGTTTGCAGAACTGAATGCCGTAGTCCTGCCAGTGCTCCCGGAACCGATCGAACGCGCCGAAAAGTGGCAAGAACAGTTCGACCTGCCGTTTCCGCTCCTGGCGGACCCTGAAAAGAATATCGCCGACAAGTACGACCAGTCCACTCGATACGGAAAACTCGGCGAACTACACGACCTGATCGGGCGTCTCCCGGAGAGCGTGATCCTGGACACGCGGGCCGACGAGGCGGAGATCGTCTACACGTACGAAGGCGACTCACCGGGTGACCGGCCTGAGGTAGAGACACTCGTCGACGAGATTGACCAGATTCAGGAAACGTTCGTCTTCGACTGTTCACTTGTCGATTGCTGATCGTCGAATTCGACACCCGCGGACGTCCGATCGAATCGGTGTGGCGCGTGGGCGACATTACCACACTCGCACACAGAGACGATAGCTTTTCTATCACCGTAATCCAGACCGTATAGCTGTTTCCCGATCGTGTATCGCCACAGGGTTCCGAGCCACACTCAAGTCCTTGCTTTGTCAGTATCCAGTTGCTTATGGATTCAGAGAGACGTCGGTTCCTTAGACTCGGTAGTATCGCTGCACTCGGTCTCGTGGCCGGCTGTTCGACGGAGAGCACGACAGATACCCCCGACCAGGAGTCGGACGGAGACGGTGATGGCGACAGCGACGGGGGATCGACGCCGACTGCGACCCTGACGGCCACGCCGTCGACTGGGGGCGAGGAATTCGATTTCGGCGGCTGGCTGAGCGACACCAGTAACTACGACGGGACGACGGTTGACATGCGCGGGAACGGATCGGTCTCAATCGACGTCGGGGCCTCTGCCAACGACGGCGCCTTCGGCTTCGCGCCACCAGCCGTGTGGGTCGAACTCGGAACGGAGGTCACCTGGGAGTGGACCGGCAACGGCGGTAGCCACAACGTCGTCGCCCAGTCCGGCGGGGAGTTCAGAAGCGGAGACCCAACCGGTGAAGCGGAGACGACGTTCTCACAGACGTTCGACGACACGGGTATCGTGACGTATTACTGTGACCCACACCAGGAGATGGGGATGAAAGGCGCGGTTGTCGTCGGGGAGCCTGACGGAACGACGACGGCGACACCCTCCGGACAGACGTACAGCTTCCAGGCGGCATCCTTCGACGCCTACTGGTACTCGCTGTACAACATGAGCACGAATATCGCGATGAGCGGCAACGGCGTCCCGTTCCCGCTCAACGAGCAGATGGAAGAGATGCAGGCCCAGCGGATGCCGGCGATGCTCGAAAACGCCGACGTCGACCGCCCGCCGATCAACAATCCGAACCTCTCGCTGGCGTCGTTCACCGAAGGGGACCCTTCGTTCACCCAGAAACCGGTGTTGTCGGACGACACCGGGCGACCGGACGCAGCCACGCTCGCCTGGGACAAGAGCAACTCGTCGCTGGTGGTGAGCCCCTCCTCGCTCGGCTGGACGCATCTCAAGGGCGTCACGTGGGCGAAGAACTTCCAGAACCACTTCGACCTGCTGCCCGGCGAGATGGCCCCGAAGTTCCGGGCGCAGTTGCTTTCGACGCTAGCGCAGGTCGGCGTCAACGCCGCGGTACTCGTGGGCGGCTCCCGCGGAAACGGCGCGCTGACCCATGGCGACAGCTTCGAATTCCTCTCGGAGTACCACCCCAGCGAGGGTCGGATCGTCGACGAGACCCGACGGCCACACCACCACTCGGCGATGCTGTGGTTCCTCTCTGACCTGACCAGTCTCGCGCAGAACGGCTGGTTCGGCTACGTCAACCCGCGGCCGCTGATCCCGAAAGAGGCCGGCGCCGACGGCGTCTTCGACCCGCCGGTCGGTATCCAGGAGATCACTGACGGCGTGGCACAGGCGACGATGGATCTGTTCGACGCGAGCGAGGTGGCGTCGATGGAGTCCACCCGGTCGGTCGGGCAGATGCTCGCGGCCGTCGGCTACTACGGCCCGCAGGCGGGTAACGACGAACTGCGGTCGTCGGCCGCCGACTACGCGAACGCCCTCGCGGACGTCGTCGAGGAGAATCTCGACGGGAACGGCCGCGTCGAGGGCGGCGCCGACAACCAGGCCGCGACCCAGGGAATCGTCGCACAGGGCCTGCTGTGGGCCTCCCAGGTAGACGGCGTCGACCGGTCCGACGCCGCGAGCGACGTCGTCGGCTACATGCTCGACGAACTCTGGGACGCCGACGGCGGCACGTTCATGTCGGACACGGGCGCCTCGACGTACGCAATCACCGCTCGCGACGCCGGCGACATCACCGGCGGGCTGAACGCCGCGGACGCGGTGCTGGGCCGTACGGGCGTCCGGGATACTTTCGCGACCTTCTTCAACCAGACGTTCAACCGCGGCCGGCTCCAGCGCGCGGAGCGGCCCCCGTCGCGCAGCGAGGACGCCGAGTACACGCTTCCGCTCCCGCCCGCGGCCGGCGGCGAGTTCGGACAGGCGGCGGTTTACAACGCCGAAGTCGAGTACGACGCCGAGGCCGACGAGTGGGCTGTCACCGACCCGCGGTTCCGCACCGCGGAGGCGCTGTATCTCGCCAACCAGGACATCTGGGTGGGCAACTGGGGCGGCGACTTCTACCAGGGACGCGGCGTCCCCGGACAGAGCGATACCCCCGAGTGATTTCGGGCGGTCGGCTCTCCGTCAGTTTCGTGACGCCAGCGCGGCGACGCGGTCAGAAATCGACAGTACCGAACAGCTCGATGCGCGAGTGTGCGTGGTCGGTCCAGTCCTCGAGCGTGTCGTGCATCAGCTCTCGCGCCTCTGTGACCGGTGTGGCGGTGTACTCGTAGGTATTGCCGTCGCCGTCGACGAGCATCCGCTTTCGACTGGCCAGTTCCGTTTCACGCAGCGTCTTCAGGTTTCGGTTCACGGTCGAGCGGTCTCGGTCGAGGCGGTCGGATAGTTCCTCGACAGTACTGTCGGGGTTGTCGAGCAACAGCTGGTACGTCCGGAGTTCCGGCTCATCGATACCGAACACACAGGAGAAGACATCCTGGAAGTCGGGCGCGTCCGTGATCCCCTCGTCCAGGGCGGTTTCGGGTTCGGACTCGACAGATGTCATTTCACCCCGATCGTCGAACCGTCTGCCCAAAAACGGGATAGTTACCGTTACTTCACCGGGTTTCGAGCGGCCCACGACCCGCTCGAATCAGTCACCGACTGTCTGCTCGTGCCGACAGAGCAGGGGTCCGATCGGTGTTGCGGGCTACACCTCACAGCAGTCCCAGCTGGAGCCAGACGCCGAGGACGCCCCCGTAGATGAGGTGGAAGAGCAAGAACATCGCGACCATCGGCATCTCCGGGTCGAGGTCCAGAACGACGTTCATCCAGAAGACTGCCGCGCCGAGGAACAGGACAAACCCGTACGCGAGTCCGAACGCGACTGCGGTCGTCATCGAACCGATACTGAGACCGATCGCGGGAACGGCGACGACGAACACGACACCGGCACCGATCCCGTACAGCATGTGCAGGACCATCCCCTGCATCATGTACTCGTCCGGTTCGCCATCGCCGACGTACTTGGACCAGAACAGGGCAGTCGGCGGCGGCGAATCGTCCCCGAGCGCCATCATGAACGCCGTCATGACGATAGTCGCGACCAGTCCACCGGCGAGTCCGTTGAGTACTGTGAGTTCTGCCATGTCTGAGTTCTCCGATTTACATAACCTTTTAATAGTAGGTTACGTATAGAAATCATTATTTCCCAAGGGTAATAATTCCGCGCTGAGGGGTGTGAAATCCGGTTACCTGTACGTTGCGTAACTACTGCCTTCGTCTCTCGCTGGTCCAGAGTGTGCGACTGTGGTCCGATTCGGAGGTCCACCCCGACACCTCTGTCAAGTCACGCGGATGTTGTATCTAGCGAATCGCAGGACGCAACCGCGGCTTCGGTACATTCGTTCAGTGACCGAACGAGCCCGATCCCGGGATCTGCGAATGGTTTATACGCACACCTCCGCCGTCCGGTGAACCGGATCCGTTCGAAAATGGAGCGAGCCCGCGGGGATTTGAACCCCGGACAACTTGGTCCGGAACCAAGCACTCTGTCCACTGAGCTACGGGCCCTCGGGAGTGGTTAACGCGGTGGCACTCTTAACCGTTGTGAGACGAGCGGCGGAAGAAGACTGCGACGCGCGAACGGTCAGGGCTGCTCGCCGGTTTCGAGCGTGAAGTCGTCGATGGGGTAGGCGACGCAGGTGAGACAGTAGCCGTCTTCGAGGTCGTCGTCGAACAGCGCCTCGTTGTGCTCGTGCTGGATGTACTCGAGCGCGGGGCCGTCCTCGATGTGGCCGGCACAGGAGACACACTGCCCCTGCCGGCAGGCGTAGGGCAGGTCCCAGCCCTCCTCCTCGCCGACGTCGAGGATGTTCTCGTTGTTGGCGATCTCGATTGTCTCGCCTTCCTTGGCGAACTCGACCTCGTAGTACTCGACCTCGTCTTCGGGGATGGACTCGGGGTCGAAGCCCTCCGCTCCCTCGCTCTCCTCGCCTTCGCCGAGTTCGCCCTCGGTGTCGCCGGCGGGGATGGCGCCGGCCGCACCGCCGCCGATGGAACGGTTCATCGGTTCGGGGAACCCGGTCTCCTGGACCGAGTCGGCCCGCTTCTCGAGGACCTCCTGGGAGATATCCGGCGAGGACTCCCAGCCGGTCCCCCCGGCGTAGTGAACCGCGACGACGACGAGCGTCAGCGCGGCCCCGAGCGCCACACTCACTGGATCGACCATACGCGTGGCTTTGAAGCGCCCGTATAATTAGCTGACGCTTCCTCGCCACAACCGCGCCACGTCAGGCCCGCTCGGCCAGCGGATCGCCCGTCTGACATGCCGCTCGCTCATCGGTGGCCAGCGAAAACCGTCCGCTCACTCCTCCCGGCGCGGGACCTCGTGCCGGCCGAAGCCGTACCGGAGGCGATTGGCCAGCCGCCGCGCGAACCGACCGGGTTCGTCGCCGCCCGTGGCCCGCGAGTCGAACCGCTCGGCCAGCGCCGCGTAGATCAGCGGCACTGGCACCTCCTGTTCGAGCGCCTCCTGGACGGTCCACGTTCCGGTGGACCCGCCCTCGATGCGGTCGGCCACGGTCCCCAGGTCCGACCCTTCCTCGCGGAAGGCTTCCTCGCAGAGTTCGAGCAGCCACGACCGGATGACCGCGCCGTTGTTCCAGGTGCGCGCCACCGCTTCGAGGTCCAGGTCGTATCGCCCCTCGGCGAGCAGTTCGAACCCCTCGCCGTAGGCCTGCATCAGCGCGTACTCGACGCCGTTGTGGACCATCTTGACGTAGTGACCCGACCCCGCGGCGCCCATGCGGTCGTGGCCCGCCGGTCCCGTCGCCACGGCGTCGAAGACCGGTGAGAGTTCCTCGTAGGCCCACTCGGGGCCGCCGATCATCAGCGAGAAGCCCAGTTCCGCGCCGGCGGGGCCCCCGGACGTGCCGCAGTCGAGATAGGCCGCGGGCGTGGTCTCGGCGCGCCGCACGGAGTCCCGGAAGTAGGAGTTGCCCCCGTCGACGACGATATCCTCGCCGTCGAGGTGGGGTTCGAGGTCGTCCAGTGCGGCGTCGACGGCGTCGCCGGCGGGGACCATCAGCCAGACCCGTTTCTCGTCGCCGAGGCGCTCGGCCAGGTCGACGACGGAGTCCGCGGGTGTCGCACCCACGTCGGCCGCCGTGGCGACGGCGTCCGCGTCGAGGTCGAACGCGACCACATCGTGTCCGGCGTCGATGGTGCGGTCGACGACGATCTGTCCCATCCGTCCGAGTCCGATGACGCCCAGTTGCATACCCGGCGAGACTCCGTGCGAGGTGGTAGGGGTTGTGGTTCGGGCGTGCAGTCGGTCGGACGGCACGCGGAGGGTGGGGCGGAGTCGACTTCGCCCGCGAGCGGTAGCTATTCGGCGGTCGGTGCGCATACCGGACCTGTGACTGACGACGCCGCGGACTCGGACGCGCTCACGCCCGAAGAGGGGTTCGCGCTGTTCGGCCACGACCTGCGGGTGTCGATCCTGCTGGAACTCGCCGACGCCGAGGGGCGGTCGCTGCCGTTCACCGAACTGCGCCAGCGCTGTGGCGAGCGCGACAGCGGGAAGTTCAACTACCACCTCTCGAAGCTCACCGGCCGGTTCGTCGGCCACGACGACGAGAGCGACCAGTACCGGCTCACGTTCCCCGGTCACTGGGTCGTCGACGCCATCCAGCACGGCGTGATCCACGAACGCGCCACCGTGGAGAGCGCATCGCTGCCCGGCGAGTGTCCCCACTGTGACGGTCCCCTGCGGTTCGACTACGACCCGCAGGTCGCCGGCCAAGTCCGCTGTCGTGACTGCGACCGGCTGCTCGTTGGCTTTCCGTTCAATCCCGGCGGTCTCGCCGACCGGACCGACCGCGAAGTCGCGCGCGCCTTCGACACGCGGACGCGACTCACCTGGCGGCAGGCCCAGCGCGGGACCTGCCCCGTCTGTTCGGGTCGGGTCGACACCGCGTTCGACGACGGCGACGCGCCGACGTTCTCGACCACGCACGACCTGCCCGTCCTCGTCACGCTCGACTGTCGCCAGTGCAGTTTTCTGGCGAACGTTCCGCCCGGCGCCTTCCTCCTCGACCACCCCGAAATCGTGTCGTTCCTGCGCGAGCACGGGACCGACCTCCGCAACCGCCGTCTCTGGACACTCCCGTTCGTCGTCGACCCGGACGCGGTCGCGGTCGAGTCGACCGACCCCTGGCGCGTGACGGTGACGGTCGCCGCCGGCGAGACAGAGCGCGTCGCCGTCCTCGACGGGTCGGTGTCGGTCACTGCCGTCGAGTGATCGTCCGGGTCGGGCCTCGGTCGTCGCGGTAACCAGTGACAGCAACCCGTATCAGTCGTCGGCGACCGCGGTGCCGACGACCGCCGACCGCTCGCGCGTGCGCCCGGCGATCCGGTGTCCGAGGTCGTCGACCCGCTCGGCCACGTCCTCGGGCAGGCTGTCCTCGACGCGGTAGGACTCGGGGACGGCGACTTCCTGCGGGAGCACGCGAGCGTCGAGGTGGCTCATGACCGCCCGGAGGTGGTCGAGCGCGCGGCGCGGGAACTGGCCGCCGGCGACGCCGACGAGCGCGACGGGGAGGCCGGCGAAGCTCTCCGGATCGGCGTAGTCGATCGCCGTCTTCAGCGGCGACGCGTACGAGCCGTTGTACATCGGCGTTCCCAGCACGAGCGCGTCGGCGCTCTCGATCCGTTCGGCCAGCCGCCGTGCGTCCGGCGGCGGGTCGCCGTCGGGGTCGACCATCGGGAGGTCGACGGGCCGCAGGTCGATCAGGTCAGTCTCGACGCCTTCGCTCTC
>ENA-ORCO01001071-ORCO01001071.1-marine-metagenome-genome-assembly--contig:-NODE-1071-length-9880-cov-3.415893_pt1 | contig 9880 bp, 8 predicted proteins | sample MGYA00248633_ERZ508508 | MGnify/ENA primary metagenome ERZ508508 (study PRJEB26179, sample SAMN06268845) | marine metagenome | isolation source: A23 P1 aerobic enrichment on pine of planktonic cells taken...
GACCTCCTCTCCGACGTCGAGGAACTGACCGGTGACGAGGTCGGGGCGACGTCGACCGGGGGGACTGGGGCCGGGACCGGCACCGACTCGGGATCCGGGTCCGGAGCGACCGAGACCACCGAGCGCCGCGGCGACGCGGCCAGCACCGACCGCGGCCGGAGCGGTGGGCTCCGGGAACGCCTGCCCGGCTTCCCGAGCCTCCCCGGTCGGGGCGGCGGACGCCTGTTCTCGCCGCGATCCTTTCTGGCCGTCCTGCTGCTGTCGGTCGCGGGGCTGTTTCTGGGGAGCGCGGTTCCGGTCGTCGGCTTCCTCGGCCAGTTCGTCGGCCTGTTCGCTGCGGCCTTCGCGGTCGGGCTGGTCGGCTCGAGCCGGCGCTACCTGGAAGTCGGGCTAGCCGGGGCGATCGCCGCCGGCGGCGGGTTCGTCCTGAGCGCGCTCACCTCGATCTTCCCACTCTTTGCCGCGCGCCTGCTCGGCGAGTACGGGACGGCTATCGCGGGCGTCGGGGTCGGCGCCGGGCTGCTCGTCGCCGTCGCCGGCTACTACTTCGGGCGGGACCTGCGCGCCGGCCTGACTCGCGAGGTGTAGCGCCACGCAGTCGGGTGGACGGATCGGGTCAGTCGATCCGCCAGCCGTCGCCGTCCTCGCGGACCAGCCCCCGCTCGGTGAGCGTTTCGAGGGCCCCCTCGACGGCGCCCTCGGGGGCGCCCACCTCGGCGGAGATGCCGGCGACGGTGTCGGTGCCCGAGGCGATGGCGACGAGGATGTCCGCGAGAAAGCGGCTGTCGGCGTCGGCGCCGATCCGGTCGTTCAGCCGGTCGAGGACGTCGGTCACGCGGCCCTGGACCCAGCGCTGGGCCAGCGACAGTTCGTTCTCCAGGTCCTCGAGTCGGCCGAGTTCCTCCGCCAGGTCGGCGACGCCCTCCGTCGCCCCGTCCTGGGGCAGGTCGATGGTGACGTGCGGACACCGGCCGTTCATGTCCAGGCTCGGGCTCGGGGGGTAGGCGCTTTTGGCGCCGAACCCGTACGGCGAGACGTTCACCTCCAGTCGGAGGTTCCGCGAGATGTGGAAGTACTTCCGGCGCTGGTCGTCGGTCCGGGACTCGACCAGCCCCGTCTCCTCCAGTTTCCGGAGGTGGTCGATGACCGCCTTGGGGCTGACCCCGAGGTATTCGCTGATCTCCGTGACGTAGCAGGGCTTCTGCGAGAGCAACCGGAGGATGCGCCGCCGGTTCTCGTTGCCAAGGAGGTCGAGCAGCACCGCGGAGTCCATTACCCTGAGGTAAGCGACGCGAGGTGAAAAGGCTGCCTCCCCGCGGCCGCCGGTCGCCGTCCCCTCATTCGCGGGTCGTCGCACCCTTGTCACCCCGTCGGCGCCCCCTTATCCGTCGGCGTCGAGGCGCCGGAACGTCCGGGACGCGAGGCCGACGGCGACGACCGACAGGCCAACCGAGAGCGCCCCGAGGGGAACGCCGGGGTCGTACTTGAGCGGCGGGTGGTAGCCGAGGCCGTAGTCGAAGGCGTCGTTGACCAGCAGTGCGACCAGGGCAACGGCCAGCGCGCCCCGGGTCGTCCGCCCGAAGACGGGGAGGACGGCCGCCTCGATCACGAAGCCGGCGTGGGTGAGCATGATCCCCCAGTAGTCCCACAGCGCGGCGCCGGCGAAGCCGACATAGAGGTCCGGCCGGAGGTTCAGGGCGACGACGGTCCACAGCCCGAATTTGACGAGCCAGACGAACGCGAGGGTGTGGAGGTACGCGAGCGGCCGGTTCTGGGGAGTCTCTGTGACCCGCCCTCCGAGGTTGGGCAACAGCGTCGCGAGCGAGAGCGTGACCAGGGCGAGCGCGGCCGGGGAGTCCGCAAACAGCGGGTACAGCAGGGTCGGTAGCTCCCGCAGGGACGGGTCCGAATGAACGTAGAAGCTCACTCCGACGAGGAAGGCCAGGCCGTTGGCGACGAGCAACAGGACCAGCCGCGGACCGTGACCGAGATACGCCTGGACCGTCCGTTCGGCGTCCATCGTCGCCACCGACGGTCGGCCGGGGGAAAGTCGTGTCGGGACGCTCCGGTCAGAGTCCCTCGTCGAGCGCGAGACCGGTGTACCGGTCCGTGACCGGCAGCCGACGCGCGAGGAGGTCCCGGACTCGGGGCGGCAAGCTCTCCTCGTCGACGGCCGCGATAGCCCGGTCGAGTCGCTCCCTGGCTCGCCGGATCCGCCGGTCGGCCCGCTCGGGGGCCCGGCTATCGACCGCCTTCCGTGCCGCCTGGATCGCCTGGCGGGCCGCCACGAGGACGCGAACGACCTCGCCGGGCGGCCCCGCGTACGTGGCCGTCGGGGTCGGCTCGGCCGTCGTCGTCGCTGCGGTCGTCGGTCCGTCGGTCGTCGGTCCGTCGGTCGTCGCCCCGGCTGTCGTCGTCGACCCGCCGCCGGACCCCAGCTCCCCGAGCCCCCCGCGGACTGCCTCGACGAGGTCCTCCAGGTACCGGTCGAGGAACTCGACGAGGGAGCCCTTGCCGGTCCGCGTCGACACCCTGGCCCGCCGGTTTCTCCGCTCCGGGCGGACGCGGGCGGCACCGACCCGCCCGCGCCGGTCGCGCTCGAGACCTGAACAAACCGTAGCGTCGGCCGCTCACCCCACGATTTCGATGCCGGTGCGGCTGAGATAGGCGTCGAAGGTCTGCGGGTCGCCGGTGATGATCCGCCCCAGGGTCGCCTGGTAGGGGGTGATGGTGAACGGCTGGTTCGGGGCGGTGGGTTCCTGTGGCATCGGGATGTGCGCGCGGAAGTCGTCGACGCCGACAATCGCGTGGTACTCGACCGGCGACTCGCCGTAGTAGACGATGTAGCTGTAGCTCTGACACCGCGACTGGATCTGGTAGGTCCAGGATGCCTCGAAGCGGCCGTCGAGTTTCTCGTTGCTCTCGATTCGCAGGTCGACGTCGTCCCTGAACGTCCAGGCGCCGAGCGAGTTGAACTGGATCCAGTCTGTCGGCTGCGTGTCAGTGATCAGCTCCCGCACGTCGTCGGCCGTCGTCATGATGGCCCGAAGATCATTTTCGACCTACGTAAATCCATCTCCATCTCTTCGGGGGCTCACCACCCCAGCGCGACCGGTTCGGATCGCTCCCTCGATCACGTCTCGGACCAGTTACCACTCCAGTTGCCCGCCGCTCTGGTACTCGGTGACCTGCGTCTCGAAGAAGTTCTTCTCCTTGTCCAGGTCCGCCGCCTCGCTCATCCACGGGAAGGGGTTCTCCGTGCCGTACTGCTCGGGCAGTTCCAGCTGTGCCAGCCGACGGTCGGCGACGAACTCAACGTACTCGGCGAACTGTTCGGGACCCATCCCGAGGATTTCGTCCGGACAGGCCTCGCGGGCGTAGCGCTGTTCGAGGGCGACCGTGTCGGTCACCAGGTCGATCATCTCGGCCTCGAAGTCGTCGGTCCAGGCGTCGGTCTCGACCCGGATCTGGTTGATCAGGTCGACGCCGAACCCCAGGTGTAGCGACTCGTCGCGCATGATGTACTCGAACTGCTGGCCGATGCCCGTGAGCTTGTTCTGGCGCTTGAGCCCGAGCATCATCGCGAACCCGGCGTAGAAGAACACGCCCTCCATGACGACGTAGAACCCGACCAGATCCCGCAGGAACGCGCGGACGTCTTCGGGGCCGTCGATCGTAAAGTCGGGGTCGTCGACGACGCGGGTCAGGTCGACGACGAAGTCGTCTTTGGCCTCGATGGCGGGGATGCGGTCGTACATCCCGTAGAGGTAGTCGGGGTCGTAGCCGAGCGAATCGCAGCAGTAGATGAACGTGTCCGTGTGGACGGCTTCCTCGTAGGCCTGCCGGAGGAGGTACTGGCGACACTCCGGCGCGGTGACGTAGTCGTAGACGGCGAGGACGATGTTGTTCGCGGTGAGCGACTCGGCCGTCGAGAAGAACCCGAGGTTCCACTCGACCAGTTGCTTCTCGGCGTCGGTGACGGTGCCGTCCTCGAACTGGCGGACGTCCTCGCCCATCGGGATTTCCTCGGGCGTCCAGTTGTTGGCGACGCCGGACTGGTAGTACTCGCGGGCCCAGTCGTAGTCCATCGGCAGGATCTTGTTCGGGTCGTGCGTGTCCGAATCGGTGGTGTAGGTTATCGGCATTTGTGGTCACCTCGAATCGCGTGGCTCACTGGCAGGCGTCGCAGGTCGGGTCCTCGACGCTCGGCAGGTCGCTGTCCGTCGACTCGCTCGCGTCGCCGCCCGTCCCGTCGTCCGCGTCGGCGTCCGTGTCGCCGTTCTCGCCGCCGACGTCGCCACCCCGGTCTTTCGTCTGCGTGCGTCCGTACTCGCTCATGTCGAGCGTCGACTTCTCGAACTGGCTGGCGCCCAGCGTTCGCAGGTAGTAGGTCGTTTTCAGACCGAGGTCCCACGCCGTCTCGTAGACGTCCGCGAGGAGACTGCCGTCGGTCTCGGGGAAGAAGACGTTGTGCGACTGGCTCTGATCGATCCAGACGCCGCGGGCCGCCGACAGGCGCAACTGGTGGCGCGGGTCGACCTCGAAGGCGGTGCGATACAGCTCTCGCACCTCTTCGGGAATCTCGCCGATCTCCTGAACGGAGCCGTCGTGGAACTTCAACTGGTCGCGGACCTCGTCGGTCCAGAGACCGCGCTCGTCGAGGTCGGCGACGAGGTGCTCGTTCACGACGGTGAAGTCGCCGCTCATGTTCGACTTGACGTAGAGATTCGAATAGAGGGGTTCGATGGAAGCGGACGTGCCGGCGATGGTCGAGATGGTCGCGGTCGGCGCGACTGCCATCGTGTTCGAGTTGCGCATGCCGTGCTCTGCGACGTGCTCGCGCACCCGCTCCCAGTCGAGGCGTTCCTCGACGTCGACGTCGACCTCGCGGCCCCGTTCCGCCTCGAGGAGGTCGACAGTGTCTTGCGGGAGGATGCCCCGGTCCCACTTCGACCCCTCGTAGCTCTCGTAGGTCCCGCGCTCGCGGGCGAGCTTCGAGGACGTGAGGATGGCGTTGTAGGCGACGAGTTCCGTCACCTCGTCGGCGAAGTCGACGGCCCGCTCGGCGTTCATCGGGATCTCCTGTTCGAGCAGCGCCTCGTGGAAGCCCATCATCCCGAGGCCGATGGGCCGGTGGGTGAGGTTCGAGTCCTCGGAGCGGTCGGTCGGGTAGAAGTTCAGGTCGACGACGTTGTCGAGCATCCGCATCGCCGTCTCGACTGTGTCTTCGAGTTTCTCGCGGTCGACTCCCTCCTCGGACGTGTGCTCGGAGAGGTTGACCGAACCGAGGTTACAGACCGCCGTCTCCTCCGTCGAGGTGTTGAGCGTGATCTCGGTACAGAGATTCGACGAGCGGATCGTGCCGGCGTGGTCCTGGGGCGAGCGCACGTTGCAGGCGTCCTTGAACGTGATCCACGGGTGGCCGGTCTCGAACAGTCGGGTCAGGGTCTGTCGCCACAGGTCCGCGGCGTCGACGCGCTCGTACTGGCGTAGTTCGCCGTCGTCCGCTTTCGCCTCGTACTCGCGATAGAGCTCCGCGAACTCCTCGCCGTAGGCCTCGTGGAGGTCCGGCGCCTCGTCCGGCGAGAACAGGGTCCACTGTTCGTCCTTTTCGACGCGCTCGATGAACAGGTCGGGAACCCACGCGGCGGTGTTCATGTCGTGGGTGCGCCGGCGCTCGTCGCCCGTGTTGCGCTTCAGGTCGATGAAATCGGGGAAATCGAGGTGCCACGGCTCCATGTAGGCACACGCCGCCCCGCGACGCTTGCCCGAGCGGTTGATCGCGGCGGTCACGTCGTTGGAAATCTTGAGGAAGGGCACAGTACCAGTAGACTCGACACCGGTCGACTCGATGAGCGAGCCCGACGCTCGCACGGGCGTCCAGTCGGTGCCCAGCCCGCCGGACCACTTCGAGAGCTTCGCGTGGGCCTTGTACGCGTCGAAGATACCTTCCAGGTCGTCGGGGACGGTCGTGACGTAACACGACGCCAGCTGGGGATGGGTCGTGCCCGCGTGGAACAGCGTCGGCGTCGAGTGGACGAATCGCAGCGTCGAGAGCAACTCGTAGAACTCCCTCGCCCTGTCGGCGCGCTCGTCGACGGGTTCCCGCAGCGCGATACCCATCGCGACGCGCAGCCAGAACGCCTGGGGCAGTTCCAGCGGGTCGCCGTCGTCGTCGAGGAAGTAGCGCTGGGCGAGCGTCGAGACGGCCTGATAGTCCAGTCGCTCGTCGCGGGCGGGGACCAGTGCCGCCGCCATCTCTTCCAGGTCGTACGTGAGCAGGCGCTCGTCCACGATATCGGCGCGGACGCCCGACTCGATGCCCTCCACGAACGCCTCGCGATACGCCTCGGCGTACTCGTTCTCGTCGCTCTCTCCCGCCGGCCACCCGTCCTCTGAGGGGTCCTCGTCGGTCACGTCCTCTGGGGGGTTCTCGTCGGTCACGCCCCGGAAGTGCTTGCGGCGGGCGACGCGGGCCGCGGCGTCGTCGTAGGCGGGGTGACGCTCGATGCGCGGCGTCAACTCGCCGACGATGCCCTCGTCGCGCTCGTCGGCGTCGACGCCCGCGTACAGCGAGCGCTCTATCGACGCGACCAGGTCGTCTACGGTGTCGTCGTCGATGACGTCTTCGTGGCCTGTGCGTGCGCGCTCCAGCACGGAGCGGATCGTCGACTGTCCGGTCAGCGTGCTCATGGGTAGTGTCGCCACTCTCGGTTCCTGGGTACGAGTTCGCGGCCGCTCGGCTGTCCGGGCACGCGGCCCGAGACCGCCGATTTCGACCGCTCGCGGCGTAGTCTGTCCTGTGTGACGGCACCCGAATAAAGCTTTCCAACACTGCTTTCAGTAGAACAAGTGAATTTGTACAGCGGGCAAGAACAGTCGTTCGGAGCGCAATATTTAACACATAATGAACTGTATAACTGTTCATGAACAGTAAAACAGTTCGATCATCGGGGGAATGTGATGGGACGCACGTCTGCATCCCCATCCCGGTCGGTGACCGTGACGCGTTCACTCACGACGCCACGGCCGACATCCTGCAGTTACTCACCGATAACCCCGAGAAGACGTTCTCGAACCGGGACCTTCACCGTCTGACCGGGAAAGGGATGGGGAACGTCAACGGCGCGGTGATCTCGCTCGAAGAACTCGGTGTCGTCTCCGTCGACCGCGACGGGCGGGCGAACCGTGTGCAGATCGACCCGGCGAAACTCGTGCGAAGCGACGACCGCATCACGTCGATCCCGCAACCCGAATACCACGCGCCGGTGCGAGCGGTTCGTGACCGTATCGTCGACCGGATCGGCGACGACGCGGGCGTCGTGCTGTTCGGGAGTGTCGCTCGCGGTGACGCGGACCGAGCAAGCGACATCGACGTGTTCGTGATCGTCGAGGACAATCGGATGCAAGCACAGCGCGAAGCGCACAGCATCGAGGACGACATCGCGTCCGAACAGTTCGACGGTGACCGGTACGAACCACATATCGTTGTCGAGACGCGGGGTGGTGCAGTGACCCACGACCGGATTCGGGTTGTCCTCACCGAGGGGATCACGGTACACGACGCGCCCGTGTTAGAAGACGTGAAGCGGGAGGTGTTCGCTGATGGGGCTTGACGAGGTGGTCGATGCTGTCGAAACCGTCGAATCGTTGTTAGCGGACGGTGAGACGGGACCGGTACAGGATTCCCTGTCGTGGCAACAGGCGGATGCTGACGTGCAACTCGGGAAGGCGTGCGCGATGCTCGGGACGTGCCGGCAGCTACGACGCGGAACGAACGACTACGTCAGCATCGTGGAACTGTCTTTCAATGCGGTCGAGCGGTCGTTTCAGTTCTACCTGCTGGATCAAACTGCCGCGGAATCGTCCGATTTCCGATCGCACGAGCAATTATTCGAAGATATCGAAGGGCGTGGCGTGTTCTCAGACACGGGAGTTCGGGCCGGATCGACTCGTTCCGTTCGGAACACCGGGCTTGGATTTACTACGACATCGACCGACCGGGTCGTGACTTGGCGGCCGGTATGCACGAGTTAGCTGAAGCGGTTCACGCGTACGTCGTGGCGTTCGCTGACGCTCACTCGCGGTGTCACTGTGACGAGTGGGACCCCGACGAGTACTGACTGTTCACCCGGTGCGCATCGAAGTCGTCATAGCTACGTATTGCGCCGAGAGAATTCCTCGCGCCCCGAGGACACCGGACGCAGAAAAAGGTGGTTCTTAGAACTCGTCCACTGGTTCCGGAACCACGCCCTCCTCGTCGCCCGTCTCGAACTCCTCGCGCAACTCGTGGATGCGGTCGCGGATGTCCGCGGCGAGTTCGAACTCCAGGTTGTCGGCGGCCTCCTCCATCCGCCCTTCCAGTCGCTCGATGGCGCGGGCGGCCTCCTCGTCGTCCGCGGGCTCGAGCGAGGACGCGCCGCCGGTGTCGGTCTTGCTCCCCGGCAGCGACGACTCGCCGACCTCCTTCTCGATGGTCGTCGGCTCGAAGCCGTGTTTCTCGTTGTACTCCTGCTGGATCTCGCGGCGGCGGTTGGTCTCCTCGATGGCCGACTCCATCGCCGCGCTCACGTCGTCTGCGTAGAGGACGACTTCGCCGTTGACGTTTCTGGCCGCGCGCCCCATCGTCTGGACGAGGGTGGTCTCGGACCTGAGAAAGCCCTCCTGGTCGGCGTCGAGGATGGCGACGAGCGACACCTCCGGGATGTCCAGGCCCTCCCGGAGGAGGTTGATCCCGACGAGGACGTCGATCTCTCCGAGTCGAAGGGAGCGGATGAGTTCGTGTCGTTCGAGGGTGTCGGTCTCGTCGTGCATGTACTCGACGGCGACGCCCGCCTCGTCGAGGTACTCGGTGAGATCCTCGGCCATCCGCTTGGTCAGCGTCGTCACGAGCACGCGCTCGTCGCGTTCGACCCGTTCGTCGATCCGCTCCAGGAGGTTCTCGACCTGCCCCTCGGCCGGTGAGACTTCGACCGCGGGGTCGACGAGGTGCGTGGGCCGAACGATCTGTTCGACGACCTGTCCCGAGTGTTCGCGCTCGTAATCGCTCGGCGTCGCGGAGACGTACAGCGTTCGGTCCGTTTTCTCCTCGAACTCCTCGAAAGTGAGCGGGCGGTTGTCGTAGGCCGTGGGGAGTCGAAACCCGTTGTCGATGAGGCTCTCCTTGCGCGAGCGGTCGCCCTCGAACTGCCCCTTGATCTGGGGGATCGTCTGGTGGGACTCGTCGATGACGGTGAGGAAGTCGTCGGGGAAGTAGTCTACGAGGGTGTACGGCGCCTCGCCGGAGTCGCGCTCGGAGAGGTGGACGGAGTAGTTCTCGATGCCCGAACAGTAGCCCGTCTCGCGCATCATCTCCAGGTCGAAGGTCGTCCGCTCCTCGATGCGCTGGGCCGCGACGAGGTCGCCCTTCCGCTCGAAGTAGCGGACGCGGTCCTCCATGCGCTCCTCGATCTCCTCGATGGCTCGCTGGAGGCGCTCGTCGGGGATCGAGTAGTGCTCGGCGGGGTGAAACAGGACGGCGGGCTCCTCGCTTTTGACCGCCCCCTCCAGGGGATCGAGCTTGCGGAGACGCTCGATCTCGTCCCCCCAGAACTCCACGCGCACGGCGTACCGGCCGTACATCGGGAACACCTCGACCGTGTCGCCCCGGACGCGGAAGGTACCCTGCGTGAAGTCGACGTCGTTGCGCTCGTAGTTGAGGTCGACGAGCCGGCCCAGGAGCTCGTCGCGGTCGATGGTCTGGCCCTGTTCCAGCCGGAGGGACATGTCCACGTAGTTGCGGGGATCCCCGAGGCCGTAGATGGCAGAGACCGACGCCACGACGATCACGTCGTCGCGCGTCAGGAGCGAGCGCGTCGCCGAGTGGCGAAGGCGGTCGATT